>Ga0070735_10005552_pt1 | contig 10428 bp, 6 predicted proteins | sample Coa_R1_FD_66443 | JGI IMG/M metagenome (GOLD analysis project Ga0070735, IMG submission 66443) | Surface soil microbial communities from Centralia Pennsylvania, which are recovering from an underground coalmine fire - Coalmine... | ecosystem: Environmental > Terrestrial > Soil > Unclassified ... | reverse complement strand
AATGGGACGCCTCGAGGTGATTGCCGATACGTATCTCTCGATGAATGCGCCGATCCAGTGGGCGGTGCCGGCGCTGCTGGAGCAGCGAAAAGATATCCAACGGCAATTGCTCGCCCGCGTACGCACAAATCTCGCCGAGCTGGATCGCCAGCTCGCGGCGCAGAAGGCTTGTGAGCGTCTTAGTGTCGAAGGTGGATGGTACGCGGTGCTGCGCGTTCCCGTGACGCGGTCCGACGAAGATCTGGCGATCGAGTTAGTTCGACATAAGCAAGTGCTGGTGCATCCGGGACACTTCTACGATTTCCCCAGCGACGGGTATCTGGTGTTGAGCTTGATTGCCGTGGAGGAAGAGTTCACGGAAGGCATTGGGGGAGTGCTGGAGTATCTGAATATGTGAGACCCAAGTCAAAGCTCCCACCCTCTCACGAAAGACGCGAGAAGGAGGGGCACCATGATCTCATTTTTTCACCAGGAACGGATTGCTCTGTCTTTCTTCTCCGATCGTCGTCAGTTCGCCATGGCCGGGCACCACAACCGTCTCATCCGGCAACGCGAGCACCGTATCATGCAGCGAGCGAAGAATCTTCTGCATCGACCCACCCGGGAGATCGGTGCGGCCGATGGATCCGGCGAAGAGCGTATCGCCGGCGATGAGCTTTTCCTCCGCTGAAAAATAGAGGCAGATGCTGCCCTCGGTGTGGCCGGGGGTATGTAGGATCTGCGCGGTGTGTGATCCCGCGGCGACGGTTTCTCCGGTGGTGACGCTGCGATCGATATCGACTTTGCCCGGCGTTGGCACGCCAATCCACGCAGCTTGCACGTCGAGCATCTTTAACAGCGCATAATCATTCTGGTTGAGCAGAATTGGCGCGCCGGTGGCAGCACGGAGTTTCATCGCTCCGCCAACGTGGTCGATGTGCGCGTGCGTAATCACGATTTGCCTGACCTGGAGATTATGTTTACGGATGACGGCGAGCACGTCCTCGATATCGTCACCCGGGTCAATGACCATCGCTTCGTGCGTGCCCTCGTCGCCGATGATCGAGCAATTGCATTGCAGCGGGCCGACGGGGAGGATTTCGTGGATCATGGGTTTATTGTAGCGGGTGGGAAAAATCGTTAGCCACGGATCACACGGATATTCACGGATCAAAATCTTCAGAGAAGAACCAACGTCCTTTCAGGTCCGCGACAGTCCGTGACGATCCGCGGGCTTCTTTGATTGCACTTGCCGTACGCAGGCCATCGGGAGGACAATACTCGCCGCGTGCTTGGGGAGGATGTGTGGCAGCAAAATATCGGCAGCATGGTTATCAGGACCGCGATCGCGAGCCGAATCGTGGATCGGGAGAGAAGTCGGGCGCGCCCCCGCCGCCGAAACGAGATAACACTTTTGGACCGCGTCCCGTTAATCTTCCGGGGACGCGAGCAGTTTCGCGGTGCACGCAGTGCGGCACCGTGCTCCAAGGTGTGTCGGGGGACGGGCAGTGTCCGAAGTGCGGGTTTGAATTGCATTCGTGCAAGCAGTGCACGTACTTCGATCCGGGGAGCCGATTCGAGTGCATGCAGCCCATCAAAGAACGAATCGCGAAGAAAGACGCACGAAACGAGTGTACTTTCTATGAAATTCGCGTGACGCGCGAGAAGGAAACCTCGACGCCCGCTAGTCTGCGCCCGAACGACGCGCGCGCGGCGTTTGAAAATCTGTTCAAGAAATAGAAGCTGCAGGGGCGATCACCGCTAAGGACACGAAGGAACCGCCAATCGGAGCTGTGCTCCGCGGGCAGCCTGAGGCGGCTGTCCCCACATGGCTCATCTTCGCTCCGACTCAGGGTTTCTGCGTGGGCCTCATCAGGATCTCGCTCACAAACGATTGCGGAGCTTGCGTCACGAGCATCGCGACAGCATGCGCGATGTCATCGGGCTGAAGCATTTTGGCGGGATTTTTCCCGGAATGCGGGCTGAGTTCTGTCTCGGTTGACCCGGGGCAGACGACAGACACACGAATGTTATGCCCACGCAACTCTTCTGCGACCGAGTAGCTGAGGCCATTTAATCCCCACTTCGAGGCGGCATAAGCGGCGCCGTTCGGCAGGGCATTTTTTCCGGCCAGGGAAGAAATATTAATGATGTGCCCGGAGTAGCCGCGGATCATCAGCGGGGCGAAGGACCGAATCGCATAGTAGACGCCGCGCAGGTTCGTGTTCAGAATGCGGTCCCAGTCGTCGGGCTGAAGGTTATGGAGAGCATCCGTAAATCCGCCGACGCCCGCGTTGTTGACGAGGATGTCGGCGCGGCCGAAAGTACTGTCGACACGCGTGGCAGCGTATTCCAGTTGGTGAAGCAAAGTAACATCGCAGGGAATGACCTCGGCTTTACCTCCGGCGTCGAGAATGGAGCGCGCGGTGCCGTCGAGCGTGGCTTGGGTGCGCCCCAGCAGAACTGCGGTGGCGCCGAGGGTAGCGAGTTTGCGGGCGATAGCTGCGCCAATGCCGCGGCCTGCCCCGGTAACGATTGCGACTTGCCCGACCAGGGGTTGTCCGGTGTCCATAAGAAAAGTATCTCCGCGTTTCGGGGATCGTACGGGCGGACGCAGAGGAGAACATCCACCGCATCCGCTAGCGGCATCTTAACAATAAAGTGGAGGGTGATTGGGAAGTCGCTTGCCTTCGGCAAGAGAGGTACTTATAATCCGGCCAACCGGGAAAAAGGGCAGAGCCTTTGCATGCAGCGGGTTGCCCTTTCGTCGCCGGCGTCCCTGCCAGGAAGCCTAGCATTCCAAAGCAGGATCCGAACGCAGAGCGGTCGGGCGGAATGCAGTCACTGCCAAGTTCGATGGAATACGTTTCCCGTAAAAGCTATTTCCCGAAGGTCCAAGGAGCCTTACTGATGAAGAAGATTCTGCTCATGGTTGTGCTTGGAGTTGCTGCAGTAGCGGGAGCACAGACAGCTGGCCAGCCAGCACAAGGACAACCGGCCGCGTCGCAGTCGTCGGCGCCGGTAATCAAGGATCCTGCCGAATACAACGCCTACGTGGCGGCGTATCAGCAGACCGACAACAATGCCAAGATCAGCGGGCTGGAAGCATTTCTCGCGCAGTATCCCAACAGCGTGATGAAGAATCAGGCGCTCGAAATTCTCATGGGAGCCTATCGGCAGGCTGGAAATACGAAGAAGACCTTGGAGACAGCGCAGAAGTTGGTGGAGTCCGATCCGTGCCAGGTGCAGGCTTTGACGTTGCTCGCCTACCTTGATCGAGTTTTGGCGCAAGGCGGAGACCCGAACGCGCCGCAGATGCTGACGGACGGCAAAAAGTATGCCGACCAAGGCCTGGGCTGCCTCGACAAGGCGACCGACCCGGAAGTCATCAAAAATAAGCCCATCATGGCGGCGATCTTCGAGGAAGTTAGGGGAATTAAAGAGCTGACCGATAAGGACGCGGCGGGCGCAGTAAAGGATTTGCGAGCCGCCTTGGACGGCAGTCCCGACGCGCAGAAGGATTTCAGCATCGTCTATCCCCTGGCGCTGGCGTATCTCGGACAAACCCCACCTGATTATCAGAATGGCATCTGGTTCGCCGCGAGGGCCGCTGCTCTGGCTCCCGCGCAGGCGCAGCCTCAGATTGAAAAGTATGCGCGTTCGCAGTATGTGAAGTTCCACGCGGGAGACGACGGTTGGGCGGAATTTCTGGCCGCAGCCAAAGCGGGCGGAGCGCAGATTCCGGTCAAACCGGCGCCGACACCTGCGGAGCAGGCCCACAACATGGTGCTGGCAACGACCCCCGACAAAATGGACTTCGCCACCTGGGAGTTTGTGCTGACCAACGGCGCGCAGGCCGATCAGGACACGGTTTGGACGGCCATCAAAGGCAAGGCCGTGCAGATGAACGGCACCGTGATCAGCACCGAGCCTGACACCTTCATGATCGCCGGCAGTTCTGACGACATCGACGCGAAGAAAGCGGACATCACGTTGAAGTTCGAAGACAAGATCCCGGCGAAGTTGATCCCGAAAGACGGAGCCAGCTTCGACTTCCAGGGCGAACCGGCATCGTACACGTCGAACCCGTTCATGATGGTCATGGAGAAGGGACGACTGCTGAATGCCAAGCCGGCTACTCCAGCGCATAAGCCTCCGGTGCATCACACCGCGAAGCCGGCGGCGCAATAGTCAGAAGCTCAACCTAAGAAAAGAGGCAGCCCGTAAGGGCTGCCTCTTTTTGCGCGCTAGTTTCAGGGAAAACGTCTTATGAGGCCTCAAGCCTCACTGGTCCGGCAGGATCGACTGCGCCCACGACGCTGACGCGAACCAGTCCCTTCGCTCAGGAAGAACAGTAGTTTGAGAGTTCTTCAGCGGACGATCTTCTTTTCCATCGTTACTGGACGGGCGCTGCGGGGTGGGCGCTTGACGCCGTCGCGCAGCTGGCGAACGTCAATCTTTAACTCGTCGATAGTGCGGCTGAGGGTGTTGCGGTGCATGCCCAGTTCGCGCGCCGCGCGGCACTGGTTGCCCTTGTTTTCCTGGAGCACGGTTAGAATGAACCGCTTCTTGAACTCACGCACGCCCTCGGAATAAAGGATGTTGCTCTTGTACATCTGCAGGACTAGGGCTTCCAGTTGATCTTTCACGATGAGCTTCTCTCTTCTTTATAAAGTTTTTCACTGCACTGCGCCTATTTCGCCGGAGACCCGGGTACGGATAATTTCTGCGGAGCATGATGAAGCAGTTCCAGACCCTGATCGAATCGTGCCCGCAAGTCCGCGGGTGCCAGCCAGATGGCGGCCCGGCCCACGACCAGAAAATACGGCGCAAGCTGCGAATTCGTCAGCAGCCTCGACGTGGGCGCAAATGCCGTCATTCCCATCAGGATCACCGCTACCATCAGTCCGCCCTTCAACAGCCCCAAGACTCCGCCCAGGAATCGGTCAAAGCCGCTGAGTCCGGCTTCCTTCATCACCCAGCGCGCGATCCTTGCCGCAATACCGAACAGCAGTAAGATCGCAAAAAAGATGATAAGGAAGCCGAGAATCTCAGCCAGCCACTCGTTTTTCAAAAAAGACTCGAACCACTCTGCAAGACTGCGATACTTCCACGCGGCAACGAGATAGCCGACCACCAGTCCGGCTATGGTGAGGGCTTCGGAAAAGAAGCCCTGCATGGCGGCTGCGATCACGTTGATGACGACTAAACCGCAAATAAACCAGTCCGCGGGGGTCATGCTGCGCTCCTGCGGGTGGAGATGGTACCAGACGCGCGATCAGACATCCAGCTTGTGCCCCGTTAGCTGGAAGTAGGCTTCGAGATATTTTTCGCTGGTGCGCCGCGCCACGTCCACAGGAAGCGCGGGCGCCGGCGGTTGCTTGTTCCAGTGAATCTCCTCGAGATAATCGCGCACGTACTGCTTGTCGTACGAATCCTGCGCCCGGCCCGGAGCGTACTTGTCGGCGGGCCAGAAGCGGGAAGAATCGGGAGTAAGGACTTCATCGGCCAGCGTGATGCCCTTGGCGGTGCGTCCAAACTCAAACTTGGTATCGGCGATGATGATGCCGCGGTTCAGCGCATACGCCGCCGCCTTCTTGTACACGCGTAGCGTCAGATCGCGCAGATGGCTGGCGGTCTCGACGCCGACAATGTCGCACATCTGGTCGAAAGAAATATTCTCGTCATGGCCGGTCGTCGCTTTTGTCGATGGAGTGAAGATGGGCTCAGGAAACGCGTCCGATTCCTTCAGGCCCGCTGGAAGCGTGATCCCCGAGACTTTGCCGGTCGCCTTGTATTCCTTCCACGCCGAGCCAGAGATGTATCCGCGCACGACGCACTCGACGGGAAACATCTGCGCGCGCTGCACCAGCATGGAGCGTCCGCGCAGCTGGTCCGCATATTTGCGGACGGCTGGCGGGTATTGATCGACATCGGCTGTGATCAGGTGGTTGGGGACGATGTCCGCGAGGTAGTCGAACCAGAACAGAGAAATCTGGCTCAGCACGCGTCCCTTGTGGGGGATGCCGGTCGCCAGAATGTAGTCGAAGGCGGAGATGCGGTCGGTGGCAATAAAAAGCAGCTGCTGGTCGCCGACGGCATAGACGTCGCGGACCTTGCCGCTGGCATGAAGTTGGAGGTCGGGAAAGTCAGTCTGCAAAAGGACGGAGTCGAGGAGATCGGGGCTCATGATTGAGATTTTACAGGTAAGGAGCGAGGCGTATTCTAGCTGGTCAGAAAATTTTGTCAACGATTCTGATCACTGTACGACGCCGACGGACTAGTCCGCGCGCATAAAAAACGTTGACAGGCAAGCGGATCGCCGAGACCGGGCGCGGAGTAAGGGTTCTCGCTCGTTCGAGTTGTGGAAAAGCTGAGGATGGAAGTGGATAACGGGGAAGAAATTCAAAAGACGAAACTGGCTTCAACGGAAATGACCGCGGCCGAAAACCGGCGCCAGTGAGAGAGTGTTGTAGCGCCGCCGTCCCGGCGGCTGTCGCGGAGGCGTCTCGCCCCCGCACGCGAACTTCGCAAGGATTACCGAATCACTGTTTCCGCCATCAGGCCTGACCGAACCGCACTGATACCAGTTTCGACACACCCGGTTCCTGCATAGTCACGCCATAAAGCACCGGTGCAATGCTCATCGTCTTCTTGCTGTGCGTGATGAGCACGAACTGCGTCTGCACGCTCATCTCTTTGACGAGTTCGGTGAAGCGGGTAATGTTGGCCTCGTCGAGCGGGGCATCGACTTCGTCGAGGATGCAGAACGGGCTGGGAGCGTACTGGAAAATGCCGACCAGCAGTGCCAGCGCGGTCAGCGCCTTTTCACCGCCGGAGAGCAGCAGCACGCTCTGTAGGCGCTTGCCCGGAGGCGAGGCGACGACATCGATGCCGCTCTCGGCGCTGTTCTCCTCGTCCGTGAGCTTCATGAAAGCGTGGCCGCCGCCGAACAATTTCTTGAACGTGGCCTGGAAATTCTCGTTGATCTTGGCAAAGGCCTCTTCGAATTTCTGCCGCGAGATCTGGTCGATCTCTTTGATGGTGGCCGTCGTGTTCTCAATGGAGGAGATGAGATCTTTGCGCTGTGTGTCGAGGAATCCGTGACGCTCGGCGGTCTCTTTGTACTCCTCAAGCGCCATCATGTTGACCGGGCCCATCGCTTCGAGTTTCGCGCGCATGTCGCGATAGAGTTGGTCTTCGGTCGCGAGCTCTTCGCCCGTGACGGCCGTCAAAGTCGTATCAGCCATCAGTGCAGCCCTCTCGACCCCCAGTTCGTTGATGCACGTCTCGCACATGTACTGCGCATCCGATTGCAGTTTGGCGGATGCGGCCGACAATTCTCCGCGACGATCGCGTGCCTGATCAAGGAGCAGGCGGCTGCTGCGCAGGAGCTCATCGATATCCGCCAGGCGTGCGCGCAGTTGTTCCGTTTCGAACTGCAGCAATCCTTCGCGGGCCTGCGCCGCATTGCGCTCGGCTTCGAGGTCGGTGGCATGCTGCGCAAGTTGTTCGTTCTCCGATTCACGCTGGAGCTTTTCGGCGGCAGCGCCCTCGATCTGCGAGGCCAGTGCATGAACCCGCTCACCCATCTCTGAGAAGAGCGATTCAATCCGCTGCAACACCCCGGCAGCTGAGCGATGCCGTTCTTCGAGCGTCGCCACGCGCGCCGCGTGCTGAGACGTGGTCTGGGCAGATTCTTCGCGGCGCTGGCGTAGCGCGGTCAAAGACTCTTGCCCCGCAGCAAGCTGCTGTTCAAGCTGAACACGCTGATCCTCAAGGGTCGTGATCTCCGACTGCCGCGCGCACACGATGCTCTCCTGATCGGCGCGTTCGGCGGCCAGTCGCCGCAGTTCCAGTTGAGCGACGTTGAGTCGTTCGCGGACGCGCGTCATCTCGGAGTCGAGTTGCTGCAGCATGTGGCTTGACGTCATCGCCTGATGCTCGGATTCGCGCTTCTCCCCGTCGAGTCGTTCGAGCAGGGAACCGAGTTCCTTGATTTCCCGGCCGAGTGTGAGCACGCGCATTTCCTCGTCGCGCAGGGCGCGTTCGAGGTCATCAAGCTGGCGCATAACCTCGCGCAGCTCGCGCTTCATCGAAAGCGGGCCTTCGGCGCGCTGCTTGCCGCCGGTGACCGTCACGTTGTGGAAGCACTCTCCAGCTTGCGACAGGAAGAACGCATCAGGATTTTCGAGCGCTAGTCCGCGCGCGACGCCCGCTTCCGGGACGATGTATCCGTCGCGAAGCTTGGGCAAAATCACTTCCAGCGACTTGCCGAAGCCGTCGAGCACACGGATCGTGTGCTTTAGAGGAACGATCTGCGCTGCGGGCGGCGCACAATGGGCCGCCTCATCGAGGACGAAGGAAAATTTCGCCTGCGCGTCTTCGGGATGAACGAGGAACGTAGCGCGCCCGTCGACATCGGTGCGCAACATGCGCAGCCCTTCATCTGCCGCGTCCCAGGACTTCACGACGACGTAGTTCAGTTCATCGCGCAGGAAATCTTCGACGACACGTTCGTACCGCGGCTCGACTTCGAGGAAGTCGGCCAGTACGCCAACCGGCGCGAGCCCACCCTGCATCACGCCCGATTGAAACAATCGCCGCACGGATTCAGTCGAGTATCCATGCTCAGCGATCACGGCCTCAAGCGATCCCTTTTTGCCCATGGCCGTGGCAAATTCCGCGCGCAGACTGTCGAGGTTCGTCTTCGCCTGCGTCTCTTCCAGTTTTTTCTTTTCGATCAGGCGCCGCAGTTGACTGATTTCTTCAGTGATGCCGCTGACCCGCTGCGTGACGGTTTCAAATTCGAGCGCCAGTTGTCCGCGCTGTCCGCCGAAAGCTTCGACCTGAACGTTGGCGTTGCTGATCTCCGCCTCAAGGCGCCGCGCGTCCCGGTCGGCCCCGGCGAGGCGCTCTTCGGCCTGCGCCAGTTGATTGCGCAAGCGCGATGCGAACGATACGGTGTCGAAAATTGCGACACGCGACTCTTCCTGCTTGCGCTCGATCTCCGCCAGACTCGCCGCAGCCGCAGCCGCATCCTGCTGACAGAGCACAAGATCGTTTTGCGCAGCAGCCAGGTCCGCCGCCGCCGACTCTAGAATCTGGCGATTCGATTCGCGCTCGGCTTCGAGCGCGGTCAACCGATGTTGGGCCTGCGCCAACTCGGCTTCCGCCGAAGCCGTCCGCACTAGCAACTCTGCGCAACGCTCTTCGTTGTGGCGCCGGCGCGCGTGGGCGCGATCGATCTCCATCGCGATCTGGCTGATGCGGTCGCGGTTTTCGCGCAGCTCAGCGTCAATGGAATATCCACGCTGCGTGCGGTCTGCATGTTCGGCCTCAAGTTGCTGCACCTCTTCGGCGCGATGCTGCATTTCCTCGGCAAGTGCATTGAGCTGCGAATCGAGTTCGGCGCTCTCCTGTTCAATCGCCGCAAACTTGCTGGCAAGCACCAGACGCAGCTTGGCGCGCATCTCGTCGCGCAGGCGTGCGTAGCGCTCGGCCTTCGATGCCTGCCGCTTCAGCGAATTCATCTGCCGCGTGACTTCTTCGAAAATGTCGTTCACGCGCGCGAGATTCAATTTCGCGTCTTCGAGGCGCGCTTCAGCCAACCGCTTCTTCGTCTTGAATTTCGTGATTCCCGCCGCCTCTTCCAAAATCGCTCGACGGTCGGTGGGCCGGCTGCTCAGAATCTGCCCAATGCGTCCCTGCTCGATGAGCGCGTAGGACTCCGGTCCAAGTCCAGTGCCCATAAACAATTCCTGAATGTCGCGCAGGCGGCAGAGCTTACCGTTCAGCAGATATTCGCTGTCGCCGGAGCGGAATAGCCGCCGCGTGACGACGATCTCTCCGTGACGGAATTGCTGCTGATTGAACTTGCGCCGGCGAATCTTCAGCACGACATGCGGAGCCGCGGTTCCCACCGACGCTGCATTCGGAGGCGCCGTAACGTTGTGTGCAGGCAGAGCGAAGATCGGTTCATCGTCAGGGAAGGCGATTGCGATGATGTTGACCTTCGAACGCGGAATTTCTACTTCTTCCGTCTTTCCGGGCTGAGCGTCTTCCACGGCCGATTCGGTATCCGCGGCCGCACGCGCTCGAATCGACGCTTCGTCCCAATCGTCGGAGATATTCGCTTCCGCCGCCTCGGGCATGTCGTCTTGAATCTCGATCTCGGTCGGAGCGCTGGCGTCGCCGTTGTAGGCTTCTGGATCGATCAGCGTGAGCGAAACTTCCGCCATCCCGGTGGGCTTGCGATCACGCGTACCGGCGAAGATCACGTCTTCCATGCGCGATCCGCGTAGCGTCTTGGCCGACTGTTCGCCGAGCACCCATGAGATCGCGTCGGAAATATTCGACTTGCCGCAACCGTTGGGCCCGATGATGGCCGCCACGCCGTCCCCGTGGAACTTGAGTTCGGTGCGGTCACAGAACGACTTGAACCCGAGA
>Ga0070735_10005551_pt1 | contig 10429 bp, 9 predicted proteins | sample Coa_R1_FD_66443 | JGI IMG/M metagenome (GOLD analysis project Ga0070735, IMG submission 66443) | Surface soil microbial communities from Centralia Pennsylvania, which are recovering from an underground coalmine fire - Coalmine... | ecosystem: Environmental > Terrestrial > Soil > Unclassified ... | reverse complement strand
CGAAGCCGGCGTGGATCGCGCTGACGTTCCCGAGATTGCCGCCGGGCACGACGACGACGTCCGGGACTTCCCAGTCGAATTGCTGGACGATTTCGATCGAGACCGTCTTCTGTCCTTCGAGACGCAGACTGTTCATCGAGTTGGCGAGATACACGCCCTCTTCGGTCGCGAGGCGCTGGACGATCGCCATGCAGCCGTCGAAATCGGTGTCGAGCGCGAGCACCCGCGCGCCGTTGGCGAGCGGCTGGACGAGCTGCGCCGCCGTGACCTTGCCCCGCGGCAGCACCACGATCGCCGGGATGCCGGCGGCGGCGGCGTACGCCGCGAGCGCCGCGGACGTGTCGCCCGTCGACGCGCAGGCCACCGCGCGGATGTGATGGCCGTCGGCGATCATCTGTTTGACCGCGGACACGAGGACGGTCATGCCGAGGTCCTTGAACGACCCCGTGTGCGAATTCCCGCACTGCTTCACCCAGAGGTCGTCGAGCCCGATCTCCGCGCCGAGGCGCGACGCCCAGAACAGGTTCGTGCCGCCCTCGTCCATCGAGACGACGTTCTCGTCGCGGATCGTCGGCGCGACCCATTCCTTCTTGCCCCAGACGCTCGAGCCGTAGGGCCATGTCGTGCGCTTGTAGCGCGAGTCGAACAGCGACCGCCATTCGGCGGCGGACCGTCGCCCGAGGGCGTCCAGGTCGTGGACGACTTCCAGCAGATCGCCGCAGCGCGGACAGCGATAGATCACCGAATCGATCGGGTAGGACCCGTCGCAGCCGGCCGTGCACCGAAACGAGGCGGAATAGCTCGGCGGTTCCTTCATGCGATCGGCGGCGCGCCCGCGTGCAGAATCGGCATCGCAAACGGCGCGCACACGTGGAAGTCGAGCGCGCCGATCGTCTCGAGCGCGTCCGCGACGGCACGCGACGGCGTGCGGTCGAGGCTGACGACGAACGGCCGGGCGGACGCCGGAAAGCCGGGCTCCTGCAAGATGGCGTCGATATTAATGTGATGCGCGGCAAACACAGAGGCCAGGCTCGCAATGATCCCCGGGCGGTCCGCCACCGTGAACCGGATGTAGTACGGGGTCGCGTAGTCGCCCGAGACTTCCTGGGCCTGCACGGCTCGCCAGCCGCGCGGCGGCCGGGCGCCGCGCGCAATCGCCAGGATATCCGAGACGACGGCGACCGCGGTCGGGTCGCCGCCAGCCCCGCGTCCGCCGAAGCTCGTTTCGCCGCCGAATTGCCCCCGCACCGTCACGAGATTCTCGCTGCCATTCACCCGTGCGAGAGGCGACGTGAGCGGGACGAGCGCGGGACCGACGGCCGCCGACAGGACCGGTGCGTTCGCGCGCCGCGTCGCCCACGCGATCTGCCGGATTGTGCAATGGAGCTGGTGCGCGTACTTGAAATCGAGCGGCGTCACGGGCGAGATCGAATGCGCCGGGATGCCTTCGGCGCAGGTCTGCAGCCGCAGCGCGACGAGGGCCAGGATCGCCAGCTTCGCGCGCGCGTCGAACCCGTCGACGTCCTGCGTGGGATTGGCTTCCGCAAAGCCGAGTGCCTGCGCGTCCTTCAGCGCGGTGTCGAAGTCCGCGCCGTCCTGCTCGATGCGCGTGAGGATGTAGTTGCAGGTGCCGTTGACGATTCCCGCGACCTGCGTAATCGCGTCGCTCGCCAGCCCGCTCTCGATCGCGCGGATCACCGGCACGCCGCCCGCCACGGATCCCTCGAACCGCAGCTGGCAGCCGCGTGCTGCCGCCAGCGCGAGCAGCGCGGGGCCGTCGCGCGCAATGACCTGCTTGTTGGCGGTCACGACGGAGATCCCGCGCTCGAGCGCGGCGCGGATCCAGCGCTCGGCCGGATCGAGCCCGCCGATCAGCTCGACGAACACGTCAGCGTCCGCGAGCGCTTCGTCGAGCGACTCCGTCCATCGAACGCCGTCGCCGGCCCAGTCCGCGCGGCGATCCAGGGCATGCCGCGTCAGGACGGCCGTCAGCGCCGCGTCCTGCGGCGAGTGCTGCAGGAGCTTCACGACCGAGCGCCCGACCGTGCCAAACCCGGCCAACGCCACACGAGACATGACTAAGAGGCTACTCTTTCCCGCTCCTCGGAATCGAGTGCGAACGAATCGTGGAGGCGCGTGACGATCGCGTGCGCGTGCGAGTCCTCCACCACCATCACGAACGGCTTCGGCAGACGATCGCCCACCGCGCAGACGGCGCTCAAGCCGTCCCGCGAGCGCAGCTCGGCGAACGCGTCGACGCGCGCACGGAGCGCGCTGCCGTCGCACGATCCCTCAACCACCACCGAAACGCGGTCGCGATGCACCTCGCAGAGCACGACAGCGACCTGTTCGTCCTCGAGCGCCTGCAACACGCGCGCGCCGAAGCCTGCCGCCACCCGCCGATCGCGCGACGTGAATTCGATCAGACACAGTCCGGCGCGCGACACGACCGCGGTGTGGCCGGGCGCGTCTGCGGCCGATCCGTCGATCCGCGTCCCCGGGGAGCTCGGACGGTGGGAGTTCAGCACGCGGACCGGGATGTCGCGCGACGCGGCGGGTGCGATCGTCTTCGGATGCAGGACCTTCGCGCCGAAGGTGGCGAGGGTTTCCGCGTCCTCGTACGATAGCGCCGCCAGCACGCGCGCGCCCGGCACCACGCGCGGATCCGCGGTATAGACGCCGTCCACGTCCGTCCAGATCTCGATCTCGTCGGCAAGCAGGCAGGCGCCGAGCACCGCCGCGGAATAATCCGATCCGCCACGTCCCAGCGTCGTCGTCGCACCGTCCGGACTCGAGCCGGCGAAGCCACCGATCACCACGACGCGATCGAGCGCGAGCGCCGGCCGCACGAAGCGCGTGACCGCCTTCTCGGTCGCGCTCAGATCGGGGGTCGCGGCGCCATGGCGCGCATCCGTCCGGACGACGTGGCGGGCGTCGATCCATTGGACGGGCACGCCGGCGCTCGCAAACGCGGCCGCGACAAGACGGCTGCTCCAGAGTTCTCCGCAGGCGGCGAGCCGGTCCGCAAGCGCGGGCGACATCCCGTTGGCGGCAATCGTCCGCACCGTCGCGGCGGCGCCCAGGTGAATGCCGTCGAGCGCGGCGTCGAGGACCCGCCGCGTGTCCTCACCGGCGAACGCGTCCGCCACGACCCGGTGGCGCGCCGTGATCGCCACGAGCGCCGCCAGCGCGGCGTCGACGTCGTGCGCCGCGCGGCGCGAGATCTCCAACAGGGCGTCGGTGACCCCCGCGAGCGCAGACACCACCACCGTCCTGGCGCCCTGGCGCCCCGACACGATGTGCACGACCCGCCGAATGGCCGCCGCGTCCGCCACCGATGTGCCGCCGAATTTCAGGACTCGCATCGCTCGTCTCCCCAAAATGAAAAAACCCGCCGGAATCAGCTTCCGGCGGGTTGCATGTGCGCCTGTCAGTGGAGAACGGTTATGTCATGACATGCAGAGGCCGCCGGCTGCGCGAATTCGCTGGTTGCGAATTCGCGTCGCGGTAATCGCCATCGTGGCAACCGGCAGCGGCATCGAGCACGTCACGCGCCGAGTATAGCAAGCGCATCCATGCCGTGCCGTCATGCTTGGCATCCGCAGTCGTGATTACACTATTTGCGCCATAATCAAGCAGTTGGAGGTAACCTCGGTGCGCAGTTCACATCTCGTTGGGGGCGCCGTGCTGCTCCTTGCCGGTTTTCTGTTCGCGAGGCCGGCTCCCGGCCAGAGTCAGACCCCGCGGGAGGGCCAGGGGCAGACTCAGGGACAGAATCAGAGCCCGGGTCCGGCCCCGAGTCAGGGGCAGGCGACTCGCGGCAGCGTCGACCACGGACGGTACCTCGTCCATGAAGTCGCGATGTGTCCGCAGTGCCACACGCCCCGCGACGAACAGGGCAATCTGATCGAGTCGAAGATATTCGACGGCGGTCCGATTCCCGTGCGTCCGCCCTGGTCCGCCGACTGGGCGATTATCGCGCCGCGCAACAAAGGGCTGCCGGGATACGACGACGCCGCCGCGATGCGGCTGTTGACCGAAGGGGCGATCGGCCGCGACGGCAGACAGCTGAAGCCACCGATGCCGCGCTTCCACATGACGAAGCAGGACGCGTCGGACGTCATCGCCTACATGCGGTCGCTCCGCTAGGTTTCGACCACGAACGATCGCGGCGAGTCAGAAACGCCGACGGCGCGAGCCGGCGAAGCGGGCGCACGCGAGAGTGTGTCAGGGAGTCCGAGGGGCCAAGCCCTCGGCGGACCGTCAGTGCTTGGCGAACAGGTCCTGCACGTCTTTGCGAAGCGCGGCCTGACTGTCCGGCCGGCTGTAGAACATGTGGCCGCCCGGGTACTCGCGAACCTCGACGCGCGAGGGATCGCCCATGACGGGCATCTGATCGACCGTCAGGACCGATTCCATGAACGGGCAGGACAGGTCGTTCCAGCCGTGGACGATCAGCACGCGCAGCTTCGGATCCGCCGCGACCGCTTCCCGCAGATCGCCGACGGCGCCCCGCCGCAGCGCCGCGCTGTCGAAGTCCCATTGTCCGTTCACCTCAAAGCTGAGCGCGTGATACGCGCCGGTGGCCTTCCAGCCGACGACGTGCGTGATGAAGTCCACCATCGCGGTGGTCGTGGGCGCCACGATGCTCTCGAGGAGCGGATCGCCGCTCCGCTGCGCCGGCGCGAAGGGGTACGGATCGAACGACGTGACGTTCGAGTCGTAGACGCTGCCAATCTTCCCTTGATCGCGGTGCGCCTCGCGCAGATAGGCGCCGATTTCGATCCGTCCGCCCGACCGCCGCACGAACGTCTTGTCCAGTCCGGTCAGCTCCGCGACGCGATCGACCAGGCGGGTGAGCGCCTGGGGATCCGACCGCCCTCTCATCAGGTCCGCCGCGTACTCGCCGCGCGCGTACGCGATCACCGGCTGCATGGCGGCGTCCGTCAGTTTGTGCTGCCGTTCGAGGTTCGCCGCGGCGATTGAGGGCAGCGTCACGATCCATGGCATGGGCGAGACGTCGCCGTTGTCGCCGAGCGTCGGATTCAAGTACGGCGACACCGCCACGACGCCGTTCATCGCGACGCCGAGCTGCGTCTGCAGCCAATGCGTGATTCGCGGCACCCGGTATCCGCCGTAGCTTTCGCCCGCGATGTACTTGCGCGAGCGCAGCCGCTGGTTCTTCACCAGCCAGTCGAACACGACACGCGACAAGTAGTGGATGTCGTTGTCGGTGCTGTAGAAGTCCTTCTTCGTCTGGTCGGCGGATTCGAGCGATCGGCTGAACCCCGTGCCGATCGGATCGATGAAGACCAGATCGGTGAAGTCGAGCCACGTGCCGGGATTGTCGGTGAGGACGGGCGGATTCGACGGACTGTCGCCTTCGTCGCCGAAGGCGACGTGCTTCGGCCCGATCGCGCCCAGATCGAGGTAGACGGACGACGCGCCCGGGCCGCCGTTGAACGCGAAGGTCACGGGGCGATCCGCGCCGTCCATCACGAACGACGTGAAGACGACCTCGCCGGTCTTCTTGGCGCCGTCCGCCGAGTAGACCGGAATCGTGCCGACCGTCGCGGTATATTTCAGCGCCCGTCCGGCGAGCTGCATCGTCTGCTCCACGTGCGCGTCTGGCGGGAGCGGCGGAAGCGCCTCCGGCGCCTTCTCGGGCGCAGCCGCCGGCGCCGGCGGCGCGGCCGGCTGTTGGGCGATGAGAGCCAGAGCGAGCACGAACGCAGTTCGAATCATGGTCGTAAATATACCCGCCCGTTCGGGTGATGCGAGCGAAATGTGACATCCGCGATGATGAACGCATGGCAACCGCATCCCCTCTCACAGCGCTCTCGCGGCAGATGGGCGACCTCGTCGAAGCCGCAGCACCCTCGGTCGTCCAGGTATACGGACACCGGCGTCCGGGCAGCGGACTCGTCTACGCACCCGACATCGTCTTGACCACGGCCCGATCGCTCGGCGGCGAAGACGGCCTGCACGTCCGCGCCCCTGACGGCATGGCGCACGACGCACAGCTCGCCGGCTGGGATCCGGCGACGAATCTCGCGGTCGTGCGGGTAGCCGGGCTGGGCGGAGCGGCGATCGCGCCGTCTCCGTCGCCCGTTCGCGTCGGCGAGATCGGCATCGCGCTCGCGCGATCGTGGAGCAACTCCGTCACGGCCACGAGCGGCATCATCTCGGTCATCGGGGGTCCGCTCCAGACCGGCCGCCGCCGCGGCATCGAACAGGTCATTCGCACGAGCGCGCCGATGCACGATGGCTTTTCGGGCGGCGCGTTCCTCGACGCCTCGGGCGGCCTCATCGGCGTCGCGACCGCCGCCAGGATCCGCGGTCTGGGCGTCGTGATTCCGGCCGCGATTGCGTGGAAGACCGCCGCGACGCTGGTCGAGCACGGCAGCGTCAAGCGGGGATATCTGGGCATCGCGGCTCAGGCGGTGCGGCTGCCAGACGACCAGCGTCCCGCTCCGGACCGCTCGACCGCGCTCCTGGCGATTGGGATCACCGCCGGGAGCCCGGCGGCAGCCGCCGGCGTCCTAGTAGGAGACGTGATCCTCGAGTTCGACGGACGCGCCGTCGAGGCGCCCGAAGACCTGCTCGATCTGCTCGTCGGACGGGCGGGCCAGACGGTCACCCTGAGGGTTGCGCGGGGAGGCAGTCGCCAGGATGTTGCGGTCCTCGTCGGCGAACGGTCCGATTCAGCCGCCTGACGCACGCGTGATGCGCGTCGCGCTCGTCGGCTCGGCGCAGGCGTGCGCCCGTCTTCGGAGCGAGATCGAAGGCACGTTCGCGATCGTCGGAACGTTCCCCGATCTCGCGTCCGCGCGCACCGGCGCCGTCGAAGCGGACGCCTTCCTCCTCGCGAACGATCGGGCGGCACGGGACGACGACCGGGCATTCGTCGAGCCACTGACCGAGCGCGAAGTCCAGGTCCTCGAGCGGCTCGCGGAAGGGCTGTCCAACAAGCGCATCGCGGCGCAGCTCGGGATCAGCGACCAGACGGTGAAGTTCCACGTCGCGTCGATCTCGGGCAAGCTCGGGACGCACACGCGGACCGAAACCGTCCGGCGCGCCGTGCGTTCGGGTCTGATCTCGCTGTAACGGGTCGTCCAGCCCTGTCACGCGACAGGCCGGCGCCGCGCGCCGGCACACCGGACGTCGACACTACGGTTGCGCGGCAAGCTCGGGGACGACCACGAGTTGACGCCGTTCGCCGCGGCGAACGACGATGACCGGCGCGGCCAGGCCGGCGCGATCGGCCGTCAACAGCCGGTGCAGATCGTCGATCCCGACCACCGCCTCGCCCGCGAACGCCACGATGATGTCGCCCTCGCGGAGTCCCGCCCGCTCGGCCGGACTGCCCGTTTCGGTCGACTGCACAAGCACGCCTGAGGTCGCCGCAATCCCCGCGGACCGCGCCGCCCCGCGCGGGACGCCGACCGTCTGACCCGCGAAACCGAGATAGCTCCGCCGGACGCGGCCGTCGCGCATCAGCGTCGCCGCGATCGTGCGGGCGGTGTTGCTCGCGATGGCGAACGACAGCGACTGTGCCCCCTGGATCATCGCGGTGTTCACGCCGATGACCGCGCCGCCCGTCGTGACGAGCGGCCCGCCCGAGTTCCCGGGGTTGAGCGCCGCGTCGCTCTGAATGATGTCGTCCATCAGGCGACCGGATCGCGCGCGCAGCGAGCGTCCGAGCGCGCTCACGATCCCGCTCGTCACCGAATGATGGAAGCCGTAGGGATTGCCGATCGCGATCGCGATCTGGCCGACGCGGACGCCGCGCGAATCGCCGAACGCCGCCCACGGCAGCGGCGCGCCGCCGGGCCCCACCGCGATGCGGAGGACCGCCAGGTCGGTGTGCGCATCTCCCCCGACCAGCTCCGCCTCGAACGATCGCCCGTCCGGAAGCGACAGCCCGATCCGGCGCGCGCGCTCCACGACATGCTGATTGGTGAGCACGAAGCCATCCGGCGTGAACACAAACCCGGAACCTTGGCCCCGTCCGGCGTCGATACGGCCGACCGCGGGACTGACACGTTCGACGGCGTCGATGACGGCGCGCGAGTATGCGTCGAGCAACCCGTCGTCGGATTGATCGGTGGATGAATTGGAGTGGAGGACCGCCACGATCGGATGCTACGCCGGGCGGCGGACGCGCGACATCACCCGTTTGGGCGGGATCGGGGACCGGTCGCGAACAGAGACCGCGGATCAGGGATCGGGACCCCCGATCGGGGATCAGACGCTGCGCAGCTTGTGTCCGAGCTTTTCCTTCTTTGTCCGCAGATAGCGTTCCGTGTGAATCGAGGCGGGGATCTCGAGCGGCAGCCACTCGGCGACCGAGAGCCCGTACCCTTCGAGACCCACGAGTTTGCGCGGGTTGTTCGAGAGCAGCCGCATCGAGCGGACGCCCAGATCCTTCAGGATCTGGACGCCAATCCCGTAGTCGCGTTGATCGGGCTTGAAGCCGAGGCGTTCGTTGGCTTCCACGGTGTCGAGCCCCTGCTCCTGCAGCTCGTAGGCGCGCAGCTTGTTCGCGAGCCCGATGCCGCGGCCTTCCTGATTCAAGTACAGGATCACGCCGCGGCCTTCGTGCTCGATCCGCCGCATCGCGGCGTCGAGCTGCGGACCGCAGTCGCAGCGCAGTGAGTGAAACACATCGCCCGTCAGGCAGCGCGAGTGGACGCGGACCATCACGTTCAGGCCGTCGCCGATGTCCCCCTTCACGAGCGCCACATGCGTCTCGCCGTCGAGCACGCTTTCGTAGGCGACGGCGCGGAACTCCCCGTGATCCGTCGGCAGCTGCGCGGATGCGACGCGGCGCACGAGCCCTTCGGTGCGCATCCGGTAGTTGATCAGATCGACGATCGTGATCATCAGGAGCTTGTGTTTCTTCGCGAAGCGCGTCAGCTCCGGCACCCGGGCCATCGTCCCGTCGGAATTCAGGATTTCGCAGATCACCCCCGCGGGATACAGGCCCGCGATGCGGGCCAGATCGACCGCGGCCTCGGTCTGGCCGGCGCGGACGAGCACGCCGCCGTCGCGCGCCTTCAACGGGAACATGTGCCCCGGACGCGCGAGATCCGCCGGGCGCGTCTTCGGATCGATCGCGGCGAGGACGGTCGCGGCCCGATCCGCCGCCGAAATGCCCGTGCTGGTCGTGTACTTCGCCTCGATCGAGACGCAGAACGCGGTTTCGAACCGCGCGGTGTTCTGCGGCACCATCTGCGGGATGTCGAGCTCCTCGAGCCGGCGCTCGGTCATCGGCATGCAGATCAGGCCGCGACCTTCGCGCGCCATGAAGTTGATGATCTCGGGGGTCACCTTCTCCGCCGCGACCGTCAGGTCACCTTCGTTCTCGCGATCCTCGTCGTCGACGACGATGATCATCTGACCGTCGCGGAAGGCGCTGACCGCGACGTCGATGCGGGCAAACGGGCTTTTCTTCATTTCGGTTTGGCGGCCTCGAGCGCGCGCAGCACGTACTTGCCGAGCATGTCGCACTCGAGGTTCACCAGGTCGTTCTGTTTCAGTTCCCGGAGGCTGGTGTGCTCCCAGGTATAGGGAATGATTTGCACGTCGAAGCGCCGGTCGTCAACCCCCGCCACGGTCAGGCTGACCCCGTCGACCGCGACCGACCCCTTGCGGACGACCTGCGCGGCGAGCGCGGCCGGAAATCGAATCGTGATCCACCAGAAGTCGCCGTCCTGACGAATCTCCTCGACCGTGCCGGTCGCGTCGACGTGCCCCTGGACGAAGTGGCCGCCGACGCGGCCATCGAGGCGCATCGGGCGCTCCAGATTCACGAGCGATCCGCGCTTGAGCGACGCAAACGCGGTGACGCGGAGCGTTTCGGGCGACACATCCATGTGGATCGCGGTGGCGTCCGACGAGACGACCGTCAGACAGACGCCGTTGACCGCGATGGATTCGCCCGGCGTCAGTTCTGCGGCGAGCGACGTGACCAGGCGCAGGCGCAGGCCGGCCGGCGTGGGTTTGACCTCCGCGATCTCGCCGACGTTTTCAACGATGCCCGTAAACATGTGCGTGTATGAACAAATCCTCGCCAAGCCATTTCGCCTGGCGTGCGGTGAAGATCTCCCACGCGACCCGTCCCGCGTCGAGCCACGGTACGCCGCCGGCTCCCAGCCGCCGCGGCGCGATGTAGAAATCGATCGCGTCCACGATATCGGCCTGAAGGGCGGCACGATATAGCGACGGCCCTCCCTCGAGCACCAGGGACGCCACGCCCGCGCCATACAGCGCGCGGCAGGCGGACGCCAGATCGTCCTCGGCCGGAACCAGCAGCTGCGCCCCCGCGGCCGCCAGGGCCGCGGCCCGCTCCGGCGCCGTGTGGCGCGTGCGATCGCTGGACACAATCATTATCGGTCCGGCGTCCAGGGTCGTGAAAAGCCGGGCC
>Ga0070735_10005549_pt1 | contig 10429 bp, 8 predicted proteins | sample Coa_R1_FD_66443 | JGI IMG/M metagenome (GOLD analysis project Ga0070735, IMG submission 66443) | Surface soil microbial communities from Centralia Pennsylvania, which are recovering from an underground coalmine fire - Coalmine... | ecosystem: Environmental > Terrestrial > Soil > Unclassified ... | reverse complement strand
GACGAGGTGCGGGGCGATCGCCGTGAAGACCATGGCCTTCAGGCGGGGCGACACGACCGGTCCCCGGGCGGAGAGGTTGTAGGCGGTCGAGCCCGTCGGTGTGCAGACGAGCAGACCGTCCGCCATGTAGGTGAGGAAGCGCCGGCCGGAGATGTCGACGGCGACCCGGATGGTGTGGCCCGGTGCGATGCGCTCGAGCGTGGCCTCGTTGAGGGCCACAAGCTCCCGGCGCGAGCCGTCCGGCGACGTGACGCTGACCTCGAGGGTCATGCGCTCTTCGACCAGGAAGTCGCCCGAGGCGATGCGCTCGAAGGCGGCGATCATGCCGCCGGGCTCGACCTCGGTGAGATAGCCCATCCGGCCGAGGTTCACCCCGAGCACGGGGGTCTTGCCCGCGCAGGCGAGCCGCACGGTGCGCAGCATCGTGCCGTCGCCTCCGAGGCTGATCGCAAACTCGAAGGGCGCGTCGAGCAGCGCCTCGGCGGCTGCGTCGTCGGCGGGGACCTCGCCCAGCAGGGTCACGGCGACACCGCGCTCCTCCCACCAGGCGCGTGCCTCGTCGGCGAGCTCGCGCGCCTCGGCGCGCTCGGGGTGCACGACGAGAAGGACCGAGCCCATTGCGGCCATCCTGGCTCCTAGGCGGTCCGGATTGCCAGCATCACGTGTGCCGGCATCACGCCGACAGGCGACTCCGGGCGGGGCACGGGAGAACCCGGCCCTCGCCCGGAGCGGCACGGGATCAGCCGCCGGTCGCCGCCTTCGTCGCCTGCTTGGTGGCACGTGCGGCCGTCTTGCGGGCCCCGGTCGCCTTGCGTGCGGCGGACTTGGTGGCGCCGGTCGTCTTACGGGCGGCGGACTTGGTGGCGCCGGTCGTCTTACGGGCGGCGGACTTGGTGGCGCCGGTCGTCTTACGTGCGGCCGACTTGGTGGCGCCGGTCGTGCGGCCGGCTGCCTTGCGGGTGCCGGCGGTCGCCTTCTTGGCTGTCCCCGTCGTCCGCTTGGCCGCCGTACGGGTCGTCTTCTTCGCAGAGCCGGTGGCCTTCTTCGCAGCGGAGCGGGTCGAGCCGGAGCGCCTGCGCGTGTCGGCCGCCTGCTTGGCCGCCGCCGACCGTCGTGCGCTCGCCACGGTCTCGTCCGCCTCTCGCCGGACCGTGCGCACCTGGCGGGCTCCGGCCTTGCGGGCCTCCTCGGCCCGGCCCGACATCTGCCGGACGGTCCTCGCCCCGGTCGTCCGGGCGACGTTGACGAAGCGCTCCACGATCTTCGTCACCTCGTCGGCGCTCACGAGCCCGAGGGCGTCGATCTGGCGCCTCACCTCGTGGCGGATGAGGTCGGCGAGCTGCTCGGCGGAGCGGCGGCTGCGTGCCACGAGCTCCTCGGCAAGGTCCTCGGCCCGTTCCCGAGTGACCTCGCCTTCCTTCACAAGGTCGCGGACCAGCTCCTCGGCCCGCTTGCGAGTGATCTGGGTGAAGGCCATCCCGGCCGCGAGGTAACGCTCGAGGGGATTCTTGGTTGCCATACGGTAAGTATACCCCTGACCTGCGATGCTTGCACGAGTAAGCACTCTCGAGGGTCGTCGCGGGAGGTCAGCCGCCTGCGGCGGCGAGCTCACGGCCGACGAGGGTGGCGAGGTCGGGCGCCTCCACGTCCGGCTCGGGGTCGACCGGGCCGTGGCCTTGTGGGGTCACGCCTGTGAGCACGAGGGCGAACCTGGCACCGAGGCGCCGCGCCAGGCCGCCGTCTGTCGAGGGTCGGTCGCCGACGACCGTCGAGACGTCGCCCACCCGCGCCACGAGCAGGTCGGCCACGGGCCGGTGGGGCTTCCCGGCGATCGTGGGCCGGGCGCCCCCGGCGGTCGCCACGGCGGCGAGGAACGAGCCGGCACCGGGGAGCAACCCGTGGGAGGTGGGGAACGTGGCATCCTCGTTCGTGCCGACGAGCCGCGCCCCCGCCCGGAGGGCCGTCGTGGCGGCCGCCAGGCGCCGGAAGTCGAATTCGAGGTCGAAACCCACCACGACGGCGTCGACCTCTCCGTCGCCCACCTCCGCCCCGGGCGCGACGGGCTCGACGCCGCGCGCCTCGAGCGCCTCGAGGATGCCCGGTCCGCCGAGGACGAGAGCCCGCTCGCCGGGCTCGAGGAGCGTGGCGGCAGCCATCGGCGAGGAGATCAGGTCCTCCGGCTCAGTCGGCATGCCGAAACGTGCCAGCTTGGCGAGGTGCTCGTCGACCTTCGGGAACGAGTTGTTGGTGAGGAAGACCACCCGCTCCCCCGCCTCGCGGAGCCGGCCTACGGCCTCGGCGGCCCCCCTGATCGGCTCGTCGGCGAGCCAGATGACGCCGTCGCAGTCGAGGACCCAGGCCACGGCCGGAATGCTGCCATGCGACCGTATGGTACGTAGCCCATGGCGAGACTCGACCCGTTCCGCCCGACCGTCTACGAGCCGTCGAGGGTCGACGCGGACGACGTGATCGCACCGCCCTACGACGTGGTGGGCCCGCGCGAACGCGCCAGCCTTGCTGCCCGCAGCCCCTACAACGCCATCCACGTCGAGCTGCCGGTCGAGGGTCCGGACGAGCTGACGGACCCGTACACGGCGGCCGCCAGGCTGTTCGCCTCCTGGCACGAGGACGGCGCCGTCCGTGTCCACGAGCGGCCGGCGATGGCCCTCTACCGCATGACCTTCGCCACCGAGGACGGAGGTGTCCGCACCACGACCGGGGTCCTCGGCGCCCTCGGCCTCGACCCGGCCGGGACCGGCGAGGTGCTCCCCCACGAGCAGACGACCCCGAAGGACAAGTACGACCGGTTGTCGCTCCTTCGCGCCGCCCGCACGAACTTCTCACCGATCTGGGCGCTCACCCTCGCGGACGGCTTCGGCAAGGCGTGCGACGAGGCGATCTCCGGGGCGGGAGAGCCGTGGCGGGCGACCGATGACGAGGGGGTGCTGCACGAGCGCTGGCTGGTCGACGACCCGGGCGCGCTGGAGTCGCTCACTTCGCTTGTCGCGACGACGCCGGCGCTCATCGCCGACGGTCACCACCGCTACGAGACTGCCTGCACGTACCTCGAGGAGCACCCCGGCCAGCCAGGCGCAGAGGCAGCTCTCGCCTTCGTGGTCGAGCTCAGCGAGGAGCATCTCTTCGTGCAGGCGATCCACAGGCTCGTGCGGGGCGTGGACCCCTCGGGTTTCGCCGGGGACCTTTCGAGCTGGTTCGACGTGTCGGAGGGGCCCGGCGACGATGGCCGGCTGAGCGACGCCATGATCGAGGAGGGCGCCCTCGGGCTCCTCACGACCGCCGGTTCCTGGCTGCTCCGCCCGACACGAAGGCTTCTCGAGCGGGCGGCCGACGACCTCGACTCGAGCCGGCTCCAGGTCGCCCTGGCAGATCTCGGCCTGACGGACGTCGGCTTCCAGCACGGTGTCGTCAACTGCCGGCGGGCGCTCGCCGGAGGGATGGCCGACGCCGCCGTCCTCCTGCGGCCGGTCTCGGTCGAGCAGATCGAGAAGACCGCCGAGGGGGCGCGACGCATGCCGCCGAAGACCACCTTCTTCGCCCCGAAGCCGAGGACGGGGATGGTCTTCCGGGAGCTCGACCCGGCCTAGCCCGCCGTCCAGGTGGTCCCGGAGCTCAAGAGGGCGGCGAGGTCACCCGGCCCCTTGCGGGCCTGCGCCTCGACGAGCTGGTGCTCCATGAGCGAGCCGTAGTCAGGCCGCTCGACGGCCCTAAAGACCCCGATCGGAGTCGGCTCGTGCGGCCCGCGGGCGAGCCGGCTGAGGGCGAAGGCGAGGTCGGGGTTCTCACGGTGCTCGTCGTGCACGAGGAGGGCGTCCTCGCCGACGTCGGCGACCTTCACGATCGACAGCCTTCCCTGGCTGTCCATGACGACGCCCTTGTCGGCGTCCGCACCGAACCGGATCGGTCGCCCGTGCTCGAGCGGGATGAGCATCTCGTCCCGGGTCGCCCGCCCGGTGATCTCCTCGAAGGCCCCGTCGTTGAAGACGTTGCAATTCTGGTACACCTCGACGAAGGCGGTGCCGTTGTGCTCGTGCGCCCGGCGGAACACCTCGGTCATGTGCTTGCGGTCCATGTCGTGCGTGCGGGCGACGAAGCTCCCCTCGGCGCCGAGGGCGAGGCTGACCGGGTTGAACGGGGTGTCGAGCGATCCGAACGGCGTCGACTTCGTGACCTTTCCCACCTCGGACGTCGGCGAGTACTGACCCTTGGTGAGACCGTAGATCTGGTTGTTGAACAGCAGGATCCGGAGCTTGACGTTGCGCCGGAGGGCGTGCATCAGGTGGTTGCCCCCGATCGAGAGGGCGTCCCCGTCACCGGTCACGACCCAGACCTCGAGGTCGGGCCGCGTGACGGCGAGCCCCGTGGCGATGGCCGGGGCCCGGCCGTGGATCGAGTGCATCCCGTAGGTGTTCATGTAGTACGGGAAGCGGGCGGCGCAACCGATGCCGGAGATGAAGACGACGTTCTCGCGCCTGACGCCGAGCTCGGGAAGGGCGAACTGGACCGCGGCGAGGATCGAGTAGTCGCCGCAGCCCGGGCACCAGCGGACGTCCTGGTCGCTCGCCCAGTCCTTCCTGCTCGTCACGGGAACGGCGGTGTCGCTCATCAGCTCTCCTCTTCGCCGGCGTGCACCTCGGCCGCCGCCGGGTGCTCGCCGGTCGCCACGTCGACGCCGAGCGACACCAGCATCGCCTGCTCGATCTCGGCGACGCGGAACGGAGTCCCCTGCACCTTCGTGAGCGACTCCGCGTCGACGAGGAATTCCGCCCGGACGAGCTTCACCAGCTGGCCGAGGTTCACCTCGGGCACGAGCACGCGCTCGTAGCGGGCGAGCACCTCGCCGAGGTTCGGCGGGAACGGGTTCAGGTACACGAGGTGGGCGAGGGCCACGGCGTGCCCGGCGGCCCGCACCCTGCGGCCGGCGGCGAGGATGGCGCCGTACGTCGAGCCCCAGCCGAGCACGAGGAGCTTGGCTTCGCCGGTCTCGTCGTCGACCTCGAGGGGCGGGATGTCCCGGGCGATCCCGGCCACCTTGGCGGCGCGGAGCTGCACCATGCGCTCGTGGTTCGCCGGCTCGTAGGAGACGTTGCCTGTCTCGTCGGCCTTCTCGAGGCCGCCGATCCGGTGCTCGAGGCCGGGCGTGCCGGGCACAGCCCAGGGCCGGGCGAGGGTTCCGGGGTCTCGCACGTAGGGGTGGAAGACAGGCGTCCCGTCGTCCTCTGTCGCGTTGGGCTCGGTGGCGAAGGGCGTCGAGATGTCCGGGAACGAGTCGACCGAGGGGAGGCGCCACGGCTCCGCCCCGTTCGCCAAATAGCCGTCGGAGAGCAGGATGACGGGCGTCCGGTACTTGAGCGCGATGCGGACCGCCTCGATCGCGACGGAGAAGCAGTGCGACGGGGTCGACGCCGCCAGCACCGGCACCGGCGCCTCGCCGTGGCGTCCGTACATGGCGTGCAGCAGGTCGGACTGCTCGGTCTTGGTCGGAAGCCCCGTCGACGGACCGCCCCGCTGGATGTCGATCACGACGAGCGGCAGCTCCAAGGAAACGGCGAGCCCGATGGTCTCGGCCTTGAGGTCGAGGCCCGGCCCGCTCGTGGTCGTCACCCCGAGGGCGCCTCCGAAGGCGGCGCCGAGGGCGGCCCCCACCCCGGCGATCTCGTCCTCGGCCTGCAGCGTCCGCACCCCGAAGTTCTTGTGCTTCGACAGCTCGTGCAGGATGTCCGAGGCGGGGGTGATCGGGTACGAGCCGAGGAAGAGCGGGATCTTCGCCAGGTGAGAGGCCGCCACGAGCCCCCAGGCGAGCGCCGTGTTGCCCGTGATGTTCGTGTAGGTGCCCGGCTCGTGGGCGGCGGCGTGGACCTCGTAGACGGACTCGAAGACCTCCGTCGTCTCGCCGAAGTTGTACCCGGCCCGAAAGGCGAGGGTGTTGGCCTCCACCACGACCGGGTTGCGCCCGTAGCGCTGGGAGATCCAGTTGAAGACGGTGTCGGTCGGCCGCTGGTAGAGCCACGAGAGGAGCCCGAGGGCGAAGAAGTTCTTGCTCCGCTCGGCGTCGCGCGGCTTGGCTCCGGTCGGCTTGCAGGCCTCGAGCGTGAGCGAGGTCATCGGGACCTCGTACACCTTGAACTGCTTGAGGCTCCCGTCGAGGAGCGGGTTCGTGGCGTAGCCCGCCTTCTCGAGGGCCCGCTCGTCGAAGGCGTCGGCGTTCACGAGGATCGTGGCGCCGAGCGGCAGGTCGCCCACGTTGGCGCGAAGAGCCGCCGGGTTCATCGCGACGAGGACGTTCGGGGCGTCGCCCGGGGTGAGGATGTCGTGATCGGAGATGTGCACCTGGAAGGCCGACACCCCGGCGAGGGTGCCTGCGGGGGCGCGGATCTCCGCAGGGAAGTTGGGCAGCGTCGAGAGGTCGTTGCCGAAGATGGCGCTCTCGTTGGTGAACTGGTCGCCGGTGACCTGCATGCCGTCACCCGAGTCGCCGGCGAATCGGATGACGACCCGGTCGATCGTCTCGACCTTGTGACCGTGCTCGGTCGTGGTACTGCTCGTCACGTCGTCTCCACTCGATTCGCGTCGCGCCTGGTGCGTAGCTTACCTGGGCGTTCGCGGCGGTTTGCGTTTTGCGTTTCGGCGAGGCGTCGTGCGGGTAAGTGCGGCTGCCCCCGCTGCGAGGTGGCGGCCGGCGACTCCGTCGCGTGACTCAGGCGACGGTGATCGACTCGTCGAGGAACACGTCCTGCACGGCGTTGACCAGCGCGACGCCGTCGTCCATCGGCCGCTGGAACGCCTTGCGGCCGACGATGAGGCCCATGCCGCCCGCCCGCTTGTTGATGACGGCGGTGCGGACGGCTTGGGCGAGGTCGCCTGAGCCCTTCGACTCTCCGCCCGAGTTGATGAGACCCACACGGCCCGCGTAGCAGTTCACGACCTGCCAGCGGGTGAGGTCGATCGGGTTGTCGGTCGTGAGCTCGCTGTAGACGAGCGGGTCGGTGCGGCCGAACTTGAGCGCCGTGTAGCCGCCGTTGTTCTCGGGCTGCTTCTGCTTCACGATGTCCGCCTCGATCGTGACTCCGAGGTGGTTGGCCTGCCCCGTCAGGTCGGCCGCCAGGTGGTAGTCCGCCTGGTCGGTCTTGAAGGCCGGGTTGCGCAGGTAGCACCAGAGCACCGTGTAGAGGCCGTGGCGGTGCGCCTCGGCGAACATGGCGCTCACCTCACGGATCTGGCGGGTGGACTCCTCCGAACCGAAGTAGATCGTGGCCCCGACGCCGACCGCCCCGAGGTCGACGGCCTGGCGCACCGTCCCGAAGGGCACCTGGTCGGCCTGGGCGGGATAGGTGAGGAGCTCGTTGTGGTTGAGCTTCACGATGAACGGGATCTTGTGGGCGTAGCGGCGCGCCACGATCCCGAGGCCGCCGAGCGTCGTCGCGACGGCGCTGCACTCGGCCGCGATGGCGAGCTCCACGATCCGTTCAGGGTCGAAGTACTCGGGGTTCTTCGAGAAGCTGGCTGCGGCTGAGTGCTCGATGCCCTGATCGACCGGCAGGATCGAGAGGTAGCCGGTGCCGCCGAGGCGGCCGTGGTCGAAGGTCGCCTGCAGGTTGCGGATGACGGCGATGGGCCGGTCACTCGCGAGGAAGACCCGGTCGACGTAGTCGGGGCCGGGGAGCGTGAGCCGGTCTGTCGGGAACGCCGGCGAGTCGAAACCGAGCAGCGATTGGGCCTCGTCGCCGAGCAGCTCGTGGACGTCAGTGCCCACGTTGCCTCCTTCCTGTCGCTCGTCCGAGACTACCCCGGGGGTGCGCCGGCTCCCCTCCTTCGCGCTCAGACGTTGAAACGGATCTCGAGCACGTCGCCGTCCTTCACCACGTAGTCCTTCCCCTCGAGGCGGACCTTGCCGAGGTGGCGCGCGTTGGCGAAGGAGCCGGCGTCGAGCAGGTCCTTCCAGAAGATGACGTCCGCCTTGATGAAGCCCCGCTGGAGGTCGGAGTGGATGACGCCGGCGCACTCGGGGGCCTTCGCGCCGTGCGGGAACGTCCAGGCTCGCGACTCCTTGTCGCCCGTGGTGAGGAACGTGTCCCGGCCGAGGATCTCGTAGGCGGCTCGTGCCACCCGCACGAGCGCCCCCTCGCCGAGACCGAAGCCCTCGAGGAGCTCGGTCCGCTCGGCGCCCTCGAGCCGGGCGGCCTCGGCCTCGAGCTGGACCGAGGCGGCGAGGACCTCGAGGCCGGGCGCATCGCCGAGCTCGCGGCGGACGGCCTCGACGTGCTCTGCCGCACGGCTCTCGTCGCCGAGCTCGTCCTCGCCGATGTTGATCACAGCGAGGACCGGCTTGTTGGTGAGGAGGAAGAGGGGCCGCAGAGCCGCCCGGCGCTCGGGGTCGAGGGCGGCCCGGTACAGGGGCGTTCCCTGTTCGAGCCGCTCCAGTGCCGCCGGCGCCGCCTCGAGGGCGGCGGCGAGGACGGGGTCCTGTTGCGTCGCCTTGCGCTTCTTGCCGAGCTGGCTCTCGAGCGAGGCGGCGTCGGCGAGGACGAGCTCGAGCTCGAGCTCCTGGAGCGCCGCGGTCGGGTCCGTCTCGCCAGGCACCCCGTCGTCCTCGAAGCTGCGGAGCACGAGGCAGAGGGCGTCCACCTCCCGGATCCCGGCGAGGAAGCGGGTGCCGAGACCTCCGTGGCCCTCGCTCGACTTCTGGACGCCGGCGATGTCCACCACCTCGAAGGCGGCCTGGACGACCTTGCGGCTCTGGCTCATCTCGGCGAGCGCCACGAGCCGCTCGTCGGGCACGTGGGCGACCCCGATCTCGGTCTCGGTCGTCGAGAAGGGATGGGACGCCACGAGGGCGTGCCCGTTCGTGAGGGCGTTGAAGAGGGCGGACTTGCCCGAATTGGGAAGGCCGACGAGGCCGAGGCGGTCCACTCAGCGCAGCGCCCGGAGGCGCTCGGGGGCGTCGAGGGCACCGGGATCGGCCTGGGCGATCCTGGCGAAGAGCTGGCGGGCCCGTGGAAGGTCGCCGCCCCTCTCGTAGAGGTCGGCGAGGGCGTACCACTGCCGCAGGTGCGACAGGCTCGGGTTCTTGCGGTTGCGGGCCTCGGGCTCGAGGAGCGCGATGGCTTCGTCGAGGGCGCCGGAGTCGGCCAGTGCTCCGGCCATCACGAGGCGCCCCTCGACGAGCACGTCGTAGTCGACGCCGGCCCGTCGGAGGTCGTCCCACAGCTCGCGGACGCGGTCGAAGTGCCCGAGGGCGCGTTCACAGTCGGCGATGACGGGAAGCTGGTCGAAGCTGCCGGTGAGCTCGTGCAACTCACGAAGCGCCTTCGAGGCCTGTCGCCAGCGGCCGAGGCGATAGAGGGTGAGCCCGTAGAGCTCCTTGACGGCCGGAGCCAGCGGCGCCCGCTCGACGACCGGCCGGATAGCGGTGAGGGCGTCCTCGTAGCGGTCGCGCTCGTACGCCTCGGCGGCAGCGGTGAGGCGCCGCTCGAGGTAGCCGAAGGAGCGGGTTGACGCCCTGGAGGTCGCCCGTTGAGACGAGCCGTCGTCCTCGGGGCCCCCTACCGCGGCCCGGAGCTCGTCGACGACCGAGCGCGGCAGCTCGTAGGACCGCTCAGTCCTCGAGCGGTAGTGAGGCTGCTCTGCCGCCTCCCTGGTCGCGGCAGCCCTCGGCGTCCCCTGCCGCCGGAGCGGCCGCGTCCGGGCGCGACGGGACGGCGGCTCCGGACGCGGCATGTCGACGACGATACCGCTGCTCCCGGCGGCGCCTCGCCGGCGCCTTCGAGGAATCCGCTCTTCGCTCCAGCGGGCAGACGCGAAACAACCCCGTGCCGAGCCCGGCACGGGGTTGTTCCTGAGAATGTATTCCGGCGGCGACCTACTCTCCCGGAGGGTCTCCCCTCAAGTACCATCGGCGCAGGCGGGCTTAACTTCCGTGTTCGGGATGGGAACGGGTGTGACCCCGCCGCTATGGCCACCGGAAATCTGGTGCTCTCTCCGAGCCGTGATCGCGCTGCCTGCCTCCCCCTTTTGCGCCAGCGGCGCAGGAGCAGACGTGACCTTCGGCTCAGGTCGAGGCGACTGCCGTCGCCCCTGTGAGCAATCCATAGCGAGCACGAGCCCCAAGCCCTCGGCCGATTAGTACCGGTCGGCTGAACACGTTGCCGTGCGTACACCTCCGGCCTATCAACGTGGTGGTCTGACCACGGGCCTTACCAGGTTAACCCTGTGGGAGATCTCATCTTGGAACGAGCTTCGCGCTTAGATGCTTTCAGCGCTTATCCCTTCCGCAGGTCGCAAATCAGCGGTGCCCTTGGCAGGACAACTGACACACGAGAGCTGCGTCCGTCCCGGTCCTCTCGTACTAGGGACAGCCTTCCTCAAATCTCCTACGGCTGCGACGGATAGGGACCGAACTGTCTCACGCATG
>Ga0070735_10005548_pt1 | contig 10431 bp, 7 predicted proteins | sample Coa_R1_FD_66443 | JGI IMG/M metagenome (GOLD analysis project Ga0070735, IMG submission 66443) | Surface soil microbial communities from Centralia Pennsylvania, which are recovering from an underground coalmine fire - Coalmine... | ecosystem: Environmental > Terrestrial > Soil > Unclassified ... | reverse complement strand
GCGGTCAAGGGCGTCGAACTGGGACTGGGCTTTCGCGCCGCGGCGACGCGCGGCTCGGCGCTGCATGACGAAATCGCGTACGACGCCGCCGCCCGCCGCTTCATCCGCCACTCCAACAATTCCGGCGGCACCGAGGGCGGGATGACCACCGGCGAGCCGTTGCGCGTGCGGGTCGCGTTCAAACCGCTCTCGACTCTGATGCGTCCGCTGCGCTCGGCCGACATCCGCACCAAGGCCGAGTCGGTCGGGAACACCGAACGCTCCGACGTGTGCGCGATTCCGGCGGCCGCGGTTATCGCCGAGGCGGTGGTCGCGTTCGAATTGGCCAACGCATTCGTGGAAAAGTTCGGCGGCGATTCGCGGACCGAGATCGCGCGCAACTATGAAGGCTATCTCGAGCAGGTGCGAAATTTTTGACGCCGCAGGGGCCTAACAGCACGATGGCTCCGAAGTTGATCCTCGCGGGCTTCATGGCGACCGGCAAAAGCGCGGTGGGCCGCGCAGCCGCGGCCCGGCTGGGATGGCGCCTGGTCGATAGCGACGCCGCATTGGCGGCGCGTGCGGGCAAGCCGATTCCGGCGATCTTCAGCGAGCACGGCGAGGCGCATTTCCGGGCGCTCGAGCGCGAGGTGATCGCCGCCCTGGCGGACGATCGCGCCCGCTGCCCGCAGTGCGGCGAACCGCGCCCAGCGGTCATCTCGACCGGCGGCGGCGCGTTGGTCGATGAGCGCAACTACCACGCGCTCAAGCGTGCGGGCGTGATCATCTGCCTCAGCGCGCGGCCCGAAGTAATCGCGGCGCGCGTGCGCCGCTCGCCGCACAAGCGGCCCAAGCTGCTCGAAGGCGGCAAGCCGCTGGAAGCGCGTATCGGCGAACTGATGGAAGAGCGGCGCGCCGCGTACGCGCGCGCCGATTTTACCGTGGACACTTCGGACCTTTCGGTCGCCGAGGCGGCGGAGCGCGTGCTGGAAATCTTCGGTCATCGCGGCCGGAGCGCTCATCGATGCGCACCTTCCGCGTAGAACTCGGTAGCGACGCGCATTCGGTGCATGTCGGCGCCGGCGCGCTCGACCTGACAGGGCGACTCGCGCGCGAGGCCGGTATCGCTGCCGGACGCGTATTGATCGTCACCGATTCCAACGTCGCGCGTCTCTATGGCGAGCGCGCGGGCGCCGCGCTCGAGTCGGTGGGCTTCGCGCCGCGAACCCTGGAGGTCGCGCCGGGCGAGCAGAGCAAATCTTTCGCTACGCTGGAGCGCGTTTACGACGCGATGATTGCGGCCGAACTCGATCGGAGCGGCGCCGTGTTCGCGCTGGGCGGCGGCGTGGTTGGCGACCTGGCCGGCTATGCCGCGGCGACCTACATGCGCGGCGTGGCGCTGGTGCAAATTCCGACTACGATGGTCGCGCAGGTCGATTCAGCCCTGGGCGGGAAGACCGCGGTCAACCATCCGCGGGCGAAAAATCTGATCGGCGCCTTCTACCAGCCGCGCCTGGTCGTGGCCGACGTCGCAACGCTCCAGAGCCTGCCCGAGCGCGAGTTCCGCGAGGGCCTCGCCGAAGTCATCAAATATGGAGCGATCATGGATGCGCCGATGGTCGAGGAGCTGGAGCACGGCCTAAGCGCGATCCTGCGCCGCGACCCGGTGGCGCTGGAGCAGATGGTCGCCCGATCGCTGCATCACAAGGCGACCATCGTGGCGAGCGACACCCGCGAAGACGGCCTGCGCAAAATTCTCAACTACGGCCATACGGCCGGCCACGCGCTGGAGGCGTCGTCGGGCTACGGCAATTTTCTGCATGGCGAGGCGGTGGCGATCGGGATGGTCGCGGCGGGAAAGCTCTCGCAAGCGCTGGCGGGCCTTAGTGCCGCCGAGGCCGAACGGCTCGAGCGGCTGATCGCGCGGGCGGGCTTGCCGACCGCGATGCCGGCGGGATGGCGCGGCGAGGAGTTCGTGCGTGCGATGCGGCTGGATAAGAAGCGCGCCGGCGACGGCGTCGAGTTCGTGCTGCTGGATCGGCTGGGCCACGCGCTGACCCGCAAGCTGAGCTTCGCCGAGATTCTCGCCCACCTCGAGTAGCCGACCCTCCGGCCCCGTTCGCAATCTCTTGTTCGCGCCGTTACCCGGTCACCGCTTGCGTTCCATCAGTTTCACGCGGCCGAGGAACCTAGGGCGGACGAGCACCGTCTCCAGCGGCAGCACGCTCATCGCGAGCAGGCCGTTGAACGCCATCACCAGCGCCAGCATCAGGCCCATCTCGGCCAGGAAGCGCAACTCGGAGAGGAAATACCAGGGCAGGACGCCCAGCACCATCGTGAAGGCGACGAAGAAAGTTGCCTCCCCGGTGGTGAAGATCGCGCGCGTCACCGCGGCCTGTACGTCGCCGTCGGCCACGCCCTGGAACTCCTCGCAGATGCGGCTCAGCAGGTAGATTCCGTAGTCGATGCCAACGCCGAGTCCGACCGCCACCACCGGCAGCGTGTTGACGTCGAGCCCGACGCCGCGCAGGTACATCACGGAATCGGTGGCGAACTGCGCGAGCAACAGCGGCACCAGGAGCATCGCCGCCGCCACGCCCGAATGGTACGTCAGCACGCACATCACGAAGATGGTCGCGAGCAAGTAGAGCAGGATTTTCAGATCGGCCGCCCGCACGACGTGGTCGAGCGCATATTGCAGCGCGACCGCGCCGGTGGCGAGCCGGATGCGATAGGTCGGCGAGGGATGGGGCTGGACCTCGGCGATCGCGCGCTCGGCCTGCGCCATCGCCTCATCCACGGTGCTGGCGCGGAGGTCTTTGTACCAGAGCACGACGTCGCCGTTGGTGCCATTGGGCTGGATTATGTTGCTGAAGTTTTCCAGCGAATGGCCGGTGCGGGTCCAGAACAGGTACGCGCCCACGTCATGGCCGGTAAGATCGATCGGCAGCCACTTGGGATTGCCGCCGCGCAGGATCAGGCCGGTGTATGGAATGTAGTCGGCGAGTGAGAGCGTGGCGACCGCGCCATGGTTGCGCTCGATCGCCTTCTGGAAGCGGAGCATCGAGTCGTAAACCTCGGGACGGTAGAGCGCGCGCGGAATCTTGCCTTCCCAGACCACGTTGAGCGTCGCGGTGCCGGCGAGGTTGGCGTTGATCTCGCGCTCGGCGACGTTGAACTCATTGTTGGGCCACAGCAGCGGACTGCCGATCGCAACGTTTCCGACCGGCCGGCTCATCGCCAGAAACGCCATCAGCGCCGCCACCGGGACCGCAATCACCGTCGTGACGATCCGCATCCGCGGCGCCAGCAACCCGGCGAGCATCTGCTGCACTGGCTCGATCAGGCGCGTGCTGAGCGAGGGAACCTCGTGGGTGATGAAGACGCTAACATCCTTAGGTGGAGGCAGAATGGCCAGCAGCACCGGCGTGAGTAATACCGCGGAAGGAATGATCAGCAGCGACCAGGTGCCGCACAGCACGCCGAGCTTCTGGATTATCGGAATCGGGGCGAGGCAAATCATGTAGAGCCCGGCGACGTCGCACATGATGCCGAGGAAGGCCGGCGCGAACATCGAGGCCAGCGCGCCCGCGGCACCGGCCACCCGTTCGTGGGTCTCGTAGAGGATTTCGTAGTAGCGGCGCGTGATCTGCAGCGAGTGGCTGAGCGCACGCGCCATCAGCAGCACCGGCACCACGACGGTGAGCGGTTCGAGGTTAAGCCCCAGCCATCCGCCCGCGCCCAGGCCCCAGATGGTCGAAACGGCGGCGGCGATGATTGGCGTGAGCGCGCCGGCGAGGCTGCGCATATAGTCGATGTGGGCCAGGATGATCAGCGCGAGCGAGAGCAGGAAAATCCACAGCGCCTGACGGCCGTAACGGTAAACCCACGCGATCAGCATCACGCGCCCGGCGGTGTAGTACTCGATATTCGGATCGCTCTCGGCCGCGAGCATCTTGTGCACGCGCTCGAAGACGCCGGCGTAGTCGAGTCCGTGTTCAAAGAAGGCGGCCTCGATCAGCGTCGCCTTTTCGTCGGGCGAGACCAGGATACCGGTGACGCCGGCGGCGTGGCGTGCGCGCTCCTGCACGGCCGTCGCCTCGGGTTGGGTGGCCGGAATTTTGTTGGTCATCACCGGCTCGGAGCTGAGACCGGGCGGCGTCGGCCGGATTACGCGAACTTTCTCGCTCGCAATTGAAGTCAGGGTGACGTGGTCGATACCCGGCACCAGGTCAAATTCGCGCGTGATGCGCCAGATTCTGGCCAGCGTCTGCGGTGTATAGATCGTGCCGTGCTTGACCTTGAGCAGGATTTCGACCGTGGCCGGCTTGCTGAAGCTCTGGTAGCGCTTGAAGACGTCGGTGACGCGATTGTGCGCCGGGATCAGATCGGCCACCGAAGTCTGGGCCTGAAAACTGTGGGCGATACGCACGACGCCGACGGAAAAAAAAGCCGTAAGTGCCAGATATACGACGATGACCTGCCATCGCCAGTGGATTAAAAAATCGGCAGTCCTCTGACCCATCGACAGCATAGTAAAACCAGCGATTCCTTTGCGGCGAGCGTGTCATCCGACCAGACCGAGGGTGGTCAAGTCAAGTTGGCGCCATCGCGGTCAGTAGTAGCGGAGCAGCGCACATCCCGGGTGCGAAGTTATGCACAGGACTTCGAGGACTGTTGATATTCATAATCAGCTGAAATGTTAACATTGGAAAAACAATGCATAGAATAGCGCGCGTCAGCGTAAGGGCGGAGCGGCGGATCGCGGGGCGGGTGTTTTCTTTAGGGCCTTACTTCGAACTCTTTTCATCTAGGTCGCCGGCTCGGGCCTGAAGTCCTAACCCAGGGGGTAGAGATGAACAGTCGCGAACTTAATCGAGCGCCGATGTCGGAGTCGGATTTCGACGCTGCGGTAGCGCAGCGCGTGATGACCGTGCAGGACGTTTCGGCCTACCTGCGCGTCCATCCGTCCACCGTCTACCGCCTGCTCAAGCGCAATGAGTTGCCGGCCTTCCGAGTCGGCAGCGACTGGCGCTTCAACGTCGAAGCGATCGATCGCTGGCGATCGCAGATGGAAGCGGGCGCGAGCGTGCTCGACAAATAACGCCTGAGACGGCACCAGAGTTCCGGCGTAAGCGGACCGGCGGGGGCGGCGGATCGGCCGCTCGCATCGTGGCCTGAGCTACTGCTCGAAGTAGTTGCGCGGGTTTTCGACCATCAGGGTCTGGATTTTTTCCTCGCTTACGCCTGCCTGGCGCAACGCGGGCAGGATGTTCTTGAAGATGTGAGTCGGCTCCCAGTTGCGGATTCCCTGTTCGATCTCGGGCGTCAGGTCCAGGCCGCGACCGAGCCAGCACGCAACCGAATCGTGCGACAGTACGATCTGTTTCTCGAAACCGACGCCTAAAAGTCCGATCAACGCCGCCAGCCGCAGGCGGTCGGGATGCAGGAAGTCGAGCCCGAAGCGATCGAACCCCAGGTAGCATCCGCGGTCAAGCATGTCGGTGTGATAGCGCAGGTCCGACGCGCCGCAGCTATGGCCGACGATCACGCGCTTGAGGTCAACGCCCTCAGCGGTAAAGATATCGAGCTGCTCGCGGCCCATCGTGCCGTCGTCGGTATGGGTGGTGATCGGAGCGCCGGTCTTTAGATGCGCGCGGGCGGCGGCGCGCAGGCACTTCTCTTCGTACTCGGTTATCTTGTCCTTGGAGGTCGCGCACTTGATTACGCCGGCCTTCACGCCAGTGCGGGCAATTCCCTCGGTAAGCTCGGCCACATAGACGTCGGCTATCTCGCCGACCGGGCGCTGCTTGAAGTATGCCGTGTTGCCGAGGTCTTCCTTGTAGAGGCCGGTCGCGCAGATGAGCTGGATGCCGGCCGCGCCGGCCGCTTCCGCCATGAAGTTCACGTCGCGTCCGATGTCCATCGGACATGGGTCGAGAAAGGTGCCGAGGCCGAGGTCGCGCAATTCCTTGAGCCGATCGGTGGCAACCTTGAGGGCCTCTTTGCGTTCGAAGCGCGGCGCCGTGCAGTCCAGCTCCCATCCGCCCCATCCGACCATCAGATGCTCGTGCATCAGCGTGGTGCCCAGCTTATCGGCGGTAATCGTTCCCGTAACGGTGTTGATGGTCTTCATGGATCGCACCTCTCGCGCCGTCGCGGCGCGCCGAACGGATGGAATATCGCAAAACTAGCGTCAGGGTCGTGGCTGGGTCAAACGCGATAGGGTGCTGACCCCCCGGGCGAGCCGAATCAGGATTCAGTCTCGTGTCGAGAACACGGAGTGGACAAGGATGATCGCGACCCCGATCGTGATTGCGCTGTCGGCGATATTAAAGACCGGATAGCTCCAGGAGTAGTAGTGTACGTAGATGAAATCAACGACGCGGCCGCGCACAATCCGATCGAGCAGGTTGCCCGCCGCGCCTCCCATGATCAGCGCAAACGCGGCCGTCACCACCGGCGGACGCGCGCCGCGCGCGAGCAGAAACCCCAGCACCACCACGGCGGCGCCGGCGAGCCCGCCGAGCATCAAGGCACGCACCGCGGGTCCCAGGTTCGCAAAGAGGCTGAAGGCCGCGCCCGAATTCAACGTGTAGGTGATCGCAAGCCAGTGCGGCACAATGTCGATTTGCTCGAACAATCTCAGATGTCCGACGATGTACAGCTTGACTAACTGATCGAAGGCGAAGACCGGCAGCGCGACCAAACCCAGCATCGTCGCGAACCGGCCCCAGTCGGTCACCGCGCTCGCTCCGTCCTCCGTTTGCGCCAACGCCCGGGGCCCGGCCACGCTCACGCGCTCAACGCCTGCACGACCGCGCGGCATCGCGGATCCAGGTCGGAGCCCGAATCGTCCTCGAAGTACATCCAGCAGCGCAGGCACTTGCGTCCCGGCGCGCGCCGACCCACCACCATCAGAGCCGGGTCGGTTGAAACGCGCCCATAAACTCCGTCGAAGCTGAAGGCCTCTGCGCCGTTGGCTTTGCGCCGCAGATCCTCGGCCGCGCTGGCGTCGAGCGGCGCGACCTCCGAAACGATGAACAGTTCCTTGAGCGCGCCGCGATGGCGCGCGAGGGTCTCGGCCAGAGCGCTGTTATCGGCGCCAACCGCGCCGATTTCCACCGCGGCCTCAAGCGGCGCACCGATCGTCCCCGCCTGGCGCATCGTCTCGAGCAGCTTGAGCGCTTCGGCTCGCACCCTGAGCAGGCGTTCCCAATGGGCTTCCAGTTCCGCGTCGCGCCAGGCGGAATTGGCCGGCGCGAGCGTCAGCAGATGGACGCTCGCCGCGCGCTCGCCCGGCATGTGCGAGTAAATCTCGTCGGCGGTGAATGGAATCAGCGTCGCGAGCATCCGCACCAGTACGTCGATCACGTGGTAGAGCGCGGTCTGCACCGAGCGGCGCTCGGGCGAGGCGGCGGCCGCGCAATACAGCCGGTCGCGCGCGACGTCGATATAGAGCGAGCTCAGGTCGACCACGACGAAATTGATGATCGCGTGGTAGGCGCCCTGGAAATCGTACTCGCTAAACGCGCGGCGCACGTCGTCCTTCAGGCGCTCGAGGCGGGCCAGAATGTAGCGGTCGAACTCGGTCATCTGGCCGAGCGACGCAGCGTTGCGGGCCGGATCGAAGTCGGCCAGATTGCCCAGGATGTAGCGGCAGGTGTTGCGAATCTTGCGGTAGGCTTCCGAGACCGCCGTATAGACGGTGTCGCCCAGCGCGATTTCCGTGGTGTAGTCGAGCGAGGCGTACACCAGGCGCAGCACGTCGGCGCCGATCCGATTGACGGCGTCGGCCGCGTCTTCGGAGTTGCCGAGCGACTTCGACATCTTGCGCCCTTGCTCGTCGACCGTCAGCCCGTGGCTGATCACGGTGCGAAACGGCGCATGCCCGCGCTCGGCGACCGCGCATGCGAGCGACGACCCGAACCATCCGCGCGCCTGCTCGACCGCTTCAAGGTAGGCGTCGGCCGGCCAGCTAAGCTCGGGGCGCCTGCCCAGCACCGCGGCCTGTGAGGACCCCGAATCGAACCACACGTCGAGCACGTCCTCTTCTTTCTCGAACGACGTGCCCTGGCACTTCTCGCACCTGAGGTTCGGCGTGACAAAGTCGCCCGCCGGACGATTGAACCAGGCATCCGATCCTTCGCTCTCGAAGATTCGTTCCGCCGCGGCCATCACTTCGTCGTACAAACCGACGTGGCCGCAGGCGCCGCACTTGAGTGCCGGAATCGGCACGCCCCACGCGCGCTGGCGCGAGAGACACCAGTCGGGCCGGGTTTCGGTCATGTTGCGGATACGGTCGCGCGACCACAGCGGAATCCATTGCACGGCATCGATCTCCTCGATTACGCGCTGGCGCAATCCGTCATGATCGATACGCATGAACCACTGCTCGGCGGCAAGAAAAATCAGCGGATTCTTGCAGCGCCAGCAATGGGGGTAGCTGTGCGAGAACTTGTGCGTGTGGAGCAACGCGCCGACTGCGCCCAGTTTCTCGAAGATCGAATCGTTGGCCTTGAAAACGTTCTGTCCCGCCCATTCGCCGCCATCGGCGGTGAACTTGCCCGCCGTGTCGACCGGCGTAAACGGCTTGAGCCCGTATTGCGAGCCGACCACGAAATCTTCGTAGCCGTGCCCGGGGGCGGTATGCACGAGGCCGGTGCCGGCATCCGCGGTGACGTGATCGCCGTACATCAGCTTGACGTCGCGGGCAGCAAATGGATGGCGGAAAATATCCTGCCCGTCGAGCGATTTGAGGGCCTCGCGATCGAGCGCGATTTTCTTTTCGGCCGCGAGCCCGCATTCCTTCTCGACCGTCTCGGCCAGGCGCGCGGCGACAACGTGGTAGCGATCGCCCGCTTTCAGCGCGACGTAATCGAACGTCGGGTTGAGGCTGATTCCGAGGTTGGCGGGCAGCGTCCACGGCGTGGTGGTCCAGATTACGGCGAAGAGCTTTCCGGCCTTGTGCGCGGCGGCGAGTTCCGCGCGGTCGGAGGCGCCGGCGGCGAGTGCGCCCGCGTCGCGCAGATGCGCGTTGAACGCGAACGCGACGTAAATCGAGGGCGACACGTGCTCGCGATATTCGACCTCGGCTTCGGCCAGCGCCGTGCGATCGGAAAAGCACCAATGCACCGGACGCAGGCCGCGATAGACGTAGCCGCGCTCGACCAGGTTGCGCAGCACGCCGATCTCGGCCGCGTCGTACGCGGGATCCATCGTGATGTAGGGATGAAACCAGTCGCCGATACATCCGAGGCGCATGAAATCCTTGCGCTGGAGATCGATCCACTTCTCGGCCTCGATGCGGCACAGGCGCCGAAGCTCGAGCTTGGGCATCGCGCGCGCCTTCTCGCCGAGGTCGCGCGAGACCTTGAACTCGATCGGCATCCCGTGGCAATCCCACCCGGGCACGAACGGCGTGCGGAACCCCATCATCGCGCGCGAGCGCACGACGAAGTCCTTCAACACTTTGTTGAGCGCGGTGCCCATGTGCACGCGGCCGTTGGCATAGGGCGGCCCGTCGTGCAGGACCCAGGCGACCGCCTCCTTGCGGGCGGCGAGCAGGGTTTCGTAGAGCCGGACTTCCTCCCAATGCTTGAGCATCTCGGGTTCCCGTTTGGGCAGATTCGCCTTCATCGGGAAGTCCGTTTTGGGAAGTTTCAGGGTTGTTTTGTAATCAGTCGTTTTGTGCTCGGTCTCGGCCACAGGCAAAACGGCCGGCGTCAAATGGACGCGCGCCGGCTCCTCCACGTATCATCATATCGTAATTGTCGTATTTGATTGTCGTCTCTGGTTGCGTGCCGCGCCAGGCTCAGCGCACAGAGAGTAACGCAAACCGATGGCCTCGTGCGAGGGTGGCGCCGCGGGGCTGCTTGAGGACCGCAAGCTCGCGCGAATCGAATGCGAACAGACGCGCGGCCGGAGGGGTGCGCGGCTCAAGCCATCTTCAGACCATCGCGACTTTGACCACGATCACGATCGCGGCAAAGATCAAGCCCGGCAACACGAACGCGCCAAACGCGCGCCAGGCGGAAAAACGATGCACCTCGGCCACGCAATGCAGCATCAGGATGAACGACCAGATCGAAATGATCGCTTCGATCCCGCGGGTCAGTGTGAACGGGTTCGCCGCCGCTGCGGCCGCCTGCGCCGCCGCATTGGGATCGGGCATCGAGAGGTCCAGCGCCTTCCAAACTCCGGTGCCGAGGAGGATTAGCAACATCACGATCGACAGACATATCTGCGGGACCTCCGACCATGCCACTGCCGCCCGCACGGTGACCGCGTTTCCGACGCCGCCGAGCACGCGACCGGCCCAATCCATCATGAACGAGGTCAGGTAAAGCCCCAGGACCCCGAAGGCCGCGCCAATGAACGGACTCGCGAAAGTCAGGATCGGCAGATACGCGACCAGGTTCCTGGGCAGCGGAGTAGGGGTGAAGCCGAGCG
>Ga0070735_10005547_pt1 | contig 10431 bp, 9 predicted proteins | sample Coa_R1_FD_66443 | JGI IMG/M metagenome (GOLD analysis project Ga0070735, IMG submission 66443) | Surface soil microbial communities from Centralia Pennsylvania, which are recovering from an underground coalmine fire - Coalmine... | ecosystem: Environmental > Terrestrial > Soil > Unclassified ... | reverse complement strand
CTTGCATCCGACCGGGCAGAAGGCGCGCCGGGGGCTTCCGAATGGGTGCTTTCTGGGGTGGATACCCGGCGGCGGCCGAGGCGGCTGTTCGGGTTGCTCGCGCCCTCGTCCTCGGCTTCATCGGCGGCAGAAGAGTCGCGTCACGTGTTCCGCGACTGGCATGACTTTGAGTGGCTGATCGGGCATGTGGGCAGCGCCAGGCTGCGCGGACCGTTCGCTCGGCTCGGCCGGATGAAGCCCGCCCAGATCGCGGACCTGCTCGAAGAGGCGTCCAAGGAAGAGCAGACCGAGATCCTCGGGCGGGTGCATGACGACCCCGAGCTCGAGGCCGATGTGTTCGAGGAGCTCGAAGATGACGAAGCCGCCAGGCTGCTCGGCTCGCGCAGCGACGCGGACATCGCGAACGTGCTCGCCAAGATGCGCGCGGACGACGCCGCCGACGCACTTGCCGAGCTGCCGCAGCGGCGACGCCAGCCGGTTCTTGACCTGCTGCCGCCCGGCCAGCGGGCCAAGGTGCTCACGCTGCTCGGCTTCAACGCGACCAGCGCGGGTGGACTGATGGGCGTGGATTTCGTTGCGGTGCCCACGATGTCGACGGTAGGAGCGGCGCTCGCCACCGTGGGCCGGTCGACCACGGTCCAGCCCGAGGCCTTGACCAGTGTGCACGCGGTCGACGACGCCGGAGGTCTGCGCGGGGTGGCGTCCCTGGTCACGCTGGTGCAGGCCGACCCGGCCGCCGCGCTGATCGACGTCTGCGACACCGACCCGGTACGGGTTGGGGCAGACGCGGACGTGATGGACGTGGCGGTGCTGATGACCGACTACAACCTGGTCACCATCCCGGTAGTCGACGACGAGCGCCGCCTGCTGGGCGTGATCACCGTCGACGACGTGCTCGAGGTCACGCTGCCGGACGACTGGCGCCGACGGGAGGCCGCCGAGCCGCCGGACGCCCGCCACGGAGAGTCACAGTGAGCTCTGTTTCCCCCCGGGGGGATGATGCCGCTTCCTCCCGGGGTGATGACCTCCCCGGTGACCCCCTCAACTCCGGGGGGAGCCCCTCCTCCCGGACCCCCTCGGCTCCCGAACCCCCCCGGCTCCCCTTGGTTCCCGGACCTCCTCGGGCACCCTCGGCCCCGCTATCCCCCCGCGAGCAGGGGGATTCCCGGGCCTCCAGCCCGTCGCTGGCCGCCCCTGCACGTCCGCCACTGGCCGCCCCCGCGCGGCCGTCGGCCGTGCTCGATGAGGCGCATCTTGGGGATATCGAGGGAGCGCTCGGGCGGATCAAGGTCGATGTGGACCAGGACCGGAGCGGGCTGCGCCGCAAGCTGATCACGTTCCTCGCCATCATCGGGCCTGGCCTGATCGTGATGGTCGGCGACAACGATGCCGGCGGCGTCTCTACCTACGCACAGGCTGGGCAGAACTACGGGTACACCCTGCTGTGGACGCTGCTGCTGCTGATCCCGGTCCTGATCGTCAACCAGGAGATGGTGGTCAGGCTCGGCGCCGTGACCGGCGTCGGACACGCGCGGCTGATCAACGAGCGGTTCGGCAGGTTCTGGGGCTGGTTCTCGGTCGGTGACCTGTTCGTCCTGAACTTCCTGACGATCGTCACCGAGTTCATCGGGGTTTCCCTGGCGCTGCGCTATTTCGGCGTCTCGCCCTACATCTCGGTGCCGGTCACCGCAGTACTCCTGGTCGCGATCACCGCTAGCGGCAGCTTCCGTCGCTGGGAACAGGCGATGTTCCTTTTCATCGCGATCAGCCTTCTCCTGGTGCCGTTGACGTTCATGTCCCGTCCGCACTATGGCGACGTCTTTCAGCATCTGCTCGTTCCCGGCGTGCAGGGCGGGGTCAGCTCGAACGCCGTCCTGCTGATCATCGCGATCGTCGGTACCACCGTCGCGCCCTGGCAGCTGTTCTTTCAGCAGTCCAACGTGATCGACAAGCGGATCACCCCCCGGTTCATCGGCTACGAACGGGCCGATACCACCTTCGGCGCGTTCTTCGTGGTCGGCGGCGCCGCCGCGATCATGGTGGTCGCCGTGTACGCGGCGCGCGGGACCGGCCTGGCCGGGCACTTTACCGACGCCCTAGGGGTCGCGAACGCACTGAGCAGGCACGACTACGTCCTCGGCGCGCTGTTCGCGATCGTGCTGCTCGACGCCTCGATCATCGGCGCGTCCGCGGTGACGCTGTCGACCAGCTACGCGTTTGGTGACGTGTTCGGCATCAAGCACAGCCTGCACCGCAAGTTCAAGGACGCGAAGACGTTCTATGCCAGCTATGCCGCGATGATCGCGCTGGCCGCGGTGATCGTGCTGATCCCCGGCACGCCGCTGGGCCTGCTCACCACCTCGGTACAGGCGCTGGCCGGGATCTTGCTGCCCAGCGCCAGCGTGTTCCTGCTGCTGCTGTGCAACGACCACGAGGTGCTCGGTCCCTGGCTGAACCCGCGCTGGCTCAACATCCTGGCCTCGATCATCGTGGGCACGCTGCTGATGCTGTCTGGGACGCTGGTCATCACCACGCTGTTCAGCAAGATCAACGCCGCTCAGGTAGCGCTCTGGATGTCGATCGTGCTGGCCGGCTGCGCGCTGCTGGCGACCGCCTGGCTATGGCTCACCAGGAGCCGCCGCCCGGCGCGCCCGCCGCACCCGCGCACCGCGATGACCGCCGGCGAGCGGATGAACTGGCGGATGCCGCCGCTGGCCCTGCTCAAGCCGGTCGAATGGTCCCCCGCCACCAAGTTCGCCATGCTGGGCCTGCGTGGCTACCTGGTTATCTCCGTCCTCCTGCTCATAGTCAAAGCCGTCCAGCTCGGCCACTAAGCCCGCCCGTTCCCGTCGGCCGAGCCACAAGCCTTCACCAGCCAACCCCGACACTGCACAAGGCGGCAGCGTGGAGGCGGTGCGCGCGCAGCCGCGGTTGTGCGGGGTGTAACGCGGTAGGGGTGGCGTGCGGTCTGATAGTGAGTGCCCTCCTGCGGTGCCTTCCCGCCAGATCCGGCATCGCAGGACGGCACTTTCATGCCCGCTTACGCGGTTAGGTGTAACGCGGGCAGTCGTCATGGCGTTTTTGCCAGTGTGGTGCCTAGCTATTTCGGCCTGCCGTGGCGACCTCCACCGCCGCGCGTGCCTTCCTGCGGAGTCCTTGCTTCCCCGCCAGGGACTCCGCAGGGGCACCATCTACTCGAAATGGCTGCGAATCCGGGCAGCGGGCGCACAAACTCGTTGCCGTGATCGGCAAGGACTTCGAGACCGTGCTGGCGGCGGCACAGCGCGGCGATGAGGAAGCCTTTGCCCGGCTGTGGCGCGATGGGCAGCCCGCGTTGCTGCGATACCTGCGCGTGATCGTGCCCGAAGCCGCTGACGACCTTGCAGCCGAGACCTGGCTGCAGGTGGTCAGGGGCCTGGCAGCGTTCACTGGCGGTGAGCAGAACTGGCGAGCCTGGCTGTTCACCACCGCACGACGGCGGGTCATCGACAGGACCAGGCAGGCCGTCCGGCGGCCGTCCGTCTCGCTGGACGCACTGCCCGACCTCGCGCTCGCCGAACACAATGGAACGCACAGTCCGGACGCGGCAGACATCGCGCTGGACAACATCCGTACCCGAGAGGCCATCGCCCTCATCGCCACCCTGCCGCCGATGCAGGCTGAGGTGATCATGCTCCGTGTGGTGGCGGGGCTCGACACAGAGACGGTCGGGCAGATGCTTGGCCGCAGCCCGGGCGCGATCCGTATCGCCGCGCATCGCGGGCTTCACCGGCTCGCCGGACTGATCGCGGAGGCAGGTGTAACGCCGTGACACCGCCCGACGGTCTTGACAGCGAGATGTTCAACTTCCCATGGCAAACTCGGCCGGACATTCGAGCAACCGAACGGCTGCTGTCCGGTTCCTGCACTTCGCAGGAAATGCCCGCTGACCTGCGGGCAGTCGCGGATATGCTGTCCGCGCTGCGCGAGCCGCCGTCACAGCGGGAGTTCACGCGGTGGGACGAGGCACTGGCCGCGTACCGCGGCATCATCCGGCAGCCAGTCGTGGTAGGCGAGCCTGCGACGCGGCCGCTCCCCGTGGGGTTCGTCCGCGTACGGCCCACCCGCGTACGGTTCAGGCTGGCCATCGCGTCCGGCGTCGCGATGGCCAGCCTGCTCGGCGGCGGCATCGCTGCCGCCTACACCGGTAGCCTGCCCGCTGGCCTGCAGAAGTTCGCCCACGACACGATCGCGGCGCCAGAGGTGTCCACCACGACCGCCGCTCAGCACGTCGGCCGCAAGGTAGGTCCGCCTGTCGCCGGGCACCCGGCGGCCGGCTTGTGCACTGCGTATCTGCACGCCGTGCAGCACGGCGATGCCGCCGAGCGTTCTGTCGCGTTCAGCAAGCTGGCGACGGCGGCCGGCGGGCAGGCGCAGGTCGCCGCGTACTGCGCCCGGTACTGGCACCCCACTGCGGGGTCGCATCACGGACGGCACGTGGGCCAGGGCGGAACGCCCGCCCACGCCGTCGGCCACCACGGCAAGCCGCTCACCGGCCCCGGAAGCGGCAAGGGCAATGGCAAAGGCAACGGCAACGGCAATTCTGGGGGCGGCGGGAAGCAGCACGGCAACGGGCACGGCAAGCCCAAGCGGTCCTGATGTCCCGGACCACGACGCTGACGTTCGATATCTACCTGCGTGCCACGCCGCGGCAATCCCGCGCGGTGCTGAGCGACCCGGGCCTGGCGCTGGGCTGGCTTACCGGCGCGCAGTTCGATCGCGACGAGGAATCTGATCCGAGGCGGCTGACCTGTGAGTGGCTCCAGACCGACCAGCTCAAGGCGAACGACGGACTCGCCTCCGCGGTCCGGTTTGAGTTTGTCGCGATGGGCCTGGTTACCAGGCTGACCGTGACGCATCAGAACCTCGCGCTTGGCGGGTCGTTCCTCAAGGTGATCGAGCCCGGGTGGCCGATGATCCTGTCCAGCCTGAAGAGCCTGATCGAGACCGGTCATCCGCTGGAGTTCCGGCGCAGTGCCTTAACGGACCTACCCGCCGATACCGTCACACACCATCTCATAAGGAGATTCATGGACACGTCAATCAGGAACCGTGTCGCCGCGGCGGCGGCCGCCGTGACGCTGACCGCTGGCATAGCCGTCGCCAGCGCGACGATGGCCGGTGCGAGCACGACCTCGCATCCGCATTCACACCCGCACCCGACGCACTCCGCCACGGCTGCGGCGAAGCCGGAAGCCACCAAGCTGACGATCCGCAACAGGCAGATCGCGCACTCCAGGCACCATGCCGTGGCGATCACCGGCTTGCTCACCGCGGACAACACAGGTGTCGCCGGACAGACCGTGGTGCTGGAAGCAAGGTCGGGAAAGATGCCGCGGTGGCATGCGGTGGCGTCCGCCGTCACCACCTCGACCGGCACGGTCACGTTCACCGTCGCACCGAAGATGAAGACTCAGTACCAGCTCATCTTCACCGGCGACGCTCATTTCAAGGCAAGTGAGAGCAATACCGTCACCCTGAAGTAGCGCGGTCTTCGTTTCCGTCAGCCGGCTACGCCACGTTCCCGCAGGTCGGCAACATCGGCTGCCAGGTAGCCGAGGTCGGCGAGGATCGCGTTGGTGTCCGCGCCGTGGCGTGGCGGCGGCTGCGGGCTCCCGGCCGGGGTCCGGCCGAATCTGGGAGCCGGGGCGGGCTGTACCACGCCGCCGACCTCGGTGAACATGTGCCGGGCCACGTTGTGCGGATGGCTCGCCACCTCATCCAGCTCAAGTACCGGAGCGACGCAGGCATCGGTGCCGTTGAACACCTCGGTCCACTCCGCCTGGGTCCGCCCGCCGATCACCGACGTGAACATGGCGCGCAATGCTGGCCAGTTCGCCCGATCGTCCCTGTCGGGCAGGTCAGGGTCGTCGGCCAGGCCGAGTCCGGCGAGCAGCGCGGCGTAGAACGTCGGCTCGAGCGCGCCGACCGCCAGGTACCTGCCGTCTGCGGTCCGATACGTGTCGTAGAACGGGGCGCCGCTGTCGATGAGGTTCGTGCCGCGCTCAGCCTGCCACAAGCCGGCGTGCTTCATGCCGTGGAACATCGCCGTCAGCAGTGCGGAGCCGTCCACCATCGCGACATCCACCACCTGGCCCTGCCCGGACCGGTCCCGCTCGACCAGTGCGGCCAGGACGCCGATGGCCAGCAGCATCCCGCCGCCGCCGAAGTCGCCGACCAGGTTGACCGGCGGCACCGGACGCTCGCCGGCTCGTCCCACCATCGACAGCGCACCAGAGATCGCGATGTAGTCGATGTCGTGCCCCGCCGTCGGCGCGAGCGGCCCGTCCTGTCCCCAGCCGGTCATCCGTCCGTAGACCAGCCGCGGGTTGCGCTCCTGGCAGGCCTCGGGGCCGAAGCCGAGCCGCTCCGCGACCCCGGGCCGGAATGCCTCCACCAGCACGTCAGCGCGATCGGCGAGGCGGAGCAAGATCTCGACCCCGTCGGCGGCCTTCAGATCCAGCGCGATCGACCGCCGCCCCCGGCTGAGCGGATCGACAGGGTTGCCGCCGCGTCCCCTCCGGTCCACCCGGATCACATCCGCGCCGAGATCGGCCAGCACCGTGCAACCCAGCGGCGCGGCAGCCATTCCCGCCACTTCCACCACTCGTACACCATCCAGCGGTCCCATGCCCCTACCCAACCATCCCCGTCACCCGCTGACTAGCACCTGCCAAACCTCGGAGCGCACGGATGGTTGTGGCAACCAGCCGCCTATGACCGGCTGGTTGTCACAACCAGCAGGAGGAAACCCCTCGCGGCAAATGCCGAAATCCGGACGAGCTGAGAAGGGCGGCACGGGGGCGTCGGGGGAGCAGCAATCGGACGGATAGGGCTTTACGGAAAGCTGCTGAGCGATCACTCACGGTGGACTATCCTCACGGTTCGGAGTGAGATGAATCCGGAACGTGAGGAGATAACGACGATGAGTGAACGGTACTGGCGGGCGCGGGCTGCCGCGGTGCTGCTGGCCGGGGCGACCGGCGCGGTCGTGGCTGGCTGCGGCGCGAACGGCGGAAACAGCGCGGCTGGGGGCAGCGCGAACGGCGGTACGACGGCTAGCGGCCTAGCGGGCGCGCCCGGGACCGGCCAGGCCGACGGGACCGGACAAGGCGGGACCGGACAGGGCGCACAGGGACCGGACGGAACCCAGGGCAAGAACTCGGCCGGCCTGACCGCGCTCGCCGGTGGTTCGGGCATCTCCGCGGCGGGACTGCGGGACGCCCTGCTCACCAGGATCGGCGGGGAGAGTCCCGTCGGGCCGGTGCAGTTCGGCGCGTACGGCAGCCTCGCCGACGTGCGGGCCAGCAAGCAGTCGCTGAACGCCGTGACCGTGACGCCGGCCACCTGCGCCCAGGCCACCCAGACCGGCCTCGACTCGGGACTGTTCGCGCAGGCCCCCGCGTCGGTGGTGACGTTCCGCGTAGGCAGGGACGGGGTCTCCGAGGTCCTCGTCGCCGCCAGCGCGCGGACCGCGGCCAAGGCCCTGCAGAACCACCTGCCCGCTGGCTGTGAGCACTACCAGGCCACCGTGGCGGGCAAGACGTTCAGTTACGCCGTGCACGAGAGCGCCGTTCCCGGCGTCGCCGAGCAGGCCAGGGCGCTCAACGTGAAGGCCACCGGTTACGCGGACGTGGACGTCTGGTCTGTGGTGTTCCGCGGGAACGGCTTCCTCGGCGCGGTGACCATCGTCGGCCCGGACGCCACCGAGCGCACGGCCACTGTGCTGGCCAGGGCCGCCTACACGAAGGCGGCCGAAACCCTGCGGGCGAAGGTGCGCTAACCCAGGGCCGCGGTGCAGACTGGAGGCATGACTGACGCCTCGCCACGTTTCCGGGCGGTGCTTGACGGGTTTCCGGCTTACAAGCCAGGCCGGACACCCGTCAGCGCTGCCGGGAAAACCCACAAGCTGTCCTCCAACGAGTGCCCCTACGGGCCGCTGCCGTCGGTGGTGGAGACCATCGCCGAGGCGGCGCGGGCGGTCAACCGGTATCCAGACAACGGCGCGGCCGAGCTGACCGAGGCGCTCGCCGCTAGGTTCGGCGTGCCGGCAAGCCATGTCGCGGTCGGCTGCGGCTCGGTGGGCGTGGCGCAGCAGCTTTTCGAGGCGGTCGGCGAACCGGGCGCCGAGGTGGTCTACGCGTGGCGCTCATTCGAGGCATACCCGATGCTGGCCGACCTGGCCGCAGCCGAGTCGGTCCGGGTGCCGCTGCGCGACCAGGTCCACGACCTGAAAGAGATGGCCGCGGCGATCACGCCGCGCACCAGGGTGGTGTTTGTCTGCAACCCGAACAACCCGACCGGTACGGTCGTCCACTCCGGTGAGCTGACCGCGTTCCTCGATGAGGTGCCACGGGACTGCCTGGTCGTCCTGGACGAGGCCTACCACGAGTACATCAGGGACGCCGCGGTGCCCGATGGCGTTGACCTGTACCGGGACCGGCCTAACGTTGCGGTGCTGCGCACGTTCTCCAAGGCGTACGGCCTGGCCGGGCTGCGGATCGGGTTCCTGATCGGCCACGAGCCGGTAGCCGCCGCGGTGCGCAGCACCATGCTGCCATTCTCGGTGAACCGGATCGGCCAGGCCGCGGCGCTCGCCTCGCTGGCCGCCGAGGACGAGCTGATGGAGCGGGTCGAGCTCACCGTCAAGGAGCGGACCAGGGTGCGTGAGCAGCTCATCGCGGACGGCTGGACGGTGCCGCCTACCGAAGCGAACTTCGTCTGGCTGGAGCTGGGGGAGCGGACCACGAACTTCGCCGCCGCGTGCGAGATGGAGGGGATCGCGGTCCGGCCGTTCGCCGGCGACGGTGTCCGGGTCAGCGTCGGCGACCCAGAGGCCAACGACGCGTTCCTCGAGTTCGCCCGGGCCTGGCTCGCCCACGCTAACGCGTAACGCGACGGGCGCCGGGGTAAACAGTGGCTCGTGCGACCTGGCTGGCTGCTGGACGCAGGGCCGGATGAGGGCCGCGGGCGAACCGCGCGGCCGTGGCATCGCGGTACACAACCACGCGACGGCGGTGGTGGTGGTGCCCGCCAGTTACCGCCGTTATGACTCGAGGGTGATGTCGGCACCCAGGGCGTTGAAGCGCCGTGCGATGCTCGCGTGGCCGCGGTCGATGAGATAGCCGGGGGCGACGACGGTCTCGCCCTCGGCGGCCAGCCCGGCGAGGATCAGCGCGATCCCGGTACGCAGGTCATGCGCCACCACCTCGGTGCCGCGCATCACCGCGGGGCCGTGCACGATCGCGAGGCTTCCGTCGAACTCGACCTTCGCCGCCAGCTTGTTCAGCTCGGCGACCAGCGTGTACCGGCCGTCGAAGATCGTCTCGCGGATGTAGCTCGTGCCGTCGGACAGGCAGGCCAGCGCCATGATGGGAGATTGCAGGTCGGTGGCGAAGCCGGGATACGGGCCGGTGATGACGTTGATCGGGCGCAGCGGCTTGTCCCGGCGGACCGACAGCACGGCACCGTGCGTCGCGAACTCCACGCCCATCTGCTCCAGCTTCCACCGCACCACGCCGAAATGCTCGAGCGAGGCGCCCACCAGGTTCAGCTCGCCGCCGGTGATCGCGGCTGCCATCGCGAACACGCCCGCGTCGAGCCGGTCCGGCATCACCGTGTGCTCGGTGGCGGTCAGCTCGGACACCCCGTGCACGGTGATGAAGCCGGTGCCGCCGCCGGTTATCTTCGCGCCCATCTTGGTGAGGAACGCGATGACATCGAGTACTTCGGGTTCCTGCGCGGTGTTGTCGATGACGCTGGTGCCGGGGGCCAGCGATGCGGCCATGATCAGGTTCTCGGTGCCGGTGTGCGACGGCGTGTCCAGGTACAGGTGCGCGCCGCGAAGCTGGCCCGCCTTGATCCTGATGACCGACTCGCCCTCATCGACGGTGGCGCCGAGCCTCGTGAAGCCGCGATAGTGGAAGTCCAGGTTGCGGCTGCCCAGGTTGCAGCCGCCGATGCCCTCGATGACCGCCTCGCCGAACCGGTGCAGCAGCGCTGGCACGAACAGTACCGAGGCGCGGAACCGGCGGGCGATCTCGGCCGGCAGCACCGGGCTGGTCAGGTTGGACGCATCGACCACGAGGGTCCGCTCCGCCTCGTGAAACTCCACGAGTGCGCCCACCGCCTGGGCAAGCTCGACCGCGCGCCGCACGTCCTCGATTGGCGGGACGTTGCGCAGCACCGTTCTCCCGTTTGGCGTCAGTAGCGACGCGGCGATCATCTTCAGGGCAGCGTTCTTCGCTCCCTGGATGAACACGGTGCCGCGCAGCGGGGCGCCGCCGCGCACGCGGTAACGGGTCTCGGGTGCCTCGGTCATGGGTGTCAGCTTAGCCGCGCGAGACGCTCGAAGACTGGAGCTAGCCGTTGTGTGTAACGTTCCGGCCGGAA
>Ga0070735_10005546_pt1 | contig 10431 bp, 9 predicted proteins | sample Coa_R1_FD_66443 | JGI IMG/M metagenome (GOLD analysis project Ga0070735, IMG submission 66443) | Surface soil microbial communities from Centralia Pennsylvania, which are recovering from an underground coalmine fire - Coalmine... | ecosystem: Environmental > Terrestrial > Soil > Unclassified ... | reverse complement strand
AATGGTATAGTCACGCCGGCCTAAAGCTCAACTGGACGATGTACTTGCCCGGCTTGACCGAGCCCGATGTGGGCTTCCACGCCCTCGCCGCCTTCTCGTCGAGGCACTGATTCACCTCTTTCCCCGCCTTGGACGACCACGTGTCGGCTTTCACGCGCGCGTCGCTCACGCCGCCGGAACCTACCGTTACGAGCATCGCGACACCGCCCTGCAGCCGCGGATCTACTTTCTGCCCGAACTCCTGATAACAGAACTGCGAGAACGACTGCTCGCGTTCGACCACCTCGACCAGCTCCGGGGGCGCCGGCGGTATCGGTTTCTCGGCGAGTTGCGGCTTGGGGGGTTTGAACGTGTCGGGCGCAGCCGCAGGAATCGCGCTCTGAACCGAGTCGAGATTCATGGGCGTCGTGTCCTGCGCAATCGGCGGCGGCGTGGGCGGCTTCTTGTCGTGCGAGCAGGCGGCACCCAGGACTAAGGCCGCAGCCGCGAGCATGCGTCGCATCATCCAGCTCCTTGGTTGTCCAGGTAATGAACCAGTTGGTGCGCTCCGTCTAAATAGCTCGAGAGCACCGATGGGACGTCGTCTCGAGTCAAGCGCTGCGTGCCGCGAACGTGTTGGACCACGCGAATGAACGCATCGGTCGTCACACCGGTCGCCTGCGCGACGTGTCGCGACAACACCTCGTAGTCTGTGGACGGAGTTTCCCCCCGATCGCGTAACACCGCGCGGAAGATCACCATGAACGTGCTCAGGCTCGCCTCGAGCAGTTCGAGCAGCCGCTTCCGATCGCCGCCGCTTGCCAGAATGCTTTGCCGCAACTGGAGCAACTTGCCCATCGCTTCGCGTTCGAGTTGCAGCCGCAGGTTTCGCCGGTCCACACGAATGCCCGAAAACGGATCCGCGCCGAAGAGCACGCGATTCCGCTCGAGAATGTCCGCGTACTCCATCGCGAACACGTCGGATGACGAACGCCACTCCTCTTCGGTGAGCGTGAGCGGCGGCGGGTGGCCCCCCTCGGACCACGCGCGCGCGATCGCCGACTCGCGCTCGAGCAACGGAAGATCGAGCCGGCGTACCAGCACGAGCACGTTCAGGTCGGAACGCTTGGCGATGTGTTCGCCCGCGGCCGCCGAGCCATAGAGGACAACGGCGCGAAGATCATCGCCGAAGGCCTTTTGCAACTGCGCCACCAACTCCTCGAGTGTCATCTTCGCCATGTGCGCCTCACCAGCTCGAGCCGCCGCCACCGCCGCCGAATCCGCCACCGCCGCCAAATCCCCCGAATCCCCCTCCACCGCCGCCACCGAAGCCTCCCCCACCGAACCCGCCGCGCCCGCCTAACGCGCCCGACGCGAAGAAGAGCGGCAGACATCCCACGCACCCGCGCCCGCGCGCGAGCGACGAAAGGATCGCGACGAAAATGAAGATGAGAAAGAACGCAACGATCGGCGAAAACCCGCCGCTTGCTCCGCCCGACGGCGCCGGTTGCTGCGGCGCCAGTGTCGTGTCGAGCGTGAAGTGGTACTCGTTCGCGAATTTCTGCGCGACCTGGTACGTCAGCTGCTCGATGCCGCCCGCGTAATCCCGCTGCCGAAAAAAGTTGACCGCCGAGCGGCACATGTCGCCCGCGTCGGCATCGGTGATGAAGCCCTCGGCCCCGTAGCCGGTCCCGACGTAGCACTGACCGCGACCGGTCGAGTTGGTCTCCTTGGGCACCACCAGGATGATGACGCCGGTGTTGCGCGTCGGATCGCCCGGCTTGCCGAATTTGCCCACTTTCCACGTGCGGCCGATCTGGAGCGCGACCTGATTCGGATCGTTCTGCCCGATGTCCGGCAGCGTGACGACGACGATGTCGCCGCCGGACTTGGTCCGGACATCATCGATGATGCGTTGGATGTGCTGCTGACTCGCCGTCGGGATGATGTTGGCGAAGTCGTCGATGTATCCTGTGGGCGCCGGGAGTTGCAGCGCCTGGGCGATGATCAGCGCACTGACGAGCTGCCGCGGGAACACGGCGCTACTTGCTGAACACGAACGAGAAGCTGTACGTGCCGCCGCCTTGTTCGGACGACGGGAAGCGCCATCCCAGGATCTTTTGCTTGATGCAGGCTTCGGTTTCCGATGCTCCCGCTCCGGACCACGTGCGGTTCGTGATGTCGACGCCCGTGACGTTGCCGGCGCCGGTGAGCGTCACGGCCACGTTCACGGTGCCGGCCAGCGACGGATTCACCTTGAGGCCGTTCTCCGTGTAGCAGAACTGGAGCTGCGACTGGCGGCTGCGGACGTAATTGCCCAGGTCCGACACGTTGCGCCCCGGACCGCCCACCTTCTCGGCGCGAATCACGCTGGGAGGTGCCACGCTGACCGACGAGAAGCCGACGCCCCCGCCGCCGCCGACGCCGCCCAGGCCGCCGCCGCCGGGCGTGGTGCCCAAGCCTTCGCCTAACCCGCCGCGTCCGGGCGTGCGCGAGCCCTGGCCGCCCTGGCCGTAGCCGATGACCGCCTTGCCGCTCTGGCCCGGCGTCGAGCCGGCGCCCGAGTTCACGTCCACGCCGCGCAGCACGTTGGAGACGTCGCCCACCATGCCGCCACCCTGCTTGGTGGCCGCGCCGCCGAAGGCCGACCCGAACGCCGCGGCGTCGTTCTTTTTGGGCGCGCTGCGGCCGCCGCCCGCGGCCGGCCGCGGTGTCGGCGCCGGCGCCGACGGCGCAGCCGCAGGCTGCGGCGTGGGCGCCGGCGGCGAGAGGTCTTCGACCTTCACGTCGATCGGCGGCGTCTCCTGCGGCAGGAGCGCGATGGACGGCGGCACCAGCGGTCCGAAGGCCACGAGCAGCAGCCACAAGATGCCTAACGCACAGGACGCGATCCACGAATACATGATCGCGCGCCCTTCGGCATCGGCGAACTCGTAGCGCATGTTGCGCGTGAACGACGTGTCGTCCACGGGCGCGCGCGCCCGGCGCGGCGGGGGCGTCATCGGCTGCAGGCGCGTGTCCGCCATGCCTAACGCGCCCCCGGCGCGGCGGCCGCGGTGTCGAGGCCGCCTTCCTGCTTGCTCACCTGCAGCGACAGATTGCGGAAGCCGGCCAGCCGCGCCGTCTGCATCATGCGCGCGAGCAAGTCGTAGCGCATGCTCTTGTCACCCTGGATGGCGAGCGGCACGTCCAGCGGCTGGCCGGCCGCGATACGCTCCGCGCGCCGAATCGAGTCGGCGGCCACGCGCATCGCCGCGTACAGCGGCGGGATGAGCAGCGGCTGCGACGCGTCGTTGGACGGCGCGCGCGCGGCGTCCAGGGTGCTCATGATCGGCCTGCCGCCTAACGTAACCTGCGGCCCGATGCCGAGCGTGAGCTGTTGGAGAGCGGCCGCGCCGACGTGCGCTTCCGGAAGCCGAACGCCGGGCACCACCGGCGACAGCTCGCCCACGGTGGCCGTCGTCAGCGCGAAAAACACGATCGACACCAGCGTGTCGACCAGCGGCACGAGGTTGAGCTCCGTGATCCGGAACTTGGCGAATTGCGCGGCGCGACGCGCCGCCCGTATGTCCCGCCCGCGGCTGCCCACGCCCTACCTCCCCGTCGCGGCGGCGGGTCCACCGCGCGCGCGCGTACCGAGTGAGATGCCGGTGAAGCCGGCCAGTCGCAGCCGCTCCAGCACGTGAATGATGTTGTCGTACGCCACGTCGTCGGACGGAATCACGAGCACATCCTTGTTCTGCGGATACTGCTGGCGAATCAGCGCCATCAGCGCCTGCAGCGTGCCTAACGAATTGGCGTCGAGGCCCTTGATCGCCTGTCGGAATCCGCCGCCGCCCGAGTGCTCCACGTCCAGCTCGTCGTTGCTCACGCGCACGGCGAGCAGGAGGTTGAGCACGTCCTGCTCCGATTTCACCTGCGACGCCTGCTGCGGCGTGGTCACGACCACCGGCGGCAACGACAGGTCGAACGACGTGAGCGCCATCATCGTTTCGCCCTGATACGTGAGCAGGGAAAAGAACACGATGGACGTGAGCGTGTCGACCAGGGGCACGAGATTGATGTTCCCGTGCGCCGTCACCGGGGCGCGTTCGGCGCGCCGCTGCTTGGATCGATGAAAGAGACTCGCCACGGAGGCTCCTCTACCGCGCGATGCAGGTCGTGGTCAGGCGCGCGCTCACCGGTGTCCCAAGCGTACGTCGGGACGATCGATCAACGCGTTGATCAGCCGCACCTGGAACTCATCGACCTGCTCGATGATGCCTTCCGCCTGGCTCACCAAATATGCGTGCGCGACGGACAGCGGCACGGCCGTGAGCAGACCGAAGCCCGTCGCGTTCAGCGCGACGGCGATGCCCGACGCAAGCGCCGCCGACCGCTGCGCCGCCGCCTGCAGCGACACCGATTGGAACGCGTGGCGGAGCCCGAAGATCGTGCCTAACAGACCGATCAGCGTCGCGACGTTGGCGAGCATCGGCAAGTAGTGCAGCCGGCGCGTGAGGCGCGGCAGCACGCTGAGCGCCGCCGCGTCGGCCACGTTCTGGAGATCGGCTTCGTCGCGGCTCCGGCTCCGGAGAATGAGCAAGCCCATGTCCGGCAGGACCGCGTTCGACTGCTGGCACAGCTTGATCGCATCCTCGATCTTGCCGGCGCGCACGAGCTGGATCACCCGCTCGATGAACGCGCGCCCGTTGATCTTGGAGCGGATCACGATCGTGTAGAACCGCTCGATGAAGACGGCCAACCCGCACACCGCCACCGCGAGGATGAAGTGCATGACGGGGCCGCCGGCGCGGTAGTACTCGAGCAAGGTCATCATCTAGAATCGTCCTCCGAGTGAGTGCAGCACATGGTGGCCGTGGTGCTCATCGTTTGAGTTGCGTGGTATCGTGCGGCGCGCGGAGCGAATCTCTGGCCACGCCGAGTGCCTTCACCACCGCTTCGAGCGAATCGAGACGCGCCCGGCGGTATTCCAGCTCCTTCATCAATTCCTTGATTTCGGCCGCGCGCTGAGCCGCATCCGCCGCGTTCTGGCTCGACTGCGCCGCCGCCGTGGACGCCGAGTCGGCGGCGCGCTGCTTGGCGGCCGCATCGCGGTCCGCGCGCTCGAGCGAGTCGAGACGGGCGCGGCGCCGTGCGAGCTCGCCGCGAATGGTTTCCATCTCGCGCGTGCGCGCCTCGAGGTCGGTGCTCTGCGCTCCGGCGGCTGCTGGTGCCGCGCCGGCAGCGCCCGGCGCAGCGGCTCCCGCCACGGTCGAAGGAGCGGCCGAATCAGTCGGCGACTTTCCGGTCACCTGGCTCCGCGACAGCAGGCGATATCCGGGCATCGCCGCGGACCAGAATGAAGCTGCGCCGTTCTCCGCGCCTAACACTTGGCGGTCGTACACCGGCACTTCGCGCGGGCGCACCGTGACGACCTGGGGCGTCGGGACCTGTCCGCGGATGACGATGGTCTGCCCCGCCTTGGGCGGCTTCTTGGGCGGCGCGGCCTGCTGCTGCGCGAAGGCCTGCGTGGCGCCGAGCACGAACGCGGCGACGCCGGCGACGAGAGCACGGAGACCCGCGTGAGCGCGCATCACGGCGTGCCTCCGCTCTTGGCCGGGGCGGGTTGAGGGGCCGGTGCGTCGAGGGATGGCGACTCGTCCACCGTCCCGCCTAACGCAGCCTTGGCGCGATCCACCCACGCGTTGGCGATCTTGTCCTGCGTCGCCTTGTCCACCAGCGTTTGCCACGTCTTCCGCGCATCGTTGAAGTACTGATCGGCCTGTTGCGACGCGCCGGCCTGCGCCGCGGACAGTTGCTCGCCCGTGAGGTCGGCCGGCAGTTGCACATTCTTGAGATAGTTGCCGTACTCCCACTGCGCGAGCCCGACGAAGTACGACGACGCGGCGAGCCAGAGCGGCGAACCGGATCCGATCGACCGCGTGAAGTGCCCCGTCATGGCCGATAGCAACCGGCGCTTCGGCGCCGAGAGGCGCTCGACGCCCTTGCGCGTGAGATTCAAGCGGCTCGGAATGTTGAGCGTGAGCGGCTTGTATTGCGCGTAGAGCGCCGCACCCGCACGGAACTCCTCCTCGCCCAACCGGTCGGCGCACGTTGCCTTGAACTCGGGCGTCGGCCTGACGCACGCCTTGGCCAGCTCCGCCGAGGCGGCGGCGCTGTCACCGGCCGCTTTGAGCATCACGATGCGCGCCTGCTGCGCCGCGCCGGCGCGCGGGTCGCGCGGATTGCGCGCCACGAAGGTGCCGTACGCGCGTGCCGCGTCGGATGAGTCGGACGCCTGCGCGTAAAGCAGCGCGGCGTTGTACTGCGCGTCCGCTGCGCGCTTGTCGCGCGGATACGCGGCCGCGAACGCGCCGTACGCCGCGGCGGCGTCTTTGGCGTGGCCTAACGAGTCGAGCATCACGGCGCGCCGGACCATCGCGTCCGCGCGGCCCGGCCAGGTCGGGTTCTGCTGCACGAGCGAGTCGAGCGCCTTGGCGGCGTCCTCGCGGCGGCCCAGGTCGGCCAGCAATTGCGTCTCGAGCGCCTGGTACTGCACGCGGTACTTGTACGTTGGGTACTGCGACACGAGGCGGCCGGCCAGCTCCAACGCACGCGATTTGTCCGCGCGCGACGTGGCGGTGTCGGATTTGGCGCGCGCCGCGCTGTCCGCGAGCATGAACGTTTCGATCGCGTTGCGCAACGCATCGGGCGCTTTCGCCGACGTCGGATTGCGGTCTGCGTACGCGACGTACACCTGCTCGGCCGCGGCTTCGTAGTTGCCGGCCTTGATCAGCGAATCGCCGTACGTGACAGCCGCTGCGTTGCGAATGAGGTTGATCGAGTCGGCGAGCTTGGCGCGTCCCACCTGCCCAGCGATCGATTGCGCTTTCTCCCACTGGCCCTGCGCTTCGGCGTACTTGCCCTGCTTGTAGAACGCGTCGCCGATCAGCTTTTGCGCGGTCGGCGTGTACGCGTTGTCCGGATATTTCTCGGCGAAGGTCTGGAAGGTCTTGGCCATCACGTCCCAGCGCGATGCTTCGGAGGCGCGGCGGCCCTTCTCGATCAACGCCTTGGGCGCCGCATCGCTCGTCGGGAACGCCGCGACAAACCGGTCCACGGCCGCGAACAGCGAATCCTGGATCGTCGTATCGGCCTTGTTGCGCGAGACGGCCGAGTCGAAGGCGACCACGGCGTTCTGGCCCGCTTGTTGGGCGAGCTTGGGATCCACCTTGTAGTCGTACGCCGCGTGCGTGTATGCCTCGCCGGCGTTCGCGTAGGCGCGCTCGCCGAAGTACGCCTCGCCGGCCAGGAACTGCGCGTTCTGTGCGCTGTCGGTCTTCGAGAATTCGCGCAGGTAGCGCGCGTACAGCTCGGCGGCAGCGGCGAACCGCGCGCTGTCCTTTTTCTGTTGGGCCTGCGACAGCGCGTATTGCGCGCTCTGCCGCAACATCACTTCGCGCACCTGCGCGGCCGTATCGGCGAGCGGCGCATTGGCGTTCGCCCAGTCAGTTCCGGGCGCGAACTGATCGACCAACTGGAGACGCGCCTGCTGCGCGTGCTCCGGGTCGAGCACGCGATTCTGATAGATGTCGATGATTTCGCGTTGGACCGCGAGCGCGCCCGAATCGGTCGGCGCCTTTGCTTCGACCGCTTGGTAGGCGGCGACCGCTCGCGGGAAGTCGCCCTGGTCGCGGAGGCTCGCGGCGACGCGGCGCAGCACCGGCAGCTCGAAGCTCGCGGCGTCGGCGTGCGACGAGAAGTACGCGTTGGCTGCTTCGGCGCCGCCGGTCTGCGTGAAGGCGACCGCCATGTACTCGATGGCTTCGCGGCGCAGGCCTAACCGAGCCTGGCGCTCGGGCGTCAGCTTGTCGTATTCGGCGACGAGCCGGCCGAACACCTCGACGGCCTGGCCGTACTCCGGCTGGTTGGGCTGGGTGGCCTGATTGTAGTAGGCCCAGCCCAGCTTGTAGAGCGCCAGAAAGTAGATGTCGCCGTCGGGCGAGGCCGACTTGGTTGCGTTCTGGTATGCGTCGGCGGCCTGCACGAACATGGCGCGGCGTGGCGCGCCGCGGAGCGCCGACGCCTGCTCGAACCGCGCGTCGCCTAACCGGAAATACGCTTCAGCGCGGTACGACGACTGCGGCCGGGACGCCACCGCCTCGAACATCCGGGCCGCGTCCGCGTACCGCGCGTCGGCGGCGTAGAGCGTGCCTAACGTATACGCCGCGGCATCGCCGTTGACGAAATTCGGATACTTGCCGACCAGTTCCTCGTACCGCGCCACTGCCGCCGCGTAATCGGGCTGCGTGAGGTCGTTGCTGCCCGCGCGCTGCGCCGCCGCGAACGCGTCGTCGGCGCGGCGCACGAGGAGCTCGGCCAACTGAAACAGTGCGTTAGGCCGAAGCGTGCTGTTCGGATACCGTGCAATGAAGGACGTGAGCTTGTCGATCGCCACGCGGCGCACCGAGTCTTCGGCGGCCGGATTGGTGGCCGGCGCCGGCGCCGACGCCACCGCGGCGGCCGGCGCCGTCGTCTGCGCACGCGCAGTCGTCAAACCCAGGAGCGCGGTCGGCAGCGCGACGACGAGCACGGGAGATAGTCGCATCGCGGCTACCGTGGCGAGTGGGTCGCGGAGCTCGACGGCGCCGACGGCGCCGCCGGTGTCCCGGCGGCGCCGCCCAGCTCCATCGCGCGGAAGAACGCGGCGCTCGCCGATCCGTAATCGGCCGCTTCCTTGTCGTGTTCGAGCGATGCGAGTTGGGAGGCGGCGCGTGCACGCAACTCGCCATCGACGAGGGCGATCATCTGCGTTTCGGCCGCTGCGCGCGCGGCTTCCGCCGTCGCCAAGGCCGCGCGCATCGCGCGCACCTGATCGCTCTCGACGCCGCGCAGCGACGCCAGCTCGCGCGCCACGACGGAGTCGTCGGTGGCGAGCACGTGGACCGTGGTGTCGTGCAGCGCGCGGGCGCGGGCGAGGCGAGCCATGATCGAGTCGTGCAACGCGAACACCGGCTGCCGTGCGACGATCGCATCGATCTGACGGGCCACGCTGTCCGCCATGGCCCGGTAGATCGAGGCCGTGTTGGCCTCCACGTCGAGCACGTGCTGATCGGCCGGCGTCGCGGTCGGACCTAACGCTGCGCGGAGGCTGTCCACCATGCGGACGTTTTCGGCAGCGGCGGTCTGCGTCGCCGCGACCTGCGAGGCGAGCATCTCGTGCACGCGGGTTCGCGACTTGTCGAGCGACGTGCCGACGCGCGCGATCGAATCCTGCAGCGACGCGAGCTGCTGGTCCTCGGTCGCCAGGTTGGCGCGCGTCGCGGCGGTGAGGTGCTGCAGATCCTCGAGGGCCGCGATGCGCATCACCTGCACATCGAGCTGTTCCTGCAGGCGGAACCGAGCCAGGGTGACCGCCGCGTCGGCGCTGGAGAGCGCCTGGGCGCGGTCGGCGTACGACGCGAGCGCCGCCGGAGACGCCGCCGGGGCGTACACCAGCCGCCGCGGGAAGTCCGCGCCTAACGATGGAGCCAGCGAATCCAGCCGGGCCTCCACCTGGGCGACGGAAACGACTTCCGGCGCCGTCGCCGCGGGCGGCACGTCGGTGCCCTGGAAGGTGGCTAGCATGGTCGCGGCGTCCGCGTCGGCGTCGTCGGCCAAGGCGAGCGTCTTCCCGGTCCGCGGATTATCGAGGAACATGAGACCGGCCGCGCGCGCCTGCACCAATGCCTTCGCGGCCGCGCCTAACGCGGCCGAGGATCGCCCTTGCATGACGGCGAGCTCGTTGCCCACCGAGTCGGCCATCGCGTCGAAGTAGTGCTCCGCGTCTTCGGTGTGGCCGGCATCGAGCATCACCTGGCCCAACATGATCCGCGCCTGATCGCGGTCGGGCAGATTCGGATACGTGTTGGCGAAGGCGGTGAACGCCGTGCGCGCGGAATCGGCCTGCCCCGCGCGGTAGAGCGACCACGCGCGCGTGAGCAGGGCCTGCGCGCCCACGCTGCTCGTGGCCGCGTCACCCGCGGCGAATCCAGCCGCCGCCTCGTATTGCCCCTCCTGGAACGCGAGCTCGGCGGCCGTGAGGCGAACCTGATCGCCGAACGCGCCCGTGGCGACGCTGGTCAGCGGTCGCAGCGCATCGAGCGCCGCCGCGACGCGCGTCGTGTCGCCGCCCATGACGGACAGCGCATCCATGTATTGCGCATATGGGGCGTACACGCCGCCGGCCGCGCGCGCGGCAGCGAACGCGGTGCGCGCCGCTGCCCAGTCGCCCGTCCGATACGCCGACAATCCTGTCACGAGCGACGCCAATCCTTTGTCTCCGCCCGGCGATGACGATGCCAGCGCGCGCACCGCCGCGTCGTCGCCGCGGCGGAACGCCTCGAGCATGAGCTGCGCATTGATCGTGCTCTGGTACTTGATGCCGCCGGGGACCGCCGCCAGCCGCGCCGCCTCCGACCGGAACGGCGC
>Ga0070735_10005545_pt1 | contig 10433 bp, 8 predicted proteins | sample Coa_R1_FD_66443 | JGI IMG/M metagenome (GOLD analysis project Ga0070735, IMG submission 66443) | Surface soil microbial communities from Centralia Pennsylvania, which are recovering from an underground coalmine fire - Coalmine... | ecosystem: Environmental > Terrestrial > Soil > Unclassified ... | reverse complement strand
CCTGCGCGGCGCCATCCTCGAAAATACGGAAATCATTTTGCGTGAGTCCGCGAACCTGCGTTCCATCGGGCGCGGTCACTGTGCAAGCGACCTGCACGAGAGTTACGTGCGAGCGAATTGCCCCGTTCCCCGAAGCGTCTCCTGCGGACACTGAAGAATGCAACTCGCCCGTTACCGCATCGCGTTCGAGCACAGTATCGTGGCCCAAAGCTTGAGGGCGCGGAAGTTTTTTAGATTTCGCCGAAGAAGATGACTGCGGCTGGGAAAATACCTGGCCTGTGTGAAACGCAATCAGAACGGCGAGCGCGGCGAACAGGAAGAATCGGAAGCTTTGCAACACGTCGTTAGTATGCCAGATGCGCTATTCGAGATCGAAATCCCGCGTCGGCTTTTCCAGAGGCTGGTCCTTGGCTTTCTTGAGGGCTTCCTCGAATTTGCGATTGAGGACGTCTTCCTTCTTGCTTTCGGCTTCCCAGGAATCGCGGAATTTGTCTTCGCGTTTGCGCGCCTGTTCCGCCAGGATGCGCGCCGCGTCATTGATATCAACGTCAGGCGCTGCCTTGGGCGGCGACACGTGCGAAAGCACCACGGAAAGTTCCGGGTCCACCGTGAGCTTCGACTCGCAGCATGGGCAAACCACTTCGATCGGCGGTGTGGGCTTCTTAGCCATCTTGGTATTCTATGTCAAAAATGGGTTGGAGAAGTACGCGATGCTCTAGTGTCACCCCTGACGGGGTTCTTTCGTTCTGGTCCAAACGTCCCCTCCCTTCCGCGGTGGGCTACTTTATGCGGTCCCTTCGGGACTTCCGGCGGACTGCGAAGGTATTCCCTCCCAGGCAGAAATAATGCGAAAGTGAAAGGGCTCATCCGCTTGATTTTCTCGTGATGACGGAGCAGAATTCCGACATGCCACTCGAATTCACAACTGACTACGTGAAGGATTCGCTTAGCCTTTTCCGCTATTACAAGAAACTCGGCGATGGCGCGCTGCAGCAAACCCCTGACGACGCGCTGCATATTACTTTGGATTCCGAATCAAACTCGATCGCCACGATCGTGAAACACATGGCGGGGAATATGCGCTCGCGCTGGACTGATTTTCTCACTACAGACGGCGAAAAGCCGGACCGGCATCGCGATACTGAATTTGAAACGCCGCCGGAAACGCGGGCAGAATTGATGGCGCTGTGGGAAACAAACTGGAAGCTTGTGTTTGACGCCCTGGAACCGCTGAGCGATAAGGATTTGGACCGCGCAGTTAAGATTCGCGGCGAAGCGCACTCAGTAATGCAGGCCATCAATCGCCAGATGGGGCATTACGCGTATCACGTTGGACAAATCGTTTATCTCGCAAAACATTTTGCCGGAACGAATTGGAAAACTCTCTCCGTGCCTCGACGCAAGTCAGCGGAATTTAATGAAAGAGTGGCTTCCGGCAAGGCGTCTCAGCGCTAGTCCACACTTCTTTGTGGGTTCCGAACACGCACGATGGGATTTTAATTTTAGAAGATCACACGTGCCGCAAATCTTCCGGCTGAATCGGTAATCGCCGCACCCGGTTTCCCGTCGCCGCGAAAATTGCGTTGCATAGCGCAGGAGCGACGGGTGGCAGCGTAAATTCACCTGCGCCGGTGGGCGCCTCTTCGCTTGGGATAATGTGCACATCCACAGCGGGCATTTCGTGGATTCGCAGGACTTGATAGTCGCTGAAATTTTTCTGCTGCACGCGACCGCGATCAATTGTGATCGCGCCTCGCAGCGCTGCCGTCAAGCCGTAAACCACCGAACTCTTCACTTGCGCGTCGATGCTGCCAGGATTCACGATGCGTCCGCAATCCAGAGCACATACAACGCGATGCACCTTGAGTGTGCGCGCTTCCCGATTCACTGAAATTTCGATCACCTGCGCCACGTAACCAAAATACGAACTCACAACGGCAATCCCGCGAAATCTGTCCGCGGGGAGCGGCGTGCCCCATCCAGCTTTTTCGGCGGCCTTCTCCAAAACAGCCAGGTGCCTCGGCGATTTCGCGAGTAGACGCCGCCGCAATTCGTAAGGATCTTTCTTCCCGGCCGCGGCAATCTCGTCGATAAAACTTTCCAGAAAAAATCCGTTTTGAGAGGCGCCCACCGATCTCCAGAACCCGATCGGGATTCCCGCCTCCGTCAACTGATAGTCCACAAGAATATTCGGGATCGCATAGGGAACGCTGTCACAGATTTCAACACTCCGGCGATCGTAATTGTCCTTTAGCGGACCGAATCGAGCCATGAGAGATGGGCAAGCAATGCGGTTCACCCAGACGACGGGCCAGCCATCGGCGTCAAGGCCTGCCGTAAAGTGCGCATGCGAAGCGGTGCGATAATAATCGTGCTGGATATCGTCTTCGCGCGACCATGTGACCTTAACCGGGCCGCGAATGGCTTTGGAAATTTCCACCGCTTCGCCGACAAAATCTGTCTCAAAGCGCCGCCCAAATCCGCCGCCCAGAAAAGTCGTGTGCACGAAGACGGACGCGGGATCGAGGCCCGTAATCGTCGCAGCCACCTTTTGAGTGTTGGTCTGATTCTGCGTGGGCGCCCAGACATCGCAGCGATCGGCGCGAACGTGCGCCGTGCAATTCTGCGGTTCCATCGTGGCGTGCGCCAGAAACGGGACCTCGTATTCAGCTTCGATCTTTTTGGCCGCGCCTGCGAGGCCCGCTTCCACGTCGCCTTCTTTTCGCGCGGCGTACCCAGGACGTTTGACCCCATCGGCAAGCAGTTGACTGATGCTGGCGCTGCTAAGCTCCGAGTTCGGCCCTTCGTCCCACTTCACTTCGAGCGCCCTCCGCCCCTCCATGGCCGTCCAGGTATTGTCGGCAATCACCGCGACCCCGTTTGAGATCTGGATCACATCTTTCACGCCGGGAATTGCCTTCGCTTTGGCGGCGTCAAAGCTCGCCACTTTCCCGCCAAATACCGGGCATCGCGTCACAACGGCATAAACCATTCCCGGTTGCCGCACGTCGATTCCGTATTGCGCGCTGCCATTCACTTTGTCCGGAGTGTCCAGCCGCTTGGTTGTTTGGCCGATGGTGTGAAATTGCTTTGGATCCTTGAGTGGAATGTCTTGCGGCACGGGAAGTTTCGCTGCCGCTTCGGCAAGGTTTCCATAGCTCAACCGGCGTTTCGTTGCGACGTGCAGAATCGTTCCGTTTTCCGCACGGCACTCTGATTTATCGACGCCCCATTTTTGCGCAGCAGCTTCCAGCAACATCATGCGCGCCGCTGCTCCCGCTTTTCTCAGCGGTTCCCAGGACGTGCGCGTCGCCGAACTTCCTCCTGTGCCTTGCACTCCGAATTGCGGATTGACGTAAGCTTTGTCGGCGGGAGCGAATTCCGTGCGGACATTATTCCAATCGCATTCCAGCTCTTCGGCGGCGAGCATGGCCAGCCCCGTTAAAATGCTTTGCCCCATTTCCGATTTGTCGATCAGGATGGTAACGATATCGTCGGTGCCGACATGAATCCAGGCATTAAGGGCGATTGCCGATTCAGGCGCGGCAGCCAATGCTTCGACGCCTTCGGGCAAATAGAACCCAATGAGCAAGCCGGTTGCTCCAGCGGCTCCCATTTTCAGAAAGCTCCGACGATCCACAACGTATGCGCTGGAACTCATGCCGCACCTCCGGTAACCGCAAGCGGGACGCAAATGCGATTTCAGATATTGCCTTGTGAATTCACCTTGGCCCGCATTTGAGGGAAATCGTATGGCCGCGAGGTCTTTGTGTCAATGCCGGACCATATTGGCACCGCAACAGCTTCCGCACCTCTCGGGATTCCGCTTAGCGAAATAATTGTGAGCTAAAATCGAGTCAAAAGGTCAGGAGGAACTCCCCGTGGCGAAGAACGAACTCTTAAATCGTCTGGGAATCAATCTTTCAATTATTCAGGGTCCCATGGGAGGAGGACCCTCCACTCCCGAACTTGTAGCCGCTGTTTCGAATGCTGGCGGTCTTGGCTCGCTGGGAGCAGCGTATCTAACGCCTGACAAGATCACCGAAACCATTCGCGAGATTAGAGCTCTCACCGACAAACCATTCAACGTAAATTTATTTGCCGGCGGCCACGTTGCTGAAGTTCATGCTGATCCGGCTCCCATGCTGGCGCTGCTCGCTGAAATTCACGAAACGCTCAAATTGCCGCCACCGGTTCTGCCGCAATTGCCGCCCGACCCTTTCCCTGCACAATTTGAGGCCGTGCTCGATTCCGTCCCACCCATTTTCAGTTTCACATTTGGCATTCCGAACGCCGAGATGATGGCGCGACTGCGAGCGCGCGGCATCGCAATTATGGGCACTGCGACCACTGTCGAAGAAGCCCGATTGCTGGCAGACGCAGGCGTCGACGCAATCATTGCCCAGGGTGCCGAGGCGGGAGCGCATCGTGGAACCTTTGCTGGTCCTTTTGAAGCTTCGATGGTTCCAACTCTCGATCTCGTTCGCGGGATTTACGGTGCCGTGCAGGTGCCCGTAATTGCCTCGGGAGGCCTCATGGACGGCCGCGAAATTCGCTACGCTATGAATGCGGGCGCATACGCAGCATCACTGGGCACGGCGTTTCTGACTTGCCCGGAATCCGGCGCGCCCGAGGCTCACAAGCGCGCGATTCTTGATGCGCGCAAGGACACGACGGTTCTCACAAGGGCGTTCTCAGGCCGTCCCGCTCGAGGTCTACCCAATACATTTATTGCCAAAGTTGCAGGCAAAGAAAATATGATCCTGCCTTACCCTTTGCAGAATATGTTGACCCGCGCGATGCGTACCTCCGCCGCAAGCAGAGGCGACAGCGGATTTCTCTCCTTGTGGGCGGGCACAGGAGTGGCACGAGCCCGCGCGATGCCTGCAGCTGCCCTGGTCGCGTGCTTGGCAAACGAAATGGATGAAGCGAAACCGGCCAATTAGCCTCGAAATTTGCAGAAGCGACTTCACCATTGCAATTCGTGCTGGAGCATCCGAACGCAGGTAGCACAGGCTTCAGCCTGTATGTTTTTAATTTGGGTCTTTACACGCGCAGAAAGGCACAACCTGATGTCTCTGCTACGCATTGGCCGGCTCTGATAGAATGCCGGACATGCAGCCTACAGCTTTTTTCCGGTGTATTCGATTCCGGAAGGCCTGCCTCGCATGGGCGAGCCTGCCGTTGCTTATCGCCTCTTCCTGGGCAGCCCAACCCACGGATGCTCAAAAACCGGCCTCCGCAAAAGCGAAAGCTGAAACGAAGTTAGACACGAAGAATCTCGTGGTTGCGCCCGATCTCGCCACGGAAGTCGCTAAATTCAAGCCCGTACGCATGCCGTTTGACTCCTCGAAGCTGACGCCACGTGAGCGCCAGATGGTCGGCAAATTAGTGGAAGCGTGCCAATATCTCGAATCTATTTATTGGCGGCAAAGCGATCCTGAGGGTTTGAAGCTGTATCAGGCGCTCGACGGCAGCACCGCCCCGCGCGACATCCTGCTTCGTCGCTACCTGCGCATCAATGGCAGCCGCTTCGATCTGATTCGCAATAACGCGCCATTTGTCGGAACGTCGCCGTGGCCGCCGGGTCGAAACCTTTACCCTCCGGACCTTACCAAGGAAGAGTTGGACCGCTACGTTGCGGCTCATCCCGACCAGAAGGCCGCGCTTTACGATCCTTTCACCGTTGTTCGCCGGAAGGGCGCTGAGCTTGTGGCGATTCCCTACCACGTCGAATATCGGCAGTGGCTCGATCCCGCGGCGAAAGCGCTTCGAGATGCCGCCGCGCTTTCGGACGATCCCGCGTTTGCAAAATTTCTGCGTATGCGCTCGGATGCTCTGCTCACCGATAATTATTTCGACAGCGACATCGCCTGGGTCAGCCTGGAAAATCCGAAGTTCGACGTCATCTTCGCGCCTTACGAAACTTATCTCGACGATTTGCTGGGCGTGAAAACTTCCTACGGCGCCGCCATCTTGATTCGCAATGAAGAAGAGAGCCGCAAACTCGACGTCTTCCAGAAATATGTTCCCGACATTCAGGATTCGTTGCCGCTGGCTGCTGAGGATCGCCCCTCAAAAAGAGGCCATCTCTCCCCGATGGAAGTGATGGACGCGCCATACCGCGCCGGCGATTTGCGCCACGGCTATCAGGCAGTTGCCGACAATTTGCCCAACGATCCGCGCATTCACGAGCAGAAAGGCTCGAAGAAAATCTTCTTCAAGAATTTCATGGACGCGCGCGTGAATTACGTTATTCTGCCGGTCGCCCAGCGATTGCTGCGCGCCGATCAGGCCGCGCTCGCCTCCGCCGAAGGTTACCTGGCCTCGACGATGATGCATGAGATTTCGCATGGCCTGGGTCCCGCGTTTGCGCGCACCTCCGCGGGACAACGCGACGTCCGCGAAGCGATTGGCCCATCCTATTCAGGACTCGAAGAAGCCAAGGCCGATATTGTCGGACTATACGGTTTGAAATGGCTCGTGGACCGCGGCAATCTTCCGAAGGATAAGCTTCGCGGGTACTACGCCTCCGAGGTTGCTGGAATTTTTCGCACCGTGCGTTTTGGAGTGGCCGAGGCGCATGGCCGCGCCGAAATCATGGAGTTTAATTTCTACGCCGAACGCGGCGTCATCTCCCGGGATGCTGCTTCCGGCCGCTACGCCATAGATTTTGACCGTATGCCCGAAGCTGTCGCAGCGCTCGCCAAGGAGCTTCTTGAGCAGGAAGCTACGGGCGATCGCGCGCGCGTCGAAGCCTGGTTTGCAAAGTACGGTTCAATGCCGCCCGAGCTCACGAAAGCGCTCGAAGCCGCTTCCGACGTGCCCGTCGATATCGATCCGATTTTCCCGTTTCCCGAACCCATGCGCTAGGATCCCGGATTCTCATTCAGGTATGCAGCTACGAGAGGAAGGTGAACCCAGATGGCAACCCAGAAACCGCAAAATTTTGAAAATCACACGCGTCAGGTTCCGGTATTCGCACTCGGAAATTTAGTGCTGTTTGTGAACCTGGTTGGAGGGCTTGTCGATCTGCGCCACGGAATTACATTTCGATCCGTTATGAATGTTCTGGTGAGCGCGGCATTGATCGTTCTTTTCGTGATGGCGCGCAATTCCGTGGTGACCGTGCAGGACCGCCTAATTCGCCTGGAAATGCGCTTACGCCTGACAGGACTCCTCCCTGCCGATTTATTGCCACGGATCCCGGAGTTCACGGTCGCACAACTGATATCTCTGCGTTTTGCCAGCGATGCGGAATTGCCGGCCCTCGCGCGACGAGTTCTTGACGAAAAACTTGACGACCGCAAAGCTATCAAGCGATTGGTAAAAAATTGGCAAGCTGATTTTTTACGGGCGTAGTTTTCTAGCGTCGACCTCAAGCCGGCACTGTAAATATTAAAGGCACGCACATGCCCACCTGAAGGCGGGCGCTACACGGGAATTTGCCGATCACCCACCCGGTTACTTGACTTGTGAATTCTCCGCGAAGCACCAGTGCACGAATTCGTGGCCATAGCGGCCCGTTACTGCCTCGGGAATGTCCTTCTCTTCGAGTTTCTCAAATTCAAAATTGATTTCGCCGCTGGGCTGTACGATCCCTACCAGCGACCCATACGTATTTACCAGCGCTCCATGCGCATCGGAAGTGTTCGGCGGCAGTGGATATCGTACGGCCCCCGCGGTGCCCACAATCCATCCTGGCAACACGCCGCCATTTTGTTTCCAGTAAGCGGTGTTGAAAATTCCGTCCATGTAATAGTGCGAGTGGCTCGCAAGAACGTAGACGTGCTTGTGCGCTTCATTTTGCGCGCGGAGCAAATCGGCATAAACGCGCCGCCCGCTTTCAGTGCCAGTGGGCGACTCATTCATGCTGTGTCCCGCGGAAATGCTCTCAGGCAGTGCCTTGTGCATCCCAGTCACGATAGTGGTTACGGCCGGATCAGCAAGGTCTTTCGCCAGTGTTCGCTCGAACCATCGCAGTTGCGCGCCGTCAAATTGTTCGGCGGTTGCGCTATCGAGGTAATAGAACGCCACGCCGCGGTCGATCCAGTGAAAATAAGTTTTCAATTTGTGGTCGCGCGGATCGTCTCGCAGTCTTTGCGCTCGCAACACGGGCGAATCCAGCCAATCCGCGAATTGCAGGAGAAAATCTTCGCGCGTCTTCAGCGGCGGGACCGTCTCATGGTTCCCAATGCCCAAAAAAAATGGAATGGATCCGAACGGCGTAATCTGGCTATCGATGAAGTCAGCCCACTCGGTGCTTTCATACTCGGCAATCGACATGGACTTTGCCATGTGCTCGGGCTGATGCTGGATGTCTTCGTCAAACCCGCTGGTCAAGCGCAAGTCGCCCAGATGCCAGTAGAATGCAGCCTGATTTTTCTTGGCCGTTTCCGCAATTGCCGGCATCACCACGTCGCCGCAATTTCGAGAATCACCGGAGGCAACAAAGCGCCATGTCCCGCCGGAAGGCTGTTGTGCAAAGCCCGGCTGAATCGGCAGCGCCAATAGCATTGCGACCGCTATACCAAATAAGATCGCGCGAATCATCGTTCCTCCTGGTTCCGGAATTAACCGAGAAAGTTTACGTCAGGATTATGACGGGAATATGACAGGATCATGACTTACGTTCCGGTCCACTTCGGCGGCCGTTTGTTCAGGAATGCGTCCATTCCCTCCCGAAAATCGCGGCTCATATAACATTTCAAAATCATTTCGTGATCGTCTTCCGGACTCATCTTTTCCTTGATGCGGCGCAACGCTTCCTTCGTGACCTGGAGGGTCAGCGGCGCCTGCGACGCCACGGTTTGCGCCAACTCATTTGCGCGAGCCTGCAAAGCTTCATAATTGGGCAGGACTTCGCCGAGCAGCCCGATCTTGTGCGCCTCTTCCGCCTCGATCAGCCGTGCGGTGAAAATAATGTCCTTCACACGCGCTGGTCCCAGCAGCGCTGCCAGCCTGACGTAGTTCGATATTGATAGACAATTTCCCAAAGTCCGGCCGATGGGAACTCCAAAGCGGGCATTTGCGGCACCGATGCGGAGGTCGCAGCAACCGGCAATGGAAAAACCTCCGCCAGTGCACACTCCGGCGATCGCGGCAATGGAGGGAACGCGGCAATTCTCAAGGGCGGTAAGCACGCGTTCAATCCGCGACTCGTATTCCAGCGCGTGCTCGGCAGCGGAAAAATCCTTGAACTGGGAGATGTCGGTACCTGCGGCAAATGCCTTTTCTCGCGCGCCTGTCAGCAAAAGCACTTTCACCGACGAATCGTTTTCGGCCTGTGTACAAATCTCCGCGAGCCGTTCGTACATTTGGAAAGTAAATGCATTGCGAGCCTGCGGCCGATTGAACGTGACGCGTCCAATGCCGTCACTGATCTCATACAATATATCGCCGCTCACGACTTGCTCGCTTTAAGTGAATCCGGCATTTCGATCGCACCCTGTGCTACCATCTGCTCAGCCTCGGCATCGGAAAAGCCGTGTTCGCGCAGCACTTCACGCGTGTGCTGACCAAGCACTGGCGCCGCCCGCGTTACCGAGCCCGGAGTTTCAGAAAATTTAATCGGCAGTCCGATAGACTTTACTTTTCCCGCGGTGGGATGCGTTGTTTCCACAATCATCTTCCTCGCAAGGGCCTGCGGATCTGCTTGCATTTGGCGAACGTCCAACACCGGTCCCGCCGGAACGCCCGCTTCCTCTAACCGGCGTAGCCATTCGGCCGAGGTTCGAGTCTTAAAAAACGCAGTCAACTCTGCCTGCAGCGCGGGCAAGTTGTGCATCCGCTCAGCATTGGTGGCAAAGCGGGGATCGCTTCCTAATTCGGGTGCGCCGAGCACATCCAACAACCGCATCCAGTTATTTTGGTTCGCGGCGCCCACAGTGATCCAGCCATTGGACACCGGAAATGCCTGGTAAGGCGCGTTCAGCGGATGCGCGGTTCCCATCGGGCCCGGCGCCTGGCCCGTCGCGAAGGAGATCGCCGATTGCCAATAGGTGTGAATAATCCCGGCTTCAAAAAGCGAAGTGTCCACCATTTGTCCCTGGCCAGTGGACGCGCGGGAATGCAGCGCAGCAAGGATTCCCACACATCCGAGAATGCCGGCGGTGATGTCGGTAACGGGCGCGCCTAATTTCACCGGTGGGCAGCCCGGCCCCTCTCCCGTAATGCTCATGAGCCCGCTCATCCCTTGCGTGACGAGGTCGAATCCGCCACGATCGGCATAGGGCCCGGTGCGTCCAAACCCGGAAATCGAACAATAAATTAGCCTGGGATTCAGGGCATGCAATGCATCGTAGCCGATACCCATTTTCTCCATCGTGCCGCGACGATAATTTTCGATCAAGACATCGGCGTCCTGCAGCAAACGAGAAAGCACCTTCCGCCCTGCCTCTGTTTTCAGGTTTAAGGCAATTCCGCGCTTGTTG
>Ga0070735_10005544_pt1 | contig 10434 bp, 7 predicted proteins | sample Coa_R1_FD_66443 | JGI IMG/M metagenome (GOLD analysis project Ga0070735, IMG submission 66443) | Surface soil microbial communities from Centralia Pennsylvania, which are recovering from an underground coalmine fire - Coalmine... | ecosystem: Environmental > Terrestrial > Soil > Unclassified ... | reverse complement strand
AGGTGACCCATCCAGCTCGAGTCCCCGCTCAGGCCGAAGCGCGCCAGGAGATCGGCCTGGATGCGCACACCGTCGATGGGCGGCGGAAGCGCGGCCAGCAGCGCGGCCGACATCCGATCCGGCGTGGCGAACAACGACGGGAACTCGCGCATCCACGTCTGCGCGATCGGGCCGACGGTGACGTCGGCCAGGAGCAGCACGCGCCCCGTGTGCGCGTTCACGATCGCCGTCGCCGCATGCCTAACGAGACCGTACTCATCGTCGCCCACCGTGACGCGCTTGCTCAACGGGTAGTCCGCGCTGGCGTCGTAGAGCCCGACGGTCCAGTACAGCGAGTCGTCGGCCACGACCGGCAGGATCGACGTACCCTGCACGAAGAACGGCGCGACCGCGTCGATCCGCTCCTGGACGCTGCGCCGCGTCAGCACGCGCACGCCCGGGCGGTCGAGCGAGAGCAGCCGCAGATTCTGCTGGCTCCACGCCTGCACGATGCGGTCGGTGCCGTTGTCCAACGCCGGTGCGGCGATGGTGCCCGTGCTGTCGAGGACGAGCGCGTAGCCGGGCACGGAGTCGTACACGAGCACCGATGGCAGCGGTCTGGCGGCGGCGCTCGCGCCGGGCGCGCCGAGCACCGGATCGCCGTTGTCGTCGGCCATGCTCGCGCGGACGCGCGTCGCACTCCACGACGCTTCGCGCGGCGCGGCGGGCGATCCGGCCGCGTCGAGCAGCTCGCCTTCCTGGCTCGGCCCCGTCACCACCACGGCCGTTAGGCCGAGCGGCGTGGCCGCCCAACCGACGCCGCGGGCGGTGCCCTCGACGTCGTGTCCCCGCTCCAGCGACTGCTCGAGCGGCAGCGGGTCCCACACGGGAACGCTGCCCGCCGCGGCGTCCGCCGATGGGAAGACGAGCGAATCCGCGCGCTCGATGTGGTCGAGCGCGTACGCGCGCCTCGTGTAGTCCACGCGCACCTGGCGGTACGGCCGCTCTCGGAGATCGGCGTCGGCCACGGGCGCGAAGTGCCGTGCGATCACGGGTGCGATCTCGCGCGCGCCGAACGCGACCACCAGGAGCACGCCTAACGCAGTGACTGCCACGCGCAGCTGGCCAGTCCAGCCGAAGAACAACAGCACGAACGCCGCCGCCACGGTCGCGATCGACATCCAGAGACTGACGGGAATGCCGGCGCGGTGGTCGGTAAACGTGAACAGGCCGTCGGGCCCGCTGCCGGCGAAGAGCACGCGGTACGCGTCGAGCCGGTATCGCCACGCCATGAGCAGCAGCAGCAGGAAGCAGAGCACGACGAGGTGCCGTCGCACATAATGCGACACGTACAGCGACCCGCGTTCCCACCGCAGACTCGGCGTCAGTGCATAGAGGAAAATCACGACCGCGGCCACGACCATCACCGCGATCAACGCCCACAAATAGACGGCCGTCTCGAACGGCAGCCAGTACACGTAAAAGCCGAGGTCGGCCTCAAAGTACGGGTCGCTCTCGTTGAACGGGATGCCGTGGTGCGCGAGTACCCACGACATCCACGTGTTCGACGGCAGCGTGAGCAGCGCGCCTAACAGAATGGCGAGCACCGCCGCCGCGGCAACGAGGTAGGCGCCGGGAATCTCCTCGCCGATCTCGATGTTCGCGACGCGCCGCGGGAGCACGAGCGACACCACGCTGTGCCGCACGGCGTACAGGTTGGCGAACACAAACGCGGCAGCCAGCACCCCGGACGTCAGGCGCAAGCCGAGGTTGGTCAGCGTTTTCGTGCGCCACAGGGCCGAGGCGCCGAGTGCCGCGTACCACTGGTAGTCGGCAATGAACCCGGTGATCACGCGCCCCAGAATCAGGAACGACGCGATCGCCGCCACGGCGAGCACGGCCCACCGTCGCGGAGTCACGTTAGGCTTGGGACGCCCTGCCCGCGCAGAAAGTCGTCGAGCTCGGCGCGGATGGCCGTCAAGCGGTCGGGCGTGCGGGCCTCGACGCGCATCACCAGGACCGGCTGCGTGTTCGACGCGCGGATGAGCCCCCAGCCGTCGCCGAACAGCACGCGGGCACCGTCGACATCGATCACGTCGTGCGTCTGCCGGAAATGGCGCACCGCGGCCTCTACGATCGCAAACTTGCGCTCCTCGGGCACGTCCACGCGCAATTCCGGCGTCGACACGAAGCGCGGCACGTCCGACAGCAGCTCCGTGATGCTGCGACCCGAGTCGGCGATGATGCGCAACAGGCGCGCCGCGCCGTACAGGGCGTCGTCGTGCCCGTAGAATCCCTCGGTGAAGAACATGTGTCCGGACATCTCGCCGGCCAAGGGCGCGTGCAGCTCCTTCATCTTGTCCTTGATCAGCGAGTGACCGGTTTTCCACATGACGGGCTTGCCGCCAGCGCGCGTGATCTCGTCGCTCAGGGCCTGCGAGCATTTGACGTCGAAGATGATCGACTGGCCCTTCCCTGTCCGCCTGAGCACATCGCGCGCGTACACGATGAGGATGTAATCGCCCCACACGATCTCGCCGCCGCCGTCCACGACGCCGATCCGGTCGGCGTCGCCATCGAACGCGATCCCGATGTCGGCCGACGTTTTCTTCACGGCGCCGATGAGATCCTGCACGTTGGCCACCACCGTGGGGTCCGGATGGTGATTCGGGAACCGGCCGTCGCTGTCGCAGAAGAGGCCGGTCCACTTCACGCCTAACTTGTCCAGGAGCTGCGGCGCCGCCAGCGAGCCCACGCCGTTGCCGCAGTCGACGACGACGCGTAGCGGGCGTGAGAGTTTGCCGACGCGCGTCGCGATGTCGAGCACGTACTTGTCGATCACCGGCACGGAGTGCACCTCGCCCTTGCCGGCGGGGAAGCGTCCCTCGAGGATCAGCCGGTAGAGCTCCTGGATCTCGTCGCCGTGCAGCGATGTCTTGCCCACGCAGAGCTTGAAGCCGTTGTACTCGGGCGGATTGTGGGAGCCGGTGATCTGGATGCCGCCCGCCACGGGAAGGTTGTGCAGGCTCCAGTAGAGCACCGGCGTGGGCACGACGCCGATATCGAACACGTCGAGGCCCGACTCGGTGAGCGCCCGCACCAGCGATTCGCGCAGCATGCCGCCGCTGGGTCGGTTGTCGCGCCCGACGGCGATCGGTCCATGGATGTCGTGCGCGGCCAGGTAGGCGGCGTAAGCTCTGCCTAACGCATGCGCGGCCTGCCCGGTGAGGTCATCGCCGACCACGCCGCGGACGTCGTATTGCCGGAAGATCTGCTGGCTGAATCCCACGCTCCATCCCTCCATCGCCCACGACCACTCGGCCCCGCCCTCGAAACGACGCGAGGCCGCATGGCGGCCTCGCGTTGGTCATCGTCCGGCCATCGATGTCGGCGGCGAGCCGGCCGGTGCGCTCGCCGTGATCGTCGGCATGCTGTTGCCCGCGAGAGCGGCGAAGCCACCCGGGAAGATGCCGAAGAACAACAGGATGATGGCCGACGCGTACACCACGAGAAACGTCGGTGTGCGCACGGGACGCAGCGCGGGTGCGTCGGCCGACCGCGGCCGCATGAACATCACCATCACCACGGCCAGATAATATCCCGCCGACAACACGCTCGTGAGCACGAGCACCACAGCCAGCGATGTCTCCGGACGCGTCGCGTTGAGCGCGGCTTGCAGCACGTACCATTTGGCGAAGAAGCCCATGCCACCCGCAATGGGGAAGCCGAGCAGCGCCAACATGAACACTGCCATTGCCCCGGCCAACCACGGCCGCACGGTCCACAGACCGGCAAAATCGCTCAGCTGCTGGTGCCGCTCACCCGGTTCGCCCACGGCAATCACGACGCCGAATGCGCCCATGGTCGCGAGCGTGTAGGCGAGCACGTAAAACAGGAACGCGGCCGTGCCGAGCTGGCTGTTGGCGACGACCGCCACCAGCAGATAGCCCGCGTGCGCGATGCTCGAGTACGCGAGCATGCGCTTGATGTTTTTCTGGGCCAGGGCAACGAGGTTACCCACGACCATCGTGAGCACGGCGAGCCACCAGAGCGCGAGGTGCCACGACACGAACGCGCCGGGAAACGCTTCTCGCCAGACGCGCAGCAACGCGGCGAAGGCAGCCGCTTTCACCGCGGCGGCCATGTACGCGGTGATCGGCGTTGGCGCGCCCTCGTACACATCCGGCGTCCACATGTGGAACGGCACGGCGGCAACCTTGAACCCGAAGCCAACCAGCAGGAGTGCGATACCCGTCAGGAGCATGGGCGCGCTCCCGATCGTGGCACCCGTCACCTTGGTACCAATGGTGGCGAGGTCCGTACTTCCGGTGGCGCCGTAGATGAGCGCGATGCCGTACAGCAGAAATCCGGTGGAGAAGGCGCCTAACAGAAAATACTTGAGCGACGCTTCGGCGGCTTTGGCGCTGCGGCGGTTGACGCCGGCCAGGACGTACACGGCGACCGACATGAGCTCGATGCCCAGGAACACCATGATCAGGTCGCGCGCCGAGGTGAGCAGCATCATCCCCGCCGACGCCAACAGCACGAGCACGTAGGTCTCGCCCGACACCAGCTGCTCCACCCGCGCGTAATCGAGGCCTAACGCGATGGCGATGATCGTCGCGATGAGGATCACGATGTCCGTGGCCCATCGGAAGCTGTCCACCGCGATGATCCCGGGCGTCGCCTTGGCTCCCGACATCCACATCCACACCACGATCGCGGCCGTGATAAGGCTGAGGAGAATGCCGAGCACGCCGACCGTGCGTGCGCGTCCAGCCGTCTCCTTGCCCCACGCCGCGACGAGCAAGAGCAGCATCGCGCCGGCCGAGAGCACGAGCTCGGGCAGCAGCGCGAAGCTCAGTTGGGCCGGTATCGAGAGATCGAAGGACATTTATCGCGAACCTCCGCGCTCACTCGCACTGGCCAATCGCGCGCCGGAGCTCGACGTGACCACCTGGACGAAATTCTGCGCCGAGCGTTCCATGCGCCGCAACACCGGCGCCGGGTAGATCCCGATCCACAGGATCGCCGCGGCGACGATGCCGACGATGACCACCTCGCGCCGATTCAGGTCCGACAGCACGGCGTTCTCGGGCTTGTCCAACTTGTTGAACAGAATGCGCTGGATGGCCCAGAGCAGATAGCAGGCCGCGAAGATGACGCCGGTCGTCGCGAACAGCGTGAACCACGGATGCGTCTTGAACGATCCGATGAGCACCAGGAACTCGCCCACGAATCCGTTGGTCCCCGGGAGGCCGATGCTGCTGAGCGACACGAGCGTCAGCACGACCGCGAACATCGGCACGACGCGCGCGATGCCGCCGTAGGCGTCGATGAGCCGCGTGTGCTTGCGCTCGTAGATCATGCCGATGAGCAGGAACAGCGCGCCGGTCGAGATGCCGTGGTTGATCATGACCATGAGGGCGCCCTGCACGCTCTGCAGCGTGAGCGCGAAGATGCCTAACATCACGAAGCCCAGGTGGCTCACGGACGAATACGCCACGAGCTTCTTGAAGTCGGGCTGCACCATGGCCACGAGTGCGCCGTAGATGATGCCGATGACGGCGAGCGTGAGGATCGTATCGCGCACCCACGGCGTGAGCGCGGCACCCGGGAACAGCGGAAGCGCGAACCGCAGGAAGCCGTACGTCCCCATCTTGAGCATGATGCCGGCCAGGATCACCGATCCGGCGGTGGGCGCCTCGGTGTGCGCGTCGGGCAGCCACGTATGGAACGGGAACATCGGCACCTTCACCGCGAACGCGAGGAAGAACGCACCGAAGAGCCACAGCGCCGCGCGGGACGTGAACACGGCGTGCTGCATGATTCCGTCGTAGCTGAACGTTGGCCGGAGAGTGACGGTGTCGACCGAGTGCAACCACAAGTACAGGATCCCGACGAGCATCAACAGCGAGCCAAGAAACGTGTAAATGAAGAACTTGATGCTCGCGTAAATGCGCCGCTCGCCGCCCCAGATCCCGATGATGAAGTACATCGGGATCAGCATGACCTCCCACATCACATAGAAGAACAGGAGATCGAGCGCGAGGAACACACCGATCATGCCGGTGGTCAGTACGAGCAGCAAGACGTAATAGCTGCGTACCTTTTGGCGCACGCTGGTCCATCCGCCCAACACCGACAGCGGCATGAGGAACGTCGTGAGCAGCACCATGAAGAGCGAGATGCCGTCCACACCGACGTCGAAGTTGGCGCCCCAGCCGGGTATCCACCAATGCGTGACGCGGAACTGCCATGCGGCGGTGCTGGGGTCGAACGCCCACCACATGCCTAACGAAACGACGAACTCGACCAGGAACGTGATGAGCGCGATCCAGCGCGCCGACGGCGCCGCGGCCAGCGTCCCGTCGTCCTTGGCCACCGCCGACTGGAGCACGATGAGCAGCGCGCCCACGAGCGGAATTCCGAGCAGCGCCGGCAGCACCCAGGCGCCGTAATGGATCGAAACGAGGAATTCGCGCATGGCTCAGCGGAAAGTGAAGGCGCTCAATATCGCGAGCACCCCGATGACGATCGCCCAGGCATATGTCCCGACCTGTCCCGACTGCAACCACGAGCCGATGCTCGCGAGCCCGCGCATGAACCACGCGCTGCCGTTGACGAGCACGCCATCTACCAGTCCCGAGTCGATCCCCTTCCACAGCACGGTTCGAGAGACGGTGACGATCGGCGTGACGACGGTGCGATCGTAGAACTCGTCTACGTAATACTTGTTCTCGATGACACGCTCGAATCCCGCGGCGGGCTTGGCCTCGCGCTTGGGCACGAGCGCGGCCGGGTTGAGCTTGGCGAATGCGGTGGCGATACCAGCCACCGCGACGACGATCGCCAGGCCGACCAGCGCCAGCTCGTGCGGCGTCTCGATGGCGACGCCGTGCGTCACCCGGAGCGTCGCGTCGCCGACCACGGGCGCCAGCCATTGGTCGAGTGCGCCGGTCCATCCGTCTGGCAGGTGCAGGAACGCCGGCAGGTTGATGACGCCGCCTAACACACTCAACACGCCGAGCACGACGACCGGGCCCGTGAGCATGGGCGGCGCTTCGCGCAGGTGCTCCCGCTCCGTGGCGCCGGTCCGATTGGGGCCGTGGAAGGTGTAGAGCATCATGCGCGTCATGTAGAGCGCGGTGAGGAACGCGCCGGCGAGCGCCAGCACGTACACGCCGTACAGCACGATGCCGCCGGGTATGCCTAACCACCGCGCGTCGGCGAGCGTGCTGTCGCCGGCCCGCGCGATCACGGAACCCAGGATCTCGTCCTTGGAGAAGAAGCCGGCGAAAATCGGAATACCCGAAATCGCCAGCGTCGCGATCCACATCATCACGAACGTCACCGGCAGGTAGGCCTTGAGCCCGCCCATGTTGCGCATGTCTTGCGCGTCGTCGGTGTTGTGCGTGTGGTGATACGCCGCGTGCATGGCGAAGATCACCGAGCCGGATCCCAGGAACAACAGCGCCTTGAAAAACGAGTGCGTGACCACGTGAAACAGGCCGGCCACGTAGGCGCCCACGCCGACGCCGATGAACATGTAGCCGATCTGCGACACGGTGGAGTACGCCAGCACCTTCTTGATGTCCCACTGCTTGAGGCCGATCGTCGCCGCGAACAGCGCCGTGACCGCGCCGATCACGGCCACCGTTAGGCTTGCGACGGGCGACATCGAGAACAGGAACGAGCTCCGCGCCACGAGATAGACGCCAGCCGTGACCATCGTCGCGGCGTGGATGAGCGCCGATACCGGCGTCGGACCGGCCATCGCGTCGGGCAGCCAGACGTACAGCGGAATCTGCGCGCTCTTACCCGTGCAGGCTAACAACAGGAACAGGCAGATCGTCGTGAGCAACGGCCCGCCCGCGGGCAGTGCACCCACGCCGGCGGCCACCCCGGAGAAGTCGAGCGTCCCGACATTCGACCAGATCAGGAACATCGCGATCAGGAACCCGAAATCGCCGATCCGGTTCACGATGAACGCCTTCTTGCCGGCGTCGGCGTTCGCCTTGTCGTTGAACCAGAACCCGATGAGCAGGTAGGACACGAGTCCCACGCCTTCCCACCCCACGAACATCACGGGATAGCTCGCGCCCAACACCAGCACCAGCATGAACGCGACGAACAGATTGAGGAACGCGAAGTAGCGCGCGTACCCCCGGTCGTCGCCCATGTATCGGACGCTGAAGATGTGGATGAGCGTGCTGACGCCGGTGACGAACAACACCATCATGACCGACAGCTGGTCCACCTGGAATGCCCAACGGAGCGGCAGGTCGGTGCCCACCGGCATCCACGCGAAGAACGTCTTGACGAACGGCGTCGCCATGTGCGACGGCATCGCCACGAAGATCGCCACCGCGAGCACGAACGAGAGGAGCAGCACCAGCGGTCCGACCACCGTCACCACGCCGTGCCACAGACCGCGCGTCGATGCGGCGTGGTCGTCGTGTGCCACGTGCGCATCCTGTCCGGCATGCGTTGACGCGTCGTGTGCACCGTGCGCCGCCGACGGATCCGCCGGCCCCGCGTGGAATGCGCTGAACAGCGAAATCGCGCCGTTGATCAGGAACCCGATCAGCGGCAATACCGGCAGCAGCCACACCAACTCGGCGACGGTGCCGGCGAGCGGATGCACTCCTCCCGGTTGGGCCGAGGGCAGTTGGAGCATCACCCTTTGAGCAGATTGATGTTCTTGAGGTCCACCGTCTCGTGGTGGCGGAAGATCGCGATGATGATGGCTAACCCGACGGCTGCTTCGGCGGCGGCGACGCTCATCACGAAAATCACGAACACCTGACCGCCCGCGCCGTACAGCCGCGAAAATCCAATGAACGACAGATTCACGGCGTTGAGCATGAGCTCGACGCACATGAAGATGATGATCGCATTGCGGCGCGTGAGCACGCCCACGACGCCGATCACGAACAGAATCGCCGAGAAGAAGAGCGCTTCGGGAACCATGTCTAGCTCCGCTTCTTGGCGAGAACCACCGCACCGACGATGGCGACGAGCAGCAACACGCTCGTGATCTCGAACGGCAGCAGGTACGCCCGGAAGAGCGGCTCCGTGATTGGAGCCGTGACGCTCGTGCCGCGCGGCAGCCACTCCAGTTCGGCCGGCAACTTCTGGCGCGCAATCACCAGCACTTCAGCCAACATCACGAGACCCGCCAGCAGCGCGACAATGCGGGCGCCCTTCCCCTTGATGTCGGCCACGCTGGGAGGCAGCCCGAGATTGAGCAGCATCACGACGAACAGGAACACCACCATGATTGCGCCGGCGTAGACCAGCACCTGGATCGCGCCCACGAACTGCGCATCCATCATGATGTACAGTGCCGCGATGCAGAACATGGTGTTCACCAACCAGAGCGCCGCCGCCACGGGATTGCGCCGCGTGACGAAGATCGCCGCCGAGGCGACCGCGGTCACGCCGAAGAGATAGAACAGGAACTGGTAGACGAACCCGTACGACATCACTCGCCTCGCGGGTCGGCGGGGTCCCACATCTCGCACACGGGGTGCGTCTGCGCCGTTAGGCGTTCCAGGTCGTACACGAATCCGGCCCGGCTGTACTCCGAGTTCTCGTAGTGGCGCCCAACGTGGATCGCCTCTTCCGGGCACACCTCCTGGCAGTAGCCGCAGAAGATGCAGCGGAACTCGTCGATCTCGTACACGAGCGGATAGCGGTTGCCTTCCTCGTCCTCGCCGGGCACGAGCTTGATGCAATTGGCCGGGCAGACCTGCGGACACAATCCGCACGCCACGCACTTGGCCTTCCCGTTTTCGTCGGTGAGCATGCGGTGCGTGCCGCGCCAGCGCGGAGACAGGTCCCATTTCTGCTCGGGATACTGCCAGGTCACCTTGTGCGGGTTGGTGAGATGCTTGAAGGTGATCGCCATCCCCTTGAGCATGGCGCGCACGTAGCTCGTCTGGCGGATCGGCCGCTCGAGCACTTTCACTTGGATCGCCATATCAGTCTCCCTGAACCGGCGCCGGACGGCGCAGGGCCATCGCGCGGAGCTCGGCCAACTCGGCCGGCCCCACGCGCGCCGACGCGGGGCTCACGAGGCGGCCGCGATCCAGCACGACGAACACCAGCACGGCCAACACGATGTTGAGCACGCCCAGCATCGCCCAGTACGTGGGCACGAACCCGCCTAACCGGGCCGTCGGCGCGATGCCCGCCGCGTCGAGCGCGAGCACCGCCCCAGCCATGACGACCAAATACGCGAGCGCGATCGGCAGCATCACTTTCCAGCCGACGCTCATCAGCTGGTCGTAGCGAAACCGCGGCAGCGTCCAGCGGATCCACATGTAGAGGAAGAGGAAGAAGCCGGTCTTGAGCATGAAGCACACGAGCGTGATCAGCGTCTTCCACCAGTGCCAGGGCGCCGTGTTCACCGTGGTCCAGAACGGCACGGCCCAACCGCCGAAGAACAGC
>Ga0070735_10005543_pt1 | contig 10436 bp, 10 predicted proteins | sample Coa_R1_FD_66443 | JGI IMG/M metagenome (GOLD analysis project Ga0070735, IMG submission 66443) | Surface soil microbial communities from Centralia Pennsylvania, which are recovering from an underground coalmine fire - Coalmine... | ecosystem: Environmental > Terrestrial > Soil > Unclassified ... | reverse complement strand
CCGCTCACCACCGACATCGCGCCCGGCTACGACCACATCACCAGCGGCATCGGCGCCGCGATGATCGGCTGGTTCGGCACGGCGCTGCTCTGCTACGTCACGCCGAAGGAGCATCTCGGCCTGCCCGACCGCGACGACGTCAAGACCGGCGTCATCACCTACAAGATCGCGGCGCATGCAGCCGATCTCGCCAAAGGCCACCCGGCGGCCCGGGAACGCGACGACGCCTTGTCGCGCGCCCGCTTCGAGTTCCGCTGGCGCGACCAGTTCAACCTGTCGCTCGATCCGGAGACGGCCGAGAAATTCCACGACCAGACCCTGCCGGCCGACGGCGCCAAGCTGGCGCATTTCTGCTCGATGTGCGGCCCGAAATTCTGCTCGATGCAGATCACCCAGGAAATCCGCGACTATGCCAAGAGCGGCATGGCCGAAAAGTCGAAGGAGTTCCTCGAACACGGCGCCGAGATCTACAAAGTCGAGCAGGGCAGCATCGACCCGCGGCTCGCGGCGGACGGCTAGCCCTTTCATGGTCATTCCGGGTTCGCCACGGCGTGGCGAACCCGGAACCCATGCACACGGAACCAAGCAGGCGCGCAGCGTGGTCGAGGATTGCCGAGGGTGGTGTTATAGGTTCCGGGCTCCTGCACTGGGTGCGGTCCCGGGAATGACCCAATGAGCGAAAGCATTGCCGAACCGACCACCGCCGATCTCGATGCGCGGCGGGCGGCGCGGCGCTATCCCGAACGGCCGATCGTCGCGGTTCTTGCGGTTGTCCTGCGCAGTGACCGATTCCTGATCGTGCAGCGCGCCCAGCAGCCGAATGCCGGCCGCTGGGGCTTCCCCGGGGGCGTGTTGGAGCTGGGCGAGACCGTCGCCGAGGGGGCGATGCGCGAACTGCGCGAGGAAACCGGAATCGTTGCCGAGCCGGGGGGTGTCCTCGACGTCCACGACGCGATCAGTCGCGACGCCGACGGTCGGGTGCAATTCCACTACATCCTGATCGCGATACGCGGCGTCTGGCGGTCCGGCGAGGGCGCACCGGCCGACGATGCCGCCGCCGTCGCCTGGGCGAGCCGCGCCGAGGTCGAAGCCGGCCGCTATCCGACCTTCCCGACGTTGCTGCCGCTGGTCGATCGCGCCCTCCAGACGGCGTGATGTCGAAGGCACTGCCCAGGGCCGCCCCGCAGTCGCCGCTGGCCTGCCTCAAACCTGCCAATCAGGCCGGCTTTTGCGGCTATTTGGCACGCTCCATATCTGGTAATACCACGGCGCCTTTGGTTTTCGCCCCCGGGTGCGGATAGTCGGCGGGTCGAAGGGAGGTTATTTCGGCCGTGCTCGGCTATATCGTTCACCGTCTGCTGATCATGATCCCGACGTTGATCGCGATCAGCATCGTTATTTTTGTAATTATACATCTGCCGCCGGGCGATTACTTCTCAACCTACATTGCCGAGCTGCAAAGCCAGGGCGAGCGCGCCAACCTCGCCAAGATCGCGTTCCTGAAGGAGCATTACGGCTTCGACCGGCCGCTGTGGCAGCAGTACCTGTTCTGGGTGACCGGCCTGCTGCGCGGCGACATGGGGTATTCGTTTCTGTACGACATGCCGGTCAACAAGGTCGTCGGCGACCGCCTGCTGCTGACCTTCATCGTGTCGTTCGCGACGATCGTGTTCACCTATCTCGTCGCCTTTCCGATCGGCGTCTATTCGGCAACGCACCAGTACAGCATGCCGGATTACGTGCTGAGCTTCCTCGGCTTTCTCGGGCTGGCGACGCCGAGCTTCCTGCTGGCCCTCGTGCTGGTCTATTTCGCCCATGTCTGGCTCGGAATCTCGATCGGCGGGCTGATGGACCCGCGCTACCTCGACAAGCCGTGGTCGTGGGGCAAGGTCGGTTCGGTCATCGCCCATATGTGGGTCCCGGTCGTCGTCATCGGCACCGCCGGCACGGCGAGCATGATCCGCCGGTTGCGTGCCAACCTGCTCGACGAGCTGCACAAGCAATACGTCGTCACCGCCCGCGCCAAGGGCTTGCCGCCGCGCCGGGTGCTGCTGAAATATCCGCTGCGGATGGCGCTGAACCCGTTCATCTCCGATATCGGCTCGCTGTTGCCGCATGTTATTTCCGGCGCGGCGATCGTGTCGGTTGTCATGTCACTGCCAACGACCGGGCCGATGCTGCTCGATGCGCTGCGCAGCCAGGACATGTTCCTGGCCGGCTCGTTCCTGATGTTCATGGCGTTTTTGACCGTTATCGGGGTCCTGCTGTCCGATCTGGCGCTGGCCGTGCTCGATCCGCGCATCCGGCTGCAGTCGGGGCGGCGGGCATGAACGAGATGGGGCTCGATTCGGGCGCGCCGGCCGAGGTCATGCCGGCGCGGGAGACGGTCGCACGCACGCCGCACTACGTCTCGCCGGCGCCGTTCAACCCTTATGCCGTCGAGGTGATGACGCCGGCGCAAGAGCGCTTCTATCGCGCCTCGCAATGGCGGCTGATGTGGTGGCGGCTGGCGCGCCACCGCGTCGCGGTGTTTTCCGGCGCGATCCTGCTGGCCTTGTACGTCGCCACCCTTTTCTCTGAGTTTCTGGCGCCGTACGGCCTCGACAGCCGCCATACCGATTTCATCTATGCGCCGCCGCGGACCTTACACATCCTCGACAACGGCCGGCTGGTGCGCCCGTTCGTCTACGGCCAAACCTACCACCTCGACATGACGCAGCTGCGCCGGGTCTATACGCCCGACACATCCAAGCCGCAGCCGATCCGCTTCTTCTGCCACGGCGACCCCTACAAGTTCTGGGGCCTGGTCCCGGGCGATCTCCATCTGGTCTGCCCGGCCGAAGGCGGCAACCTGTTTCTGCTCGGCACGGACCGGCTTGGCCGCGACTTGTTCTCGCGCATCATCTATGGTGCGCGCATCTCGCTGACGATCGGTCTGATCGGGGTTGCCGTCAGCTTCACCCTCGGCATCCTGATCGGCGGCATCGCCGGCTATTACGGCGGCTGGACCGACATTCTGATCCAGCGCGTCATCGAGGTGATCCAGTCTTTCCCGCACCTGCCGCTGTGGATGGCGCTGTCGGCGATCCTGCCGGTAACGTGGAGTCCGCTGCTGATCTATTTCGGCATCACCCTGATCCTCGGCATGATCGAGTGGACGCACCTTGCCCGTGCCGTGCGGTCGAAATTGCTGGCGTTGCGCGAAGAGGATTTCTGCACCGCGGCGGTGCTGATGGGCGCCAGCCCGGCGCGGATCATCGGCCGGCACCTGCTGCCGAGCTTTATGAGCCACTTGATCGCCTCGGCAACCCTGGTGATCCCCAGCATGATCCTCGGCGAGACCGCATTGTCCTTCCTCGGCCTCGGGCTGCGGCCGCCGGTGACGAGCTGGGGCGTCTTGCTGAACGAGGCGCAGAATATCAGTACGGTCGCGCTGTACCCGTGGCTGATGCTTCCGGTCGTGCCGGTGATCGTGACCGTGCTGGCGTTCAATTTCTTCGGCGACGGGCTGCGCGACGCCGCCGACCCGTATCACTGACGGACGGCTCTGGAAGCCCCGCTTCGAGCCGGAGCCGGGCTGGTGTCGTGCCCGGCTCGCAACAACACTACACCCAGGCGGGTTGACTTGGACTCCGCCCCGAATGCAGCATCCCGGCAATGCGGGGCGCGGGGGACGGTGATCGAATGACGTTGCGCGTTTGCCGGCCTCTATGGGCGGCACGCCGCTAATGCTGTTCAACAGCGTCGAGTTTCTGTTCGGGTTCCTGCCGATCGTGCTCGCGGGCTGGTGGCTGCTGGCAGGCCGCCGGACGGTGCAGCTGTGGTTCCTATTCGTCGCCTCCGTATGCTTTTACAGCTATTGGGACTGGCGCTTCACCCCGCTACTGCTGGCGTCGATTGTGCTGAATTGGCTTGCCGCGGAGGGGTTCTTTGCCTGGCGCATGCGGTGGCTTCCGATCGCGGCGATCGTCGCAAATCTGGTGACACTCGGTCTCTTCAAGTATTTGGGATTTTTCGAGAGCATCGTTGTCGCGACCACCGACTGGCGGTCCGATCTCGCGCGGCTGGCATTGCCGCTCGGTATCAGCTTCTTCACATTCCACCACATCATCTATCTCGCCGATTTATTGGGCAAAGGGGCGCCTCGCTACCGCTTTCGCGATTATGCGCTCTATATCGCACTCTTCCCGCAGATCCTGGCGGGCCCGCTGGTTCGGCATCGCGAGATCATCCCGCAATTTTCCGACGAGTCGGCGCGGCCGGATTGGCAGGAACGGTCGAGTCGGGCCATCGCTCTGTTCCTGATCGGGCTCGCCAAGAAGGTGGTTTTCGCCGATGCGCTGGCGGCGTTGGCCGACCCGGTATTCACCCAGGCCGCCAGCGGGCCAGTCTCGTGCGGGGCGGCCTGGACTGCGGCGCTCGCTTTCCCGCTGCAGATCTACTTCGACTTTTCCGCCTATTCCGACATGGCGATCGGCTTGGCAGCGCTGTTCGGCTTCTCGTTGCCGTATAACTTCAACGTCCCGTATCGTGCCACCTCGCTCCAGGAATTCTGGCGGCGCTGGCATATGACGCTATCCCGTTTCCTGCGGGATTATCTCTACATTCCGATCGGCGGAAGTCGGCAGAGCCTGCCGAAGCACCTCGCCGCGCTGCTTGCGACAATGGTGTTGGGCGGCATGTGGCACGGCGCCGGCTGGACCTTCATCCTGTGGGGCGGCTTGCATGGCTCGGGCCTGGCCGCTGGCGTCCTCTGGCGGCGCTGGCTGCCGCCGCTACCCGCTATGGCCGGCTGGGTGTTGCTGATGACGTTCCTGATCGTCAGCTGGGTGATGTTTCGCGCGCCCTCGCTGCCGGCAGCCCTCCATATCTATGCTGGAATGGCGGGGCAAACCGCGGCGGCCCCGCTTGGCGGCATTGCGACGATCTTGCCGGCCGCCGCTGTCGCGCTGCTCGGTCCAAGCAGCCAGGCCGTTGCCGGCCAGTTCAACCCCTGGCGATGGCTGGCGCCGGTCGGCGCGCTGGCAACCGCGGCGCTGCTGCTGAAGCTCGCCGATGGCCCGTCCTATGAATTCATCTACTTCCGCTTCTAAGCCGTCGGCCTGGGGCCGGTTGCTGCGGCAGTACGTCGTCTCATGCGCGCTGCTTGCAATTGTCCTCGGGACGCTGCTTGTCGCGTTAGACCCCTATGACACCGGTCGTTTAGCTCTGGTTCGGGGCTCCAGCGTGCCACATTTCGAACCGCGCCTAACCGCAGCAAGTTTGGCCCGTGATCCTGAAAAAAATGCCGCGATCATCGGCAACTCGACTGTCCAACTCCTTGACCCAGCCCGCCTGTCTGAGTCGACCGGGCTGACATTCGTCTCGCTCGCCGTCCCGGGAACAGGCCCGCTGGAGGAGCTGGTGATCGCCGATTGGTATCTGCGCCGGCATCGCCTCGAACACGGCAAGGCGCCCGAAGCGCTGGTGATCGACCTTGACGAGAGCTGGTGCCGTGCCGACGGTCGGTTGGAAATCACCAACCCGTTCCCGTTCTGGCTCTATTCCGAGAGTACGCTCGTCTACATCGGCAATTTGTTGCGGTTGAAGAGCTTCGAGGCTGCCGCGCGCAAATTGAAGGTGATGGTCGGGTACGATCCGCCGATACGCTCGGACGGCTATCGCGACTACGATGCCGGACGTCAGTGGGACGCGGCCTCGGTGGAGGCGAGACTTGCCGAGAAGAGGGTCGATCCCATTCTGCCGGATACGATCCAATTTGCCGCCATCCCGCGGCTGCGGAAGTTAATGGATGCGGTACCCGGCAATGCCGCGGTCGTCCTTGTCTTCGTGCCGCGCTACTACACGGCATTGCCGTCACCCGGCAGCAACGGGGACCGGCTGCTCAGGTTGTGCAAGGACGCGTACCGAAGGATTGCCGCCGAGCGGCCGCGCACTGCTGTCCTGGATTGGCTGGTCGACAGCGCGTTGGTGCGCGACGAGCAAAGCTTTTGGGACCAGGTTCACTTCCGGCAACCGGTCGCGAGGATAATGGAACGCGGTATTGCCGATGTAATCCGCGAGACCCGGACCGCCGCGCTACCAACGCTACCGACACCGCAGCAGTAGTCGCACCACCGACCGGGTCGCGCTGCACGAGCGCGAGCATGCGGCGTTGATCGAAGGAATAGAGAGCTGTCTTCAGGTTAGGGGTAGAGAACAAGCCCTTCGTAGGCGACGATCGTGCCGGGGCGCATCTTTTCCGCCTCGACCTTGACCGTGTCCATGAAATCGTCGTCATGGGCGGGGTCGTGGTGGAACAGTACCAGCTGTTTCACCTTGGCCGCCTCGGCGAGGCGGACCCCTTCCTGCCAGGTTGAATGGCCCCAGTCGCGACGCGACGGATATTCGTCGTCGGTGTACGAGGTGTCGTAAACCATGACATCGACCTTATCGACCAGCCGCAGCACATTGGCGTCGAGCTTGCCCTCGCGATGCTCGGTGTCGGTGATGTAGGCGACCGACTTGCCGCTATACTCGACCCGGTAGCCGGTGGCGCCGTTCGGATGATCGAGCGGTCCAGTGTGCATTTCGATCCCCGGATGGGGCGACAGCGTCTCGCCGGCAGTGAAATCGACAAACACCATCTGCGCCGCAAAAATATCGATCGGGATCGGGAACAGCGGCGCCGACATCATCTTCCCAAGCACCGCTTCGATCCCGGAATGCGGCTTCAGGTGGCCGGCCCAGATCCGGACCCGGTTACGCCCATCGTAGCACGGCGCGAAAAACGGCAGCCCGACGATATGGTCTAGATGCGTGTGGCTGTAGAACAGATCGAGTTCGACCGGCTGGCCGTCCTTGACGAGATCGTTTCCGAGCGGGCGCAGACCCGAGCCGCCGTCAAAAACCAAAAGGCGGTCGCCGCAGCGGACCTCCACACACGAGGTGTTGCCGCCATAGCGTACGGTTTCGGGTCCGGGGCAGGGAATGCTGCCGCGAACTCCCCAAAACCTGACGCCAAAGTCCCGTTTCGCCAAAATCGATACCTCAACCCGCCCGGCGGGAAAGTCCCTTATACCGAAGAATTCCCCCTCTACGCCACTCCGGCAGGAAGCAATGGCCCGGATTCCGGGCTTTTTAGGCTATTTGACGTAACTGCTCGTTAACCATTCCCCTGTATTACGAGCACAGGTGTAAAGCCAAGTGCGAGTTTTTCAATGTCGCAAAATGACTATGACGCGGCAATCGCCGAGTTCCTTCGCCGCAAGGGCGTGACCCGCTGCCCGACCGCCTGCGTCGTGCCGACCCGTGCATCCGTCAGCGACGCCGACCGCCTCGCGTTGCGCAGCCACGAGGCTGCCCAGGAAATGACGCGGCTGGAAAAAACCCGCAATTACCGGCAGATGCCGGCCGCCAAGCCGGCCGAGATCGCCGCCTGACGATCATCTTCCCTGATAGCGCGGCCGGCGCCGCTCGCGGAATGCAGTGACGCCTTCGGCCGCGTCCGTGCTGTTGCGGACCGCGGCCAGATCGGCGCCGTAGCGGGCCGCCAACTCGGCGGGCCCCTTCGGGAGTACCCCGTCATTGACGAATCGCTTCATCGTTGCCAGCGCCAGCGGCGCCAGATCGACGATCGTTTCGGCCATCGCCAGCGCCTCCTCGACCTCGCTCCCGTCGGCCACGATGCGATTGGCGAGGCCCACCGCATAGGCGCGCTCGGCCGAGATCGGCTCGCCGAGCAGCATCATTTCCATCGCGACCTTGTGCGGGATGCGCGCGGCCAACCCGGCGATCATGCCGCCGGTGATGCCGACCTTGCCCTCGGGGTAGGAGAACCGGGCGTTCTGCGCCGCGACGAGAAGGTCGCACATCATCGCCATGACGAGGCCTCCGCCGATGCACCAACCGGCGACCGCGGCGATGATCGGCTTTTCGGTCGCGATGCCGACGGTCGGCACGCAGCGCCATAATTCCGGCAGGTCGGTCACGTCGGCGCCGGCCGAGAAGGCGCGCCCGCCAGTCCCGGTCAGGATCGCGACGCGCTGCGCCGACCGGTCGAAATCGGCAAACGCCTGCTGTAACTCGATCGCGACCGCTTTATTGATCGCGTTCAGCTTTTCCGGCCGGTTGATGGCCACGATCGTTACCGGGCCGCGCTCCTCGACACTGACGACGCTCATCCGCTTTCCTCCGTCTCGATCCGACCTCCTTCTAGCAGATAGGACAAATCAGGGTTGCCGCCATTGCGCCTCCCGTCGCGAGGGCGGTAGGCTCATTCCTGAACGGCGTTCAGGGAGGAAATCCATGTCGATCTTCATCATAGGCGGCACCGGGTTCATCGGCCGGCGTCTGATCCCGCTTCTCGCCAAGCAGGGCGAGGAGATCGTCTGCATGGACATCAACCCGCAGACCGCGAATTACGGAGATTACGGCAAGCAGGTGCGGGTCGTGCGCGGCGACGTGACCCAGTTCGACGACGTCGTGGCGCAGATGGCGGGGGCAAAACCGTCACGGGTCGTCAACCTCGCCTATCTGCTCGGCAGCGAGCACCCGCCGCGCTTCGCCTTCAAGCTGAACATCCTTGGCATGGACAATTGCTTCGAGGCGGCGCGAGTGCTCGGGGTCAACCGCGTCGTCTACGCCAGCTCATTGGCGGTCAGCGGCGAGCAGAAGCATTACGGCGACCGGTTGGTGGACGAAGGCGACTTCCGCCACGGCCACGTGCAATACGCGATGCACAAGATCTTCAACGAATGGCAGGCGCAGGACTACCGCGAAAAGCACGGGATGGAGATCACCGCGATCCGCCCGGCCAACGTGACCGGCAACGACAAGATCGTCGGCTCGGTCGATCACGTCTTCTGCATCACCACCCCGGCGCGCGGCAAGCCGGTGTCGTTCCCGTACAAGGACGCGATGCGCTGCCCGATCCATGTCGACGACATCGCCGAGGTCTTCGCCCGCGTCGTGATGAGCGACAAGCCGAAACACTGGATCTACAACACCGGCGGCACCACGATCAGCCTCGGCGACCTCGCCGACATCGTCCGCGGCTTCCTGCCCGACGCGCAGATCACATTCGAGAAGGAAACCGGCGGCAAGGAGCTGTCGGGCAACTACCTGATCGACAACAGCCGCTTGATCGAGGAATTCGGCGTCCAGTACCGCCCCTACCGCGAGCGGGTGTTGCAGATCATCAACGAGGTGCGCGCCGAGGAAGGGCTGCCGCCGGTCAGCGGTTGAGCGCGACGGCTCACGCACCGACGCTCGAGTGGCGCAGCTTCGCCGAACTGGCGGCGCCGCTGCTTTATGAGCTGCTGCGCTTTCGCCAGGCGATCTTCGTCGTCGAGCAGCGCTGCGCCTATCCCGATCTCGACGGGGGGGACCAGTACGCGCAGCATCTCCTGTTGCGGGTCGATGCGGAACTTGCCGGCTGCCTGCGGCTGATCCCATACCCTGACGAGTCGCGGGTTGCGATCGGCCGGGTCGCGGTTGGCATCGATTATCGCGGGCGTGGGCTGGCGCGCCGTATGATGCAGGCGGCGCTCGACCGCTGCCGACGAGATTACCCGGATCGCGCCGTGACGCTGACCGCCCAAACCTATCTGGTGCCGTTCTACGAGAGCCTCGGCTTCTGCACGACATCGGTGCCCTATGATGATTACGGCCTGGCGCATATCGACATGATCCTGACGGGTGGCTGACCTGCGGCACGCGTTGTCGCGGTGACGCGGGCGCAGAATCTGCGCAGGATCGGGCGATGACCGCCGCCGCCCCATCGCTGTCCGAACGCGCCCGCCCGCGGCAGGCATGGTTGACGCTCACCGGCGCCTTCACCGCGTTCACCCTCAGCGCCGCGGTGATGCATTCCTACCCGGTCTATCTCGTCGCTTTCATCACCGAATTCGGCTGGAGCCGCGCCGAGACCTCGATCGCCTATTCGGTGTCGCAGCTCGTGGCCGGCGCCAGCTCGCCGCTGGTCGGCACCCTGGTCGATCGGCTCGGGCCGCGCCGCCTCTTGCTGCTCGGCGGCGCGCTGCTGGTGCTGGGCCTGGCCGCCAGCGCGGCGATGTCGGCGCTGTGGCAGATCGTGCTGCTGTACGGCTTCCTGATGACGTTCGGCGCCAATTGCCTCGGGCTCGTTGTCTTCGTACCAATGCTGTCGCGCCATTTCGTGCGCCGGCGCGGGACGGCGATCTCGGTCGTGCAATCGGCCAACGGCATCGCCCGCGGCCTGTCGGCGCCGCTGGTGCAGCTACTGATTTCCGGGATCGGCTGGCGGACCACCTATCTGGTGCAGGCCGCGTTCATGGCCGCCTGCGTGTTCCCGCTGGCGACGCTGTTCCGCCGCGCCGAGCGCGAGCCGGTGCCGGTCGAGCCCGCGGCAAGCCCGGTCGCATCCAGCGACGCGATCGCGGCAGCGCCGGAGCGGCGCGGCTGGACTCTCCGCGAGG
>Ga0070735_10005540_pt1 | contig 10440 bp, 8 predicted proteins | sample Coa_R1_FD_66443 | JGI IMG/M metagenome (GOLD analysis project Ga0070735, IMG submission 66443) | Surface soil microbial communities from Centralia Pennsylvania, which are recovering from an underground coalmine fire - Coalmine... | ecosystem: Environmental > Terrestrial > Soil > Unclassified ... | reverse complement strand
CGATCCCGGAGACGGCGAGGACATCGAGGCGGCCGGCAAGCCGTTCACTGGTTTCGCGCGCCTGCGCAACATGTTCGGCGCCGAGCGTGCCCTCAAGCGCAATATGATCGGCAATAGCGCGCGGCCGAGCTTTTCGACCGTGATGATCGAATCTTTCAATATCATGCAGGATCGCCTCACTCGCATGCGGCTTGCCGGCGATCCGCCCGACGTACACATCACGCCGCGCATCGGTCACATCGGCTGGCTCGACTTTCATCGCGCGGCCGAAGCGATTGAAGTCGGCCGTTCGGCTGCAGAGAAAGCGATGGACTCCATCACCGAAATGATCGCCGCACTGCGCTGAATGCCGGGCGGGTGCGGGTAGTGTCCCTGCGTCAGCTCACTGGGACGGCGAAATGCGCGCGCAGGTCGCTTGGCAGGCGAGTTGCTGGCTTGAGCAGTTACTCAGACACGATCCACTGGCCGTGGTGTTGGCGCCGGACGACGTCGAGGAGGAAGGCGCCACGCAGGTGTATTGACAGGTCGCTGCCTGAGAATTGCAGGCCATCATGCAGCTGGTAGTGGTCGAACTTTGCGCCAGCCGGATCGTTTTGTTGCCTGCGGCAGCGGGCCCGTTGCCGGCGGACGCACCGATCATCAATGCGGTCAGAACAATCAGCGAGCCCCGCACATTTCCCTCCCCTGTTACGCGTGCAGAGCAGCATAACGGACTTATCGCGGCGACGAAATGCACCAAGCTGCGCGCCCGGCATCGCTGCGCGTCGCAATCGGGGACTGCGGCGTCCCTGACCCGGGGCCGCTCTCGCCAGTTTCGGCAGGGCTTTGCGCTATGCCGTGAGGATGTAGTCGCGCATCGCCGCGGATTCGCGCTCCATTTCCTGGAGCCTGTGCTTGACCACGTCGCCGATCGAAACCATTCCGACCAGACGGCCCTGCTCGACGACCGGGACATGGCGGAACTTGCCCTTGGTCATGCGCTCCATGATGCTGCCGATGGTGTCGTTCTCGTTGCACGTTTCGACCCGACGGGTCATCGTCTGGCTGACAGGCTCGTCGAGTGCAGCCGCACCGCGCGCCGCCAGCGCCTGCACAATGTCGCGCTCCGATATCACGCCGACGAGACGGCGGTCGGCGCCGAGGATAAGCACCGCGCCGATCCGCCTTTCGGAAAGCAGCTTTGCAGCAGCGGCCAAGCTTGCTCCCGGCTCAATAGTAAAAACCTCACGACCTTTCTCACCGAGGATAGTGCTGATGGTCATCATCGCCTCCCTTGTCTTCACTGTTTGATCCGCCGCCACATGGCCGGCAGCAGTAAAGGCAACACCATCAATGTTCGGGTCGGCGCCGAGTTCCGTCCGGCGGGGCTGCATCCCGCTTTGCGGTGCAGCATCGAGCCTGGCGGCGGGGCATGAGCCTCGACCGACGCCTACTCATTGAATGGTAGGGTCGGCCCGGAATGCGGCGTTTGCGTGGTCCAACATGCCGCTACGTTTAATCTAACCTGCCGCTTCTGTATCCAGATTTTCGGAGTGCGGAACGACGGGATCGAACGCGGTGAAGAGCAGCAGGCCGGCAAAGAAACCGCCGATATGCGCCTGCCAAGCAATCTGTTGCCCAGGCTCGGCTGCGAAAGACACTGCTCCGAGCCCGAATAACGCGTTGAGTCCCATCCACACACCGAGGAACAGCAGAAACCGTACGTCGCGCAGAACGGCGGAAAGCGGCGCAGCCGGAACACGATAAGCTTCGCCGTTCCCGGCACCGTCACGCCAGGTTTCGAGCGGACCGTGCTGCTGGAAGACAAAGCGCATGGCTGCCGCCATCGCACCGGATACCGCCGCCGATGCGCCAATCATGGGCGCGGCCGCGCCGGGTGAACTGACTAGCTGCGCCAACGCCCCGGCCGCAGCCGTCACCAGCATGAAGAGGACGTAACGCAATGCCCCGAAACGCCGGGCGAGCGCCGTGCCGAAGGGGATAAGCCACGCGAGGTTGAGCCCGATATGAAAGATATCGGCGTGCAGAAAAGCATAGGTGAAGAACGTCCACAGATCGGCGCCAAAGCCGCCGGGAAACTGGCCGCTCACAGCGGGATTAGTGCTGTAGCGCGCCGGAATAAACGCAAAGGTGAGGACGAACTGCGTGTCTTCGGCGGCGCTCAAGGCAAACATTCGAAACAGATGGACGCCGACCAGAACGGCTATCGTCGCGAGTACAATGCGAGGGATATTGAGGATCGGCTCTGACGACTTTGACACTGGAGCTTCGGTCACGCGTGTTCCGATTCTAGCTTATGCACTTCGGCCGGCGGGCGCTCATGAATGCTAAAGTCTAAAGTCCGCCCGCAAGCGTAAGTCCCAGCAGGCTTTGTATTTGACGTTCACTTGAGGTGTGCGCCGTAGCGGTGGGCAACATTCCGCCGGCCCCCTCGCCGCAGATAGATCGCCCCAATCGCGGCGACAAGCAGGCGCACTGGCCAACCTGCAAAGAAACAAAAGGGAGGGTCGGAACCCTCCCTTTTGCACCCTGTGCGGGGGTTTAAGCATCCGCAATTCGCGATCCTCAGATCGCCACGGCGGACGAATTCCCCTCGCCTCCCATTTTGCCGAGATCGGCGGTCGTTGCGTCCGACCGCATGACATGGCCGCAGCCTAGGAGCGGCGGCTCGCCGAGCCAACGTCAAGGTTCAGTTAACACTAATTCCCGCCCGCCGGCGCAAATCCTACCACGGCCCGCTGTCCGGCACGCGATCTGCTCGCTCTGCGTGCAATCGAGCCAAACGGCCGGCAGTCTGTATCGAATAGGAACAACTTTGATCACGGGCGTGTGGAGCTGCGTTTTATGAAACACCCAGCAAGTCGCCGGCTGTATGCATACTGGAACGAATTGCGCGGGAAACGTCCCGCGCCGGAGCGGGCCGAGATCGAGCCGGGCGCCATCAGGCAGATTTTGAGCGAGGCCTTCATATTGGCTCTCGACCCAGCCGGGGGCTACCCATTCCGCCTCGCCGGAACCCGGGTTTGCGCGCTGTTTTGCCACGAACTTAAAGGTGAACCGTTTGTGGCGATGTGGGACGAAGCCAGCCGAAGAGTAATCCGCGACCTGCTCAGCATTCTCGCCGATGAGTCGGTCGGCGCGGTTGCGGGTGTCACCGCTGCCACTGCCAGGGGCGAAGCGATGGAGTTGGAGCTGCTGTTGTTGCCGCTATCCGCCACGCGCCCGAGCCTCGCCCGTACTATCGGGGTCCTGGCGCCGCTGTCGATCGCGCCGTGGATTGGCGCCAGCCCGCTCGGTCCCCTGACCCTCGGAAGCCACCGCCATATTGGCCCCGCCATAGAAAAGCGGCTGCTGCCTCGATTCCTGACGCCGCGCAGCCGTCGGGGTCTCGTTGTTTATGATGGCGGGCGCTCCTAAGCCGTAGTGGGCGGCAATCCGCAAACATGCACATGCGTGCGCCGACTAACGAGACGTTAAGACGGTGCACCTAGGCTTGCGATCAACATCGCGGGCAAACCAACCACATGGCACTCGCCGAACGAATCCCGAGTTTGCGGTCGCTGAGCGCAGAACGCCGCCGTTTCCAGCGCGTCAAGGTCAACCTGCTCGGCCGCTACATGCTGGCGGACCGTCGGGAATTTCCGTGCCAGGTCGTGAATATGTCGCCGGGCGGCATGGCGGTGATCGCTCCGGTGAGCGGCGCTCCGGGTGAGCGCATTATTGCCTATGTGGATCATCTCGGCAGGCTCGAGGGACACGTCGCACGCGTGTTTCAGAACGGCTTTGCGATGACGATTTCGTCGACGACGCGCAAGCGCGACAAGCTCGCCGCGCAGCTCACCTGGCTCGCCAACCGGCAAATCCTCAGTCTGCCGGAAGACCGCCGCCACGGCCGCATTGTGCCCCGCAATCCGGTCGGCCGGCTCATCATGCCAAATGGCCTCAACGTCAGCTGCCGGATTATCGACGTATCGCAGTCGGGCGCCGGTATCGCCACCGATCAGCGGCCGCCTATTGGGGCGCTGGTCACGCTCGGTAAAGTGCAGGGCCGCGTCGTCCGCCATATCGAGGATGGATTCGCCGTCGAGTTTACGCGCTTGCAGCATCCCGATTCCCTCGAAGAAAATGTGACCGGCGGCTAAAGCGGCCGGGCATTGACGCTTTTCCACCGCTGCGGTCCCAGGCGGCAGCTGCGTCAATACGTCCAGCGACCGCGCCCGGTGGAATGCTATTTCCGGAGTCATTCCGTAATAGGACCGATGTTCCCGGAACATCGGCACACGGAGCGATTTGCAAATATTGATTGGTATCCTCCATGGCGATTTTGCCGGGCTTTAGTTCCCGACGCCGCTTCATCATCCTCGGCGGGCTCGTCATTCTTGGCCTTGCCAGCCTGGGGATCCGACAGCTCAGCGGCCGCGCCCCTCCGGCACAGAGCGGCACGGCAGAAACCGCCACACCTGTCACGGCCGGCACGGCCGTGCGCCGGGATTTTCCAGATTCCGTCAATGCGCTTGGAACCGTCCGTTCGATAGACAGCGTCGCCATCCAGCCGCGCGTCACCGGTGCGATCACCAAGGTCGAGTTCTCGCCGGGCCAGGACGTCAAGAAGGGCCAGGAGCTGTTTCTGATCGATCCCCGTCCCTACCAAGCCGCGCTCGATCAGGCCAAGGCGCAACTGGCGCACGACGAAGCGGTGCTCCAAGAGGCAGAGGTCGACCTGACGCGCTACCAGATCCTTGAAAAAGAGAAATCCATCGCGGGACAGCAGGCGCAGGATCAGGCCTACGTGGTGCAGCAGGACAAAGGCACCGTTGCACTCGACCATGCCAATGTCGAGACCGCGCAGCTCAATCTCGACTATTGCCACATCGCCGCGCCGATTGCCGGCCGCGCCGGCGCGCTGCTGGTCGATCTCGGCAACCTGGTCGGCCCGCAAAGCGGCCAGTCGGCGAGCGCGTCAGGCGCGTCAGGCAGTTCGGGAAGCAGTCAAACATCCAGCAGCAACACGCTGGCCTTAATAGCGCAATTGCAGCCAATCTACGTTGATTTCAGCGTCGCACAGGCTTTGCTCCAGGAAATCCTGCGCAACCAAGCCGCGGGCGCCCTCGAAGCCGATGCCTATTCGCAGACCGGAAAGCTTCTGGAAAAGGGCCAAGTCACCCTGATCGACAATCAGGTGAATGCGGCGACCGGCACCGTCATGCTGCAGGCAACTTTCACAAATGCCGGCAACGTGCTGTGGCCCGGCGAATTCGTCAGGATCAAGCTGATCGTGGCGATCATGCATAACGTGGTCACGGTGCCGGCGGCCGCCGTCATGGCGGGCGCGAACGGGTCCTATGTTTACGTCATCGGACCGGACAGCAAAGTGAACCGCGCCACCGTCGAGGTTGCGGCCCGCCACGGCGGCGTCGCAGTGATCTCGAAGGGACTTTCCGGCGGCGAGAAGATTGTGACCGATGGACAGTATCGGCTCGCCAACGGCATGCGGGTCGCCATCCAACCAGCTCAACCGCGAGCGAATTCCGCGCAAAAACAGATCAGCGAGCAATGAACGTATCGGAAGTCTTCATTCGCCGGCCCATTGCCACAACGCTATTGATGGCCGGGCTCACACTGTTCGGACTCGTCGCCTACGAATTGCTGCCGGTCGCCGCGCTTCCTACCGTCGATTTTCCGACCATCGTCGTCACCGCGCAATTGCCGGGGGCAAGCCCCGACACCATGGCGTCGACCGTTGCGACCCCGCTGGAAGACAAGTTCACCGCGATCCCGGGGCTGGCGCAGATGAGTTCGACAAGCGGACTGGGGCAAGCCACCATCACGCTGCAGTTCGATCTGAGCCGCAATATCGATGGTGCTGCGGGCGACGTGCAGACCGCGATCAACGCGGCAAGCGGACTTTTACCGAAGAATCTGCCAAACCCGCCGACCTATCGAAAAACCAACCCGGCCGAACGATCGATTCTTATCTACGCCGTGCATTCGGACGCAATGCCGATTTATCAGCTCGACACCTACGCCAACACGATCCTGGCGCAGTCGCTGTCGACGGTTTCAGGCGTCGGCCAAGTCGACATTGCCGGGCAGCAGCTGCCAGCAATCCACGTCCAGGTCGACCCGCAAGCGTTGGCCGCGCACGGCCTCAGCCTCGCGCAGGTGCAGAGTGCGCTCAGCGCCGCAACGCTTGATGCGCCGAAGGGCAATCTTGAAGGCCCGCATCAGCAGTTCCCGCTCGATACCAACGACCAGTTGCTCAGCGCCGCCCAATTCGGCAACATCATTCTGGCCTACCAAAATGGCGCGCCGGTCACCGTCAAAGACATTGGCGACGTCATCAACTCCTCGGTCAATCCGCGCACTGGCGCATGGTTCGACGGCAAGCGAGCCGAGCTGCTGCTGATCAAGCGTGAAGTCGGCGCCAACACCGTCCAGGTGGTGGATCAGGTCAAGGCAATGTTGCCCACGTTGCTCGCCGCGATTCCTCGCGCGGTACACGTCGACCTTGTCAGCGACCGATCACAGAACATCCGAGCGTCGGTGCGCGACGTGGAGATGACCCTGCTGATCACGGTCGTCCTCGTGGTGCTGATCATCTTCGCGTTCTTGCGCACGCCGTGGGCGACGGCGATTCCGAGCGTGACGGTTCCGCTGTCGCTCATCGCCACGTTCGGCGCCATGTATCTGTTCGGCTACAGCATCGATAATCTTTCGCTCATGGGCCTGACCATTGCAGTCGGCTTCGTGGTCGACGACGCCATCGTGATGATCGAAAACATCGTCCGCTATATCGAGGCCGGCAGATCCGGTTTCGAGGCCGCACTGGTCGGCGCGGGCCAGATCGGCTTCACCATCATCTCGATCACGTTCTCCCTGATTGCCGTGTTCATTCCCCTGCTGTTCATGTCCGGTATCGTCGGCCGGCTTTTTCATGAGTTTGCGATGACGGTGAGCATCGCCGTCGTAGCCTCGGCCTTTATCGCGCTGACGCTCACGCCGATGATGTGCTCGCGGTTCCTCGCCCGCGAACACGAGCGACCACCCGGGCGTATCAGCCGGCGGTTCGAAGCCATGTTCGAACGGATGCGGGGCGGCTACGACCGCGGCTTGAGCTGGGTGTTCCGCCATCAGCCGCTCATGCTGGCCGGCACGATCGCACTGATCGCACTCACCGGATATCTCTATGTGGTGATTCCCAAGGGTTTCTTCCCCGAGCAGGACACCGGATTCCTGTTTGGCGAAGTCGAGGCCAGGCAGGACATCTCGTTTGAGGGAATTACGCGGATCAACGAGGAGTTCTCGAAGATCATTGTTGCGGACCCGGCCACCGCTGCCGTCGTCAGTTTTGCCGGCGCCACCGGCGGCAATTCCAGTGAAAATACCGACCGCATGTTCATCCAGCTCAAGCCGGTCGGCGAGCGGCCGCCGATCGAGCAGGTCATGGCGCGGCTGCGGCCCAAAGCCGCCAAAGTGATTGGCGCGAAATTCTTCATGCAGCCGGGCCAGGACATCACCATCGGCGGCCGAATGGAGCAGGCACAATACCAGTACACGCTGACCGATACGAGTTCCAACGAACTCAATCACTGGGCGCCGATTTTGCTCGCCAAGATGCAGGCGATGAAAATTCTGACCGACGTTGCATCCGATCAGCAGATCGCCTCGCCGCACATTCCGATCGAGGTGGACCGCGACGCCGCCTCGCGGCTCGGCGTTTCCCTCTCCGCCATCGATGCAGCGCTCTACAGCGCGTTCGGGCAGCAGCAGATCGCGACGATCTACTCGGCCACCCAGCAGACCAAGCTTATCCTTGAAGTCCAGCCGCAATTCCGGGTGGGACCGACGGCGCTCAGCCGAGTCTACGTCGCGGGAGCCAATGGCGCACAAGTGCCGCTCGCGGCGCTGGCGCGCTTTACCAACAGCGTCGAACCGCTGACGATCAATCACCAGGGGGTCTTCCCAGCCGTCACGCTGTCGTTCAATCTCGCGCCCGGTGCCGCCTTGAGCCAGGCGGTCGATGCGGTCTCCGCGCTCAGCACCGACCTTCACGTACCGCCGACGCTGCATGGCGCCTTCGAGGGGACGGCGCAGGCGTTCCAGTCGTCCCTCACCTCAACGCCGCTCTTGATCCTTGCCGCAATCATCGTCGTCTATGTCGTCCTCGGCATGCTTTATGAGAGCTTCATTCACGCGCTCACCATCCTGTCGGCGCTGCCTTCCGCCGGGGTCGGGGCGCTGCTCATGTTGATGCTGTTCCACTACGACCTGAGCCTGATCGCGTTCATCGGCATCATTCTGCTGATCGGCATCGTCAAGAAGAACGCGATCATGATGATCGATTTTGCGCTTGAAGCCGAACGCCGCGAGGGCAAAAGCCCGGTCGAGGCGATCCACCAGGCTTGTCTGTTGCGGTTTCGTCCGATCATGATGACGACGATGTGCGCGATCGTGGCCGGCTTGCCGCTGGCGCTGGGCCAGGGCGCTGGCTCCGAGCTGCGGCGGCCGCTCGGCATCGCCATCGTCGGCGGCCTTTTGGTGTCGCAATCGCTCACTCTTTATACGACGCCGATCATTTACCTTTATCTGGACCGCTTGAGCCATTGGGTCAGCGGACGGCACCGCATTTCCCACGGCGACGCCCCCGCTTCCTCATCGCAAGCTGCTTAGTACGTACGGACGTCGCGAGCGTAGCGCCGGGCATTATTGCATGCGGCTCATGCGAGCCCGCCTGAAGGTCACCGGCCGGTAAACGTCCAGCCGACAATTGCGCCGGCGATGTTTGCCTACGTTGAACTGTGGCGCTCAACAGAGCCTGCTCGTCGGCCGATGAAAACACGCGCTCCCTAAAAGGAAACCACGCAAAATTGGCTGCAGACAGCGCCGAACCTCGATTGCATACAATTTTACTCAATGTTGAATAGATCAAATTTTATCCAATATTCGTGCAAAGGCTCCGCAGTATTTCGGCGCTCTTGACTTGGTTTTACTTCAAATTGAACGAACCAACTTAGCGGCCCCGCAAAAACTTTGTGCGAAACGTGACCCCATCGAGACGGGAAGGGGTCAAGATGAGTGCGGGTGCCAGAGCGATCCTCAAGCGCTGTGCGGCTGCGAGCGTCATTGCGCTCGCGGTGCTCGGCTCTCCGAGCGCCGGCACCGCACAGAGCCGCTCGCTCTTCGTCGGCGTCGGCGCAAAAACCTCCGCTCCGATCGGCTGGTCTCAGTTCTGCGTCGAATACGATCCGGAATGCAAGACCAAACCGTCAATGCCGCGCGATGTCGTGCTGTCCGGACAGGCGTGGAAGGATCTGGTGCGGGTCGATCGCTGGGTCAACGCCAATGTCAGGCCGATCACCGACCTTGAACATTGGGGTGTGGTCGAACGCTGGAATTACCCCGACGACGGCTACGGCGACTGCGAAGACTATGCGCTTGAAAAGCGCCGCATGCTGATGGACGCGGGCTGGCCGCGCGAAGCGCTGCTGATCACCGTCGTACGCGATCAGAACGGCGACGGCCACGCGGTGCTGACCGTCAAAACCGATAAAGGCGAATACATCCTCGACAACCAGCGCGACGAAATTCTGCTCTGGTCCGATACCGGCTACCGCTTCGTGAAGCGGCAGTCGCAATCCGATCCCAACGTTTGGGTCTCGCTCGGCGAACCGCGGCCGGCGCCGCTCACGTCATCGTCGCGCTGAGAACCCAGGAAGCAAAGGAGCTACGCGAGCTCGGTCACGTCCCCACCCCTCCCCGTCCCCAGACCGGGTTCGCGCGCGGGCGGCTCTCCCCCAAGAGCCGCCCGCACCTTTTCTGCTTTCAAAGCTTCGCGTTTACAGCCGTTTGCAAGGCGGCTAAAGACGCTCCAACACCGAACAAAGCGGGAAAACGACGACTGGACGAGTGGACTTTGTTCACTCTTCGTCCGCGGTAAGGTCAGGCTGATGCTGCGCGCGCTACGTCTAAATGAATTTTCGTAGTTCAACGAAGGTCGCGGAGCGATCAAGAGCAACCCTGAAAAGAGAACTGGCAAAAACGAGCTTACACCTGTTCGTTTTATGATAGGGTTTTGTCAATCCCTACTCATCCATAAGTTCGACGGCTCCCCCCTAGATGTCTTCGTTGGCTGACCTCCCTGAAGTAATTGGCTTCTTCAGTTATTCACGAGAGGACGATGAAGCCTTTAGAGGAACGCTGTCGGCCCTCAGGGATGCCATCCAGCGCGAACTCGGTGCACAACTCGGCCGCTCCAAAAGGAGTTTCCGGCTGTGGCAAGACCAGGAGGCAATCGCGCCCGGCAAGCAATGGGAAGCCGAAATCAAGAACGCGGTCGAACAATCAGCCTTTTTCATTCCAATCGTTACTCCACGCGCAGTCAACAGCGACTACTGCCATTTCGAATTCGAGGCTTTTTTAGCGCGTGAGTGCGCCCTGGGC
>Ga0070735_10005539_pt1 | contig 10441 bp, 5 predicted proteins | sample Coa_R1_FD_66443 | JGI IMG/M metagenome (GOLD analysis project Ga0070735, IMG submission 66443) | Surface soil microbial communities from Centralia Pennsylvania, which are recovering from an underground coalmine fire - Coalmine... | ecosystem: Environmental > Terrestrial > Soil > Unclassified ... | reverse complement strand
ATTTTTGAAGGGTAACGCCTACCCGGCTAAGCAAGAGCCGGAGGGCAGCCAATCGATTGGCTGACTTTTCTTTCGGTCGCAACTCCGGCTTTCTGTTGATGTTAGCTCAACGGCGACCCGATCGCAACACAATGGAACATTGTGTCATGTATTGACAGGTCAGAGAGGTAATTCCTTGCTGTAGAGTGAGTTGGCCTCAGCCGTGGCACAGGCTGTGCCTTACGTCGGCCATCCAGGCTCCTCCAATGCGCCGAAACATCACCTTGAGTCGTTTAGTCCGCCGCGCTGCAGCGGTTTTCTGCACGCTGGCCGCAGCGGTTGCGGTCGCGGCGCCGCTCGCGGCGCAAAGCCATCGAGCGCGGATGTCGCAGGAAATCGCCGATCGCATCGCGCATCGCGTCGAAGCCTCGACGGAAATTATCGTGTCGTCCACCTCGGGCGACTACGACGCGCTCGCGGCCCGGTACGGCGCGCGCGTGACGAAGCATATCCAGAGCGGCGCGGTTCTCGAGGCGACCGGCGGACAGATCGACGCCATCACACAGGACCCCGACGTCGCGCATGTCGCGGCCAACTCGATCGTGTATCGCATGATGGCGGTGACCACGAAGGCGACGGGCGCCGATCAGGTGTGGGCAGGGCTCGATCATCTGCGCGGCATCACGGGACGCGGCGTCGGCGTGGCGGTGATCGACTCCGGTGTGTTCCCGCATCCTGCGCTTCGCGACCGGATCGTCGTGTCGGTGGATTTCACGGACAGTCCGGCGAACGTGAAAGCGCGCGATCAGTACGGCCACGGAACCCACGTGGCGGGCATCATCGCGGAATCGAACGCGGACGGCTATTCGGGGATGGCGCCCGGCGCGTCGATCGTGAATCTGAAGGCGCTGGGCGATGACGGCTCGGGCAAGACGGCGGACGTCATCAACGCCATCGACTGGGCGATCCTGAACCGGCACCAGTACAACATTCGGATTATCAATCTGTCGCTGGGGCATCCGATTTTCGAGTCCTATCTCGACGATCCGCTGTGCGCGGCGGCCCAGCGCGCGATCGACGCGGGAATTCTGGTGGTCGCGGCTGCGGGGAACCTGGGGAAGACTGCGGACGGACGCCCGGTCGTGGGCGGGATCATCGCGCCAGGCAACACGCCGGCAGTGCTCACGGTCGGCGCGCTGAACACGAAAGGCACGGTCGCGCGAAGCGACGACGTGATGGCGACGTTCAGCTCGCGCGGGCCGACGGCGATCGACGGCGTCCTGAAGCCCGATCTCGTGGCGCCGGGCAATCGCATCGTCGCGGCGTCGGCGACAGGCAGTCTGCTATCCACAACGTATCCGGATCGGGTGGTGGTGGATGGCCCTGGTCAAGACGACTACATCGAGTTGAGCGGGACGAGCATGTCGACGGCGGTCGTGTCGGGAGCGGCGGCGCTGGTGTTCGAGGCGCGCCCGCAGCTGACGCCCGCCCAGGTGAAGGCAGCGCTGCAGCTGACGAGTTCCGCAGTCGCGGGGGCGGGCCTGATCGAGGCTGGGGCCGGGAGCCTTAACGTTGCCTCTGTGTTGCAGCTAATAGAATGCTCGCATTGCGGGTCGGCGGTCGCCATCGGTGGTGAGACAGTTCTTCCTCTCGGCATGGTGTACTCCGTCATTGGCGGGCACACCCTTGCCCGCGCCTCCCGTCCCCTGAACTACCTCCTGACGAACCTCGATCCCACGTCTCTTCTGCGGTTTCCCTCCGTCGCAGATCAAAGTCCGATCTTGACGGACTCGTTGATCTGGACGGACTCGCTGATCTGGACGGACTCGCTGATCTGGACGGACTCGCTGATCTGGACGGACTCGCTGATCTGGACGGACTCGCTGATCTGGACGGACTCGTTGATCTGGACGGACTCGTTGATCTGGACGGATTCGCTGATCTGGACGGATTCATTGACCTGGACCGATTCTATTACCTCACCTGACTAGAGGTGCACTTCGCGTGAGACCGACCAGTTCACTCTATTAATTTAGCCGGAGGGCTTATGCGCATCATCGTTTGGTCCGATTAGTATTGATAGCGACAAATAGTCGCCACCTATGATTCCTCGGCGATTCCGAAAACTGCCACGGGCCACCCGTGCGTACATCGGTGTCGTGACCGTGGCGGGTTCCGCCACGATCGCGCACTCGTTTGTACAGCTTTACCTGCACAAGATTCCGTGGCCATGGACCATCCTGGCGCTACTAACGCTTGTAAGCGGATCCGCCACCGTAAACCTTCCTGAGCTTCCCGCGGTTGTCTCGGTCTCGGAAACCTTTGTCTTCACGTCGGTCTTGCTGTTTGGCCCTGCGGCTGGCACTCTTACAGTCGCTCTCGATGCACTGATTATCTCTTTGTGGTCCTACAGAAAACTGCACTCGCCATACAAGGTCCTCTTTAATATTTGCGCAGTTGCCTTAACACTCTGGGTTTCGTCACACATCTACTACGCGCTCGCTCCGTACGGACCCCTGTACTACTACACACAAACTCTATCGATTCGAACTAGCGCATTGCTATGGCCACTACTGGCCTTTACGATAGCCTATTACACTATCAATACTGGCCTAATCACTGTCGCCATCGCACTCGAACGCAACGTTTCCCCGCTACGAATTTGGCGCGAGCACTTCGTCTGGCTTGCTCTAAACTATTTCGGCGGCGCGTCCGTCGCCGCTCTTCTCGTAAGCTACACTCATGATCTCGACTACACATTTCTCATAGTGATTGTTCCGCTCTTACTCGTTCTCTACTTTACGTACTCGACGTCGATGGGACGGGCGAAAGACGCGAACGAGCACCTGCAAAAGCTCAATTCGCTATACATGGCAACAATCGAAACGTTAGCCATGGCGATCGACGCGAAAGATCAGATTACGCACGGTCACATTCGGCGAGTCCAGCTATACGCGGTCGGGCTGGCGAAGTCGATGGGTGTCACCGAGGAGGGACAAATTCGCGCAATTGAGGCCGCAGCTCTATTGCACGATATGGGTAAGCTCGCGGTTCCCGAATACATTCTCAACAAACCTGGTCCGCTGACGCATGCTGAATTCGAGAAGATGAAACTGCATGCCAGCGTCGGCGCGGACATATTGTCGGCGATAGCCTTTCCGTATCCGGTTGTCCCAATCGTCAGGCATCACCATGAATCTTGGGACGGAACAGGTTACCCGGACAAACTCAGAGGCACCGACATACCGATCGGAGCTCGAATTCTGGCAGTCGTCGATTGCTTTGACGCCTTGACCTCGGATCGACCGTATCGGCCTCGCCTCTCAGACAGGGATGCAATCAAGATCCTTCAAGAGCGACGCGGAACGATGTATGACCCCCTCGTCGTAGACACCTTTAATCGCGTTTACAGCACTTTGGCCGCAACCGTCGATTCGCAGCCTGCCACCGCGCTGTCGCTCCGAGCGATCGCCGAAGCCTCGACGGTCCCAGCCGCGTTACAAGAGCCGCGCGCCACGAGATTTGACGAAATTGCTGCGAGTAGCGACGAGATGCTTACTCTGTTTGAACTGGCACGTTCTCTCAGCACCACTATGGGAACCCAGGACGCGACCGATCTAATCGCGAAACACTTGAGACGTCTTGTGCCGTCGTCTGCTTGTGTATTTTACATGTACAACGAGGACACAGACGAATTAGTCGCGTCATACGCGTCAGGCGAAAATGCGTCTTTGATTAAAGGGCTTCGAGTGCCGCGCGGACAGAGATTATGCGGCTGGGTCGCTGCGAATCGGTCGACGATCAGAAACTCCGATCCCGTATTAGATCTTGGTGAATCTGCACGCGCGATGACACCCCGCCCTCGAAGTAGTCTCAGCACTCCGCTAATAGCCGGCGACACTCTTTTGGGTGTGTTGTCTCTCTATTCTTCGAATAAGGATGCCTACTCTGAGGAGCACGAGCGAATTCTCGAGGTCATATCACGTCAGGTATCCGGAACGCTGCGAGACGCGCGCGCAGCCGAGCGGGCGCGGAAGACATCTTTTAAAGATCAGACCACAGGCCTCCCTAATTTGAATCATTTGATTGAGTTTATCGACGCACAGCTCGGTGAGGACGACGGACGCCACCCGTTCTGTCTCGTTATCGTGAAGTTCGGCGGGCGCGACGTAGTTCCGAATACTGAGGAAATGGAAGCGGCTATCGCGACGGTAAAACGGACGCTTCGGCCGGCGGATCTGTTATTTCGTTCTGGATTAGATGAACTCACTGGATTGCTGTTGAACACCGAACGTAAGGCGGCGGATGTCATCGCCAGCCGAGTGACTGCGGCGCTCGCTCAATTGAAGAGCGATCTCTCCATCGTGTCGTTTCAGATAGGCGTCGCGTGCGGCCCCGCGGACGGGGTCGACGGCGAACGACTACTCGGGTCTGCAAGGGAACGGGCGACGACTCCGGGCGGTTCGTCCTCTCCTCAAGCGATCCATTAGGTACCTTTGTGCTATACGAAGACGCCACTTTCGAACACATCAATTCACTTGTTCGCGCGGGTCACTTCCGGGAGGCGCAAAACGCCGTGGCGTCGCGCCGTTCGGAGCTGCAGAGGACAAACGCGCTTGCATACGCTGCAGTCTCGGCAGAGCTAGCGCTCGAACTCGGGGACATCTTAGGCGCGCGGCGATCTGCAGAGAGGCTCATTAGAGAGACGACGGAGCCGGAGGCACGAGCAATTTCCCTCAGGATTCTGGGCGAATCGAGTGCCGCCCAATTGAACTTTGAAGATAGCCTGGAGCACTATCGCGCAGCTCGAGAGACTTGCAGAAATGGCGTGTCGGCTGGAACGGCTGCCACGGTCGAGTTGAGTTTTTTGGGATGGTTTGCGGGTGTTCTTCCTTTAGAGAATGCCGAGTCAGAGTTTGCGATAGTTCGACGTGCTGTTGCGAGAAGTGGAGACCGACATCGATTTGCGGAACTCCGTTTGTGCGTCGCCCGCCTGGAGGCGCGCAAAGGTGCTCTCGTCGAGGCGGCAAGGCACCTCGAGAGCGCACTAGATATTCTTAACAGAGATCCGAATTTGAAGATTGAGTCGCAGCTTCAGTTGGACGGCTGCATGATTGCACTCTTGCGAGGCGATCACCGTGCGGCGTTGGAGAGATTAGATGCTGCCGCGACTGCGGCGAGCGAGTCCGGATATTTCCGTGGCTCGGTTGGTGCCACGGTCGACCGTGCGCATATTCTGCTCTCGAATGGAGAGCTGTCTGAAGCGCGCAGTCTCGCCGAAATTGCCGTGAGCCGCTCGGAACATCATTATCAGTTGCAAGTTGCCGCCCTCGACTGCTTAGCTAACGTCCTGATCGGGATTGGTGATCTCTCGGCTGCTGAGGACGCGTTCGCGAAGATTCTTAGGCTCAGGCCTCAACATGGAACTCGACTAGCCTTGCATTGGGACGTATTGTCGGAGCTGTCCTCTCGGCTGGCGCTTGCCAAGGCGAAGCGCAACACAGACGAATCAAGTGCGCTGGTCATAGAGGGTGTCGAGACCGCAAGAGAGAGCAAAGACAAGATGTGGTTGGCGCGGATGCACCTCGATCTCGCCGAGTTGAGATTGGCTACCGGCGACGTCGTTAATGCAATTGAACCGCTGACGAGTGCCGCAGCGTATGAGCGTCCGTCTCCAGAACTGATTGCGCGGACTTCAGCAATCAAGGGCTTAGCGGCCCTTCGAATGGGGGATCCGCGAGGTGCGACTGCAGCTTACACACGCAGTATGCGAATTGCGGGCGCGATCGAAAACGCGATGCTGGCGCGCGAAGTAACGGAGGTGTGCACAGGCGTGACGGATGAGCCGGCTGTCGCGCCGCTCGACGAAGCGATCGCCCTCTTAGAACTCGCCGGGTACCCGCACGTCCTCGCGCGCGAGGCATACGCGGTCCTCGATCTCTCCGGGGCCGCCACCGCGCTGGCGCTCGTCGCACGCGGCGAGCGCGGCGTCCGTGCCGTGTCCGCGCGGGGCTGGACCGATGAAGAGGCCGCCGCGGCCGCGGCTGACCCTGGAGACCGCTTCCGGATCACTTGCGGCGTGCATCGCGATGAGACGTGGGAAATCGTGGCTGATCTGAAACCCTCCCTCGACGACCGTTGCACGGGCATCGCAATTCGCAAGATCGTCGATACCGCAGTCACGCTCGATCGCTACCGCCGCGAAGAGAAGCAGCGCACCGCGCTCTGGCCCGCCGATACCCTCGAAACCGACGGAGGCCTCTGGATTTCCGAGCAGATGGCCGAGCTCCTGTCGATCGCGCGCCGCATCGCGCCTTCTGGCATCACCGTGCTGCTCACTGGAGAGACCGGCACCGGCAAGGAAGTTCTCGCGCGCGCGATCCACCGTGCGTCCGGACGCGGCGACAAACCGTTCGTCCCGTTCAACTGCACCGCGGTCCCGCGCGAGATGCTCGAAAGCCAGCTATTCGGTTACCGGAAGGGCGCGTTCACTGGAGCCGACAACGGCTTCGAGGGGGTTATCCGCGCTGCCGCGGGCGGAACGCTCTTCCTCGACGAGATCGCCGAGATAGGCCCGGAGCTACAGCCGAAACTCCTGCGTTTCCTCGAGACGCGCGAAGTCCACAGCCTCGGCGAAGCGCAGCCCGTCAAGGTCGACGTGCGCATCATCGCCGCCACCAACGCGGACCTCGAAACGCTCATGGCGGAGAGCCGCTTCCGCGAAGACCTCTTCTACCGGCTCAACGTGGCGCGCCTGCGCCTGCCACCGCTGCGCGAGCGGCGCGAAGAGATTCCGCCGCTGATCGACCATTACCTGCGGAAGTTCGCCGACGAGCAGAAGAAGGGACGCCTGACGCTGGACGACGAGACGCTCGAGTATCTCGTGCTGTACGCCTGGCCCGGGAACGTCCGGCAACTCGTCAACGAGATCAACCGCGTGGTCGCCTACGCCGAACCCGACGGCACGATCACGCCCGCGCTGCTCTCGCCCGAGATCCAGGCGTCGCGGCGCACCGTCCGGGTGCACGCCGGCGACGAGCCCGAGATCCGGGTGCGGCTGGATCAGCCGCTGAACGAGGCGGTCGACGCGATCGAGCGGGTCATGGTCCTGCGCGCGCTGGACCGCGCCCACGGCAACTACGAGGGCGCCGCGAAGCTGCTCGGCATCTCGCGCAAGGGCCTCTTCCTGAAGCGCCGCCGTTGGGGTCTGCGGCGCGCCGCACAGGCGTCGTAACCGACCCCAGGGGCGCCTCCCCCGTCGGACTTCCTCCCGCGCTCTTGCTCGACGCTTCGCCGGCAAGCGACGCTCGGTCGCATGGGGGCTTCCGCGTGCCCGGTAAACGTTTCCGCGGCTCTCCACGTCCAAGGCAGCATGGATATCCCCCACGTTGTGGGTGATTTCGAGCAACTGGTCCTGCTCGGCGTGCTCCAGCTTGGGCACGACGCATATGGCGCGGCGATCCGGCAGGAAATCCACCACCGGTCCGGACGCGATGTGTCGATCAACGCCGTATACACGACGCTGGACCGACTCGAGCAGAAGGGCCTGCTCCGCTCGTGGGTCGGCGAGCCGACGGCCCAGCGGGGCGGCCGCCGCCGGAAGTTCTACGAAGTCCGTCCCGCCGGGCTTGCCGCCATCCGACAGGCCTATCAGGCGATGCGCGCGATGGCGGACGGGCTCGAACGCAAGCTGGAGGCGAAGTGACGCCCGCGCCGCCGCGACTGGCGTCCGCGCTCCTTTTATGGAGGCTTGCACCCGAATGGCGTGAATTCGTCGTCGGCGATCTCGAGGAGGAATTTCACAAGCGCGCTGCGGCGTCGATTCGGTCCGCGCGCCGGTGGTACTGGCGCCAGACGATCCGGTGCCTCGCGCGCCCGCCGCGAGCGCACCACCATCAACTGACTCAACGCCGAGGAGACCCTCTCGTGCTCACCATCCTGTCCGACGTCCGGCTCGCCGTCCGTGGCCTGCGGCGCGCGCCTTCGTTCGCAATCGCGGTCGTCGCTCTCCTGGCGCTGGGCATCGGCGCGAACACGGCGATCTTCAGCATCGTGAACGCGGTGCTGCTGCGGCCGTTGCCGTTCGTCGACTCCGAACGGATCGTGCGCGTGTTCCACGTGCCGCCGCAGGGCGCGTTCCCGGGCATCAGCCTCTTCTCGGTGTCGCCCGCAAATTTCTACGACTGGCAAAGGGAGGCGCGCTCCTTCGAGCGGATGGTCATCTACCACGGCAATCGCTTCACGCTGAGCAGCGCGGGAGAGCCCGAGTCGGTGCTGGCGACATCAGTCGGAGACGGATTCTTCGACGTCCTCGGCGCGAGCGCGGCCGTCGGACGGGTGTTCCTGCCCGAGGAAGACTCGCCGTCGCGCGGCCACGTCGTGATCCTCAGCGATGGCTTCTGGAAATCGCACTTCGGCGGCGCGCGCGATGCCGTCGGCCGGAGGATGATGCTCGACGGCGAGGCGTACACGATCGTGGGCGTGATGCCCGGGTCGTTCACGAATGCGTCGTGGAGCGCAACGGCGCAGCCGCTGTGGGTGCCCAACGCGTTCACCGACAAGGAGCGCGCCGTGCGCGACAACCACAACGACCAGGTCGTGGCGCGGCTGGAGCCCGGCGTGGACGTCGCGCAGGCGAACGCGGAGCTCGACGCGATATCGACGCGCTTGGAAGCCGCCTACCCGAAAGAGAACGCCGGATGGGGCGCAACGGCGATCCCGCTTCGCGAGCTGATCGTCGGACAGATCCGGCTGCCCCTGCTCATACTCCTGGCCGCGGTCGGCCTCGTCCTGTTGATCGCCTGTGCGAACGTCGGCAATCTGCTCTTCGTGCGCGCGCTCTCGCGGCGGAAAGAGATCGCGATCCGAGCGGCCCTGGGCGCGGGACGCAGGCGCGTGTTCCAACAGTTGCTGGTGGAATCCCTGCTCCTCGCCGGCATCGGTGGCGTCGCCGGCGTCTTCTTCGCGCGCGCCGCCCTGCACGCCGCGGCGACGCTGCTCGCCAACCAGCTGCCTCGCGCGGACGAAATCACGATCGACGGACACGTGTTGTTCTATGCCGCCGTCATGTCCATCGTCACTGGCATCGTCGCGGGGACGCTGCCGGCGCTACGCGCCGGCCGGACGGATCTCAACGACGCGCTCAAGGAAGGGGGCCGCGCGGACGCCACGATCGGCGTCCGCACGCGGCGCGTGCTGATCGTCTGCGAAGTCGCGCTGTCGCTGGTGCTCCTCGCTGCGGCGGGCCTCATGGGCCGCACGCTCCTCGCGCTGAACCGCGTCGACGCCGGCTTCGATCCGCATGACGTGCTGACGTTGCGGGTCTCGCTGCCGCGCGCGAAGTACAACACGACTGCGAAAATGCTCGCATTCGCCGACGCGGCCCTGCAGCGCATCCGCGCGCTGCCTGGCGTGGACGCGGCGGGCGCGATCGACAGCCTCCCGCTGCAGGGCGGGGCGGTCCAGCCGATCGTCCTGGAGGGGCGGACCGAACGGCTGCCGCGCGACCAGCCCACCGTGAACGTCCGAAGGATTTCGCCGGGGTATCTACGCGCGATGAGGATCCCGATTCTGCGCGGTCGCGACGTGGCGGACAGCGACGCCGAAGCCCTGCTCGTGAGCCGGACGGCCGCCAGGATGCTCTGGGGCGACGTCGACCCCATCGGACGGCGCGTTACGCTGCCGCTCGAGGCCAGGGGCGTCGCTCGCGAAGTCGTCGGCGTGACCGGCGACGTGAGGCTCGGGAGCCTCACGGACGCTACGCCGCCGGCCGCGGTGTACGTATTCACGCGTCATGAATTCGAAGACGTCACGTTCACGTTGGCATTTGCGATCCGGACGACGGTGCCTCCCCTGACGATGGCGAAACCGGCAGCGGCCGCGATCCACGACGTCGATCCGAACCAGCCGGTGCAGCAGGCGACCACGATGGACGAGATCGTCGAGCAGACGCTCGCACCTCAGCAGTTCAGTGCGATGCTCCTCGGGGTCTTCGCCGCAGCCGCGATCCTGCTCGCCTCCGTCGGCATCTACAGCGTGCTGTCGTACATCGTCCGGGGACGCCAGCGCGAGATCGGCATCCGCGCCGCGCTGGGCGCGGGCACCGGAGCCGTGCTGCGTCTCGTCATCGCCGAAGCCCTGACGCCGACCTGTATCGGCATCGCGATTGGCATTGCGGGCGCTCTGGCCGCGGGCCGATTGATGCAGAAGGTGGTCTACGGGGTCAGCGCCTGGGATCCGATCACGATCGGGGGCGTCTCCCTCGCGCTCGTAGCCGTCGCGGTCATCGCGAGCATCGTTCCGGCGTGGCGGGCCGCGAACGTCGATCCGTCCCTCGCACTCCGGGATTGATCGCGATCACAATACTGATGAGCTCGTGACGATTCTTTTGAGCTTGGACTCAACAATGTAATCCGCGATTCTCCCGCCTCGCCCGCCTCGCGCGATTTTCTTCGCTAATTCT
>Ga0070735_10005538_pt1 | contig 10443 bp, 7 predicted proteins | sample Coa_R1_FD_66443 | JGI IMG/M metagenome (GOLD analysis project Ga0070735, IMG submission 66443) | Surface soil microbial communities from Centralia Pennsylvania, which are recovering from an underground coalmine fire - Coalmine... | ecosystem: Environmental > Terrestrial > Soil > Unclassified ... | reverse complement strand
TTTTATTGGGAAGACCTCGAGGAGTTTGATCCGCAGGAATTCGTGCCTTCGCTTCTCAAACAGCTCTATTTGGAAGCGGACTATCTTCCGAAGGCGATTCATGTGCCCGTCGATTTTGAAGATCGAGAACTGCTCGAAGAGACCCTTGTGGAGCGCGCCGGACACAAAGTGGAAATCTTCACGCCGCAGCGCGGCAACAAACGTTCCTTCCTGGACCTGGTGGAAAGCAACGCCAAGCACTCGTTCGAACAGCGCTTTCGCGTGATGAAGCCCAGTTCGAAAGCCATCGGTGAAGCGCTGCAAAACGCCTTGAATCTTCCTGAAGAGCCGCAGCGGATCGAGAGTTTCGACATTTCCCATATTCAAGGAACCGACACGGTCGCGTCGATGGTCGTCTGGGAAAATGGCCGGATGAAGAAATCCGAGTACAGAAAATTCATCATTCGTGGAGAAGAAGAGCGCGGAAACGACGAGCGTGGAGAGCATAGCCGCGGAGACAGCGGGCGCGTCGAGAATTCGAACGATCCATTCCCGATCGTTTCATCGCGTGTTGCTGCACCACCCTACTCGAAGAACGACGATTTCGCCAGCATGCGCGAAGCCGTGACGCGCCGCTACCGGCGGCTTCTGGAAGAGAAAAAACCACTTCCCAATCTCATTCTGATTGACGGCGGTATTGGCCAACTCCACGCCGCGGCGCAGGCGCTCGATTCGCTGCAAATCATCAATCAGCCGCTCGCCAGCATCGCAAAAAAAGAGGAGATCCTGTACGTCTTTGGCCAGGAAGACGAGCCCATCGTTCTGGAGCATCATTCGCCGGTGCTGCATCTTATTCAGCAGATCCGGGATGAGACGCACCGTTTTGCGGTCACCTTCCACCGCCAGCGTCGCGCTGCTCGCCAGACAAAGTCGGCCCTAACCGGCATCCCAGGCATTGGCCCACGCACCGCGCAAAAACTTCTGCGGGAGTTCGGCAGCATCGCCAACGTGCGCCGCGCGGGCCTGCAAAAAATCAGCGAGACAATCCCGCGAAAAACGGCTGAAAAGCTATTCGAGCGCCTGGGCGCGCTCCCGGCGGATAACCAGAGTGAATAGCGGATACAGGTTAGCCTATATTGCGCGCGACGTTTCGCTATGTTACGGTTTTTACGGAGGTTCTCATGGCGGACAATGTTGGTTCCAAGGTCACCTATTTCCTTGTAGGTCTCGGCGTCGGGGCGCTCGTGGGCATTTTGTTTGCCCCGAAGTCCGGAGAAGAGACGCGCGAATATCTCTCGCAAAAAGCCGATGAGGGCCGGGACTTTGCGCAGCGCAAAGCGAAAGAACTTCGCGAGCGTGCGGACGACCTGATCGAGCGCAGCAAGGACGCGGCAAATCGCGGGAAGGATTCGATCTCCGCAGCTGTGGAAGGCGCGCGCGAAGCGTATCGTCGCGAAGCTTCGAAGTCTTGACGCCGGATTCCTGGGGCTTCGGGGCAACTGGAATCGAAGTGAACCTGTAGAGCAGTGAAGCCAGCGCGGCATGATGCGATCCCCTCGAGGGGACGCCTGGGGCGATTATGGAAACGTGGCTGATGATTTTTAGTATTGTGGCTTCGATCGCTCTGGTGGTTCAGGGCGCGATGTTGATCGCGCTCTTTGTCGAAATTCGTGCCACCAACAAAAAAGTGAACGGGTTGGTCACCGATTTGCACACTCGCGTAGGACCTATTCTGACGCGCGCGCAAATTCTTCTCGACGATACGCAGCCGAAAATCTCCAATATGGTGGCGGATGCTGCGCACATCGTTTATTTGACGCGCGGGCAGGCGCAGAAAATGGACCGGGTGCTTACCGATGCCACTGACCGTTTGCGAGGGCAACTCAATCACGTTGACCGCATTTTGACCGGAGCGCTCGAAACAGTGGAAGAAGCGGGGACGCAATTCCGAAGCACCGTTTGGCGGCCGATGCAGAAAGCTTCCGCGTTGGTGCAGGGAATCAAAGTTGGGATTGACCTGTTGCGTGCTCGCCGGGCGCGGCGACGGGATGAGCCGCTTGAACAAGAGGAAGAGCTGTTTATTTGAGAAGCTAACAGATAACGAAAGTCGATCCTCCTCCGCTGGCGGTATGGTCCACGCACTCGCCAAGCATCACTTAGAGATTCCGGTTTTTCTTCTTTCGCTTTTTTCTTTGCCTAGTTTCTTATTAGTTCGATTTTTTCTCTGTTTATCCGCAGACAATTTCAGACGCCTGTTTCCTATTTGATCCAGGCGCCGCCGAGGACGCGGTCGTCGTCGTAGAAGACGGCACCTTGCCCTGGCGTTATGGCGCGCTGCGGCGCATCGAAAGTGATGCGGGCGCGGGAATCGCTTAGAGCTTCGACGGTGGCAGGCGCGGGTTCGTGCTTGTGGCGGATCTTGACGGTTGCACAGATGGGCGCCGCGGGCGGCGCGATCGAAACCCAATTCACATCGCTCACTTCAAACGATGACGTCCGGAGGGAGTCGTCATCGCCGATCACGACGCGATTGTTTTCCGGATCAATGGAAAGTACGTAGAGCGGTTTGCCGGCGGCAAAGCCGAGGCCCTTGCGCTGGCCGATGGTGAAATTGTGGACGCCGTTGTGATGGCCGACGGTCGTGCCGTCTTGGGTGACAATCTCGCCTTCGCCTGACGGCAGAGAGATTCCCGCGTTACTGGAGTACGCCTGGATAAACTGAACGTAATTTCCGGTGGGAACAAAACAGAGTTCCATGCTTTCGGGCTTTTCGGCTACGGGAAGATTGGTGCGTCGAGCGAGCGCGCGGACTTCTTCCTTGGTCAGTTCGCCGAGCGGGAATTCGCTGCGGGAAAGCTGCTCTTGCGAAAGTCCCCAGAGAAAATACGACTGATCCTTGCTTTCATCGCGCGCGCGCAAAAGTTCCCAGCGCGCGGTTTGCTCATTCTTGCGGATGCGGGCGTAGTGGCCGGTGGCCAAACGCTCCGCGCCGATTTGGCGAGCCATGCGCAGGAGCGGCTCGAATTTCACGTCCGTGTTGCAATTGGTGCAGGCAATCGGCGTGCGGCCCGCGAGATATTGGTCGACGAACGGGCGGACGACGCGCTGCTCGAACTGCTCCTCGAAGTTGACTACGTAATGCGGAAAATTCAGATGCTGGGCTACGCGCTTGGCGTCGTAGACATCATCTAGGGAGCAGCAGCGGTGCTGTTTAGGGCCGTCGCCTTGCAGTTCGGGGAGCCGGCGCTGGTTCCACAGTTGCATGGTTAGGCCGACAATCGGATGGCCTTGTTCCTGGAGGACGGCAGCTACCGTGGAGGAGTCGACGCCGCCAGACATGGCGATAGCGACCAGGCCGCGTTGCGTTTCCTCGCGAGTCGGTAGCGTGTCGAATTCAGTCGTAGCGTTCATGGTGACCATCTCAGTTTAGCGGATTGCGCCTCGGGAAGAAAAAAGATCGGAGTTTACGCAGAGATCGCGGAGGACACAGCGTGCACAGAGTGCACAGAGAAGAGACGCGGAGTTAGACATGGGAGGCGGCCTCTTTGCGATAGGTTGGCGAGAGGGCGCGGAGTTGGGTGACGGCCGCGGGAATGACTTCTAGCGCAAAGTCGATTTCGGCTTCGGTGGTATGGCGGCCCAGGCTGAAGCGGAGGCTCGACTTGGCTTCTTCTTGCGTGAGGCCGATGGCGGTCAGAACGTGCGAGGGCTCGACGGCTCCGGAAGAACAGGCTGCGCCGACGGAGCAGGCCAGACCTTTCAGGTCCAGCGCGATGACCAGGGCTTCGCCTTCGAGGCCTGCGAACATGATGTTGGTGGTGTTGGGAGTGCGCGGCGCGGCGCCGCCATTTACGCGGACTTGCGGGATTCGCTCGAGCAGTCCGCGTTCGAGTTGGTCGCGCAATGCGGAGAGTTGCTTCGCGTCGGTCGCAAGCGAGTTGCGCGCGATTTCTGCGGCTTTGCCGAAGCCTACGATTCCGGCCACGTTTTCGGTGCCGGGGCGAAATCCGCGCTGGTGGTGGCCGCCGTAGAGAAGTTGGCGGAGGCGAGTGCCGCTGCGGACGTAAAGAGCGCCAACGCCTTTGGGCGCGTAGAGTTTATGGCCGGAAAGGGAAAGCAGATCGACGTTCAGATCGGTTACGTTGATCGGAATTTTGCCAGCGGATTGGACGGCGTCTGCGTGGAAATAGATTTTGTGTTCTCTTGCGATGCGGCCGATTTCTACCAGCGGCTGGACGGTGCCAAGTTCATTGTTGGCTTGCATGATGGTGATGAGTGCGGTTTGGGGACGGATGGCACGGCGAACAGCATCGGGGTCTACGAGGCCTTCGCGGTCGACTGGCAGATAGGTGACGCTTGCACCTTGCTTTTCGGAGGCTTGGCAGGTGTTTAGGACCGCTTCGTGTTCGATGGTGGTGGTGACGATGTGGGGAGGCCCGGGCGCGGACGAGGAAAGGCGCACAGCCAAGATTGGCTGTGCTACAAGGGAGCCGGCGACGCCGAAGATAGCGTGATTGTCGGATTCGGTGCCGCCGCTGGTGAAGACGATTTCCTGCGAACGGGCGCCGATTAGAGCGGCGACTTGTTCGCGGGCGGTTTCGACGGCCGCGCGAGCGCGTTGGCCGGGGGTGTGGATCGAGGAGGCGTTGGCGAAATCGGTCGAGAAATAGGGGAGCATGGCGTCGAGGACTTGGGTGTCGACGGGGGTCGTGGCGTTGTAATCGAGGTACACGCGGCTCATCTGGATGTTCTCAGGATAGCAGGAGCAGGGAGAGAGTAGCGAGCCTAGGAACCAGGTGAATGTGACGGATCTTTCGGGCCAGAAACGGCGGCGCGCGTTTTCAGTTCGGCGATGCGTTTTTGGTAGTAGTCGGTGAGGCAGCGGACCCAGCCTTTATAGGGAGCGCATTGTTTGTCGCGGGTGACCAGCCATTGGCGTTGTTCTTCGCGGAAGGCTTCGCGTTCAGGACCCGTTAGTTTGGCTAAAAGCGGTTTGTAGAGGGCGCTCAGTTCGATGTCAAGTTTGGCGAGGGAGTCGACGTGGCAGATGGCGTTTTCGACTTCGGTGAGAGTCTTGGTGCAATCGTAGCTGGTGAGAAAGACGCCGGTTTTTTGGACGGAGAAGACAGCGAACTCCTTTCCGTTCCATTTGTATTTGATGACTAAAGGGGTGTCGCGATCGCCATCGTCGGTGAAGGTGGCTACGAGAAGGCCGTCTTGGACGGCAAGAGCGTAGTTGCGGTTGCCGAACAGATTGTCGTAGGTTTTTGGCTCGGCGTCAGGGATTTTCAACTCGACCAGCTCCCCATCAGAGTCTCGCGAAACAACGGAGTGAATGTCTGGGCCGCCGGTTCCTCCGGCGCAGGACATGGCGACAACGATTGCCTGTTGCGTGCCATCGCCTTCGAAGTCGAAATGCTCGAAGGTGTAGAAGTACATGGGCGGTTGTTCGGGGCAATCGTATGTCTTGTAGTACCAGTCGGCGACTTCCTTTTTTTCGATGGGTTTTGGTTTTTGCGCGCGGGAGCACGGACTGAAGGATAGGCAAAGCAGAACGGCGAGCGAGCGCGTGAGCGTCATGGCGTGAAAAATGTGTTGCGTTCCGTAGTGTTATTGCAGCACGCCACGGGCTCTTTGGCGCGCATGGTAGAAAAAGCCGTGCCCAAAGGGTAGTGAGGTCTTACTCGGCGCGGAGAGCCTCGACGGGGTCTACCGTGGCGGCGCGGCGCGACGGGAGGTAACTCGCAACGAAAGCAGTGACTATCAGGCCGAGAGTTACGACGGTGTAAGTGATCGGATCGACGGGGCTGACGTGGAAAAGGAGAGAAGACATCAGCCGCATGACGATGGCGGCGGCGACGAGGCCGAAGGCTGCGCCGATGCCGGCGAGGATGAGGCCGTGACGGATGAACATACCGGTGACGGACTGCTGTTGAGCACCAAGAGCCATGCGGATGCCAATTTCGCGGACACGCTGTGAGACGGAGCAGGCGATGACGCCGTAGATGCCGACGACGCCGAGGAGAAGGGCCATGCCACCGGCGACGGCTAGCATGATCAGAGTGAACGAAGTGCGGGCCATGGAGCGCGTGTAGAAATAGTCGATGGTGTGGACGCTCGAAAGGGGAAGATTGGGATTCAGCGACCAGACCGCTTCACGCACTTCTTTTAGGAAGGATTCGGAGCCGGCTCGGGTGCTGCGAACGGCAAAGCCGACGTAGCGCGAGACTCTGGTGGGATCGCCTTCGAACCGATCGACCGCGATAGGCCAATAGGCTTCTGACGGAGCATCTTTGCTGACGCCTTCATCGTAGACGTTAGCGACGACGCCGACGATTTCGCGCCAGTCGTCGAGAGAGGCTACGCGAATGCGCTTGCCGAGAGCGCCCGCGGGAGACTTCCAATATTCACGAGCGAAATTTTCAGAAATGACGACGACGGGAATTTTCTTGTAGATGTCCGTCCAGGTGATGTCGCGGCCGGCGAGCATCGGAGTCCCGAGCGTGGAAAATGTTCCCGGCGTGACGAATTTGAAACGGCGAAGCGGAGGGATTTGGCCTTCGGCGTAGGTTTGATCCTGCGCGTAGACAAGATCGTTGTTGTCGTTGCCGTCCATGGGCAGCGATGTCGCGATACTAACGGAAGTGACGCCGGGGATTGCGGAGATCTTGGCGAGCATCGCTTCGTACATGCGCACGACGCTTTCGTTGTCTTTCACCTGCACGTCCGGAACGGCGATGCGGAAAGTTTGCAGGTGTGCGGCTTCGGCCTGGTTGAAGCCGGGATTGACGTGCGTGAGGGCTCGAAAAGTGCGGATCATCAGGCCCGAGCAAATCAGAAGGACAAGAGCGAGAGCGACTTGCACGACGACGAGAACGCTGCGGGCGCGGTGCTGTTCGCGGCTTTGGCTGTTGGCGCGGCCGCCCTGGCGAATGCCGGTGCTGAGGCGGACGCCGGCGTATTTGAAAATGGGAATGGAGCCGAAAAGGATGCTGGCGAGAACGGATATGACGAAGGTGAAGAGCAGGACGGGACCGTCAATGCCGATTTCGTTGATGCGAGGGATGCCCGAGGGAGCCATGGCGACGAGGGTGCGCAGTGCGGCGAAGGCGAGGCCAAGGCCGATCGCGCTGCCGAGTAAACCGAGAATGAAGCTCTCGAGGAAGAGTTCGCCGGCGATGCGATAAGGGCTGGCGCCGAGGGCGGAGCGGACGGCGAGTTCCTGGCTGCGGCCTTCGATGCGGACGAGAAGGAGGTTCGCGACGTTGGCGCAAGCTATCAGCAAAACCATGCCGATCGATGCCATGAGGACCCAGAGAGTGCCACCGACATCGCCGATGACGTCACGTTTTAGCGGGCGGAGATTTGGACCGATGCGCGCGTCGTCGAAAATTTTTGCATTGAAGCCTGGCGGTGTGGGAAAACTGCGTGGGACGATGGGGATCATGCGAGCCATGTCGGCGCTGGCCTGTTCCATGGTGACGCCGGGCTTGAGGCGAGCGAGAGCCCGGTAGCTGAAATTGCCGAGGAGTATTTTGTTGCGATCCCACTTGAGAGGAAGGATGACAGCAGGATCTCGCTGGTCGAGGAAGTGAAAGCGCTGGGGGAGGACGCCAACAATCTCGCGGGGCTGGCCGTCGACGGTGAGGGATTGACCGATGGCGGATGCCGAACCGCCGAATTTCTTGCTCCAATAGCCGTAGGTGAGGATGACCGTGTCGGGTGAGCCGGGAGAATCGTCTTGATGTGTGAACAAACGGCCCAGCGCGGGAGCGACGCCGAGGAGGGGAAGAGTGCCGTCGGTGACGAGAAGTGAGTCTACCTGCTCGGGCTCGGCCCGGCCAGTGATACTCACGCTGTCGCCCTGGTAGGCGCCGATGTCCTGGAAGGTTTGGTTTTGCTCGCGATAGATGAAGTAGTTACCGGGGGCCATGTTGAGTTCGGTGACGTTGATGCCGGGTGCGGTGTGCCAGACGCCGATCAGTTCGTCGGGCTTGGGGTAGGGCAGTGGCTTGAGGAGGACGCTTTCGAGGACGCTGAAGACGACGGTGTTGCCGCCAACGCCCGCAGCGAGCGTGATGAGCGTGATGGCGGTAAAGAGGGGCGCGCGTGCGAGACGGCGGAAGACTTGTTTCAGATGAGTGATGAAGGATTTCATGAACGGCCCCCAGGCCTGCGCCTTTGAGAGAGGAAGAGCCGCAGAGCCTTAAGTAAGTAGTACGAAGTTGCGGGGCGAATGTTCCAAGTACTTTGGCGGCGCAAGCTTGCGAAGCTGATTCTAGGCTTCGTCAACAAGCGAGTCTGTTCTCTTGTGGACAGTAGGGCGTCTGTTTGCCCGGGAATTCCCCATCATTGAATTGAGGATGGTAGTGGGCCGGAAGCTGGTTTGCAGAAAGGGCGGCGCAGTGTAAACTCGCGGCAAGGTGATGAAAATGCCGCAGGTGGTGGCGGCAGAGGAGTTGTTCGCGATGGGACAGTCGATTCCTTTTGGACAGCACATTGCGAGACCGCCGATTTCGGCGCGAGTTGGCGCGGGAGTTGGCGCCAAGGTGGAGTCCGTGCCGTGGACGATCTGGTGCATGGTCGCGGGGGTTGTGTGCGGGATGATCGGCGGACCGTGGGATATTTCGTGGCACATGTCGATTGGGCGAGACACGTTTTGGACGCCCGCGCACATCATGATTCAGATGACGGGTGTGCTGGTGGGAATTGCGTGCGCGTACATGATTTTGACGGCGACGTTTGGACACGATGCGATGACGCAGCACGCGTCGGTGAAGATTTGGGGATTTCGCGGGCCGCTGGGGGCGTTCATTGCCGTGTGGGGTTGCGTTGCGATGCTTACATCGGCGCCGTTCGATAATTGGTGGCACAACGCGTATGGGTTGGACGTGAAGATTGTTAGCCCGCCGCATACGTTGTTGTCGCTGGGTTCGCTGGGGATCAAGATTGGGTTGATGGCGCTGATGGCGGGATTGATGAACCGCGCATCGGATGGAGTGCGGCGCACGCTGGGAGCGCTTTTACTTTTTATTGGCGCGGGGTGCGTGGCGCAGATGGGATTGATTTTGACGGGCAATGCGTGGCCGACGGAAATGCACAACGCGGCGTGCTACTTGGCGGTGGCGATCGCGATTCCGGCGGTGCTGATCGCGCCGGCGTGGGGTTCGCAGTGGCGGTGGGGGTGCACGGTAGTCGCGGCGATTTACACCGCCTTCTTGCTGGCGTTTGAGTGGATATTGCCCCTGTTTCCGGCGGAGCCGAAATTGGGGCCAGTGTACCAACACATCACGCATTTGGTGCCGCTGCGGTTTCCCTTGTTGCTGATTGTGCCTGCGATTGTGCTGGACCTTTTGTGGCGCAAGACGGGGGAATGGGGACGATGGAAACTGGCTGCGGTGACGGGGCCGGCATTTGTCCTGACCTTTCTGGCGGTGCAGTGGCCCTTTGCGAATTTTCTGATGTCGGCCGGAGCGCGGAACCGGATTTTCGGGATGGCGTACTTTGCGTATTTTGATCCCGCGAATCTTCTTTATGATCCTTACCAGTTCAGGGACGTGGAGACACGCGGCCGCTTTTGGGTCTTGATGATATTCGCGTTGGTGTTTAGCGTGATTACGGCGCGGTTGGGATTAGCGTGGGGCGATTGGATGCGGCGGATGCGCAGGTGAGATGAGGAGAGACATGCAGCGACGGACGGTCGGGCTATTGGTGCTTGTGTTGGCGGCCACGCTTTCGGTGAGTGCGCACGTCGGCAGCGTAGATGTGTTTTTTGAGGGAGATGCGGGGCCTTACCACCTTTTCGTGACGGTGCGTGTGCCACAGGTGATTCCGGGGATTGCCGAGATTCAGGTGCGCAGCGCGACAAATGACGTGGAGAAGATCGAGATAGTCCCGATGAAGTTGAGCGGGGCTGGGTCGAACTTTCCGCCGACACCGGACGTGGCAGAGAGGTCAAAGCAGGATCCGCAATTTTTTACGGGAAGTTTGTGGCTGATGGAATCTGGGGCGCTGAAGGTGCGGGTTTCCGTGGAAGGAAGCAAAGGCAAAGGGGAGCTTGCGGTGCCGGTGGCGGCGTTTGCGCAAAGAACACTGCCGATGGAGCGCTCGCTGAGCGGCGTGTTGGGATTTTTGATGGTGTTTCTGGCGGTTGGGTTGGTGTTCATCGCGGGAGCGGCTTCTCGAGAGGGAAGTCTGGAGCCGGGCGAAACGCCGTCCTATGCAAAGAGACGTCGCGCGCGAATCGTGATGGCCATTACCGCGGTGATCGTGGTGGGAATAATTTATCTTGGGAAAGCGTGGTGGGGCGACGAAGCCTCGAACTACAAGCGCATTGTAACTCTCTACAAGCCGCCGATAGCGGAGACGCAACTCGAGAATGGAAACCGGCTAAGAATTGAGGCGAAGGGGCAGGATCCGGAGTGGTCTAAATACGTGAAAATGGCAGAGATGATTCCCGACCAC
>Ga0070735_10005537_pt1 | contig 10443 bp, 9 predicted proteins | sample Coa_R1_FD_66443 | JGI IMG/M metagenome (GOLD analysis project Ga0070735, IMG submission 66443) | Surface soil microbial communities from Centralia Pennsylvania, which are recovering from an underground coalmine fire - Coalmine... | ecosystem: Environmental > Terrestrial > Soil > Unclassified ... | reverse complement strand
GATCCGGCTGCCGAAATCTGCGCTCGTGCGCACGAGCAAGGCGCCTGGGTTCATGTGGACGGGGCTTTCGGCCTATGGGCCGCGGTCTCGCCGAAGTACCGGCATCTCGTCAACGGATTCGAGCAAGCCGATTCCTGGGCCACCGACGCTCACAAGTGGCCAAACGTCAACTACGACAGCGGGATTGTGCTGGTGAAGGACGGCGCAGCTTTGCGCGCGGCGATGACCATGACGGCCGCTTATCTTGAAGCGGGCGCGCGGCGCGAACCGATGTATCACACTCCCGAGGCCTCCCGAAGAGCGCGGGGAGTGGAACTATGGGCGGCGCTGAAGTCGCTGGGGCGCGAAGGGCTTAGCACTTTGGTTGAACGGACTTGCGCGCACGCGAAGACATTTGCTGACGGGATCCGCAGCGCCGGCTTTGCGGTGTTAAACGACGTGGTCATAAACCAAGTGCTCGTTTCTTTCGGGAGTCCGGAACTCACGCAGAAAGTGATTCGCGGCGTTCAGGAGGACGGCACATGCTGGTGCGGTGGAACCGAATGGCGGGGCCAGTCCGCCATGCGCATTAGCGTATCTTCATGGGTCACGACGGCAGCGGATGTGCGACGCAGCGTGGAAGCGATTTTACGCATCGCACGCACCTCTCAAGCTTAGACAGCTTTCGAGCGAAGGCGCGATCATTTCCTGTTTCAGCGGCTATGAGCGATATGGGGATGCTCCAAGTCGGCGAATGTAGGAGCCGGACAGAGATAGGTGTGGGACAAACGATCATGCCAAGTCAAGGCATCTTCGTCCCACATGGCCCACAGAAACCCCATAAAAAAAGTGCCGGCGGAGAGCATGTAGCCCGCGCTGCGCCAAAGCATCTGGCGCGGAGAGGGCGGTTCGCCGAAAAAGCTGACGACCTGCAGGCCGCGAAGCATCATGCCCGGAGTTGTGCCGCCGAAAACCGTGAACAGTGCAAAGTATTGCAGATACACGATGACGAAAGTCGCGACACACACGGCGGCGCTCAATTTGCTAAACGTAAACTCACCGCCAAGCGAACCAAAAAGCGTCAGGAACCCGCCATACGCAAAGAGCAAGCACCCCGTGTCAATCAATCCAGCGATGCGGCGCTCATCCATGGAGGCCACGGGATACAAACCGGTCTGCTCCGAGCGCACGTCCCTTGTGGCTGTTTGATTGACGCTCTGCTCTACGTCCGGAGATGCGGATACGTCGATAACCATTCGCGCTTCTTCGCGCGTTGCTGCATTGCGTCCGATCGCGATCGTGAAAGCGAAATCGTCGTCGGCCACGAGGGAAGCTTCAGCGATAGCGACAGGAGCGGGAGCTTGCGCCAGCGGCTTGCGAACCGGTTCCTCGAACGGAAGCTTTGACTGCGCAAGGTTCGGCGCTACTTTCCGCCGCTTGGTCCGATAGGCGTGGAGACGCTGGGACAGCTCGCCGCGCCAGGCGGGATCCGAATCATGGCCACTGGGAGCCTGTGCGTGATTCCGTCCAATCCGTAGTCCAGGTTCTTCGCGCGCACCAGGCGTAGAAATAGGCGCGTCGGAAGAAAGATCAAGCGTAAGGGATGAATCGCAAAAACTGCAGACGCGTATGCTCGAAGGCAATACGGCGCCACACTGCAGACATGTTTTTGTCACCGGTCGTTTTGCGCTGCGGACGCTTCCACTCCGGTGAGGAGGGAACTTTTGCAGATTACCACGAGCCGGGAAAAGTCAAGCAGAGATCGCGGCAGGAATGTGGCGAATCAGCCATCAGGTGTTCTCTGTAGGAAGCTTCAGCGAGAGCGGATGGCTAGCTTTCCAATTGCTGGGCGAACATGTCTCGGCTGAAGGCGATGCGGCGCTCGAGGGCCACTGCGGCAAAGTATGTACACTGGCCGCGTTCCGTCTCGGTCCAGGCGCGCAACGAAGGAATGATCTTCGCGATGCTGGAGCGCACAAAGCCCAAAAGTCCAAAGTAAGCGCCAATCGCCTGGATGCCGCTGCGATCTTCGGGACGATCGGGGCAGAGTTGGAGGAGCTGAACGACGCGGGCAAAGTCTTCACCGCTGGCAGAATTCTTGATGCCCGTAACGTCCTGAACTTCCGCCGAAAGGGGATGCTTGATGGACGCTGCGATTAGCGACCGGCAATAGGACACGAAGAACTGCAGCAAGAAAACCACGGAGCAGACGAGAATGATTGCGGCAATCATCGGGGGATCACCGCAAGACGCGCAGGCGCCAGTCTTGCCTCTTCGGGCAAACGCCAGAAAGCGTACGCCCAAGCGACGGGGAGGAACGTCCCGAAAATCTGGGCTAGCGGGGCGACTACAGCGCCAAGTTGAGGATACAGATTCCGAATGGCGTAGTTGGCAGCCAACAGACTGAAATAGATACCCAGAGACAGGACCAACTGAATGAGACGCGTGCGCGTCTCCTTTAGTTTTAGGATGGCGGCCCAAAGAACGTAAGTGAGAACCACTCCCACGAAGTATAAATTCTGGGAGAGTTCTAAGACAAAATGGGTGAGGAGTTTTGCGGAAGATTGCAGGACGACCGCACCAGAGAACGCCGCTGTCCCAGCGAGAAGCAAGAGCGTGCCCATTTTCACGTACCGCTCGGCCTTCATCTCGCTGAAAACATGGGAGTATAGACTGGAAAGCGCGAAGTAAAGGCAGATCGTCAGCAGGGCATCTGAGTAGTAGTAAAAATACGCGTACTGAGCGGAACTTTGACCATACTGGCTCAGGATTCTGTATCGCCCAAGTTCGACGATCATCAGACCGGCCATATATAAATTTAGGAGAAGATAGCGGCGGAACGCGCCCTTCTTGAGCGCACACACCAATACTGCGGCCTCGCAGAGGATGCCCACGAACCAAATGAAATATGTAAATGGACCAGGCACGTTTTTGCCTATCTACGCCCCTGATCCCCGCACCGCAGAAGAGCTAAATTACCTGCCCTGCGGAACCGCGCGGCAATCAATAGGGCGTTATCGGTACCGGTGATGAGCCGTTGATCTTATACGGCGTTATCGGCACCGGCGAGCTGCCGTTCTTGTACGGCGTTATCGGTACCGGCGATGAACCGTTGGCCATAACTAACGAGCCGTCGCCGTGAGCCGTAACAACGGTCTTCAAGCCCATTGCTCCCACCAAAATCAGCATGGTGAGAAATACCACTGCGAGTTTCCTGGACATGTAGCCTCCGGGGAATGAAAGACACCCGGAGACACTCTATCCCTTACTACGGGGATGTCAAGTAGCTCGCGCTATGGACTTGTACCGTAATGGTACATACGTACCCGGCTCTTCTCTTCGCCAAGCTTTCGCCGGGCGGGAGGAGAGCGCCAGTTCCGTACTCGTCGAGGATAGGTTTCGGGACTGGTAGGGTCAACGGTACCGTAGTACTAATACCTATGGGACTCGAGGATGGCCGGCCTCAAGAATTCGACGTCTCATCCCAGGAATGCTCGTGATCAGCTTCGTCGGAGCTATCCCGCGGCATCAGGAGGGGGCACCCCCTGCTTTTTTGTAAGTGTTGATTCTAAATCGTTTAACTTTCCTGTAAGTTCATTAGAATTAATCTCTTGCGAGCACTTCCGTAAGTGTTGATTCCAAACAGCTTATTGGCAGGGATTGCACCAATATTGTGCGAGCTGACGCATTTTTCCGGAAATGTTGCGAATAAAAGAGTTAGATGGTCTTGAAAAGCAAAACCCCAATCAGGAGATTGGGGGTTCCCGGGCGCGAGCCACAATATTACCCAGAAAATACTATACACTAGCGATAGCTTTTTGTCAAGAAAGATCTGCGGGTTTTAATCCCAGTTTTACGGAAGGGCGGAGGTTCGGACTGCTACTGGCATCTCATCGGGAATGCTTGACACATTTGCGAGAGACTCCGTAGCATTGAGAATTGTGCCCGTGCCGGCGTAGCTCAGTGGCAGAGCGAGGGTCTCATAATCCCTAGGCCGTGGGTTCGATTCCCCCCGCCGGCACCATACTTGTCACTGTACCCAGAACACGTTTCAGGTCTGAAGCTGTTAACCTTGACCGCTTTCCGTTTCTTTCCATTTCAAAGAGAGTTGAATGCGTGAATCGGAGCTGAGGATCGCGCGGATAATGTATACTCTGCGCGCTCGGCACCGTTCAGTCCGAGCCTGGGACGTGGAAATCCAAAGCTTTCTTTAAGGAGGTTCTCGTGGCGCTTATACGAAGCGGAAAGGTCTGCCTCGCACTGTTAATGGCTTTGTGCTGGGTTTTGGCAGCTCACGCACAGCAACCGGACGCGGAGGAGGATGGCCAATTTCGGTTTCGCTTTGTTGGTCCACGAGTTGGAAATCGCATTGCCTCCGTCGCCGGAGTGGCAGGAGATCCGAGCACTTACTACGCTGGAGCGGCTTCGGGCGGCGTTTGGAAATCGACCGACGGTGGTAACCGCTGGACACCGATTTTTGACAAGCAACCGGTCGCGGCAATTGGTGCTCTGGCCGTGGCGCCTACGGACCCGAGCGTGGTGTGGGCGGGAACCGGCGAAGCGTGGGTCATCCGCGATAGCGATGTGATCGGCAATGGAATCTACAAATCCACCGACGCAGGGAAGACCTGGACCAATATGGGGTTGCAAGAGACGGGTCGCATAGGGCGAATCATCGTCAACCCATCGAATCCGGACATTGTCTTTGCGTGCGCGCTTGGGCGCGCTACTGGACCGCAGCAGGAACGCGGCGTATTTCGTACGGTGGACGGCGGCCAGCATTGGGAACGCGTGCTTTTTGCCGGGGAGAACATCGGGTGCTCTGGGCTCTCGATGGATCCGCACAACCCACGGGTGCTTTTTGCCGGCATGTGGCAACTGGAACTGCATACCTGGGCGGAGTTTAGCGGCGGGCCTGGGAGCGGAGTGTACGTCTCGCGAGACGGTGGAACGAAATGGACACACATCGAAGAACACGGTTTGCCGCATGCACCACTCGGCAAGATTGATGTGGCGGTTGCGCCAACGAACTCGAATCGTGTTTTCGCATTGATTCAGACCAAAGACCAAGGTTCCGTATGGAGATCCGAAGACGCGGGGAACCACTGGAAAGCGGTGAACTACCAGAGATCTTTGATCGGGCGTGCCGGCTACTACATTCGCATTGCGGTCTCGACCGGAAACGACAACGAAGTTTTAGTGGCGAACAGCTCGTTCCATCAATCGCTGGATGGCGGGCAAAATTTTCAGGAAGTTCGCTGGGGCGGAGACACGCACGATATTTGGATTGACCCTGCAAATCCGGATCGCTTTGTGATTACGGACGACGCCGGGCTGATTATCACGACGGTGCACGGCCGCGGATTTCACCGCGTCACACTGCCGATCGGGCAGATGTATCACGTGGACGTCGACAACCAGACGCCCTACTACGTTTATAGCAACATGCAAGACGACGGAAACATGCGTGGGCCAAGCGTGCCGATCGATTCACAAGAAACGGGATGGGATCATCGCATGGGCGGTTGTGAATCCGGCTTCACGATTCCCGATCCCGCCGATCCCAACATCGTCTGGGCCACTTGTTACGGTGATGAAGTGACGCGCTGGGATGCGCGAACAAAAACGGCGCGCTCCGTAAGCCCTTATCTGCATACGATTGACGCGGCGCCGAACGACTTGAAGTACCGCTGCCATTGGACGCCGCCGCTGGCGGTGGATCCCTTTGACCACAACGTCGTGTATTACGGTTGTCAGGTAATTTTCAAGACGAACAACGGGGGCCAAAGTTGGACGGTGGCCAGCCCGGATCTTTCAACGCAGGATGCTACCCGGATCGTGCCTTCGGGAGGAATTGTCGGAGATAACCTCGGGCAATTCTATGGAGAGGTTGTGTTTGCGATTGCGCCCTCGAAAATTCAAAAAGGGCTGATATGGGCGGGCACTAACGACGGCCAGGTTTGGTATACGAAGGATGGCGCGGCGAATTGGACGAACGTCACGAAGAATATTTCCGGGCTGCCGGCATGGGGAACGATCACCAGCATCGCTTCTTCGACATTTGACGCGGGCACCGCTTATGTCGCGGTCGATTTTCATCTGATGGACAATCGGGATCCGTTCCTTTACAAGACCACCGATTTTGGGAAGAGCTGGAAAGCGATCAGCGGCAATCTGCCGAAGCATCCTCTGGCGTACGTGCGCTCGATCGCCGAGGATCCAAACTGCGCAGGTCTTTTGTTTGCAGGGACCGGAAATGGGCTGTACTACTCACTGGATGACGGAGGGCATTGGACGGCGTTGCAGGCGGGGCTGCCGCATGCGCCGGTGACGTGGGCGGTGGTACAGAAGGACTTTCACGATTTGGTGATTTCCACCTACGGACGCGGACTCTACATTTTTGACGACATCACGCCTCTGGAACAGCTTGCCAAGAGCCGCGCGGATGCTCCGACGGTGCTGTTCGAGCCGCGTCCGGCGCATCGATTTGCTCACGGCGGGCAGGCCTTCGTGACTTTCTCGCTGAAGTCGGCGCCGAAGGATCCGGTGGAAATTGAAGTCCTGAGCGCGGATGGGAAAGTGATTCGAACGCTTAAGACCAAAGCGCACGCGGGAATCAATCGAGTGAAGTGGGATTTGCGTTATGAATCGCCGCGATTGGTCGCGCTGCGAACGGCCACGCCTGAAAACCCGCATATCTGGCAAGAGCCGCGCTTTCGCGACGCCGATTCCCGGCCGATCACGCACTGGGGAATTCTGCCCGCCGAAGTGGGCCCGATTGCGGCGGCGGGAAAGTACTCCCTGCGTCTGACGGTTGGCGGGCAAGCCTTCAGTCAGCCGCTTACGATCGTGCCCGATCCGCGCGTGACAGCTTCGGAGGGGGACATCGCATCCGCGGTGAAAACACAGCTGCGAATTCGCGATGACATTACGAAAGTCTCGGATACTGTGAATCAAATCGAGTGGCTGCGGAAGCAAATTGAGGTTATCGAGACGATGTTGCGGCCTCCGAAGAAAAAGGAGCGGGAACGGCCGCCTTTTGCCGAGCCGGACGACTTCGACGAACCTGAGCCGGCGCCGGCACAGGATGAGGCACAGACAAAACGGAAGGCGGAGCTGCTCAAAGTCGTCGAGGAGATGGACAAGAAACTGCAGGCGATAGAGTTCAAATTTGTGACGCCAGCGCAAGTCAACAGCGATGACAAATACTATGTGGAGGCTTACAAAGTCTACCTCAACCTGATTTGGCTAAACGCCGAAGTCGGGTCGGGGGGAGGAGACGTTGCGGGAGGCGCTGATTTTGCGCCGACGGACACGGCGCTGGATTTGCTTCAGACGATAGAGACGGAACTGACGGGAGCGGTGGGGGACTATCAGAAGCTGGTTGAAAAAGATCTTCCGGCGTTTAACCACGCGCTTACGGAAAATAATCTTGCAGCGGTGACTGCCGCGGCGGGACTGCGGCTACCGAGTGACGTGAACGCGCAAGAGTAGTGACAAACCGTAAGCTGAGACGCGCTTAAAAACACTCGACGAGATGTTCGGCACCGCAGGGACCGCTTGCTCCTGCGTTTTGATTGACAGAGGTGCGAGGGGTTGGGCAGGATTGCAGGCCCAGTGGCCAACTTAAGCGCGCTATCTTCCGTGCTGCCTGCAATTGTTTACGTGAACCCCTGTGCCGGCGGCGGCTGCGTCCTATCTTGTGTTCCGCGAATTCGCAAAGTGTTCGAGGCCGCATTTGTTCCGGCAGAATTTGTTTTCGTTCGGAACGCTCAAGATCTCGAGTCGAAAGCTGTCGCCGCGATAAAAAGCGGCAGGCGGCTCCTGCTCGCTCTGGGCGGGGATGGTACGTTCCAGGAATTAGTGAACGCGGCGTATGGGGCTGATGTTGTTCTGGGCGTTCTGCCAGCCGGGGGAGGCAACGACTTTGCGGCTGGCCTCGGGCTACCTCCGGATCCGGTGGCGGCCGCGGAGATGATTTTGCGGGGGGAAACGAAGCAAGTGGATCTGGTGCGGGCGCGAACCGCAGACGGGCGCGTGCGTCTTTATTTGGGCGGGGGAGGACTAGGGATAGACGCCGAAGCGGCACGACACGCGAACGGAATGTTTCGGCGGCTGCCTGGAAGATCGCGTTACGTCGCGTCGGCGCTGTGGGCGTTCTGCGGTTGTCGCGCGATTGGCGTCAAAGCGGAATTTCCACGTAGCGATTTGCCCGCGATGGAAGTCAATGCTTTGATGGCCGCGGTTCTGAACACGCCGACGTACGGTTCGGGTATAAGGTTAGCTCCGGACGCACGCTTGGATGATGGCTGGCTCGACGCCGTGTTTGTCGAGGATTTAAATGTTTTTCAAGTCGCGAAACTATTGCCGCGGCTGGCGAGGAACGGTGAGCTGCGAACCCCACGCGTGAAACGGATGCGTGTTCGAGCAGTGAAGGTCGCCACAGATCGGCCCTGTATGTTTCACGGGGATGGCGAGATTTTGGGTCCAACGCCGGTGGAGATCGAGGTGGTGCCTCAGGCCGTTCGAGTTCTTGCGCCTGCGCAGAAGTAATCGTCTGGTTCCCACAGCCTTTCGCTTCTGGTAGTTTTCAGGGCGTGTTTTTGTGGAAAACTTTGCGCCGAATATCCGGCCAGAATTCTTTCAATTCGTTGGCGAGTCCATCGTAGAGGATCAGAAACCCAAACGTGGAAATATTCCGTCCTACCGTGCGATCCTCTTCGGGGTGGTAAATATTAGAGAGCCCGGCCGCCACGGCGTTGCCCAGCGATTCCGAGATATTAAAGCGATCATGTCCGGAGTCAGTGCGTGTAACGAAGAGCCGATTGATCCCATGATAGGCGCGATGGGCGAAGCTGCCTTTTCCCAATTGGTAGTAGCGGGGATCTTCGTGCAACAAGCTCGGAAAAATAGCCACGGTCATGTACGTGCCGATACTGTTGTCGGCAAATGACTCGCCATAGCGCTTGCCGTAAGCGCCCCAGCCTTGACCCCAGGACTTGGGATCATTTTTTGCCTGGGCTATGGCGGAGAGCGCTCCATTGAACGGATAGGCAGCCCAGTCAAAAACGCTCGCTGTGGCGATTCGATATTTCTGCCCAGAAGTCAGCGGGGGAAGAGTTTTGGAGGTTTCGACCGTGCCATAGTTCGGCAGCACTTCAAAAATGCGGTCATTTACCGTGCCGGTTTCTTTCTCGAGCTTGCTTTTGCCGATTTGATCGTCAGGCGTGGGCGTTTTATCCTGATCGGTTTTATCGTTTTTAGTGTCTTTGGTTTTTTCCGGCTGCTGCTGCTCCGTTGGCGCTGGCGTGGGCGCAGGTGGTTGCTGCGGCTGCTGCGCAAAGACCGGCGGAACAATAAAAACCAGGGTAATCAGGATTCGTAGAAACAAATGGCTCGGCCTCCCAATGGCGTTATGCACTCAAACTCCAATTCTCTCCTGAAGAAAAGGGGTTTTGGATGAAATGGGCTGACCGAGTTTCCAGAAAGCCGTGCTCGGGATTAGATTCACCCGCCTCCAAAATGGTTTCATTCCGGTTTAGCCCTGTTTGGATGCGTGCTGGCGCCCTCAAGCATGACGCAGCGGATTGGAAGGCGCGGTTTTCTCGTTTTGACTGGGGCGTTCGGAAAGCGCTGCGCGACTGGGCCGGGCTCAATCTTTTTTCTTTTCGATTTTCAGACTTAGTGTGATGTCTTTTCGGCTGTCAAAACTTGTAATGGTGCGAGTCGCCGATTTGGCACCGTCTTTTTCCGCATAGATTTCGTAGTCTGCGTTTGGATCGAGACCGCTGAACCGGTATTTGCCGGTATTATCCGTGTAGGAGCTACGCACGACATTTGTGCGCGTGTTTTTGAGGAAGACCACGCATTCCGAGACGAGATTGTCGGATTTATCTTGCACTATTCCGTGGACGGTGCGGAGTTGGGCTTCGCGCTTGGAGTCCTGGGCGGCCGCTGTAATCGCCACCATTGCCAGAACTGCCGCCAGAAAAAGAAGTCGCTTTGGCACGGTCATTTCTTCTCTCCCGCTGCAGGTTCCATACGAAACACTATACGTGCTTCGCTCACGCCTGTCTTGGCATCTAGAGCGCGCGTTTGATCCGTGAATCCTTTCGCTCGGATCACGATTTCATAGTCCGAGCCTTGAGGGACACGCACGGCAAACTCGCCCCGTGAGTTTGTATAGCCATCCCAGCGGTATTTTTTTTCGCTGCTTCTGCGAATACGCAGCTCCGCGCCGGGAAACGCGTACCCTTTCGGATCGAATACGGTCCCGATGATCAGAAAATCGTTGGCGTGGCTATACTTCTGTTTTTGGGGCTTTCCCGGAACTGGTGCCGGAGAGGCAGCGGGGGCCTGGGGTGGTGGAAGTGTAGGTTCCTGAGCTCCGGAGGATATTGCCGGACAGCAAACAAATACCGCTGCCATTCCCGCGACGACAGCCCACCGAGGATTGTTCATAAG
>Ga0070735_10005536_pt1 | contig 10443 bp, 11 predicted proteins | sample Coa_R1_FD_66443 | JGI IMG/M metagenome (GOLD analysis project Ga0070735, IMG submission 66443) | Surface soil microbial communities from Centralia Pennsylvania, which are recovering from an underground coalmine fire - Coalmine... | ecosystem: Environmental > Terrestrial > Soil > Unclassified ... | reverse complement strand
CGATTTCAAGCGAGGTCATTAATTTGCTGAATGAAGCTCCCACAGGCGGCGACTTTCATTGATGAGCGACCAACGTGGGAATTGAACCGCGACACGATCTAAACAGGGCGGCGGGAGGTGGAAGCGTTATGCAGAAAAAAGAACCGAATAAATTCTCGACGGTAAGTCTCGTGCTTCTGGTTATTGCAGCTTCGGTTACCATTTCGAGTTTCGCCCAACAGAGCCTGCTCCATATTCTTTCGCCCGTCTCCGGTCTTGTGGTTCATCCCGGCCAAACCGTGGCGATAACGGTGGGCGCCGATCCGTCAGTAAAGAAGTTGGTGCTTATCGGGCAGGATCCCATCGGCACAGCTCGGCCTGCCGCCGGAGGCGTCGCTGGAATTCTGACGCAAGGACGGGGCGAGACTCATCCGCTGCAGTTTCTGCTTACGGTGCCAAGCGCTATTCGGCCCGGAATATATCGAGTAACCGCCGTGGGAAGAACCGCCGCTGGTCCCGTGCAATCGGAGCCTCTGGCGCTCGATATCGAGCGACCGGACGATCCCACCCGAATCTGGGCTGAACCGTCTTCCATTCAGTTCACCCATGTGGGAGATCAAATCCCCCTGCGCGTGCTGGGCGCATTTCCCGATGGTTCCCAGAGCGAGTTGACCCGCTCCAGCAGGACGAAATTTGCCTCCGCCGACCCAAACATTGCATCGATCACCTCCGACGGCATGGTTACAGCGGTAGGAGAAGGGAAGACCAGTATTCTGATGCAGACGCCTTCAGCCGACTATGCGATACCAGTACGCGTCCGGCAGACGAATTAAGGGTGACTGGGAGAAATTGCAACCGCGCGGCAAATGCAAATCGTGATCCGCAAAATTGTTTGATCTGAAACAGCCTAAAAGTTTGTTTTTCGCAAGTTAGCCTTGCACCATGTCCACCGCCGCCATCTCGTTGCGCCGCTCCGTGACCGGAAATGCCCGCCGCAATCCCTTGGCGGCAATCGGTGTGCTGCTGGTCATCCTTTTCGTGATCTTCGCCGTGTTCGCTCCCTCGATCGCACCACAAGACCCCGCGTTCATAAATCTGCCAACCAGGTTGAGCCCGCCCTCATCGGCCCACTGGTTTGGCACCGACGAACTCGGCCGCGACATTCTCTCACGCATCATTTTCGGCGCGCGCATCTCCATGTTGGTTGGGAGCAGCGTCGTAATCCTCTCGCTCGCCCTTGGACTCATTATCGGCTCTATCGCTGGCTACTACGGCGGCCGCGTCGATCAATTCGTAAACGTGATTTTGATGAACGCTTTCCTCTCGTTTCCCGGAATTCTTCTGGCCATCGCGTTTGTGGCCTTTCGCGGTCCGGGAATCTTCAATCTTGTGCTTGCCCTTTCCCTCGGAGGCTGGGTGGGCTACGCGCGCCTGATTCGTGGCCAGGTTCTCGCCGCGCGCGAGCGCGAATTTGTAGAAGCTGCACGCGCGCTGGGAGCGAGCGATCTTCGCATTGTTCTTCGCCATATTCTGCCGAACATCATCCAGCCGGTAATTGTTCAAGCGGCGATCGGCATGGCTGGCGCGATTCTCGCCGAAGCCACCATGAGCTTCCTCGGCCTCGGGGTTCCTCCGCCGACGGCAAGCTGGGGAACTATGCTGAATGACGGCCGCGCTCATCTGTTCGACGCGCCTCATCTGGTGATTTTTCCCGCGGCCGCCGTCATGCTCGCGGTGTTATCTTTCAACTTCATCGGCGACGCTTTGCGCGACTATCTGGATCCGCGTTCACGGATCGAAGCGGGAATATAATCTGGAACTTTTTATCGCAGAGAGGCGAAGTAGTCAGGGGTCCCCGGAATCCTTCGCCAGCCAGCGCCCGGCCGCGCGCAGCCGGCCAAGTCCAGCGGTATAGCGCGCGAGGTAGTCCTGATTCCGCCGCCTGCATTCACAACTACCACGTCCGCTCCAGCCTGGGCGAACTTCTTCATCACTTCCTGTTGAACCTCAGCGGGTTGGCTCCAGAACAGGCAGGTCTCGTCAGTATTGATTTCAGCTACAATATTTAGCCGCAGCAAATAAGCCCAATAGGCATCGTTGTCGAATCCGATGGCCGCAACATTTGTTCCGGGTTTCAATCCAATCGTTTGCAGGCCGTCCGCAGTCAGATACTCGGCGCACGCATCGTTATGAAAGCCGTGGATCGACTCTCCATATTCGAGATACGCAATGGCAGAGATCAGTGCCAGCGATACGACAACCGTCACGACCCCACACCAGCGCGCGACTCCAGGTTTTAGGCGCACTCCCGCAAGCAGCGTTCCCCAAAGCAAAATCTCCCATGGGCCGAGATAGCGGCTTTCCATCAGGGTCAAGCAGTGCAGGGCTAAAGCAATCGTTGCGATTACTATGAGGTACGATCCTGCGGCGATTCCCATCGACGTTTGCCGAAGATCGGAGGTTAGGATAATGAGAAGAATGCCTGCAAACCAGGCCGTAGGGTGAAGCAGAATTCCGCCAAGCACCTTCATTTGGGTAAGCACGTGCCTCATGACCGCCGCGGGCAGTAATGCAGGCGACATTCCGTCATTCCAGTAGGAGGGATCGTACCAGGGCGGATAGCTTGATCGCAGCGGCCCATTGAATTCATACACGGCCGGATGCTCGAAGATTTTGCGCGTCGCATGCAAAGGCCGCCCGCTCCAGCGAGGTTCGCCCCGCCAGTTTCGCTGAGGCAGTTTGTAGTTATACCAGGCGAAGTTCAGTTTCCCCGCGTCAGAAAACGTGAAGCGATGCTTGGCGTGGGAAAGGAGCGAAACTTCCGGAAGAGCAATCAGGAAAAAAATCAGTGCTGACGTGGCCAACTGCCACTTGCGCGCTCGAAACGAACGGCGCGTAATGAACACCGCCGTCGCGAGAAAAATGAGCGCCATGGGAAAAAGAACAGCCTTTACGAGGTAGCCCAATCCGAGGCTGAGGCCAAACCACAGGTAAAGGTTGCGGCGTGATTCTGGCGTGATGGCAATGCGAATCAGCAATCCGGCCGAAAACAGCGCGGCTGTCATCATGCTCAAGTCGGGATTGATCGCCGTGATCTGATCGCCGACCAACAGCCAAATCAAAAACGAGTACCCCAAAACCCACATCTGCCAGGAAGGAATTGCCGAACTGCTGGAGGATCGGACGGCAGAAGACTCTCTTAATCGCAGCAGCGAACTCCAGAAGAATTCGAAGGCGGCGATGCAAAGCAACAACACAGGGAATGCCACTGCATGAGCGATGGGAAATTCCCACCGCAGGGATGGCTTGAAGATCGCGAGCATTGGCGCCAGGAGCCACGGATACAGAACGCTCCAATAGGCGTTGACGGTCATTGCCCAATCGCGGCGCAGGATGGCGCGAGCAATTTCCAGATATGACCGTGCATCCGGGCCCACGGTGTTGCGAGCAAGAACGATCTGAATCAATCCCAGGGCAACCGCCAGGCTGCGAAAAAACCATCGGATCCCTGAGCATCGCGGGCTGGTACCCTCATCCATTGAATTTGCACGGACAGTCGATAAACCCTGGCGTCGACTCTCAGTCGCGTCCGCTGCGGAATCGATCTCGATTCTCATTTAAAAGGGAATGAGAATCATAAACGCGCAAACCGCGTCTCTGCCAGATATTCACGAGTGACTAGGAATGAACGCGTTTCCAATCTTGATCTGGCTGCCTCCTGGGCTCTTGCGGTATTGCCTGCCTTGAAACGAAGCTGGCCGGGCCAAGGCCGAAAGCGGACTCTTCTGCTAAGACCCCGGTAATTCATTCAAAGCGCACGAGATCCAGTGCTTGACGAAAATGGCTACTTGCGATATAAATATCGCAATTAGCAATATGACACTGGGCGAGAAAATTCGTTACCTGCGCGAGGTCGAAGGTTCGCTCCGCGATCTGGGGCGGCCTATGACCCAGCAGGAGATTGTGAAAGCTGTCAAGCGGGAGCTAAAGCAAAGCATCAGCCAGTCCTACTTGTCGCAGATTGAAAGCGGGGCACGCCCGCACATGACGCAGTCGTCGCGCGCGCTGCTGGCGAAGTTTTTCAAAATCCACCCCGGTTTTCTGGTGGACGATCCCGAGGGTTACCACGCCGAACTAACTTCGGATTTGCGTACCACGGAAGGGAAGCTCGATGTTTGGCTGCTGCAAGGCTCGGAGCGTTTCGCCAGCGATCCGGAGGTCAGCGATGTTCTGATCAAGGCGGCACGCGAGAAAGACACGCGGCGATGTTTCTTGCTGCTGGGTGCGATCCTCGATACGCCTGGGTTGGCCGAGCGTTTGCTCGAAGCCTTGCGTCCGGGAGTTGGCCGAAAGCGGCAATCGTAACCGTGAGCGGCACGGTCCCATGGTGAAGGTGGAAGGGAGGCGAGCGCCATGAATCACGCAACAACAATGACATGGGCGGATTTCTATTTGATCTGTTTCGCGGTCGGCTTCTGTCTTAGCTTTTTTTCATTTGTCTTTGGGGGCGCGCGCACGGGTCACGCGCACCTTCCGCACTTTCACGCGCATATGAGCGGCGCGCATTTGCCCTCGGCTGGGAATGTGCCCGCTGTTGCGGGGCACGCCGCCTCTGGAGCGCGCGCGGGCACGCACAGCGGAGGCGTTTCGCCATTCAATTTTATAACGCTGACCGCGTTTCTCGCCTGGTTTGGCGGAGCCGGCTATCTGCTCACGCGTTACTCAGCGGTCTGGGTCGGGTTCGGTTTGCTGGCTTCGATCGCGAGTGGATTGATCGGTGGCGGCGTCGTGTTCTTGGTTTTGAGCAAGGTGCTGATGTCCGATCAGGAGTTTATGGATCCCGCGGATTACGAAATGGTTGGCGTATTGGGGCGCATCGCCAGCCCAATTCGCGAAGCCGGTACCGGAGAGTTGATTTACACGCAGATGGGCTCGCGCCGCGTCTGCGGCGCGCGCAGCGATGGCGGCGGAGCGATCGCCAAAGGAAAGGAAGTTGTAGTTACGCGCTACGAAAAGGGAATCGCGTACGTGCGTTTATGGAGTGAGATGTCGGGTGAGGAAAGCTCGCCGGAGCAGGCGGTGACAAGCAAGGAGCAGAAGCAATGAGCCGCGGCGCCTATAAAATCTTGTCCGCGTTCTTGTGGCTCGCACCGGTTGCGGTCTGCATTCGGTACTGGCAGCTTTGGGATCGGTTGCCCTCGCGCATGGCCACGCACTTCGACGCCGCCGGCCGGCCCAACGGATGGATGACGCGGGAAATGTCAATGTATTGGGCTGTGGGTTTTCTCGTGTTCATCGCGGCAACCTTCTTCCTGGTGCTCATAGTCGTGGAGCGGAAATATCCCGAATCGAAGTTGTCCTGGGTGCTGCTCGCGTTCTTTCACGCGGAAGCCTGGACGTTCGTCTACCTGATGAATTCGCTGGCTGAGTACAGCCTGAATCACACTGCGATTGCGATTGCTCCTGTTCCGATTGTTACGGTCGTAGGGCTTCTGGCTGTCCTAGGGGTGGCAATCGGGGAAAATCGCGGCACAACTTTCCCATCGGGCGCAGCCAATGATGTAGTGGCCGAAGAAATTCACAATGGCAGGAAATGGAGTTTTGTTTTCCTGGCGCCCTCGCTCCTGATGATTGGGCTTGCATTTGCTTTCCCGAGTTTCGCTGCCCGGCTGGCGCTTTGCCTCACTGCTCTGATTATTGTGGGTGCGTTCGCCATGGCGTGGGATGGCTTTCATTATTACTTCACACGTCACGGGGTCGAAGTTCGAACCCTCGGCTTTCGATTGAAGTCGATCCCGCTATTGCAGATCAAGAGCTACGAAATTCAGAAGTGGAACGCGATTCGCGGGTACGGCATTCGCGGCGCCGGCAATTGCAAAGCGTACGTGTGGGGAAACAGCGGGGTTCGCGTAGACCTTTATGACGGCTCGATATTTCTTGGGCACAGCGACCCGCAGCGGATCGTGCATGACTTAAATGTGATTAAGCGTTATCAGAACTCATAACCGAAAAAGTTTGTGAGGGGAGGCGTTTATGTTCGAGATGTCACACATGGTTGAATTATGGATTTTCGTTGGCCTGGGAGTGATGGTTCTCCTGTTCCTGATGAGCGGAATGGCCCGGCTCTATCGCAAGGCGGGGCCGCATGAGGCGCTCATCGTCTACGGCCTGGGCGGCACACGCGTGGTGAAAGGCCACGGCACGCTGGTGTTTCCCATGGTGCAGATTTGCCGCGACCTTTCGCTGGAGTTGATGTCGTTCGACGTCGCGCCCCAGCAGGATCTTTACACCAAGCAGGGTGTCGCGGTGACTGTCGAAGCTGTCGCCCAGATCAAAGTCAAGTCGGACACGGAATCAATCCTGACCGCGTCGGAGCAGTTCCTCACCAAAACCGACCAGGAACGCGAAGGGCTGATACGTCTCGTCATGGAAGGCCACCTGCGCGGCATCATCGGACAACTCACGGTGGAAGAGATTGTCAAGCAGCCGGAGATGGTTTCCGACCGCATGCGCGGTACCTGTGCCGAAGACATGAACAAGATGGGCCTCGAGGTGATTTCGTTCACCATTAAAGAAGTTCGCGACAAAAACGAATACATCACCAACATGGGCAAGCCCGATGTCGCCCGAATCAAGCGCGACGCCGATGTAGCCACGGCCGAAGCAGATCGCGATACAGCTATCAAACGCGCATTAGCCCAGCGTGAAGCCGCAGTAGCAAAAGCGCAAGCCGACCAGGAACGGGTTCTGGCGGAAACTCTGTCACTTGCCAAACAGGCCGAATCGCAGCGCGATCTCGAAGTAAAGAAAGCGCAGTTTCTCGAGGTCACCAAGCGCCAGCAGGCACAGGCCGATAAAGCCTATGACATTCAGACCAACATCATGCAGCAACAGGTTGTCGCCGAGCAGGTGAAGGTCATGCAGGTGGAAAAAGAACAGCAGGTGAAAGTGCAGGAAGCCGAAATCAATCGCCGCGAAAAAGAACTGATCGCGACCGTGTTGAAGCAGGCTGAGGTCGAGCGTCAGCGAATCGAAACTTTAGCCGCCGCCGAGAAGCAGCGCCTGATCGCCGAAGCCGAAGGCCACGCTTCATCCATCCGTGCGCAAGGTGAAGCGGAAGCCGAAATCATCTTCAAGAAAGGCGAATCGGAGGCCAAAGCCATGAACGTAAGAGCTGAAGCCTATCAGGAGTACAACCAGGCCGCTGTGATCGACCGCCTGTTCACTGCGATGCCCGAGGTGGTAAAGGCATTGGCCAGCCCGCTGGCGAATGTCGAAAAAATCACTATCGTCTCCACCGGCAACGGCGATGCCTCGGGCATGAACAAAATCACCGGCGACATCGCCAAAATGGCGGCGCAAGTGCCTGCGCTGTTCGAAACGCTATCCGGCATGCCGCTGTCGGAGCTGCTGGGCAAAGTTCGTCAGATTGGCGATAAGGTGCCCAAGCCGCCAACCGTGGAAGCGGGTAAGTAGGAACCTTAACCGCTTGCGTGGGCGCGGCCGCTTCGGCTGTCCCGCGAACGAAGCGAGCGCAAAGGGGAAACGGCCGAAGCAAGCGGGGTGGAAGCATATGAACACCAAATCGAAAGGGATGGGATTAGGACTCGCGTTGGGGGCATCACTGGGCGTCGCCTTAGGCGTGACGGCGGGCCACATCGCAATGTGGCTGGGGATCGGCATGGCAATTGGGATCGCCATCGGCAGCACAGTTCGCCGATCGACCTGTGCCCGCTGCGAAGGGGCAAAACAAAATCAACAGCTGAGTGCTACGAACTCGAAGCCTGACAGCTTGAACTCGTAGCGAACAAAGATAAAGAAGGGAGTTCACCATGGCATTACTGGAGCGCGTCGCAACATTAATTCGAGCTAACCTCAATGACCTGATCGACCGGGCTGAGGAACCCGAGAAGATGATCAAGCAGGTGATCCTCGATATGCAGAATCAGCTGCTGCAGGTGAAAACGCAGGTAGCCATCGCCATCGCCGATCAACACCTGCTGGAGAAGAAGCGAAAAGAGAATGAAGAAAAAGTCGCGGAGTGGATGCGCAAAGCCGAGTTGGCAGTCGATAAAAAGCAGGACGACCTCGCGCGTGCCTCACTGCAGCGCGTCGAGAGTTATCGCGAGTTGAGCGAAAACTTCGCTCAACAGGTGACCGACCAGAAAGCGCAGGTAGAAAATCTGAAAACTGCACTGCGGCAGTTGGAACAGAAGCTCACCGAAGCCCAAGCCAAGGCCGATCTGCTGATTGCGCAGAACCGCCGCGCCCGCGCCGTAGGCAAAGCCAGCGACGCGCGTCTCGCCATCGGCGATGGCTCGAAGGCCGCAGCCTTCGACCGCATGAAGCACAAGGTGGCGCGCTCGGCAGCGGTTAGCGAAGCCAAGGCAGAGATTGCCGGTGAGAACATGGAAGATCGCTTGGCGGCTTTAGAAAAAGAAGATCGCATCGAGCAGTTGTTGGCGGAGTTGAAAGGGAAGCGAGGCGCATGATACCCCGCTAACCAAATGTCGAGAAGGAGGAAAGTTATGTCAACCACATTGCGCTTGACCGGAGCGCGGGTAGTGTCTGTTGGGATGCTGGCACTGGTGCTAGCCGTGTTGAGCATGCAGGCCCAGGAAAAACCCGAAACCTTGGCGCAACAATCCGCGGAGGCGTGGCTCCAACTCGTCGACTCGGGCAGGTACTCCGAAAGCTGGAACGAGTCAGCATCGCTCTTCAAAGCTGCCGTTACCACGGAACAGTGGGATCAAATGCTGCATGCGGCCCGCGATCCGCTGGGCAAACTGCAGTCACGAAAGTTAAGAAGCGCCACCTACACCAAAAGCCTGCCGGGAGCGCCCGATGGTGAGTACGTTGTAATCCGCTACGACAGCCGCTTCGAGCACAAACAGTCGGCAGTGGAGACGATCACACTCATGCTGGATAAAGATGGGCTCTGGAGGGTGTCGGGGTATTACATTAAGTAAGGTTAACCAGCGTTCTCCGTTGGCGCGCGCTATGAAGGTGATGGGTAGTCAATTTATGATCCTTACTACCTGATGAAAGCAGGCACGGTATGGACGCGTTACTGATGCATCGGCTTCACTTCGCTTTTACCGTCACCTTTCACTATCTCTTCCCGCAATTGACCATGGGATTGGCGCTGCTCATCGTGGCCCTCAAAACCATGGCCATTCGCAAGAAAGATGAACGCTACAACGAAGCGGCACGCTTCTGGGCACGAATTTTCGCGGTCAATTTCCTGCTCGGCGTGGTGACGGGCATCCCAATGGAATTCCAGTTCGGCACGAACTGGTCGCAGTTTGCCCGCACCACCGGCGGAGTAATCGGCCAGCCTCTTGCCATGGAAGGAGTGTTCTCGTTTTTTCTCGAGTCTGCATTTCTCGGGCTTTTCCTTTTTGGCGAGAAGCGGCTGTCTGCCTGGGGCCACTGGGCCGCCGCGTTTCTTGTATTCGTCGGATCGTGGATTTCCGGATTCTTCATCATCGTGACCAACGCCTGGATGCAGCATCCCGTTGCCTACCGCGTTCTCCCCAACGGAGTCTATGAAGTCACAAGTTTCTGGGGACTTCTGAACAATCCCTGGGCACTGCTGCAATATGCGCACACCATGTCGGGCGCTGTGATCACGGGATCTTTTGTAATGAGTTCCGTCGGGGCATTCTACCTGCTCGAAAATCGCTTCGCCGAGCATGGAAAAATCTTCGTTCGCGTCGGTGTGATCGCCGGCGTCATCGCTTGCATTACCCAAATCTTTCCGACGGGCGATCTGCACGGCCGCTACATGGCTAAACATCAGCCGGCAGCGGTCGCCGCGATGGAGGGATTGTTCAGCTCGCAGAAAGGCGCGCCGATTGTCCTGATCGGACAACCTGATGAAATCACGCAGCGCATCGATAATCCCATTGCGGTAAACGATGTGTTGAGTTTTCTGATTTACGGCACAACCAAAGCCGAGGTTGAAGGGCTCGATCGAATTCCGCGCGAGGATTGGCCATCGCCCCTGCCGCTTTTGTTTTACAGCTATCACATTATGGCGGGGCTGGGAACCTACTTCGTGCTGCTCATGGCGGTCGCCGCATTTCTGCTGTGGCGTGGCACTCTCTTCGAAACGCGCTGGGCGCTCTGGCCGCTCTTGTTGAGTTTTCCTTTTCCCTACATCGCCAACACAGCTGGATGGATGACCGCCGAAATCGGTCGCCAGCCCTGGGTGGTTTATGGCTTAATCCGTGTGTCGCAGGGATACTCGAAATATGTCTCCGCCGGAAACGGCCTATTCACGCTCCTCGGCTTCATGGGGATGTACACGATTCTTTCCGTCCTCTTTATTGTGCTTGTATATCGCATCATCGAACAGGGACCGGTCCTGGGCGGCAAAATGCCTGCGCCGGAAGCCGCATCTGTATTGGCTTGAGCTTGGCCTGAGGAGCGAACGATGGGATTCATCTGGTTTTGGCTCGT
>Ga0070735_10005535_pt1 | contig 10443 bp, 8 predicted proteins | sample Coa_R1_FD_66443 | JGI IMG/M metagenome (GOLD analysis project Ga0070735, IMG submission 66443) | Surface soil microbial communities from Centralia Pennsylvania, which are recovering from an underground coalmine fire - Coalmine... | ecosystem: Environmental > Terrestrial > Soil > Unclassified ... | reverse complement strand
TCACGTAGCTCTCAAACATCCTTGGTGTTTCGAAGACCGCATACATGTGACAATCGGCGTGGCTTACAACTAATCCTGCATCGCGGGCAATATCGATTTGACTGGAAAGCTCCAGTTCGAGGCTTTCTGGCTCTGCGTTGAGGTCGCAGGCTCTGGGAAGAAAATATCCTGCAGCATCCACCAACCCAGGTTGCCGAGAAGTCACCGGACGCCATTTATAGTTTGCCCATTCACTGGTAATCGCAAGATGAACCCCGATATCGCACGCTTCATGTTTGCGCGCATAATCGGCCGCTTCAGGAAACCAGGGACAAGGCGTCATCGCACTTGCTGAAGTAATGGCGCCGCACTCAAAGGCATCAAAAATTGCTGAATTGATGGAATGGCACATCCCTAAATCATCAGCGTGAATGATGAGAAGCTTGGCGTCTGGGGAGAGCCCGAGGGACTGTGCGAAATCGCTCATAGTATTCGTCTTCAGCTTGAAATGAAAACAAGACGTCATACTAACATGCTCATCGAAACACCATCAAAGCGTTGTTGTCAGGAAACTTCCTTGTGATAAATCCAGCAGACGCGCTGCCGTTGAGCTCCAAATTCGCGTCTGAGAAAGCGATTCAGGTCAGGATTCGTCCATCCAAGTATGTATTTCTCAAAGCCAAGTTTGCACAAATCGTCGACGCAGCGATGCAGCACCACGAGGCCAACGCCCCCACCGCGATGCTCCGGATGCACGCCCAATGGGCCGAGCGAGCCAGTCCCAACGTTATTGCTTTCAGAACATCCTACGGACACAACCTCATCCTTCCACATGGCAATGTGAACTGTCGGAGGATCGTTCAGCAAAGCGCGCCTGGTTTCATGCTCCCAATGGGGAAAATGCTGTTGCAGGAATGCAAAGGCCCTCTCATGGTGTTCTGCTTGCAAACGATGAAAGCTATATCCTTTATTCTCTAAGGGCGCGACGCGATGTTCGTAGTTTCGCTGAAAGCTTGTCTGGGCGATGAGATTTTGCGCATAGCCTTTCCAGGTATATCCATGCTTCTCGGCAAAGCACGTAGATTCCATGTCGAACGCATCGATACCGGGAAGAAAGTAATTACCGGTAATTGCCAGCACATTGATTCTGGAAACCGTGCCAGCACTCTGCAAACGACGCTCTAACTCCTGCAACAAGCTTGCGCCAACACCACGCCGGCGGTGTAGCGGATCGACCACGAGCAGCCGGATTCCCGCCAAATTCTCGTAACCGAGCAGCGTGCCACAGGCAAATCCAGCAAGATCCCCATCTTTGAAATAGCCGATGCAAAGGCCGGGCGAATAATCCAGCGCATTAAAACACTTCTCGGCTAAAACGCCAGGAATGATTTCCTCATATTTGGCCCGCGTCCACAGCGTCTGCATGGCTTCGAGATCGGCGTGTTGCAGGTTTCTGATTGCATTCATATCCCTAAACTCTCGTCACCAGTTCTTCCTCAGGAATCTCCACGCCGGCCTCCGGTATTCCATGATGGCTCCCAGCATTGCCATCGCGCGAGACAATCGGAGCCAGGAACGATAAGACGATCGCCGGAATGCCACAAAGCAACGCCCAGATAAAAAAATTTCGATAGCCGATTCTTGTCTGTATAAATCCGCTTGCGGCACTTGGCAAAATTGCTCCGAGATTCATCAATGCGCTGGCAAAAGCGTAGTGCGCCGTCTGATATTTCCCTGGCGCAATTTCCTGCATCATCAGCACGATGATGCTCACAAAACCAAATCCGTAGGCAAACATCTCAAGAATCAACGCAGATGTAACCGTAGAAAACAGCAAGCTTCCTAGGCCATCCGCTTGCTGAGGCAGCGCAGGTAACGCAATACTCAAATAGACATACACAAGAGTTGGCAGGTTGAGAATCACAATGAGCGGAGCAAGCGCGCGCTTGAGTCCGGCTCTTGCGGCAAACTGCCCGCCAAGCAATGTACCCACGACAAATGCGATGGTGCCAAGCGTCCCATAGACTGTTCCGAATTGAGCAGTGGAAAGCCCCAGCCCTCCGGAATCGCGTGCAGCTTTCAGAAACAGCGGACCGATCTTTAAGATTTGCCCTTCTCCTAAACGGGACAGAAGAATAAAACTCAGCAGCAAAAGGATCTTCGGCTTTTTAAAAAAGCTTAGGACCACGTCGCCAAACGTGTCCGCGATCTCTCGAAGATTCTTTTGTGGTTGCGCCTCCGCGCCCCGAGGCAAAGTTCGCAAGTGATAGAGGCTCAACAGTGCCAGAATGCCGCCCATTAAGGCAAAAACAATCATCCACGCTTTCACGATCGGCATGCGCGCTTCCAGAAATCCCGCGAAAATAATGAGCCCGCCCTGAACAAAAAATCGCGCCACATTATAGAACCCGCTCTGCCATCCGGCATAAGCGGCTCGCTCGCTGGGGTTGAGACTGGAGATGTAAAGGCCATCCGCGGCAATGTCATGCGTAGAGGAAAAAAGCGCCAGCAGGCCTAAAAAGCAGATGGAGTAGCGGAAATAGTTCGATGAGGGCAGGCAAAAGGCAAGCAGGCCCATGCTGAGCCCGCCAAGGCACTCCATGGACAGCACGAAGAATTTTTTCGTCTTGTAGAGCTCAAGGAATGGGCTCCAAAAAAGTTTGAGCACCCAGGGCAAAGCCAGCAGGCCGGTAATGAATGTGGTGACCTCATTGCTGATTCCCATGCGCTGATAAAAAATCAGCGCCATCAGGTTCACCACAAAATATGGGACGCCCTCGGCAAAGTACAGGGTCGGCACCCAAACAGCCGGATGCTTGCGCTGATTTGGCAGAATGCGGTCCACTTGGTACCATCCCCTCGCATCAAATCCAGAAAAAACCCGCCGATCGAACGTCGTCGAGTAAATAAACCATCGGAAAGAATTACCATTATTGCAGGAATCGATTGTTCCTGAACAGTCGGACGCACCATAAAAAGCTATTGCGGGACAGATTTTTGAAAGAAAAAAAATCCAGCCTTAGAATTATCAGTTCCGCAAGAAGTCGTGGACTGGTGGCTACGATTTCACAACCTTCCGATCAGATCCGAATGAATATCCATGAACCTTTGCTGACGGTTTTCATGCCTCACTATCGCTGCGAGCAGTATATACGCCAGGCAGCAGAGTCGGTGCTACAGCAAAGCTATCGCAATTTCCGCCTGGTGATCGTCGATGATGCCTCGCCCACCGACGCATGGATTGAGACATTGCGCCCTGTGCTCAAAGATCCGCGAATATCGTTGTTTCATTCCACGGAAAATGTAGGGCCCTATCGTCTCTTCAATCGGATTCTGCCCCACATCACAACCCCGTGGATTGCATTTCACGATTCCGACGATCTTTCTCATCCCGACCGTTTCAAGCTGCAATTGCATTACGGCAAACGAACACAGGCGGATATCGTGTGCTGCAATTTCTATCGCACGACCGAAAACGGCGACGTAATCAGCTCACACAATCTTGCGGTGGACGCCAACCGCCAACTCGACCGTGGACGAAAGTTCGTGGGCCTGCATTCCACCATCATGGCCAGGCGCGTGGTCTTTGAAGCGCTCAAGGGATTCGATGGAACCACACGCTTTGGTGCGGATACTGAGTTTCTGCTGCGCGCAGCGCGCCTGTACCGCATTCGAAACCTGCGCCGGTACCTTTATTACTATCGCCAGCGTTCAACCTCGCTCACCGGTCAGGGCGATACCGGTATTGGCTCTCCGGCTCGCAGAGCGTACGGTTACACCGTCTATAAGCGGAATTATCGCTGGCAACAGATTCGCACTACCGCGACACTGATGCGTGCGCTCCGTGCGGCTCCAAATAATGTGGATTTTCGACTTCATCCGGTAACCGTGGACGCATAGGATCATTTCAGCTACATACGTTGCTATTTCAATCCATTTTGGCCGGTATGAATCCCCAAAAAGCTACGCATAAAATTTTATGGATCGTCATGGCAGCATGCTTTGCGCTGCCTGGAACAATGGTGGCTCAGCAGCCCGCGCTTAGAATTGAGACCGATGTCTCTTACGGAATTGCGGATGGCAAGCCCCTCTTGCTGGATGTCTACCGTTTACCGGACAAAATATCCCGCCCCGCCATCGTCTTTGTACATGGCGGAGGCTGGACTAGCGGCGACAAAAGTGGCTTCAGCGACATGGCCCAGGACTTTGCCCGGCGCGGATTCGTCTGCTTCGCCGTAAATTATCGCCTCGTCACCGAACCGCCCGCGGCTTCGCACTTTCCCGATCAGTTGGACGACATCCAGCGCGCCGTTCGCTGGATCCTGGCACATGCAGCAACTTATGGCATAGAACCAAAACGCATCGGCGCACTCGGAGGGTCGGCAGGTGGCCAGTTGGCTGCGCTTCTGGGCGAGTTCGACACACGAGACAATCGTCCTCAAGAACTTAGCAACTACTCGAGCCGCGTGCAGTGTGTGGTGGACATGTATGGGCCAGCGGACCTAACTACATCATTTACTGGCGTCCCGGATCTTGATGTACAAGCATTAGTCAACTTATTTCTCGGCGGCACCGTTAAGCAAAAACCTGATGTTTTTCTGGCAGCATCTCCGATCTTTCATATCGATAGCGCTACCGCGCAATTTCTGATTTTTCATGGCACCGATGATCCGATTGTGCCGGTTGAGCAATCGCGCCGCTTCGCGCATGCTCTGCAGGAGAAAGGCATTCCGGTCACATATATCGAATTCCCCGGGGAACAACATGGCTTCGTGAAGCCTGCGGACGTCGATAAGTTTGCCAGCGCAAGCACCCAGTTCTTTGATAGCTGCCTGAAGCGTCCGGCGACGTAATTGACAGTCTGGAAACGGGAGTATTTTTCATTAAAAAGCAAATTACTGACATCAGATTGTCAACAATAGTTACCAAATAGTTCGGCTGCAAAATCGACATTCGCCCTTAAAATGCCAGCAAAGCTGCCTTTTGGGCACTTTGGTTGAGTTTTAAGCCCCGCAAGCAAGAGCCTTCGCGAGGCAAGCGGAGGAATGTCGCGATGATCTTTCCACTGGGACACGAAAACATGCAGGGCCGGCGATGGCCGGTGGTTTCGCTTGTCATCATTGCCTTAAACCTGTTCATTTTCCTTGGGACAAAAAACCATTTACAGGACGAAAACACCGTATCGCCGCGAGTTGTCGCCAGGGAACACATCCTGTTCCTGAGCGCTCGCTTTCCCAGTCTGGTCGATGCGGAGATGACGCCTGAAGTCCAGAGCATGGTGGAGCAATTCAAACAGGATCATCCTGACGACTTCAAACTGCTCGCGGCCAACCAGCGCGGACCTGCCGATGCCTGGGAAGCGCACTGGCTGATGCGCGATTGGGATCCTCAGGATCTCAAAGATGAAATGCAGAAGCTTTGCAAGGACTATGAAGCTAGCAGTGCGACCGAAGAGGTTTCATTTTTTGGCAAATACGGCTTTGTGCCAAGCCATCCTACGCCATTGAGCTTTATCACTTCGCAATTTCTGCACGCAGGATGGCTGCATTTAATCTTCAACATGTGGTTCCTGTGGTTGGCTGGCAGCATTCTCGAAGATGCTTGGGGACGACCCGCCTATACAATCTTCTATTTATTAGCGGGGGTAATTGGAAATTTTGCCTACCTGCTCACAGCTCCGCATAGCGACATTCCTGGTATAGGCGCGTCTGGCGCGATCGCAGGTTTAATGGGTGCATTCCTGGCACGCTTCCCGAAAGTCAGAATTCGCCTTGCGTGGCTTTTTGTTGCCGGCTTTCGGATACGATTGATTCGCTTTTTCGCTCCGGCCTATGTGATCTTGCCTCTCTGGCTCGTGGGAGAAATCTTTAGCGGAATCCTTGCGCATGACAACGTGGGCCACTGGACCCACGCAGCAGGCTTCGTGTTTGGCATGGGCGGCGCCCTGCTGCTGAAAGCCACGGGACTCGAGCACACCTTAAACAAAAAGATCGAAGAGAAGATTACCTGGACTGCTGATCCGCAGATCGTCCGCGCGAATGAATTACTCGAACAACATCAATATGAGGACGCTATCGCCGAAGCGCAGCAGCTTCTCAAACTCAAGCCGAACTCCATCGATGCCTACGAAATCATCCTGAAGGTCCAGGAAAAACAGGCGAACTATACGGCACAGCAGGAAACCCTGGGTACCCTATGCCGTCTGTATGCCGCCTCAGGCAATGGACAAATGGCCTGGGACTGCTATGGTCTCTTCGAGAATCTGGGCGGCAAGGATATTCCGGCAGCTACGCGCCTGGAACTGGCGAAATACCTGGAGAAGGAACAGGCCTGGGAGCCGGCAATCGCGCAGTATCAAAAGATTATCGAAAAACAGCCCAACGAGCGCACTTCACTCATGGCACTGATGGCATGCGCGAGAATTTGCCTGAAACAGAACCGGATCGCCGAGGCAGAAAAGTATTTCAACGCTGCCGCGGCCTCTCCGGTTCCACATCTGGATATGGATGGCATGATCGCGGCAGGCCTCAAGCAATGCGCCGCCGCAAATTTGGGTCTTAGTGCTGGAGCAGGCAATAAGTAAACTAGCCCAAAACAATCAGCAAGATACCTGTGACGCTTTGCCGTTCCATTTGGTCAGGGAACAGGTGTAGCGCTGGGCATCGTCTGTGACGTATTTGTTCCCATGCTCTGCACTCGTACTGCCAGGTCATGATTGAACTGAAACTTGATCGTAGAAGTGTCTGCGGAGTCGTTGTATGCGCTGAGAAGCTTGCGCGGATCGGCCATGACCTCCATTACTCCATCGCGTCCGCGCTTCTGCTGAATGGCTGCCAGCAACGCTGCGCCGGTGGCAGCATATCCGTTGCCAGCAAAAGGCTTGATCGCCTTGGCAAAGTCTTTCTCGTTCATCATCTGCTTGAGTGTGCGGGCCAGCACGCGCTGCGCTTCTTCCACCAACACCGGCAAATCCTTTTGATAGGGCGCGACACTTGCTATCGTCGCCAGATTTTCCGGTTTGCCCTCAGAATCATTCAGAAAGGTCGCACTCCCTTGCAGCATGAGATTGGCGAGAAAGTTCCACGCCTGCAACTCGGCGGGAGAAAGAATTAATGAATCGCGCTTCTTGTTGAGAATCTTCTGGTAGCCAACATGATGGTCAGCATCAGCAAAGAACACCAGCACATCGTGCGGCTGAAGGATGGGCAGATTACGCGAAGATCGCCATGCATTTTGCAGCACATCAATGTAGACCTGATTATCGATTGCCGCGGCTTCGACCGGGCCTCCCATCACGTAGAAATAGCGCGGAGCGAGAATCATCTTCTCGGGTAAATTATGTTCCGCCACCATCGCGGTGCGTCCGATTCCCGGTTCGCGGCGCATCTGCTTGAGACGCGTTTGCAGCGTGTCGAGGTTCTTCGCCGCCCATAGCAGCGCAGGAGCGATTTCATTCTTCAGCAGTTCGACACCGCGCCTGCCATGCTCGGTTTGCTCTGAGGGTTTAATATCGGCGATTTCGCCGCGGCATACACCTTTGATCACCTCAACATACTGGTCGGCAGTTACCGCGCCGAGTGTGTTCAGCTCTTTCAGCATGAACTGTCCACCGGGAAAGAGCAGCGTTTGCGTGATCTGCCGGTCTGGGATTGGGCCTTTGGCACAGGTTTGCAGCAAGGTAATCATCGAATCCGGCTCGATGGAATCGACGATCTCTCCGCCGGAGTTGGGCTGCGCCAGCATCGAACCACACAGGACGAATGGAAGAACCACCAGGACGAGTCGCTTCAGGAATCTCATGTCGAACGATTTTAATATGTCCGGCAAAATCTCTACTGTCCGCTGGCCAGGTGTTGCAGTAGGAAGTTGTAGTCAGCTTTATATTTTTCGAGTTCTTCTCGCGTGGGCGCAGAGAGCACCACATTCACCAGCAGTCCGCTGATCGCAATTTTCGTGTCGAGATCTACATACGAACCATCTTTCTTGCTGCAGGTAAACATCTGGGAGATCACTGGGCATGCTTTTTCCAGAATAATGGGACGCTTGAGGTCCTCGACGCTGAGCTTTTCACAACGCTGACGAAAAGCACTAACGTCATCTTTCACCGCCTCATCAAAAGGAGACCCCAGCGGCTCGGCATTCACATACATCAATACCTTCGCGCTCTTATAGCTTTCGCCTTTTTTGATCACATAAAAGGGATCCTTTTCCGTACTATCGTGAAACCAGCCTGTTGGCAGTTCCATCGCCAGAAACCCCATCGTGGAAGCATAGAATTCCGTGTTGTCGAAATGGACGACTCTCTTGCCACATCCCTGGGCCAATGCACCCACCGGCAGCAAAACTGCAAGTATCATCAGACCAACGAAACGCTTCCTCATACAAACCCTCCTCGCGTCATTCGACTCCTAGTTTGACGCTCCGCTTTGGTGACAATTACAATAGATTTTGAAATTGAAATTCAATTTCATTTTCATCTAGCCCATGCTACAGGCATTCATCATCATGCTGCGCGAAGGTGTCGAAGCTGCCCTGATTGTGGGCATCGTCCTCGCCTATCTGAATAAAATTGGACGCGGCGACCTGCGAAAGGTCGTCTTTACAGCGCTTGGATCCGCTTTTCTTGCCAGCCTCGGCGGGGCGATCATTCTCTCGCGCACCCAGTTCAATCAGGACATTTTCGAGGGCTGGGTCATGCTGGTCGCCGCCTTCTTCGTAATCACCATGATCATCTTCATGGCGCGCACCGCCCGCACACTGAAGGGCGACATCGAGACGAAGATTGGGCGCATGGCCACCGGCGGATCGGGCTTCGGTATTTTTCTCTTCGTCTTTCTCATGGTGCTACGCGAGGGTGTGGAGACCGTGCTGATTCTCTCCGCGGTCACGCTGAATTCCTCTGAACTCATGAGCTTTATGGGGACGCTCGCCGGCGTGATTGCCGCCATCGCCTTCGGCGTGATGTTCGTCAAAGGCAGCGTGCGCATCAATCTGCCGCGCTTCTTCCGCGTCACCTCGGTCATTCTTTACTTCGTGGCCTTTCAGTTGGTAATTTCCGGCCTGCATGAACTTTCGGAAAACGGAGTTCTCCCGTCTAGCCAGAAAGAAATGGCCTGGATCGGACCGATCGTCCGCAACGATCTCTTCTTCTTTGTTGTGATCCTGGCACTGGCCGCGCTGATGGTTTTGTTTGAATACAAGCGCCGCGCTCCTCTGCCCTCACCTGAGGGAGAAAGCAAAGCCGAGCAGCGCAAGGCCGCATGGACCGCCCGCCGCGAACGCCTCTGGATGTCGTCGGTCTACGTTGCCTGCTTCGTACTGATTTTCCTGGTCACAGCGCAGGTCATCTATGCACACAGCGCTACCGCCCTGTCGCCTGCGACTCCCGTAGAACTCAATACCGGTTTTGCCGCGATTCCCTTATCCCAGGTCGCGGACGGCAATCTCCATCGTTATGTAGTGACCATCGACGGCCATGCAGTTCGCTTTCTTGTGATGAAAAAGCCCGATGGCAACATTGCCACCGCGCTCGATGCCTGCCAGATTTGCGGCATGGTTGGCTTCTACAAGACCGGCAACAATATCATTTGCAAGAATTGCTCTTCGCCCATCAACACACAGTCGGTTGGCCAGCCGGGCGGCTGCAATCCGATTCCCTTACCCGGACAGATCTCCGGTGACCGCATTCTTATCTCGTCCGCCGATCTGACCTCTGCGATGGCGCAGATCAAGAAATAGCGCGCTATGTTTCTGCAGCTTGTCTTCGAATCCTTCCGCCGGCAGCAGCGACGCAAACTACTGGCAGCGTCTTCCGTAGCCCTGGGGATGGCGGTCGTCACCGCAATGATCGCCATCGGCACGGACGTCGGGGACAAGATGAACCGCGAACTGCAAGCCTATGGCGCAAATATCATCTTCTATCCTGAACAAGACACCCTCGACCTCAGCGTCGGCGGCGTTGCGGTGAACGCCCAGAACGACGGGGCTTATCTACATGAAAGCGATCTGCCCAAACTGAAATCAATCTTCTGGCAGAACAACATTCTGGCATTTGCGCCCTTCTTGCCGGTACAGGTCAATGTTCAACCATCAGAATCGTCCACTGCCCAACCCACGCAATTCATCGGCACATACTTCAACAAAGAGATTAAGAATGGCGACGCATCCATAACCACCGGCGTGAACAAGACGCATCCATGGTGGAAAGTGCAAGGTTCATGGCCCGCAGATAGCTCCAGGGATGTGCTTGTAGGCCAAGAGCTGGCCAATACCCTGCACACCTCGACGGGATCAACCCTCTGGATCAATCGCCAGGCCGTTCACGTAAGCGGCATACTCTCCACCGGACAGGACGAAGACAAAGCCGTCGTCGGCCCGTTAGCGATGGCTCAGACTTATCTTGGACGTCCCGATGCCGTGCGCCGCGTTTATGTCAGCGCCCTCACCAAGCCCGAAGATGCCTTT
>Ga0070735_10005534_pt1 | contig 10445 bp, 9 predicted proteins | sample Coa_R1_FD_66443 | JGI IMG/M metagenome (GOLD analysis project Ga0070735, IMG submission 66443) | Surface soil microbial communities from Centralia Pennsylvania, which are recovering from an underground coalmine fire - Coalmine... | ecosystem: Environmental > Terrestrial > Soil > Unclassified ... | reverse complement strand
CGTCAATCTCGAATAGAAACTCGCCTTCGGCGGGACTGGGTTTACGTTTCCCTTTCATCGTGAGTGCAATGTAACACCCATTCGGTGAAATTCATCAAGTCCCTTTTCGATGACAATCTCGGGTCTCCCCGCCTCGCTCCCCGCTTTCACATCATTATCTACGGACGGATTACGGCTAAAGATCAACCAGCCCTCAGTTCCCAAAAATTAGGTGCGACCGTTCGCCGCCGGAATTATTGCACTCCAGATGCCAGCGCGCCATCTCGTAGGCGGGTGTGCTGTTCTTTCCCAGCGCCGTCACCTATGTGGATGCTTCCGGCAATCGGAACACCTTCATTTCGCTGACGGCCAGCGACGCGGTGTCACAATTCGACCTGCTCCTGAACTATTGGAATGGCTTCAGCTGGAACTGGCAGAGTGTGGGTGTTCCTGCCGGCACATCTTGGGTATACGGTAATTCCTCATTCATAAACGGGAGCTCTCCTCCCTGGACTGGCGGTGGTGAATCAGAACCTCCGGAAATCTCCGGTAAGTGGCAGACAGAGGGGCTGCGATTTCTTTGATCTTCCTGAAACTAAATGGACCGCTCGCAAATCACACAAGCGCGGACACCCAATGCCATTCCTCTTAACACAAATCGCGTTAACAGAAGCTGCGAACCCCAGGAATTTCACCCTCCGGCGCGACTGCCAATTCAACCGCGGTTAGAGATAATTTGTGGCAAGCTGCAAGTCGATATAATTTCTGAGATTATCATCAATCGTCATTTTGGGAGGCGAGATTTACCAATGTTGTTTCCCCAGGAGCCTATTCTGTGAGCGTTTACCCCAGATTTTTATTTTTTCTCTTATTTTGCTTCGCCATCTATCCAAACGTTATCAGTGCGCAACAGTCGATTTCTGTAGGAACCACTCAGTCTTCAGCAGAGGAAAACGTCACTGAAGCTGACAATCTCACAAAGCAGGCGCGAGCAGCATGGCAAATCAGTGACCTCGGCGAAGCGGAGGTTTGCTATCAGCGCGCTTTGGCTATCCGGGAGAGACTCGCGCCCGGCAGCGTCGGACTGGCAGAAGACCTCAACGGGCTGGGAAATGTTCATGAACGTAAAGGCGAATTGGACATCGCTGAACGGTATTTCCGTCGCGCACTCTCAAAATCACCTGCACTCAGCCCTGAGCTTGCAGTTAGCCTGAACGGTTTGGGAATGGTCGCCGAGCAGAGAGGCCAACTGGTGCTGGAAGAACGCCTTCATCGGCGAGCGTTTGCAATTCAGCGTAAACTGGACCCCAACGGCCTGGCTTTCGCAGATGGATTGGCGTATCTGGGACGGCTCGCTTATTTCCACCATCTGTATGACAAATCAGAGATGTATTACAAACGATCTTTGTCAATTCGCGAGAAACTCGCTCCGGGAAGTCTTGATGTTGCGTCAACTCTCATAGCGTTAGGAACACTGGCTTACGCTCGTAACCAATTGGCGCAGGCCGGCGATTTGTATCACAGAGCATTGGACATTGGAAACAAGGTCGCCCCCAACAGCCTAGCCATCGCTAATTTTTTGTCACATCTTTCACCTCCTGCTTTCGACCGGGGCGACCTCGACGAAGTGGAACGGGTAGAGCAGCAAGCACTCGCAATCGAGCAAAAAATTGCGCCAGAAGGGTTAGACATGGCGGTGAGTCTCACCCGGTTGGGTGATGTCCTTGAATATCGGGGTAATCTCGTTGGGGCAGAACAGTATTACATGCACGTATTAGACATTCGGAGACGATTGGTCCCGAACAGTCTTGCGGTCGCGGCGATCCTTGCCCGGTTGGGAATTATTGCGGAAGATCGCGGTGAATTCACGAACGCTGAACAATATTATCGTCAATCGTTATCCATCCAGACAAAATTAGCGCCCGGAAGTATGGAGGTTGCAAACACTCTCAATTGGCTGGGTCAGGTGGCAATTGATACCGGCGACCTTGAGCGTGCTGCGCAGTGTTTGCATCAATCCATCATGATTACTCAGAGATTGGATCCATCCAGTCTGGAGCTTGCAGAAAGATACGCTAGTCTTGGGCGAGTTGCCAGCGAGCGCGGTGATGTGGGGGAAGCAGAGGCCTTGCTTCGCCGCTCGTTGGTAATATCCGAAAAAATCGCGCCTCAGGGTGTCGGAGCTGGAGAAATCCTGAATCTACTGGGCGAGGTACTCCGGCAACGGCACGCGCTGGCGGAAGCAAAAGAATGCCAGTTAAAGGCGTTGGCAATCCAGCAAAAGCTCAACCCGAATAGCCCTGCGGTGGCGTGGACCCTCCATCAATTGGGGAAAGCAGAGAGTGATAGCGGTGAGTTGGCGGATGCTGAAGACCATTTGCGCCAGGCTCTAATGATTCAGGAGCACACGGTTCCTGGAGGGGTAGATCAGGCTGATATTCTCGCTACACTCGCTTCAGTTCTGGAAAAAAAGCAAGAGCTAAATCAAGCCGCTGAATTGTATGATCGCACACTCAGAATACTCGAAAAAGGTGTAGTTCACGCGAGCGCTAACGACTCTCGTTCGCATTCAAGATTTGCCGAATACTCCGCAAGATATATCAACCTGCTGATGACCATGAATCAACCGGAGAACGCCTTCGAGGTGTTAGAGCGAACCCATTCCCGCTCTTTGCTGGAAATGCTTGCCGAGGCTCGTGTGGACGTTCACAAAAGCTTCGATCCTGCCCTCCTGCAGCAAGAACATTCGCTTCAACAGGAACTGACAGCAAAAGCTAATCTGCAACTCCAGCTTTTAAATCGAAAGCATGCGAGCGATGAGATATCTGGCATCCAACAGGAGATTGATGGGGTTTTGGTTTCCTATAACGCTATTGAAGAAAGACTTCGCGAGACGAATCCCGCATATAAAGCGCTTATCGAACCGGTCATACTAGATGTTAAGGACGTTCAGCAACAACTGCTGGACAAGGATACTGTCCTGTTGGAATATTCATTGGCCGAAATTCAGAGCTATTTGTGGGTAGTTAGCTGCAATTCTTTCACTGCCTATAGACTCCCCGGGCGATCAGAAATCGAGTCTCTGGCCCGCCGTGTTTACAATCTGCTCATCGAGCCGACTCGATTTGCGGGCAACGAAACGGCCGCCGTCAAAGAGGCAAGCCTGAGAAAAGCATCAGCCGTATACAACATCATTGCGTCCCGTCTAAGCCGAATGCTCCTTGGTGCAGCGTATTGGCAACTCAAGGGAAAACGGTTAATGATAGTAAAAGATGGGGCCTTGCAATATCTTCCGTTTGCTGCCTTGCCCGTGCCAGTTACTTCAATCGATTGGGCGACCGCTGCCCCATTGTTAGTGGAACATGACATCGTGAGCCTGCCATCTGCGTCTGTGCTCGCTGAACTGCGCCGGCAGGCAAGCGGACGAGAAATGCCAAAGAAGGAGGTAGCAGTATTGGCTGACCCGGTCTACAGCCAAAACGATCCCAGAATCAACGGTAATACTGCGAGCCATCGCTCAGAAACCTGGGCAGTATCTTCAGGATCCAATAGCCCTCTTATGCGTTCAGCCAGAGACCTCGGTTTGCAATCTCCCGGCGATCCCTATCTGCCACGGTTGCCGTTTTCACGCCGCGAAGCTGCGGCCATCCTGTCTGTCACCCCATACGGAGAAGGTTTGCAAGCCCTTGACTTCGCGGCCAGCCGCTCTTTGGCCATCAGTCCGGCCCTGGCGCGTTATCGCATCGTTCATTTTGCAACCCATGGGCTTCTGGACAATACACATCCGGAGCTTTCCGGACTGGTATTCTCATTGTTTAATCAGCGCGGTCAATCGCAGGAAGGCTACCTTGATCTGCAGGACATATACCACTTGAGCCTTCCTGTGGATCTTGTCGTGCTCAGCGCATGCGAAACTGCATTGGGAAAAGACGTAAAAGGAGAAGGGATCGTTGGCTTGACCCGCGGTTTCATGTACGCTGGCGCCTCTCGTGTAATGGCAAGTTTGTGGAGGGTGGATGATTCTGCTACCGCAGAGCTCATGACTCGCTTTTATCGTGCCCTGGAAAAAGAACAGATGTCGCCGGCGGCGGCTTTAAGATACTCACAACTCCTCATGTGGAAGCAGCGGCGCTGGTCCTTGCCCTTTTACTGGGCTGCATTTGAAATCCAGGGAGAGTGGAAGTAAGAGGCGCCAGAACATGAGAAAGAATGCATTTGTGTTTTTTGCCTTATTGGGATAGCATCTGGTTTTTTGATCGATATGTATACCATTCTGAAAACGAATTTTGGAGTTGACGTGAAAAAGCATAATAAACTCTCATTGAACCAGGAAATCATTCGAAACCTGAACCTGAATCTTGCCCCGTATGCTTTGTCTGATACCACCACGCAAGGTCCCCCAACCCATCCTATCAGCGAGGTGAATCAATGCTCGGTCGGCCGTCCGCTGTGCCCTCCAGCACTTTATGGCCAGGCCATTCGTTCTGAAAGATACCGCGATCCGCTCTAGTTTGATTGTCGTATTCACTAAAAAATGCTTGAGCCGCCTCGAACATTCCGGATCGACATCGAACCAGATCTGAGTAAATTTTTTGAGTATCAGAAGGGAACAAAACGCACCGGCAATCGAACTGCAGCGCCTGCTAGCTCGTCTTGATTCCGATGAGGGTCGCGCCTGGCAGGAATATGAGAAGCTGCGCCAGAAACTGGTCATGTTTTTTGAACCCCGTTTGGAAGCCTCGGAACTGGCGGAAGAGGTCCTCGACCGTATAGCGTGCAAAGCGGATTCCTACGAAATTATCAATGTTGTGGAATTTGCTTTTGGCGTGGCTCGAAACTTGCGCAAAGAAAGTTTTCATGGCTCTTCCACCTTGGTTCACCTTGTGGGTGACGAGCATCTGATCGCCGGTTGCGGAAATCCAGAGACTGATTTTTTTGACGCTAGCGACTTCGCCCGCAAACGTGAATGTTTTAGCTATTGTCTACAGCAGTTGTCGCCCGAGGACCGGCAACTGATCCTAGAGTACTACCCCCCGGATGATAAGGATCTGGAACAGCGGCGGCGGAGGCTTGCCGCGGAAACGGGACTGAATTGGGGCACGCTTCGCACCAGGATGGTCCGCTTGCGCAACCGCCTGGCAGAGTGCTGCACCAGATGTTACCGGCAAGGGCTTCACAATTCTAAATCGGGTCGGCGTTCACAGGAGCAGAGTTGATACTGGAAAACCATCAGGTTTTAGTGAAATATCTTCTGGGTGATCTCCCGGACCCGGAGCGCGAGCGCTTCGAGAGAGACTATTTCGCCAATGACGAGGCCTGGGAGTCCCTTACCTCTGCTGAAAATGACCTGATCGATTCCTATATCCGGGGGCGTCTGTCGCAACACGAGCAACGGCAGTTCGAGAGATGTTTCCTCCAATCCCAGCGTCGGCGGGAGAGATTTGAATTCGCCCAACTCCTGATGGATCCGACTCTCAGAAAGGGCCCGGACGAGGCAATTCCCCAATCAGCGCAGCAGAAATCAGGCAAGCCATGGAGCAGCCTGCGCAAATTGGCTTCGCCGTTCCTCGTTCATGTCCCGGCTGCAGCTGCCCTCCTGGCCTTGGTCATCGCCGCCATACTCGCATTCCAGAACCACCGCCTCAACTTTCAACTCGAGCAAATGAAATCCCAGCAAGCTGCTTTGCAAACAGAAATACACACCGTGCGGAAAATACCAGCAACCTCCCAAGCGCCACACAATGGTGAAACAGAAGACGCATTGGCGATCGGCCCGACCCCTACGATCTCCATGTTGCTCGAGCCCGGTAATTTGCGGTCTGCCGGTGCCGGTAATACGCATCAGATTCCAGAAATTTCCGTTGCATCGGGTTTCGTCGTCTTAGCTCTGGACCTGGCCCGGGACGAATATCCCGAATACTCAGTGGAACTTCAGACCGCATACGGCCGCGCATTGTGTATGCTGAACGAGCTGCAGAGCCGGCCCATTGGCAATGGCGGTCGAGCAGTCATATTCAAGCTTCCCTCCGAGCTGCTCTCAAAAGGGGACTACATAGTGTGGCTTTCGGGGCAAGCCGCAGGCAGGCAGCCCCAAAGGATCGATTCCTACCTATTTTCTATAGTTGACCAGCTTTAGCAGAAATTTCTCCAACAGCTGCAATTTTCTTTGTAAAAAAAAAGTCACATTTCTCCGTAACATTTAGCGCCTCAAAACCAGTACTGAATGAATGCAGAAAGTGCTGTGAAAGCTCTGCTGCTCAAACTCTGCAAATTGACAGAGGGAGGAAGTCGCAGGTTCATCCTGATCAACAGGTCGTGAGCCTGCCTTTCTCCGAGCCGCAGGCATGGGCTCCTGCCAGGAATCCAGCGGACAGCCACTGCACGGTGTCCAAAATTCTATGAAATGCTTTGCAGCATTTGCGCGCTGAAAAGCAGTAATAAGTAGATGCAGGAATGACATCCGCACAGCAGATCGTAGCACTAGAGGATTTATGGGCAATCCTGTATTAAGGTTTCCGCAGAAGTAGTGATGCTGCATTTCTCCATTGCGGGCTCGGTCTTGTGCTGTCAAAGACTTACTTGGAAGGTGTCAACCATGGCGAACACAAAATCGATTCTTGCTAACGCAGCAAATGTAGCTCTGATCGTTGTTAGTTGTCTCTTCATTTGGCTTTTCGTTATTCACCGCGATGCTCTCCGCTTCAAAGCTGGCTCGCCTCCAGACCTGACGGGTACCGTATTAAGTCCCCCACCCACATACAACTGGAGCGGTCATGATCGAACTCTGGTGATGGCCATCCAGCTGGGATGCCATTTTTGTGAGGACAGTATGCCTTTTTACCGTCAACTGTCAGAGCTGCAACACCAGAACAAGCTGCACGCAACGTTGTTGGCCTACATGCCTAATCAGGCAGGACCGGCTGCCGCCATGTTGCAATCGGAAAAACTGGATATTGCGGGCGTCTTTGATCGTCCCCTGAAGTCGCTGTCGGTTACCGGAACGCCCACTTTGCTCCTTGTCAATGCAAAAGGGCGAGTGGAACGCTCCTGGATAGGTGAGCTTCCGCCGGAGCAGCAACTTGACGTAATTAAGACGCTTGAAAAGTAGTCCATAGGGACCTGGGTCATCATGATCCAGAATTCTGTGAAAAGGAGCAGTTTATGAAAAAACTTGTCGTCAAACTCAGCCTGTTGGCCGCCCTGTGCGGTGCTAATGCATACGGCGTTCTGGAAAACAACGGTGGAGGCGGCGGTAATAACCCGTTTCCATTCTGCTGTAGCGGACCAAGTGGTCAATGTTGTGCAGCAGCCGCAACATGCGGCTGGAACGCGGATGGCACTTGTCATTCGTAGTTGACAACCAATTCTCTGGCCGCTACCGACACCTGCCCTATTCTGCAGGTGTCGGTATCAACTTGGTGATTAACACATGAAGTATATAGGAGTGTCGTTCGTGAATTCCTTGCTTACTCGGCCACGGAAATATCTTGGCTTTTGTATTTTGGCCATCGTCACGGCTACCGTTGGGATTGGAGTAACGACCGGGTTGTCGTCTATATCTAAAGCTATACTGCATCACTCGCTGAAGGTTCCGCAACCTGATAGATTGGTCAACTATACCTTGGTTGCGACTGGAGATGACGGTGTGCCGTTCTCAGGCCCTATATTCGATGCTCTACGAGTCCATCCGGGATTTACGAGATTGGCTCTGTCAAACGGCTCGGTAGATTTCCTTGCCTCATCGTTGAATGGCGGCAAACGGCTCTCTGGCGCCCTGGTAAATCCAGAGTTTTTTGCAGTCATGGAGTTGAGGCCCCATCGAGGCCGCTTCATTGATGATGAGGATGATCAGCCTGGCGGCGGGAGCCATGGATGGGTAGCTGTTCTAAGCTACAACTACTGGAGAGCACATTATGGTGATGCCTCGGAGGCAATTGGTACATCAATGGTTTTGAACGGAACCGAGGTTCGAATCGTTGGTGTTCTACCGCCGGATTTTGAAGGATTAAATCCGCCCAGGAAGGTGGAAATACTTCTACCACACAATTTTCTTGCAGTGGTCAGCCCTCACGAGAACCGATGGGCAAACCTCGGCGTGATGGAATGGAACGTTTTTGGGCGAATCCCCGAAGGTATGACTTTTTCGACTCTTGAATCCGCGCTAAACGTTATCGATCATCAAGTCTGGCAGGCTGTCGACGCAAATCACTCGTTTTTTAATCCACGAACCTTCCCCAGTATGCGCAATGGGCACCTTCTTTATATGCAGACGGGCAAATATGGAGTGACTAGCCTTCTACGGGCAATTCGGGAGCCACTGCTGGAAATGAATGGCCTTGCGGCTGTTCTCAGCGTCTTCTGTGTCTTTAATTTGATTCTTCTTTTTGCTGGCCGAGCCATACGCCAGACCAATGAAAACCGGATACGGATCGCCCTGGGAGCAAGACCGCGGCATCTTCTCCGCGATGGGGCCATCGAGGCACTTATGCTATCGGCAATAGGCTCGGTCCTGAGTCTGCCGGTGGCATGGGGAGTCGTACACATCGGCACACTGATGATTCGGTCAGCGCACGGATTTGCTGGTTTTGCCATGGTGGCGCCTAGCGCGTCACATTTGCTCATAGGATCCGCTCTAGCTCTGGGAATAGCAAGCATCACTGCGATCATAGCAATCGTCCCGCGAGCCTCTCAATTGTCTAAGAAGTCTGGTCATGCTCGCGAAGAAATGATTACAGGCCACTACAGCCGCTGGGTTATGGGAGCGGAACTGTTTGCGGCGACTGTGCTCATCATAACGGCAACCCTGTGCGCCGTCTATTTTGAGAAACTCACGCGCGAACCGTCCGGATTTGAGGCGGATCATGTTGCGGCGGCTAGCCCCGAGTTCATCGAGAGTACGGGCAAGTCTGACACGGTAAATGCACTAACTGGCAAACTGGTGGATATTGTACGCGCCTCTCCTGGCGTCCAAGCCGTAGCGACTACCAACGTAATGCCGCTTTCCGGTCTAAGTGCGCGGGGCCCCTTTAGCGCGCGGCGCGCTGATGGATCGTTTTACGGGCGTGGAGGGATGTGGCCCGCGCAGGTATCTTTGCAATACTTCTCTGCTACGGGAACGGCCCTTATCCGTGGACGCGACTTCGTGTCCGAGGATCTTGGTGCTGATCCCGTGTGTGTGATTAGCGCAAGCGCGGCTAAGGCACTTTTTGGATCGGAAGATGAGCTTGGGAAAATCGTCTATTCGGGTTCGGGGCAATCATCCTCTACACCGACACCTTACTGCAGGATCATAGGTGTCGCAGAGAATGCACATCTGAAATCAATGTCCGCCCGGCCGGACGAAGTAATATATCGGCTAACGCCATTGGCAATGCCGAATATCCTTGTCCGCGGAGCACAAATTGACCTTGCGGACCAAGCAGTGCGCAGGGCATTGCGCGTGGTCGCATCTACCAGCTCAGCCGGAAGCATTCTTCCGCTGCGCGCGAGCATCGAAGACGATCTTCGCACGAAGCGGCTCATTGCACTATTCGCCTGTGGATGTGCGGGCCTAGCAGCCGTGATTATGGCGATTGGACTTTTCGGCATTTTGACAATTGAAGTTTCGGCACGCAGGCGAGCCATAGGAATCCAAATCGCTCTGGGCGCTACTCGATTAGGCGTTTGCAAATTTGTACTGCGATACTTGAGTCAACCTGCTGTTGCCGGCATGACAGCGGGATTCGCTCTTGCTCTGCCAATTGCGGGACAATTCTTGCCAGAAATGCCAATGGAGGGCGTCTGGGGAAGCTTAGCTTATGGAGCCGGCTTTGTCTGTCTTTTGGTGGTGATTCTTTTTTCCATGATAGTTCCGTTGCGTCGAGCACTTTCAGTTTCGCCTCTAGAATCTTTACACAGTGAATAGAGAATCCCTTTCTACACTGCCCAAAAACACCCGCGGCACCGCACGCCTCTATAAGCCAAAATATGGAGGAGAGAGGGCTCGAACTCCCGGTCATTAAGTCCTGATCTGTCACGAGAATGGTGCCATCAAGGAATAGTGAACCATGGCCAACGATAACTATCGAACAGATACACCGAAAATTGCCTGCAACTGCAATTGCCGCCTCGCGCTCCTGCTCTACCCCAGTGTGCGTATAAACGTTCGCAGTCGTCTCGAAGCGACTGTGTCCCAGCATCCTCTGTGCCAGCTTGAGGTTGCCGGTCTGCGGGTTCACGAAGCTTCCCGCAGAGTGCCGGAAACGGTGGAACCCCGAACTGCGGGCCGGTCGAAACTCGTTCGCGAATCCCCGCCATATGAACCGCCCTCATAGGCGGACAACTGTTCACTAAAATTCGGGCTGTTCGCCGCGATGATTCGCTTAAAAATCACCCGTTGTCTCCACCCCGTTCTCCGCCCGTCCATCACGTACTTCCAAGTATTTAGGCAGCCCTCGCGGACCTTATAAGTTGTTGAAAATACTCGA
>Ga0070735_10005533_pt1 | contig 10446 bp, 6 predicted proteins | sample Coa_R1_FD_66443 | JGI IMG/M metagenome (GOLD analysis project Ga0070735, IMG submission 66443) | Surface soil microbial communities from Centralia Pennsylvania, which are recovering from an underground coalmine fire - Coalmine... | ecosystem: Environmental > Terrestrial > Soil > Unclassified ... | reverse complement strand
ATGCGCAACGAGATCGCGAATCTTGAGGAGCAGCGCGAAAGTTTGCGGAAGCGGCTCGATCGCGGCGAAAGTTTTCTGAACAAATTTTTGAGCCAGGGCGATCCGGCGGACATGAAGGCTTCGCTGAACGACGTCGAGGCGCGGCTGAAGCATCAGGAAACGAAGCTGGAAGAGACTGGTCCGCAGATCGAGGCGGCGCGGCAGAAGGTGGAGTTTTTTACCAAGGATTACAAAGGGAAGCTTGGCGATTTCTTGAACGATCCGGAAAACGCGAAGCGGATGTTCGATCAGACGTCGGTCGCGGTGAATGAGGATTCGGAGCGCGGGAAATTGCTGGCGGCGCTGCTGGACCGGCTGGAGCAACAGGAAATCATCTATCACGTGATGGCGAGCTATGAGATCCGGCCGATCATTGCGGAGTTTTGTCCGCCGGTGCACTTGCAGCAGTTGCGGAAGGCGCTGGTTTCGAAAGAGGAGATGAAGCGCGTCGAAAGCATTTTGAAGCAGGTGCCGGCGCGGCAGCTTTCGTTGAAGCCGATCGAGGAATTGTCGAAAAAGTTGCGGCGGTATTCGCGCGAAGAGAAGTTGAGCTTTGTGGTGCGATTTACAGGCGATTTTCTGCGGCTGCGGCGCGATTTGCGCAACGCGGAGCATCTAACGGCGTGCATGGAGCGCGTGAGCCTGATCACAACGGAGCAAGCGCGGGAGCTTTCGCGAATCAACAATAAATTGTATGAGTGCGTGCTACCGGAGGAGGCGAAACCGCAGCAGGATCAAGTGGTGTCGCATGTGATCATCAAAGCGGACGTGCGCGGCTCGACGAAGATGACGCAGGATTTGCTTTCACGCGGCCTGAGCCCGGCGTCGCACTTCAGTTTGAATTTGCACGAGCCGGTGAAGAAGCTGCTCGATCGCTACTCGGCGAAGAAAGTTTTCATCGAAGGCGACGCGATTATTTTGGCGATTTTTGAGACGGATTCGAATCGGGCGTATGCGCGGGCTGTAGCGAAGGCTTGCATTTTGTCGCGGCAAATGTTGGCGGTATGCAATTCGTATAACGATCGCGCGGCGACAACGGATTTGCCGGCGCTGGAGCTTGGGATCGGCGTCGCGTTTCAGGGTTCGGCGCCGTCGTATTGGGTTGATGGCGATTCGCGCATCATGATTTCGAAGGCGCTGAATTTGTCGGACCGGCTGTCGGGCTGCGCGAAGATTGCGAAACGGTTGCTGACTGGGCAGAAGACACACTTTTCGGTGTTTCAGTTTTTGACGGCAATGCAGGGGGCTTCGGCGGAAGAGTTGGATGAGTTTCTCGTGCGCTTCAATATGAACGGGATTGAGCTGAACGAAGAAGGATTTCAGAAATTGTCGGAAGAGATTTCGCTCGATTCGATCGAGACGAAGCTGGACATGCCCTGGGGCAAAGAGAATGTGACGCTGCACTATGGCGAGGTGCCGATGGGGGATTCGGTGGAGTTGCTGGTGCTGCGCAAGGGGTTGGCGCGGGAGCTGCGGCCGGATGGATCGATCGGCGTTGAATCGACGCATCCTTACTATGAAGTTTGCACGAGTGCGGCGCTGTATGATTTGGTTGCGGCGCTGATTCGGACGCAGGGGGCGGCGGTCTAGAGAATTAGCGATCAGGCGTGATTGTTTTTGACGCTGGCGATGGATAAGGTCCATCGCCGTTTTTTGTGGCGAAGCAGTGGGCCGCGATTGAAATTGGCAAGCCGACGAACAATATGTGGATGAGAAGCTGCCTGATCGTCGTAGCCAGTGAAAATGGACGTGGCGGCATCGCGGAAAGCGGGATGACTACGAGATTCATGAACGTAAAGACCGCGATTCCATAAAGCGTTCCGAACAAAACGTAGTGCACGAGCAGGATTGGTGCGTACATCGCCGCAGTGTTGAAGAAGAGCGCGGCTGTCATCGCAATCAGAACATGAAACGCAAGTCCGAGAAATACGGACGCGCTGCCGCGCTGAAAGCTTGACGGGCCGAGTGCGCCGCTCGCTACGCTTTGCCACAGGCGCGTGAAAGAAATGCCGCGGATTCGGAAATCAACCGTGGCGGCCAAGCCATCCAGAAGTGCCGCTGCGGCACCGCCAGCGAAGACGGCTAACGCGATATCACTCATGTCGATTCGATGCAGTCGAGCCGAGTTGCGGTAAATGACGCTTGAGGTTAAACGACGGCGTTGCGCTTGATGACTTCGCGATACCACTCGGCGCTTTGTTTTAGCGTGCGCTTCTGCGTTTTGAAATCGACGTAGCAGATGCCGAAGCGCTTGCTGTAGCCGTCGGCCCACTCGAAATTGTCGAGCAGACTCCAAAGGAAGTAGCCCTTGATTGGATAGCCTTCTGTCGCGGCGCGATGCATCTGGGTTACGTGGTTGCGCAGGTACATCACGCGATCGGTGTCTTCGACCTGGCCGGCGGCGTTGATCACATCATCGGACGAGCAACCGTTTTCGGTGATGTAAAACTCTTTCGCTTTCCAGATGTCGCTGGGGTTTCGAATCGCCCAGTAGAGCGATTCGGGCGCGACGTTGATCCAAGGCGACGCCATGTGCGGATACGACGTCGGGCGTTTTTCGATTTCGTAACCGAGCGGGCTCGATGCATCGGCGCGCACGTAATCGGCGGTGTAAACGTTGAGTCCGACGAAATCGAGCGGGCTGCCGATGGCTTTCATGTCGCCGGGTTCGACCTTGGGCGCGTTGGCGCCCTCTTTTTGCAGATATTCGTCGGGATATTTGCCTTCCATCACCGGCGTGAGGAAGGACGCGTTGCCGATGCGCGTCGCTTTGCGCGTGGCCTCGATGTGTTCCTTGGTTTCGATAATCGGCATGTAGACATTGGCGTTTTCAGCGAGACCGACTTTTGCGCCGCTTTTTGCGTTGGCGCGCACGGCTTGTACGCCGAGACCGTGCGCGAGGATGCCGTGATGGCGGACCTGGTTCACGCCGGCGTCGTCGAGTTTCAGCCCGGGCGCGAACTGGCCGATTTTGTAGCTGAGATCGGTGAAGCAGACGAATTCGTTCGTGGTGAAAAAATAATGAACGCGATCGGAGAGATGCTTCGCGACGTAGCCGGCGTAGTCGGCGAAGGCTTTCGGCGTGTCGCGCGATTGCCAGCCGTTGGGGAGAGCTTGCGGGAGATCCCAGTGGAAAAGCGTGACGTAGGGCTCGATGCCGTTCGCATGGCACTCATCGACGACGCGATTGTAGAAGTCGAGGCCCTTGGGATTGGGCTGGCCGGTGCCGTCGGGGAAAACGCGCGACCAGGAGATCGACAGGCGGAAGCCTTTGCACCCGAGCGATTTCAGCGTCTGAAGATCTTGCTTGTAGAGATGATAGAAATCATCGGCGACGTCACCGGTGTCGCCGTCATGCGTTTTGCCGGGCGTGTGAGAGAAAGTGTCCCAGATCGAGGGCTTGCGGCCGTCTTCGTTGACGGCGCCTTCGACTTGATACGAGGCCGTGGCGCAGCCCCAGAGGAAGCCGGAGGGGAATTTGAGTTCAGCGGGCTTGCCTTGGGCGAAGGCGAATTTCGGAAGGGAAGCGGATGCGAATGCGGTGGCGGCGGTTGCGGCCGCGGTCTGGGCAAAACGGCGACGCGTGAGCTTAGTCATGACGGAGTACTGTAAAGGAATTCAGGGTGTTTCGCAGCAAGAATAAGCTTATTGTTGCTGCGAAATTGTCACACTGCGGCGGGCGTCAGCGCTTTGCGCACAATGGGAGCGAGTTCGGTGCCGAGAATCTCGATGGCGCGCGTCATCTTTGTGTGCGGCAGCGTCGAGACGCCCATCTGAAACGTGAGACGCGAGATTCCGCCGAGCGCTTCGTTCACGTAGAGGATTTTTTCGGCGACGGTTTTTGCGTCTCCGATGAGCAGAGCGCCGGTTGGGCCGCGCGTTGCGTCGAACTGTGCGCGCGTCGTGCGCGACCAGCCACGCTCCTTGCCGATTTCGTTGAAGGTGTGCGCGTAGCCGGGGAAAAAGTCATCGGCGGCTTGGTCGGTGGTGTCGGCGAGAAACCCGATGGAATGAAGGCCGACGGTTAGTTTTTCGGGCGCGTGGCCGGCGCGCGCTCCGGCTTTGCGATAGAGATCGATCAGTGGGCGGAAGCGATGTGGCTCGCCGCCGATGATGGCGACCATCAAAGGAAGTCCGAGCATTCCGGCGCGGACGAAGGATTCCGGGGAGCCGCCTACGCCGACCCAGATGGGCAGCGGATTTTGCAGCGGGCGCGGATAGATACCTTGGCCTGTGAGAGCGGGTCGATGTTTGCCAGACCATGTTACGTGAGTGCTTTCACGGATTTTCAAGAGCAGTTCGAGTTTTTCCTGGAATAGGGAATCGTAATCTTCGAGTTGCAAACCGAAGAGCGGGTAGGACTCGATGAACGAGCCGCGGCCGGCAACGATTTCCGCGCGACCGTTGGAGATGAGATCGAGCGTGGCGAATTCCTGGAAGACGCGGACGGGATCGGCGGCGCTGAGCACGGTGACGGCGCTGGTAAGGCGGATGTTTTTCGTACGCGCTGCTGCGGCCGCGAGAATGATCGGTGGCGCGGAGTCGAGAAATTCGGGGCGGTGATGTTCGCCGATGCCGAAGACGTCGAGTCCGACTTTGTCGGCGAGCTCGATTTCGTCGAGGAGGCGGTGCAGTCGATCTGCGGGCGCGAGTTTTTCGCCGGAGACCGGGTCGGAGATGGCTGCGGCGAAGCTGTCGATACCGATTTGCATGGTTGTAGGCCGAGTGAGCAGCGCTCGTTGGTGTGCTGCCGGGATTGGATGCGCGAGGCGGCGTTCGGTCGCAGGCCGAATCTAGACTAAAATGGCGGTGGAGGCGAAAAGGGTCCGGTGATCTTCACGGCCTTCAAAGCCGTCGATTCGGTCCTTCGCGGACCGAATGGTGGGTTCGACTCCCACACGCTTCCGCCAAATCTAGCCGTGTGCTGACTAACCAAATCGTAGCTTATTCCTTCGTCATTTCTGCCCGCGACCAGGGGTAACGTCCGACCAAGTTTCGCCCTGTCATCCCGGTGCGAAAAAGCCAATGTATTGCAGGGGACAGGCGCAGGGCGCTCTTGAGCCGATGCGTCTGCCGCGTGGTACTACTGGAATGATGAGCACTACGCTCGAGCGAGAGACGGGTGTGTCCGCGTCTGGCGCACACGGCGCGCAAGACGGACACGACATGCCGGCCGCGGGCCGTGACGATGCTCGTGGTGTCGGCGGATCGCAACGATGGCTGAGCTCGATCGGGCAATTACCCGTCGTGCAGTTGCTTGCCCTGATCGCGCTGTATTCCTATACGGCGTTGCGTTTGATCCGGAACTTCAGCGTGACCGACCCCGACATCTGGTGGCACATGGCGACGGGGCGGTGGATTTTGCAGCACCACGCGTTGCCGGTGAACGATCCATTTTCGACTTATGGCGCGACGCGTCCGTGGCTGGTGTACAGCTGGGCGTTCGATCTTGGAGTACAGACGCTGTTCGCGCGATTCGGACTGGTGGGGATTTTCCTGCTACAGGTTGCGGTGCACGTGCTAGTGGCGGTCGCGCTGTATCACCTGGTGAAATCGCTCCTCCCGAATTTCTGGGGAGCAGTGGCGCTGACGGCGGTGAGTCTGCACGCGATCAGCTTCATCTATGCGCCGCGGCCGGGGATGGCGACGGTCCTTTTTACAATTGTTGAACTCCACATTTTGTTGGCGGTGCGCCGCGGCGAGGGCTTCAAAAAATTGTGGCTGCTCCCATTTATCTTCGTCGCGTGGGCCAACATTCACATTCAATTTTTGTATGGGCTCGGATTATTGGGTGTCTTCGCGTGCGAGCCGGTCGTGATGCGCGTTTTCAAGCTGGCCAGCGACGAAGACACTGGCTCAGCCTTCGTGCGCGCTAAATATTTTTGGGGCGCGCTCGGCGCTTGTTTGCTGGCGACGTTCGTAAATCCGTATGGGCCCAGGTTGTACGCGACAGTGATCGAATACATGCGACAGCCAAAAGCGTATTCGCTGGTCATGGAATTGAAGGCGATGACGTTTCGGCAGCCGGAGCATTACGTCGCCGCATTTCTGGCGCTTTTCGCCGCGATGGCGATCGGTTGGAGGCGAGAGCGCCGGCCACTGTGGCCGATACTGCTGGCGATTGCGGCGTTCGTCGCGTTCCGGTCGGTGAAGGAAATTTGGTTCTTGAGCGTGATCGCGGGGTGCGCGATCGCAGACGGTTGGGCGCCACTTGAATGCGTTCGCGAGAGAAGCGCGGCAGCCAGAGAAATTTGGCGCAACCGTTTGTTTGTGGGAGCCGGAGTTTTGGCATTGCTGCTGCTCGCCTATCGGCACTATGACGTCTCGAACGACTGGATTGCGATGCAAGTGGCCGGATCGTTTCCGGAAGCACCCGTGGCATATATCGAAAAGCACCATTTGCCCGGACCGCTCTACAACGATTTCACCTGGGGCGGCTACCTCATCTGGCGGGTGCCGTATTTGCGTGTGGCGAATGACGGCCGGACGAATGTACACGGAGATGCGCGCGTAGAACAGGATTGGAACGTGTGGAGTGGCAAGCCGGGATGGGATTCGGGCCCCGAATTGTCAGCCGCAAATTTGATTGTGGCCAACAAGAAATACGCGCTCACCGAGCTTCTCAAACGAGATGCGAGATTTCGGTTGGTCTTTGAGGATAAAGATGCAGCCGTTTTTGTGTCAGCGAAATAGGGCCTCGGCCAACACAAAGAGGCAAAGCGGAAGCGCACGTAACCGCCGCCTATGGCACATTACCGCCAAAGCGACATCCGTCGCTGAGGTGCTTGCGGTGTTACGACGCCCCACGCATGATCGAATAGCAGCAACCTCGCCATGCCACTGATTGCCGAACACGAAGTCCAAACGAAGGACTCATGGGGACTCGACGCGCTGGAGGATGCACGCGCCGCGGGCCGCCAGCAGCAGGATTCGATCGCGAGCCAGCGGGATAAGTGGATCAGTTCCAATCGATATTTCTACGATCGCATTCGGCGTGCGCTGCAATTCATCATCGAACCCAACAAGCGCGTGCTCGAGTTACGTTGCGAGACCGGGCATCTACTCGCATCGGTAAAGCCTTCGCATGGCGTTGGCGTCGAAATCGGCGACGAGATGGTTGCGTGCGCGCGCAAAGCGCACCCCGAACTCTACTTTGTAAAGAGCGAACTCGAAACGCTCGAGCTCAACGAAACGTTCGACTACATCATCTTCAATCACATTTTCGACACCGTCGATATTTTGCGCGCTCTCGAGCGCATCAAGGCGCATTCAACGCCCGACACACTGTTGCTGATCATCAACTACAACTATTTGTGGCAGCCAGTGCTCGAGCTGGCGAGCAAGATCGGACTGCGGTCAAAGCTCGTTGAGCCGAACTGGGTCAGCGAAAACGATATTCGCGGATTTTTGAAGCTTGCCGGATTTCGCCCCGTGCGGAAGCGGCGCTTTATCCTCTTTCCGAAGTGGATTCCATTGTTCTCGAGCTTCTGCAACGACTTTCTGGGGCGGCTGCCGGGATTGCGCCGGCTATGCCTGATGCAGGTGATGGCGGCTCGGCCGGTATCGGCGCCGAAGCGTGAAGAGGATGTGACGGTGTCGGTGATCGTGCCTTGCCGCAACGAGCAGGGAAATATTCAGCCGGCGGTGGAACGAATCCCGCCGATGGGCGCGGCGACCGAGATAATTTTTTGTGACGACAAATCCACCGATGGGACCGCGGACGAAGTCCGGCGGATGCAGGCGATGCATCCGGAAAAAGACATCCGCTTATTGAATGGCCCCGGGATCTGTAAAGCGGAAAACGTGTGGACGGGCTTTCGCGCGGCGCGCGGAGATGTGTTGATGATTCTCGACGCCGACCTGACGGTGATGCCCGAGGAACTGCCGATGTTTCTGCGGGTGCTTGTCAGCTCACGCGGAGACTTCGTCAACGGCAGTCGGCTCGTGTACCCGATGCAAAAGCAAGCCATGAAATTCGCGAATTTGATGGGGAACAAGGGATTCGGCGTCGTCTTTTCGTTCCTACTCGACCAGCGGCTTAAAGACACGCTGTGCGGAACCAAGGTGCTTTGGAGAAAAGACTGGCAGCGGATGGAAAAAAATCTAGGCACCTGGGGCATCAAGGATTTGTGGGGCGACTACGAACTGTTATTCGGCGCCAGCAAGCTGCACTTGGAAATTGTCGAAGTGCCGGTGCATTACCAGGAGCGCATCTTCGGCGTCACCAAGATGACGCGGGTCTTTGCTAACGGCGCGCGTATGTTTCGCATTTGCTGGCATGCGTGGAAGCGGCTCGAGGGTTAAGGCTGAATCGTTGTGCTGAAGAGTCTGTCGAAACTTACACCTGCCTATTGCTTGCGTTCCCAAACCGTAAACTTCGTCTCCCAATCCAGATCGGAGTGAGGTACCAGCGGGCCAACCTCGCGGTAGTGCGACGTTAGGTAAGCTCCCATCTCCTGATCGAAATCTTTGCCGAAAATCGGTGTGCCGTAATCGTCGAACGTTCGATTCGACCACAGCAGGTATCGTACCGGCTGTTTTTCAATTTCCTCGATTGCCTCATCGGCCATTTTCCCGGGAACCACGGTGCCGGGACTGAACACGTAGACTCGGGTTGGGCTGTTCTGTCCCGACAAGAAATACAGGCTGATGTCTTCCGGAACCGAAAGCACCAGTTCGCCGTGACGATTTTTTTCTTCAATGAAAGCGATGGCGGCTTTGTAGTTCGCCGCAACTTGTGAGGGAACAAGAATCGATCCGCGCTTGGTTGTGAGCTGAACCAAGTCGGAGCGATCGGCGGTCACACGGACGGCAGTGAACGCAGCCACCGCTACGCAGCCCATAGCGAGGAGAAGTTCGGAGCGCAGGATGATCCGGCGCGGCTGATCGCGACGTGGAACGAGCGGGCGCAGCAGGATCAGAAACCCGAGAACAGCGGGACCGTTGTAATAAATCGGATAGCCGCCTGGGACCATCTTAAGAAGCAGGCGCGCGGCGAGAAGTCCGGAGAATCCCAATAATATGGGCAAGATCGCTGTCACAGGCGATGGCCTCCGCCAGAAAGACCACAGAGCGCCAATCGTGCCGATGCAAACATAGAGAACCATGTCGCGTGGAAACAGACCGCCGGCGAGCAAGCCGAGAGCATCGAAACCGAGCAGCTTTCCATATGCGATCAGAGCAACGAGGAGGCCGAGCCTTAGCGAAACGGATTTTGCGTCAACGTGTTTGAGTCGAAATGTCAGATAAACGAGCGCGACGAATCCGACAAAAAACAGCGAGCGCTCGGCGGCTTGACCGAACGCCGTGGGAGAGAGCGAAAAACCGGTTTTCTCGAGCCACACTTTGCCGTAGGTGCGCATGAAATAGTGCGTCGGCCAGCTCATGATGTTTTCCTGCGTGATAAAGCTGGCTCCGGCGATCGAGATCATCCATCGCGTGACGAGCGCGCAGCCGACGAGGCCTTGGATCGCTGCGACAAACGAAGTCGCGACGACTCTCCACGAGCGTTGGACGATCGCGGTCGCAACGACGACGAGGCATAACGCCGCGTAGCAGGCGACGCCGATTTCGATCTTCGACAGGAGAGCGAGCGCGGCGCACGAAGCGGCCGCGAAAATCCAGAGCGGATTTTTCGAGAATGGCGCCTGCACCGCACACCACAGAAAAAGACACGCGATCAGACATCCGTAAACGGACGCGAAGCTGTACGGCAACGGAAAGCTGAAATGCCACGCATGAAACGCTTGGAGCAGCACTACCGCTCCCGCCGTCCAACCAAACAATCGGGAGGAGAATCGCTTGCCGACGAGGAAAAGAAAAATCGCCGAGCCGAGAGCGGCGAGCGAGCCAGCCCAGTAGAGAACTTCGAGACGGATGCCGAACACGCGGAAAAGCGCCGCGTTGACGTAAGGAGAGAGCGGCCCGTAGATATAGAAAACGTCGCGGTAAAGCATCTTGCCTTGCGCGAGCACGGCGGGGACATACATTTCTCGGCCGGAATCGATCGAGAGATTGCCCCAAGTGCCGTACGTTGTGTACATACGCACGGCCCACAAAAGAATCAGCGAAGCGAGTGCGAGGTAAGTCGTCGAGTCCCAGGGAATTTCGGTCTGGGTAATCTCAGTGAGGCGCGCAAAGTAGGATTCGAGCGCCGACCGGAGTCGCGTGGCTAGACTCGCGGGGACCGGCGGAGCGGCCTCGGTCTGCGATGGCTCGGTCGGCGAAGGCTCTATGGGCGGAGCGGCGGTGGACATGGGAATTCGCTGATGCGAACAGTGATTTCCGCTCCTCTAGGCTAACAAAGGGGCGATGAAGCAGAGCCTGCGATGGGCAGTCGATGTGCGTATGCATTATTGATGAGTCGGGCTTGGTGCAGTGCCGTTGAATGAAGGCGGTCGTCGGGGC
>Ga0070735_10005532_pt1 | contig 10446 bp, 10 predicted proteins | sample Coa_R1_FD_66443 | JGI IMG/M metagenome (GOLD analysis project Ga0070735, IMG submission 66443) | Surface soil microbial communities from Centralia Pennsylvania, which are recovering from an underground coalmine fire - Coalmine... | ecosystem: Environmental > Terrestrial > Soil > Unclassified ... | reverse complement strand
GATGCCGATTGCGTCAGGAGACCAGGTGTAGAGCGTCTGCGGAATGTTCTTGCCGAACAGGAAGGCCGGAGCACCCCACAACATGAATCGGCGGAGCGGCCCGCGTCCGAACGGACGAACCTCAAGAATGCCCGACAGCATATACCGCGCAAACATCGTGCATGGATCGTTGATTCCGCCGAGGGCACTGGCGTTTCCGGCGCACAGGTTCGGATCGATTTCATTGTGCGGAGGCGCGAGTTCCAATTGCGCCCATCCCCAAAACATGTCGCGCGGAAAAAACATGCGATCGTTGGCGCCAGCATCGTGCCAGCTGCCTTGCGAGGATTTGTCCGGGGTACTCAGCGACGCCGAATCCTGTGAGATTGCCAGAGCGGAAACGATTACGGGAATTGCCAGAATCCACGCGAATCTTTTCATCACGCCTCCGAAACGGATTAGAAAGAGCGGAACATTGTAACCTGCGTGCACTTGGCGGCTCTGGTGGACTCAGAGTCGTTAATCGCCCCAAAAGGAGAAACTTAAAAAGAGCGTAACCACCGAGGGTACGGAGATTCACGAAGGAAGAATCGAGAATCCTTCCAGAATCCATATCCACCAGGTTTGATATTCCATTCGTAGTACGTTCCAACTATTCGAATGGCGCTAAAGTGCCACAAAAGCAAGGGAAAGCGGTTTGGTTCACAGATTGCACTAGGGAGGGTACAGCTGAAACAAGGAACCCTATGCCTCAAGAGATTTCGGTCTCGTATCAAGCAATAAAGAGCAAGGTCTACCGTTTGATCGATGCTCTGGTAGTGGGCGAAAAAAGTGAGTCGGAAGTACAGGAATCGATCCGCCGCTGGTGGGATCTGATCCACCCGGCAGACCGGCCGGTCGCCCAGAAATACCTGCTCATGGTTCTGGGGCGCTCCGCCTCGGCGCTCGACGCCGTGGGCGACGGACTCCTTTCAGCCGGGGGCACCCAGGCTCACTATACGCAGCCAACCCATTCTGAGATGCCCACCAAGCGCCTTCTCGATCGCATGGTCAAAGAAGTGGGCGTTCGCACCGCCGTCTAACCACGACCTGCTCGATCGTAAGACATAAAATTTACATCTCTGCTATTGCGGGGCAAAGGCCCAACCTCGTATCTTCAATGCTCCGCCACACTGGTGTTGAAATCCGCCACAGAGGAGTCTGTTCATGGGCAAGCCGAACACGCATCAGTCCAATCTTGCTAAGCGCTTTCAACTTCTTCCTTTCGGAGTCTTGTTGATTATGGCTACATCGCTTTTTGCCGCTGGGGGTGTCTACAGCTTCACGTTGAACTCGATTGACGGCAAGCCGGCGCCGCTGGCCGACTATAAGGGTAAGGTCGTCCTGATCGTCAATGTCGCCAGCCAATGCGGCTATACGCCGCAGTACAGCGCGCTGGAGTCCATCTACGAGAAGTACAAGGATCAGGGATTCGTGATCCTCGGCTTCCCTGCCAACAACTTCGGGGCGCAGGAGCCTGGCACAAACGAAGAAATCAAAACCTTCTGCACTCGCAAGTACAGCGTGACCTTCCCCATGTACGCGAAGATCTCAGTGAAAGGCGCGGATCAGGCTCCGCTATACGGTTATCTGACGAAGGAAACAGGATCGGGATTGACTGGCGACATTAAGTGGAACTTCACAAAGTTCCTCGTAGATCGCGACGGGAAAGTCGTTCAGCGATTCGAGCCAGCCGTGACGCCAGACTCAAAGGAAGTAACGGGGGCCATTGAGAAGGCTTTGAAGTAGGCTGTCCCAGCTTGCAGGCACGTTCTCGCGCTACAAGACGTCAGCAGTTAGATGTCGTAGTACAGCGCGAACTCGTACGGGTGCGGGCGCGATCTTATCGCATCTACTTCCTTCGAGCGCTTGTAGTCGACGTAGGTTCGCAATAACTCTTCGGTAAACACGTCTCCCTTCAGTAGAAACGCGTAGTCGCGCTGCAGAGCGTCGAGGGCCTCTTCGAGCGAGCCGGGCATCGACGGAATGGCGGCCAGGGCTTCGGCGTCCAGTTCGTACAGATCCTGATCGAGGGGCTGACCGGGGTCCATTTTGTTCTCGATGCCGTCGAGGCCAGCCATCAGCATCGCGGCAAATGCCATATACGGATTGCAGCTCGGGTCGGGCGGGCGGAACTCCACGCGCTTCGCCTTGGGAGACGCCGAAAAGATCGGTATACGGCACGCCGCAGAACGGTTGCGGCGTGAATACGCCAGGTTCACCGGCGCCTCGAACCCGGGCACAAGGCGCTTGTAGGAATTCGTGGTTGGGGCGATGATCGCCGAGAGCGCCGGGCCGTGCTTGATGAGCCCTCCGATATACCAGAGTGCCAGCTGCGACAGGCCGGCGTAGCCCTCGCCAGAGAAAAGCGGCTCCCCGTCCTTCCACAAGGACTGGTGCGTGTGCATGCCGTTGCCGTTATCGCCGAAAATCGGCTTGGGCATGAACGTGACTGTCTTGCCGTGCTGGTTGGCCACGTTTTTCACGATGTATTTGTACAGCAACATCTTGTCAGCGGAGCGCAGCAGCGAATCGAATTTCAAATCGATTTCCGTCTGGCCGCCCGAGGCGACTTCGTGGTGGTGGCATTCGACGTCGATTCCGCATGCCTGCATGGTGAGCACCATTTCGGAGCGCAGGTCCTGATAGTGATCGGTGGGCGGCACAGGAAAATATCCCTCGCGATAACGCGGGCGGTAGCCGAGATTGTTCTCTTCCCTTCCGGAATTCCAGCGTCCATCGGCAGCGTCGATGTAGTAGAAACCGTACTGCTCGCGCTGGTCGAAGCGCACATTGTCGAAAATGAAAAACTCAGCCTCGGCGCCGAAGAAGGCCGTGTCGGCGATCCCGCTGGCCGCGAGGTAGAGTTCGGCTTTGCGCGCAATGTAGCGGGGATCACGGTCGTAGCGCTGTTTGGTCACAGGATCGACTACGTCGCATATCAGCACCAGCGTGGGAGCTTCGGTAAACGGATCGAGAAGATAACAATTCGCATCCGGTATGAGCAGCATGTCGCTCTCGTGGATGGCCGCCCAGGCGCGAATCGACGAACCGTCGATGCCGAATCCTTCTTCGAACGACGACGCCTTCAGTTCATCGATGGGGTAGGAGATGTGATGCCAGAGACCGGGAAGATCGGTAAAACGAAGATCGAGGATTTTCGCTTCGTGCTGCTTCGCAAAATCGAGAACGGTTTGGGCATCGGCCATTAAGACTCCTCAGTGCGGAATGTGAATGAAGGTGGCGGGAGGAACGCGCGCTCGTCCCTGCTACAATCGGTCGCGCGCTGCAAAACGCATGAGTTTAAGCCTCGTCGTCGCCGCTTGCAACGCGATTGTTTTTATGGCGGGTATAACGCGACTTTATACTTAAGCAGTCAGCATTCAGCACTCGGCATTCAGCCAATTCGCATACTGAATAGCCCGAAATGCGCGTTCCTGCGGGGATGTAAAAGGGCTGAGTGCCGAATGCTGAGTGCGTTCATTGGCAACTGACGACTGCCCCACTGGCAGCTGCTCTTATGGACTTCGATCAGCTCGAATCGTTTCTCGAAGTGGCGCGCCACGCATCGTTCTCGCGGGCGGCGGAGAAGCGTTTTCGTACTCAGCCGGCGATTTCGTCACAGATTCGTGGACTCGAGGAAGAAGTCGGGGCCAAGCTGTTCGACCGGTCGGGTGGCAAGGTATCGCTCACGGCAGCGGGAAAGGCGTTCCTGAAATACGTCGAGGACACCCTCGACGCGCGCAAGAGCATGCTGGTGGCAATCGCCGAAATGGAGCGAGTGCCGCGCGGCGAAATCATCGTCGGGGCCAACGAAGGCACGTGCCTGCACATCCTGCCGTATGTTTTTGCCGACTTCAAGAAGCAGTATCCCGATGTCTCGGTGAATATCAAGCGCTCGGATTACGCCAGGATTCTCGAGTCGGTCATCGACAATTCCGTCGATTTCGGAGTCGTTTCCCTACCGGTCACCGACAATCGCCTGACCGTGGTGCTCATTCATCGCGACGATCTGATCGTCATCGCGCCGCCGAATCATCCGCTGGGAAGGCTGAAGTCCACGAACATTGCGGACGTGGCGAAGTTCCCGCTGGTAGTGCCAAAAGCCGGACACACACGCGATGCCATCGAGCAACTCTTCCACGACCGGCGCCTGAAGCCGAATTTCACCATGGAGTTGGACTCAAGTGAACTGCTGAAGCGCTTCGTGGCCGCGGACGTGGGCGTAGGCTTTATCGCACGCTCAAATGTCGAGGAGGATGTCCGCGCCAAGGTGCTAGCGGCGATCACCATCGCCGACGGGCAAGTCCGTCGGGACCTGGCACTCGTGTTCCGGAAAGATAAAGCGCTCAGCCGCGCTGCGCTGGCGTTCATCGAGATTGCTGTGAAGCACAAATCTACGCAAGAATTGGTTCCGACCCCAAGTCGATGACGAAGGCGACCTCCAGCTTCCTGTCTCTGCTTTTCGCTTTATTGACGGGGCTATCTCCGGCTGGCTTCGGTCAGGATTCGAAGCCGCTGGCGCAGGCGCCCGCCTCCGAGCGCCAACTCATCGCAATCAAAGTCACCGGAAGCAAGAGGTTTCCAGAAGCGGACATCGCTGCCTCCACTGGCCTGCAGATCGGCACCGCCGTGACCGACGATGACTTCAAAAAAGCGGCGCGCCGCCTGGCCGACACCGGAGCATTCACCGATATCGGGTATAAATTCTCGTTTTCGTCGGTGGGCACTAAAGTCGAATTCGAGGTCACCGACGCCGACAAGTTTGTGCCGGCGCGCTTTGAGGATTTTGTGTGGTTTACCGACGCTGAGATGCGGCGCCGCATCAAGGAGCACGTGCCGCTGTTCAATGGAGACTTGCCATTGTCGGGCAATATGCCGGACCAAGTCTCGGATGTACTGCAGGCGATGCTCGTCGAGGGCGGAATTCCAGGCCACGTCGACTACCAGCGCGTCGGCAAGTCGGATGGACCCGTCGAGGCCATCGACTACACAGTCTCAGAAGTGTTGATCCGGGTCCGGAAGATAAACTTCACCGGGGCCGCCGAGCCTGAGTTGTCGGCGCTCAAAGCGGCCGCCGAGAACCGTTCGGACCCCGAATACTCCCGCGCTCGCCTAGATCTGCTCGTGCAGCGTCAACTGCTTCCGGTCTATTACGCACATGGATATCTGAAGGCCTCTTTTAGCGAGCCACAACCCACAGCCGTGAAAGACGCGGAGCCCCTCGAAGAGGGGCCGCGCAACCAGAGCGTCGTCGACGTCACATTCGCCGTGACGCCAGGCGTGCAGTACAAGCTCAAGAAGATTGAATGGTCGGGAAATCATGAGTTTCCCACAGAGACGCTGCAGAAGATGATCCGCGTCGAGCCCGACAAGCCGGCAAATATTGTCCGCCTGGGCGACAATCTGAAGGACATTCAGAATCTCTACGGATCACGCGGCTTTCTGAAGGCCTCGATCAAACCGGAGGCCCAGTACGATGAAGCCGCCGCTACCGTCACGATTCATCTCGATGTGAAGGAAGACTTCGCCTATCGCATGGGCGAACTCGAGTTCCGCGGCCTCGACAACAGCCTGACGGCCAAACTCCGCAACATCTGGAAACTGCGTCAGGGCGAGGTGTACGACGCCACGTATCTCAGCGAATACCTGGCGGAAGCCCACAAGTTGCTGCCGGCAAACCTCGACTGGGATGTTGCGTCGCACGTAACGGCCAATGTTCGCGATAAAACTGTCGACGTTGATCTCATCTATTCCGTCAAAGCGCCGAAATAGGCGTCCCGGGCGGGATTGAGGCTTGTTCGTTTTTTGGAACAAAACTCCCGGCTGTGTTTCCGAAGCTAAGTCGCGGGGTAATCTGGAGCCCTCTTTTTGAGTTGGGGTTCCTGTCCATCTGAGTAATTGTGAAACGCGCCGGACTTGGTAGACTGGCGCGAGTTTCAGGCGACGCCGCAAGCTGGCGTCGTGACGAGTTTCTGCTGGGCTGTTCGAGCGGGCGAGCAGCACCGCGAAAAAAGTTTGGCCCGGGCCCTCCCCCCAACATAATCCGGGCATGACGCGGGAATATGCGCCAGCATATTCCCGCATTTTTGTCTGAACGGGACTCTGCGCTGTAACCTTTCGTTCACTGGCTGCTCTGGAGTAGCATGAGGTTGTCCCCTGCATAATCGTGCCGTCAAACTCACAAGGAGAATATGTGATGAATGTTCGTGCTCGACAACTCGGATTTTTGCTCTTGACTGCGGTCGCCTGCATTGGCCTGACCGTTTCGTCTGCCTTCGCCGCCAAAGGAACGACCTTCACCGGAACCGTTAGCGACGCCATGTGCGGGGCGAAGCACGCCATGCCCGGCGACGACGCCGGCTGCACGCGGGCCTGCGTATCGAAGGGCTCGAAGTACGCTTTGGTCGTCGGCGACAAGGTCTACACCCTCGACACGACCGATAAGGCTGCCCTTGCTACTCTCGACAAGCAGGCTGGAGCCAAGGTGAAAGTAACCGGAACGGCGAAAGATACAACCATCGCTGTGACGAGCGTCACTGCTGCTCCCTAAGTCCAAGCGATTCGACGATTCCCTTTCATAGACTGCGGGACGCGCTCAGGCACGCTCCCGCATTTTTTTTGCCCGTTCCCTGAAATTCATATTTCCTTTACAAAGCATTGTGTTAGATTGTGCATTCTTCAATCTGAAAATTCTTTTCTTGCCGGAGGATCACGGAATTGGGCAAAGACATGGTTCCGAAACGGATTTTCTTTACCAAGGGAGTAGGGAAACACCGTGAACGGCTGACTTCTTTTGAATTGGCGTTGCGCGACGCTGGCATAGCCGCCCAGAACCTGGTTCGTGTCTCCTCAATCTTTCCTCCGAACTGCAAGTTGCTCGCCCGCAAAGAGGGCGTGAAATATCTGCATCCTGGCGAAGTCGTTTTTGCGGTGGTAGCCGAGAACTCCACCCGTGAGCCGCATCGCCTGCTGGCGTCGTCGATCGGTGTCGCAATTCCTGCCGACCGCAATACCTACGGCTACCTCAGCGAGCACCACTCGTTCGGCGAGACCGAAGACGCGGCCGGCGAATACGCAGAGGAACTCGCCGCCGAAATGTTGGCGACCACGCTCAATGTCGAGTTCGATCCCGACCGCTCCTGGGACGAGAAAAAGCAGATCTACCGCCTGTCGAACAAAATCGTTCGCACGGCTAACGTGACCCAGTCGGCCGTCGGCGATAAGCGCGCACTGTGGACCACGGTCATTGCTTCGGCCGTGCTGATCTTCGATTAGGCCGGACGGCATACCATAGGCGTCATTGCCTGGCTACCGAGGAGTTGGATGCGCGACCTCGCGGCTATATTTGCTGTAGATGCCTACCCCACAGACATCCACTCCTACGGTGACCAAGAAGAGAGTCTTTAGTTCCAAATTGTGGTCGGAAGGATTCACCCACAAATATGCCACGCGTCCTTCTCCAGTGGCCAGGGTCGCCTGCCGAACTACCGTGGCCCAGCCTTTCCCTTCGATCTCAGTCAACGTGTTCGCTCTCGCTCCTACAATCTGCGGAAAGCCTCCGTCCGCGGCGATCGTATCATCTGGCCCGAGACACACCACGTACAGATCACGATCCCCAAATGGAGGCTTCTTTGCACTGAAGTCCGCTAAAGCTTGCCTGCGTCCGACTGAGTTGTAGTGGGCAACAGCCTTCGCCAGCATTGCTCTCGCCTCCGCTTCAACCCCATGGCTAGCCGAGAACGCTCTACCGGCCAAAAACAGCACGATTAGCGATGCAACGACCGGACGTCCTGATTTCATATTGGCGGGAATAGGCATGATTGAAGTGCTTCTTGAATCCGATCCATCCAGGTGATGCCAAGCTGACAAGCGTAGAGCCCAGGCATGCCGCCAGATAGATTATCGGCTGAGAACAAGCGGCCTTTACTGACCCCGACGAGGCGTCCCCTTCCCGCAATACCGTGCCCCTCCAAAAGTGCACCCGTGAGCCCCACCCGGAACCACGTTCTCCTCGGAGTGGACGTAGGCATGCCCCCCTCCGTCCCATCACGCTGAAGCTCGGCCCCGCAGTGTTTGCTCTAAACTATTTGTTATTATGCGCTTACGTGGTGCTGGCTGGAGCGGCAATGGCCACAGGCGCAGATTGTATCTTTGGTAACCATCGGGTAAGACGAATGTAATACTCCGTTAACAGCCATCGGCTATGATGGATATGGGTTTTTCTACCTCTGGGGATTTAAAGTTGGACATCGAAACACGCAGAAAAAAGCAGCAGGATCTGATCCTGAAACTGGTGGAGCGGAAGGTGCGTTCGCGCGCGCGGCAGCTCTACGAAACTCGCGGCGAGGTCGACGGCCACGCCTTACAGGATTGGGTGCAGGCTGAGTCGGAAGTTGTAGGAAACAGTATCGTTGCGCCCCTCTACAGGCGGCAGCGAAACCAAAACCCGGAGCAGATGGATGCCCCGAAAGAATCCTCCTGCGAAACACTCGCCTAGATCGTTCTTCACACCAAAAGAATTCCGACGCGCGCCTACTTCTTCGCAGTAGCTTTTGAAGTCTTTCGCGCACCTTTTTTCGCCTTGTCGAGCCGCTCCAGAACTGCGGCTACGATGATTGGCAGTCCTACAGTTGCGTCGACGAAAACTTCTCCAAACTTTCCGCCCTCCGACGGAGGCACAAACTTGCCCCATGAGATGGCCTCGCTGTAGGGACTGCCAGACAGGCCGCCCCAATACACGGGCTCCGGGCAAATGCGCAGTCCATAGTGATAGCGCTTCAGCGGCACGTTCTCGCCCAACCGGCGGTGCCTGAGTTCGATAAAGGGCCCAAACTGTTGCGACCAGTTTCGCGGGACGCCGCCGCCAATCGTGAAGATGCCCAGCTTTTTCTGGCGGAGTAGCGTCGCGGCGAAGTGTTCCAGATCTTCGAAGGGATCGAAGCGAATCTTGTGTCTGCCGGTGGACTCGCGCAGGCGGTTGTTCAACGCCGTGTCGAGACCCATTTCCGAGTCGCTGAACGCCGGAACAAATACCGGCACGCCCTGCTCATACGCCGACTTCAGAATTCCGCGCTGCCCCTGCGCATTTTTTGCGAGGTATGCTCCGATGGCGTGATTCAGCTTGTACGAGCACATGACCTCGTTGTGGTCCCATGACTCAAGCACCGCCGCCATGACTTCCTCGACATCGTCGAGATTCTGCTCCGGCTCAAGCGTGTCATAGACGCGGTTGTAGCCCTGCTCGTAGAGTTCCTCGTCGGAGACTTCGGGGTTGGCGCGAAAGTGAGCCCGCCCTGTCGCTTCGACCAACCCGTGCGCCATGAGGGCGCCGGTGGAGACGATCGCATTCACGATTCCGCGGTCGATCAACTCCGTGACAATCAGCCCCTGCTTGGCCACTGTCATCGCCCCGGCCAGCGTCATGACGATGAACGCGTCTTCATCGAGCGCCATGGCTTCGAGCACGTCGGCGGCCTCGCCCAGTTGCCGCCCGGTGAAGGCAGTCTTCGCCATCGCCCGTACCAGGCTGTCGATGGAAGTGACCTTGGCGAGATCGAGTGGCTCCAGCGGTATCAGCCGGTCCTCAATGGGATTGTGCAGATGACGGTCTTTCCCCTCGCCGCCATGCCCCTGAGGCGAATGGTCCTTCGAATTTCCATGATTGCCCTGTTTCAACGCGAGCCTCCAAGCAAATGCAATTCTTCCCGACAACCTACTTTACAGGAACCATGAAGGTTGCTGAAAGCTGCGAGCAGAGGAGGTTGCGGGTAACTTGAACTTGTGTAGGCAAATCCGCCGGTTGTCATCCCGAAAGCCCGCGCTTTCTCCATCAGGCTGAGGGATCTCCTGCCCTAGTGACCGTGGAGTCAGAGCTGCTGCCATAAAACCCTGGAGTTGAAAAGCTGAGAGCTGACGGCTGAAAGCTGAGAGCGTTCACCTGCTATATTGAAACGCGGAGGTTGGAACGCGCGTGCCGCCTGAAAAATTTCGCGTGGCCCTGGTGCAGATGTCATGCGGGCCCGAGCCCGAACTGAATCTCGAAAAGGCCCTGGGCCGCATTGCCGACGCTGCCGGACGCGGCGCGCAGGTCGTCTGCCTGCCAGAGTTGTTTCAGACTCAGTATTTTTGTCAGCGCGAAGATCACTCGCTCTTCGATTTGGCCGAGCCGATTCCCGGCCCGAGTTCGGAAAAATTATCGGCGGCAGCTCGCAGCAACCGCGTCGTTCTCGTCGCCTCTCTCTTTGAAAAACGCGCGGCCGGGGTCTATCACAACACGGCGGCGATCTTCGACAACGACGGATCCCTACGCGGGCTCTACCGCAAGATGCACATCCCCGACGACCCCCTCTACTACGAGAAGTTTTATTTCACTCCAGGCGATCTCGGATTCCGTGCGCTCGACACCAGCGCCGGAAAACTTGGCAC
>Ga0070735_10005531_pt1 | contig 10448 bp, 10 predicted proteins | sample Coa_R1_FD_66443 | JGI IMG/M metagenome (GOLD analysis project Ga0070735, IMG submission 66443) | Surface soil microbial communities from Centralia Pennsylvania, which are recovering from an underground coalmine fire - Coalmine... | ecosystem: Environmental > Terrestrial > Soil > Unclassified ... | reverse complement strand
GACATAGATCGGATTCGTCAACGCCAGCACCTGCCGGTAGAGACGCTGGTTGTAGTCCGCCTTCGTTTCTCCGGCCAGCGGCGCCTGGAGCAAATGATTCAGGCGCAGAAAGTTGTCATAGGGCGAACCGATGTAGCGGCCGAACTCGTCGCGCTGGAACAACAGATCCTTCATGTACGTGGTGATGCAGAGGGCCACCTCGTTCACGATTTGCATGTCGCTCGCAGTCGTAACATCGATTCGCAGCCACTCCGGCAAGCGAATGTCGCTCGTGATGCGCGCATCGGTCCCTTTAAAGATGACGGCGTAGCTCAACCCATCGAGCCGGTCTGAGGCCAGCTGCCCAGAGCCGTCATCCTCACGAATCACCTGCGCGATGTGCGCAATCGCCTGCGCATACTCCGATGGCACCAGCCGAAGTTCCGCCCGGTCATCGTCCCCATCACCAGGTCTTCTCCCGACGCAAACTCGCCATCGAAGTGCAGGAAGACAGGCCCCGAGCGCGTCGTGAACGAGTCCACCATCTGCATGGCGTTGCGCGGCGTGTGATCGAAACCGTTCTGCAGTCGCGGAATCGGGCTGCGCGTCGTGAAATCGGCGTAGGTCCGATTCCCCACGCCCTGCACGCCCTCGAACTCCGTGACGAAGTGGCAGCTTCTGCAGTTGATCGCCTGCCCCGCGAACGGCCCGGGCAGAGGACCGGACAGCGTCTGCACCTGATCCACCACCGGATCGCCCACCGTCAGCGGCGTGTTCACGCTCGTCATATGGCTCGCGAAGTATTCGGAGAATCGCGTGTCCAGGAACAGCGCTTCGCCGATGGAATCCGCAGCCGGGGTCGCGTCCGCTTCGGGGCGCGCCGCCGGAGCGTCGCCCGATCCACATCCCGCAATCCCAATTCCCGACCCAATCCCCAGTGCAACAAACAATCCAAGACCGCCCAACCTCCTGACTGATCGCATCACGGATGCGGCTCCGCGCTCGTCGCATTCAGGCTGCGGATGTACGCCACAATCTGCCAGCGCTCCAGCTCAGGGAGTCCGCCCCAGCTGGGCATGCCTTTATAGGGATTCCCATTCTTGAGGATCCACGCGATCTCTCCGTCGGTCGCACGCTGCAACCGTTCGCTGCGCAGGCTCGGCCGCGAGCCCTTCCCCGTGGCGTTCTCGCCGTGACATTTCGCGCAGTTGTTCAGGAAAAGGTTGCGCCCAGCCGCTGCTGCCTCCCGATCTCCGGCAAACGGGTTCGTCCGCTGGCGATCGCTCTCACTTACCCTCTTCAGCCACGACCCATCGCTTTTCGCATATCCCAGGAGCGAAAGCGCAAAGACGACACCTAGCAACAAAACAGCATTCTTCACTTCGTCCTCCGGAACCAGTCGCGAAATTGTTCGATCTCGTAACTCACGCCGAACCGCCACAGAACTCCGGCAGAGTTGTCGTTCAACCCAAACTCGGGTGAAAACTTCACCGTGACGCCGCCAGGCATGTTGAACGCGACCGTCGGCCCGAAGTACTGCTCGGTACCCCGCAGTCCGAAGCTTTGCCTCGTGCCCAAGCCGCCGAAGAGCTCTCCGCCGGCTGCGAAGTTCTGCCGGCAGAACGTGCAGCGTTGACTGCTTCCCTTCAGTGCCAGCGGGTGTGCGGCGGCGAGTGCGTAGCCGAACTCCCACGGATCGGGCCCATTCACTGGCTTCTCGGCGATGATGTTCTCCGAAAAGTTCCAGCCCTTCGCGTTACTAGACAAAATCAGCTTGCCTTCGATCGAGCGTTCGATCTCTTTGCGCAGCTCCGCGTTTGAAACCTGCTGGTCCGTGATCACGTCATGGTCGGTGATCTCAAGGAAGCTCTTGTCGGCCTCGTTGTGGTTTTCGTATTCAACATAGAGCACCGGGTTCACCCAGTACTCCCGCGGCAAGGGCCGAAAGCGATTCTCGAAACGGAATCCAGTGAAGACCGCGGAATCGTTGGCTGTGGCTTGTCCCTGCAGGTAGGCTTCGGCAGTCCACCATGCAGTGGCACCATATTCGAATTCCACCGTCGGAGCGAAAAAAGCATTCGTATTTTTGGGGGCCGCCGCGATGTTCTGGTTCTCGATCTCCAGGTTCCCGGGCTCCTCCATCACTGAGGAGTAGGTCACGAAGTAAGGCGGCTCTTGTTGAGCCAGGAGCGAAGAAAGGGGCGTGGCTAAAAGGATGAGAGCGAATAGAGATCTGCGCACAAAGAAAATAGAATGAGACACTTCAAGAGCCTCCATACGAGCAGAGACCGCACGGTTAAATATGCGACCGATTCAGTCTGATTTAAATGAAGACTAAATTGGTCTGATTTTAGAAGTCAAGAGTAGGCGTCTCAGATCGCGAGAAAAATGACGGTTCCGTCATTTTTCTGACAAGCAAGCAGAGGCCGGCACCAAATGACCTCGGCTTTGGGGCTTGCAGCGAAGACGATCGAATTGCTCGGGGATTGCGCACGGAAGGTTGCGAGAAATAACTATCCTCGGGCGCACACTGGGTCCATGCACACCCGAATCGAACTTGATGCGATCGGAGGTCCGGAAGGGCTGCCCTGCCCCTCCCCCCTCCGTTGATAACGAAAGAGCCACTAACCGCAGGATGAAAACGTTCCCGCGCTTTGCTGATCATTTCGCTAAATCGCGGATTGCTTTCGTCATTCAGGCCGGATGCATGGTCGGAACACCACGTTCTCAGCCCGGGAAACGATCTAACCCATCGCGCCGCCGTGCCCCAGCCACGCGCGCAGATAGGCGATCTGACCGATGTGATAGGTCTCGTGAAAAGCCAGAAAGTCGACGACTCCGGAGAGCATTCCGTCGGCGGTCGGCGGACCTTGGGTCACTGGAGTATTCAACAACTCCTCCGACGCCGCTTCCATCGCATCGTGAATGCGCGTACACGATTCGTGCCAGGCATCCATCACGACCTGTGGCGAAGGACAATCGGGACCGGCTTCACATGTCTTGCCGCGCGCGTAGAGGCTCATCCATGGAGTCGTCCAGGGCGCTTCGAGCCGGGCGAGCAGCATGGTTCGAGCCCACGCCACATGGCCGACGATCCAAAGCAAATGATTGGAGTGATCATTCGGACGGCGCAGCCACTCGTCGTCGCTGACTCCCGCGACGGACTGATTCAGGAAGCGAGCATTCTGGTTATAGCTTTGCGCTGCGTGCGTGATTCTGCTGTTGATCATGATGGGCGGGATTGTAGCGTACTGTGCGCCAGGCCCGCCCATGAATTTCCCGATCACCTAATCAGTTGATCGGGTGAGCTTTCCCGTTCTGCAGGCTCTCGTCGATGATCGAGCGCACCTTGCGATCAGCGTCGCGGGCGATCCTTCCCTGCTCCGCGCCGAGCCGGCCTTGTTCGGCTCCCAGCCTGCCTTGTTGTTCGCCGAGTTTGCCTTGCTGCGCTCCAAACTCTCCTTGCTTCGCGCCAATCTCGCCCTGCAGGCCGCCGAGCTTTCCCTGCAGATCGCCAAGTTTGCTTTGCAGATCGCTGAGTTCACTTTCCGTGATGTTCTGTCCCATCTTGGCCTTGAGATTCGCCATGGCAGCGTCGATCTCTGCCATCTCCTTCTGCATGTCGGGAGCCGGAATGGTGGCCTGTTCCTGTTGGCGGCCAAGAGCCTCCTGCTGGCGGCCGAGCTCTTCCTGCTTTCTGCCCAGCTCCTCCTGTTGCCGGCCGAGCTCTTCCATCGGCTTATACATCGCTTCAATCTGGGAGATGATGGCCGGATCGTCGATGTAGTACTGCTTGTCGTCCCGCTCAAACCACAGGAAGTGGCCGTGCGCCAGCTTGCGTGCCTTGTCTATTTCGCTGGTGTGGATATCGCCCGAGAAGTTCATCGACTCGTTATGGTCGCCGCTGATCAGTGCATACGAGTCGCCGTCGATTGAGTAGCGGTAGCGATATCCCTTCCGGCGATCGGATCGATCGTCCTGCGCCATTGCATAGAAACGAACATCTGCAGGCGCAACCCGAATCATGGGCGCCATCGGAGCGCCAGGGCCAACCGGCTGGGCGGGGCCGAGGATACTCATCGATCCATCTGGTGCAATCAGGGTTACTCCGCGAGAGCCGGGAGCGCGCGGTGCCGAAAGCGCAACCACCGGAGCAACGGGAGCGCCGGGCCCTGCCGGACCGACCGGGCCAGCGATTGTCGGTGCAACTGCCCCGTTGGTTTGAATCTGGACGTCAGGCGCCTCGGCGGCCGGTGCACGCTCCACAGCCGCTGCCGGATTGGCAGGCGCGGCTTGAACCGCAGGTGCCTGTTGGGCTGCGACCTCGGGCTGCACAACAGGTGCGGGCTGCGCATCTTGCGCCGCCTGCACGCGAATCAGCGCTGTGGTCGCCAACAACGCGATCGGAACCAATAGTACCGCGACAAAGGCGCGACGACGGCCGCCGGCAAAGGCCTGGCGGAATGCGTGGTCGTTGAGCAAACGCTCAATACGGCGCGAAAGGCTACCAGAACGAGCCATGGCAACTCCTAAAACGGTTGGGCGCGGGGTCGCCGCGAATTCAAGCAATATTCGTGCATAGGATGTGGTGCTGACAGCTTCTTCGAGGCCGGCGCGATCGCTGATGGTTTCGGCGAGATCGGACAGCTCGCGCTTCAGCCACCATCCGAGCGGGCTAAACCAAACCAGGGCTGCGTAGAGTCCAGCAAGAAATTGCAGATAGAAGTCACCCTGGCGGATGTGTGAGCGTTCATGCGCGAGCACAATGCGCAGCTTCTCGCGATCCCACTCGGCGTACGTGGCGGGAAGCACAACCGTGGAACCGATCGTGACCGGAGACGCGACCGAGCGGCTGGAGCGCAAACGGAGTCTTCCGGCGAATGGCGCGACCTGGCTTGCAGAAACGCGATCCGCGGTCAGCAGAAGGCGCAACGCCGAGGTCAAACCGTAGAGAAGGCGAAGCAGCAACGCACCGGCGATAGTTATATAAAGCGCGAGGCCGAGCGTCGGTAGAGAGACGGAGATGCCTCTTGGAGTGGCCGGCGTCGCCGTAGCTGCAGAAGCAGGCGCGGCTGATTCAATGACCGACGTGGCTGTGGTTCGCACATTCAGCGCGGGAGCAGTCTCTTGGGTCGTCGGTTGCACATTCAGCGGAGACGCGGTTTCGATGGTTGCCGCACGGTCCTCGGAGTGCAGGGAAGGATTCGCGGCCTGATGCACCACGATCGCAACCGACCCTCCTGATTTGGCAGCCTGCGGCACGGAATTTGCGGCGTGAGCGGGTGCCACCGCTGAGGGCGGTGTCATGGAATAACGCGGAAGGATGAAGGCTGCATTGGCCGGCAGTGCCTGTGCAAGCCAGGGCGCCAGAACAGGCATCAACACGGCGGCAGCAAGGACCAGGCCCCAGGCCACTTTCTGGGCGACGACATTGCGGACTCGGAAGACGCGCAATCCAGCCCAGACGGCGCACGCCAGCAGCAGCGAGCGAAGAGCAGCTTCGACGAAAGTGGGCATCATTTGGCCTCCTTTTTCGCGGATGAAGCGGATTTTTGGGCGAGGGCGATACGGTCGGCAAGGCGCTGCAACTCGGCGCGGTCAAGAACCTTGGAGTCAACCATGCCGACGAGGAGTGCCTCGACCGAGCCCTCGCAGAACCAGTCGACAATGCGCTTGACGGCGCGACCGGCGACACGTTGGCGCGACTCTGCCGGAGAGTAGATGAACGTGCGGTCCTCAACCGAGTGCATGAGATAGCCCTTTTCCTCGAGGCGGCGCAGCACGGTTCGTACCGTTGAATCTTTGAGAGGGCGCCGAAGTTCTTCGCGCGCCTGTTCGGCGGTGACTTTGCCGAGACGCCAGACAATAGAGAGGATTTCGCGTTCGAGTTCGCCGAGTTCGGCCGGATCGTGAGGTGGTTGACTGCTGCCCGTCATAGTGTTACTGACTGTAACACATCCAAAACTCTGTCGGGCAAGTAAATTGTGACAAACGGCGATGCGGCCTCCGGAACTGCAGTAGTTAGCACGGCGTATTTGCTTTCAAGGCGACTTGGCACCCGCTTCCTCTCCCGATCCCATGACCCCTTTAGCTCTCACGACGACGGCGGTGATTGGAGCGATGCTTTCGCTCTGGAGTTGCGCACAGGCTTCTTCAGCGCGCAGCACCTTCCGTATCGATTCAAACCTAGTCCTGCTTGAGGTAATGACTCCGCGGGCGCAAGGGAGAGGTCCAGTCGAGACGTTGCGGCGCGAAGACTTCCGCATCTTCGACAACGAGCGTCCTGTGGCCATCAAGACATTTGATGTCGGGGATGCGGCACGCCCTCTGGCGCTGTGGTTTGTGGTGCAGTGCAACATGCAAGGGTGGGAGAGGAAGGGTTCAGGCCTGTTTCGCGGCCAGATTGAGCGGCTTGCATCAGCCATGAGAAAACTCGACACCCGCGACACGGTCGCAGTCGCGCACTGGTGTGATGACGGCGGTTCAATGATCGATCTGAGGCCGACAGCGAGCTTCGAGCAAGCGAGGAATGCAATCGAAGCGGCGCTGGATCCGATTCCCGATCCGCGCGACCATAATCGAAGCGGAGAACTGGCCCTTCAAAGCACGCTGGCGAAGATCATCGAGGCTTCGCGGGGGAATGCAACTGGACCGATTCCGGTCGTGGTGTTTCTTTACGGGGATTACAGCGGCATGCCAAAGATCGAAGCCGATCGCTTCGTCGTGGAACTGCTGCGTACATCCGCCATTGTCTACGGCGTGCGGGACAGTCGCTCGCCGCGCATCGGTTCGCTATGGTTCGCACACGAACAGGGAGCGGTTGCCAATTACGTGGCAACGCAGACTGGGGGACAATACTTTTCCGCGACGCCCGACGGCTATGCTGCTGCGCTCGAGACGATCCTGGACCAGTTGCACTCACGCTACGAGCTCGGCTTTCGGCCCGAGGCGCTCGACGGCAAGCTGCATCGGCTGCGCGTCGAGCTAAGCGATGAAGCAAAGCAGCGGTTCGGCGCAGTGCCGTTGCGATATCGGGCGGCCTATGTACCGGCGAGTCCGGCAGCGCACTAAAAAGAAAAGCGCCGCGATAATCCCGGCGCCATACGAATGATTCCGGATCTAAGCCCTGCTCAGGTAGGCACCCTCGCTCGTGTCCACCTTGATCTTCTCGCCTTCATTAATAAAAGGGGGCACCTGAACCACGAGGCCCGTCTCTGTCCTGGCCGGCTTGGTCACCGACGATGCTGTAGCCGATTTCAAGCCTGGCTCCGTCTCCACCACGGTGAGCTCGACAAAGCTGGGCAGTTCGATCCCTACCGGATGTCCATCGTGATAGCTGACGTGGATCTGGAGATTCGGCGTGAGGTATTCGACTGCGTCGCCGAGAGTATCAGACTTAAGCACCGTCTGTTCGTAGTCCACCGGGTTCATGAAGTAGTAGTCGTCGCCATCGCTGTAGAGGAACTCCATCGCGATTTCGTCCACCACCACCTTCTCGATGGCGTCGGCGGACCGGAAGCGATGCTCGAACATTGCTCCTGATTTCAAGTTGCGCAACTTGGCCTGAATAAAGGCACGCAGATTGCCCGGGGTGCGGTGTTCCACCTTGAAGACAAGGTGAAGATTGTCATTGTGCTTGATGATCATGCCCGGACGAAGCTGGGTGGCGGGAATCGCCATAGGAAAAAGACTCCTTAATCTAGTTGCGTCTCTCTGCGCAAAAATTCGGCTTGAGGCCAGGATTTATTGTAACTGAGCGCCGGAATGCGCTGCTCCCCTACCAACGGAGTTGCAGGCCCGCGCCGCGCCAGATATGTTTTGATCAAGACGATGAATGATGCGCACACCAGAGGGATCAGAGAAGCCATACCGGTGACCGGTCTGCTGCTTCTATGCTTCCTCTGGTCGTTGAGCTCGCTGCGTTCCGACCTGCTGCCCACGCAGTTCGCAGCGGGTTTGCCGCCCCTTGAACGCGAAGCGATGCACCTTGGAGCGCTGGCCATCGTTGGCTGGCTGATGGCCGGAGTGTTCCATTCCAAGTGGCCCAAGGGCCGGCAAATCTGGGACTCGATGCTCCTAGGCTTGGGAATGTTCGTGGTGCCGGCCCTGCTGGGCGAGGCCGCCAAAAGCGAGATTCCCGACCTGACTCGCGTCGCACTCTACTCGCTGGCGCCGGTTTTCGCCGTGGCGTTTGAACCCTACCTGGGGCGACTGACGGAGTCGCAGAGTAAGGGCGGCCTGCTCGCCGCACTGGGTTGTGTGCTTGGGACGCTGGGTGTTTTTCCTTTGATGATTCCGCGAACATGGGAAGGAGCGGGCAGCTTCTTTGCCGTGATCCTTGCGGTCGCCAGCGTCGCGGCCATCAACTGCTGGGGAGTACGGTTCGTCTCCGAGCTGCCACGCAAATCGGGCGCGCCGGTGGCATCCATCGCCGGCGCTTCCGCGGGAGCAATGCTCGCCCTTGCAAGCTTCATTGGCGAACGACCCGTCTGGAATCACGAACAGATCGGTCCGGAGATCGCCTGGACAACCTCAGTGGAATTGCCAGGCCTTCTACTGCTCTTCTGGCTGCTGCGGCGCATGTCGGCGGTGCGCATGACGACGCGATTTGTCGTGACTCCGCTCATTGTGAATGTCGTGGGTCTTATTGTCCTGAGACCCTCGATGCGGCTGCGGGCAGGCCTCGGCATTCTGCTGATTGCGGTTAGCGCGGGATGGTTGCTCGCTTCGCATGAAGACGACGGCACTCCGGATGCACTGCCTTTGAACCTCCATCAAAGCTGAATCGTACCTGCTCAAACGTTTTATTCGAGTAAATAGGACTGGCCTGTTTTGAGCCGGATCGGCTACCATTGCGTCCGGATTTTCCCAGGAGTGTTTTCACATGACCTCGTTCTTCCCTCGATTGCATTCCCTGTGCGCCCTCTTTGTCAGTCTCCTCGCAGTTGCGCTTTGTGCCCGGGCACAAGTCACGGTTCCCGCTGACGCGCTGTATAAGAATTCGAGCCTGCCCGTCGAACAGCGTGTGGCCGACCTGTTGAAACGCATGACGCTTGAGGAGAAGGCAACCATGTTGTCGGGTTCGGGCTGGATGGAGTCGGCTCCCATTGAGCGTCTGGGAATCCCGGCAATCAAAATGGCTGACGGACCGATGGGGGTCCGGTCATGGGCTGGCAGTTCGGCGATTACGAGCGCTGGGAATTCGACGTTGAAGGTTGAGACAACGGCGTTCCCCGCGGGCGTTGCGATGGCGGCAACCTGGGATACCGATCTCGTGAACCGCGAAGGTCGAGCGATCGCACGGGAGGTGAAGGCCCTGGGAAGAGACATGATCCTAGGGCCGACGGTGAATATCAACCGACAGCCGCTCTGGGGGCGGAACTTTGAAGGCTACGGTGAGGACCCATTCCTCTCCGGACAACTCGGCGTGGCCTACATTAAAGGCGTCCAAAGCGAGGGCGTGATTCCGTCTGTGAAGCACTTTGCCGCCAACAACGAAGAGTACGAACGCCATCGAGTGAATGCCACGATCGATGAGAGGACCCTGCATGAGATCTATCTGCCGGCATTCAAAGCGGCGGTCCAGCAAGCCGATGTGTGGAACGTCATGTCGGCATACAACAAGGTCAATGGGGTCCACTGCGGCGAGAGCGACTACCTGCTCGATAAGGTGCTGAAGAAGGAGTTCGGCTTCAAAGGCTTTGTGGTCTCCGACTGGGGCAGCACCTATTCGACCGTGCCCACCGTGAATGCGGGCATGGACCTGGAGATGCCCGGCGGCGAGCCGATGCGGAAATGGATGTTGAACCCGCGAACGGTGGAGTCGGGGAACGGCGACGGCTGGCTGGTGCCCGAAAAGGTGCTCGCCGAGGTGAAGGCTGGACACATCAGTGAAGCAACGCTCGATGACAACGTCGGGCGCATCTTGCGGGTGATCTTCGTGAGCGGAATCTTCGATCACCCCCATCCAGGCGGGGGCGAAGTCGACACTCCCGAGGAGCGGGCGGTCGCCCTGCAGGGAGCGACAGAAGGCATCGTGTTGCTGAAGAACGACGGCGGGACGTTGCCATTTAACTCTGCCAGGATTCATTCGATCGCCGTGATCGGACCTAACGCCGCGGTGGCTCGCACCGGAGGTGGCGGCAGTTCGATGGTGCGTCCGAAGTACGCGGTTACGCCGCTCGATGGGATCAAGGAACGCGCTGCGAAGAACGGAATTCAAGTAAGCTACGCACTTGGCGTCGGAATGGAGGGTGAAGACACGACTGGGGACCCATCCGAGACGCGGGCAGCGGCGCTCAAAGAAGCAATCGACGCCGCGGCAAAAGCTGATGTAGCGGTCGTGGTGGTTGGCCGGTACAGCAAGCTCGAGGGCGAAGGTTTCGATGTCAAGACGATGGACCTGCCGGCCGGACAAGATGAGCTGATCACGGCTGTAGAAAAGGCCAATCCGCACACGGTGGTGGTGC
>Ga0070735_10005530_pt1 | contig 10449 bp, 7 predicted proteins | sample Coa_R1_FD_66443 | JGI IMG/M metagenome (GOLD analysis project Ga0070735, IMG submission 66443) | Surface soil microbial communities from Centralia Pennsylvania, which are recovering from an underground coalmine fire - Coalmine... | ecosystem: Environmental > Terrestrial > Soil > Unclassified ... | reverse complement strand
GTTCCTGCCCCCTGATGCCGGGATCCCGCCGGCCCGCCAGGCGCAGCTGAACACGCCGTTGCGCGAGGCCTCGACCGCCCGCTACCGGATACGCGTGGCGGTGATCGCGTCCCGTACCGACCTCGGCTCCGTGACCGAGCTGCGGCGGCAGCCGCAGAACTACGACCCCGTCGCAGGCCCACGCCGGAAGCACTGACGCCACGGCCTGGATCGTCTTCGCCGCCGGCTGGGTAGTTGTACTCGCGGCGTGGGCTGCGAGCCTTCGCGTCCGCCCGCTTAGAGTTTCCGAGCCATGACCTACCAGCCTGCCGAGAATCGCTATGACGCGATGCCGTACCGCCGCTGCGGGCGCAGCGGGCTGATGCTGCCGCCGATCTCGCTGGGGCTCTGGCAGAACTTCGGCGAGGACCGGCGGCTCGAGGATCAGCGCGCGATCCTTCGCCGCGCGTTCGACCTCGGCATCACCCACTTCGACCTCGCCAACAACTACGGCCCGCCCTACGGCAGCGCCGAGCGGAATTTCGGACAGATCCTCGCCACGGACTTCGAGCGCCACCGCGACGAGCTGGTCATCTCGACGAAGGCCGGCTGGGACATGTGGCCCGGGCCCTACGGCGATCTCGGGTCGCGCAAGTACCTGCTTGCGAGCCTCGACCAGAGCCTGGAGCGGCTCGGGCTGGACTACGTCGACATCTTCTACCACCACCGCTTCGACCCGGACACCCCGCTCGAGGAGACGATGGGCGCGTTGCACTCGGCGGTCGCCCAGGGCAAGGCACTGTACGTCGGGATCTCCTCCTATTCCCACGAGCGAACGGAGGAGGCCGTCGAGATCCTGCGCGCGATGGGCACGCGCCTGCTCATCCACCAGCCCTCCTATTCGATGCTGAACCGTTGGATCGAGGACGACCTGCTCGACGTGCTGGAGACCGAAGGCGTGGGCTGCATCGCCTTCTCGCCGCTGGCCCAGGGCCTTCTCACCGACCGCTACCTCAATGGCGTCCCGTCGGACTCGCGAGCGGCCCGCGACGGCTCGCTGAGCCGCGGGATGCTGAGCGAGCAGAACCTCAGCCGGATCCGGGCGCTCAACGAGATCGCCGCCGAAAGGGGGCAGACGCTCGCCCAGATGGCGCTCGCCTGGGTACTCCGCGACGCCCGCGTCACCTCCGCGCTGATCGGCGCGAGCAGCGTCGCCCAGCTCGAGCAGAATGTCGCCGCACTGCAGCGTCTGGAGTTCACCGACGACGAACTCGCCGAGATCGACCGCCACGCCGTCGAAGGCGGGGTCGACATCTGGCGCGGACCGGCCACGAGCTGAGCCGCGCACACGCCGCACGCTCTCTAAGAAAGCCCTCAAGGGTTCCCCAAATCTGTCGATAGGTACTGGACATCCTGGGGTGGCGACCCCGGTAGGGCTTAGGGAGAGGCTGGCATTTCCGAATCACACATTCCGCGAGCCGAGCCTCAGGCCGATCGGCGCCACCGTCGGCCGGGTCCAGCGGACCGCCTTCGCCGCCGGGTAGCGCCGGTTTATGTCCTTCTCGGGCTGCTGCTGATCGCCTTCATCGCCTCACAGGTCCTGCGTCGCAGCGGCCAGTCGTGGCAGTGGCTGGACAACTGGGGAACCGCCGCCTTCGAAACAATCGCGAGCCTCTTGTGCATCGCCCGGGCGCTCGTGCTGCGCCGGGGCCGCGCGGCGATCCTGCTGCTCGGAATCGCGCTGCTGTCCTGGTCGATCGGCGACTTCGTGATGTCCGGCGAATCGGCGGGTGGCGCGACCCCCTCCGTCCCGTCACTGGCCGACGCGTTCTACCTGGCCTTCTATCCACTCACCTACTGCGGCGTGATGCTGCTGGTCCGCCGGCAGGTCAGGCGCTTCAGCGCCGCCACATGGCTCGACGGCGCCGTGGCCGGCCTGGGCGCGGCCGCGATCTGCGCCGAGTTCGCCTTCAAGACCGTCGCGGCCTCGGCGGGCGGCGGCCCCGCCACGGTGGCCACGAACCTCGCCTACCCGGTGGGCGATGTCCTGCTGCTGCTCCTGGTCGTCGGCGCCACGAGCGTGCTCCCCGAGCGGCAGAGCCCGCGCTGGCTGATGCTGGCGGCGGGCTATCTGATCAACGCGGTCGGCGACACCGCGAACCTCCTTCACTCGGTGATCCACCCGGCGCAGCTGGCCACAATGCTCGACGCCGTCGCCTGGCCCACATCGATCCTGCTCGTGTCGGGGGCGGTATGGCTGCGCGCAACCCGTAGCACCCAGGCGCACGAGCGGCCGCCCGGCCTGATGCTCCCGGGCCTGGCCTCGCTGGGCGCGCTCGTGATCCTGCTCCTCGCATCCTGGGGGAGCGGCGGGCACGTGGCCGTCGGCCTGGCGACCGCAACCCTCCTCCTCGCCGGGGTGCGCTTCGCACTCTCACAGCTGCGCCTGCGCGCCCTCACCGAGGAGCGCCGCGACCAGGCCATCACCGACGAGCTGACGGCACTGGGCAACCGCCGTGCACTGTTCGAGCTGCTCGACCACCTGCTCTTCGACGCAGGCGAGGACGAGGCCTGCGGCCTGGCGTTCCTGTTCGTCGATCTGAACCGCTTCAAGGAGGTCAACGACTCCTTCGGGCATGCCGTCGGTGACGAGCTCCTGCGCCAGCTGGGGGCCCGTCTGAAGGGCTCGCTGCGCGAGTCCGACCTGCTGGTGCGGTTGGGAGGCGACGAGTTCGCCGTCGTGCTCGTGGACGCAGACGCCGATTACGGCGTCGCGATTGCCCAGCGGATCGGCGCTCGGCTGGCGGAGCCGTTCCTGCTCGGCGACGTGCGCGCCCGGATCGGCGCCAGCATCGGGATCGCCGTTGCGCCAGGGGACGCCGACAATGCCGCGGACCTGCTGCAGCGCGCCGATCTGGCCATGTACAGGGCCAAGGTCGACGGAAAGGCCTACGCCATCTACCAGCCCGAGATCGACGGCCACGGTAACCGCCTCGGACTTGTCGAGGACCTCCGGCTCGCGATCGAGGAGCGCCAGCTCGAGCTCCACTACCAGCCCCAGGTCGACGTGGCCACCGGCGAGCTCGTCGCCGTCGAGGCGCTCGTGCGCTGGCCGCACCCGCGCATGGGGAACATCCCACCGCTGGACTTCCTCCCCCTAGCCGAGGACGCGGATCTGATGGACCCGCTCACCGAGGCCGTGCTCGACGAGGCGCTCGGCCAGTGCGTCGCCTGGCGCCGTCAGGGCGTCGAGCTGACGGTCGCGGTGAACGTCTCGGCGACGAACCTGCTCAGCCCGGTCTTCCCGAGCGTGGTCAGCAAGCTGCTCGACGAGCACGGGCTTGCGCCCGCGGCGCTCGCGATCGAGATCACCGAGACCACCGCGATGGTCGACTTCCACCGCTGTAAGGCGGCGATCCAGGAGCTCCACGACCTCGGCCTGACCGTGTCGGTGGACGACTTCGGGGCCGGCGTCACCTCGCTGGCTTATCTGAACAGCCTGGCCGTGGGTGAGCTGAAGCTCGATCGCACCTTCATCAGCGGCTTGGCGGAGGCCCGTCAGCCCCGCGACCTGGCCCTCGTGCGCTCGACGATCGACCTCGCGCACGCGCTCGGCCTACGGGTCGTGGCCGAGGGCGTCGAAGACGAGGAGTCGTTCGACCTTCTGGCTGAGCTCGGCTGCGACCTGGCTCAGGGCTATCTCATCTCGAAGCCGCTGCCACCGGACGAGCTGTCGCTCGAGCCCTACTCCGCAGCGCGGACCCGCCGCGCCGCCCGCGCGGCGTAGCTCTGGAAACCTCAAGTTCGGTTCACGGCAACCGAAATCCCTGAAAGATGGGCAGTCAACAATCACAGCTGCCTGGGGCACGCGATCCGGCCGTGCATCCGCGGCTGAACTGGCTGGCATCTTCGGCCGGGCCACTGTGCCTGGCGGTGCTCGTGGTCCTGTACTGGCGCGCGCCGACGCAGTCGGAGTGGTGGCGCTTCTCGGCGTTGCTGCTACTTGCGGCCGCGAGCAGCTGGCAGAGCGCGCCCTGGCACATGATCCGCCGGAACGAGCGGTTCGCGGGGGCGGTCATCGACCTCTCGGACGTGTTCGTGATCGTCGCCGTGCTGCTCCTGCCCGGACCGCTGGCCGTACTGGTGAGCCTCGGCGCGTTCATGAGCTGGGTCCGCGACGACGTCCCGCTCTACAAGATCGCTCTGAACCTGAGCATGTACATGACCTGCGGGACGCTGGCCTGGCTGGCCTTCCACTCGCTACCGAACCGCACCAACGGTGAGTGGCTGCTGGCCGCGGGAGCGGGAAGCGCCGTCTTTCTGGTCGTGAACATTCTCGGCTCGACGCTCGCCCGCTACGCGATCCGTGGCATCGCGGTCACGAGCTGGAAGGACCTCGCGTATCGTCACTATCCGTGGTTCGAGCAGGTGATGTGCGCCGGGTGCGCGCTGCTCATCGCCGCGCTGTGGCGCCTGGCACCGGTGTACGAGATCCTGGCCCTGCTGCCGCTGACGACGCTGTACCGCGTGCTGTGGTTTCGCGAGGTCGAGACCGCCTCGCGCACCGATGGTAAGACGGGCCTGTTCAACAGCAACTACTTCACCCGGACGGCCAAGGTTGAGATCGCCAGGGCGCTGCGCAACGACTACCCGCTCACGCTGATCATGGGCGACCTCGACCACCTCCGGCAGGTCAACAACGCGCGCGGCCACCTGGCCGGGGACGCGGCGATCGTTCGAACCGCGCAGGTGCTCCGCGAGAACGTCCGCGAGGTCGACATACCCTGCCGGTTCGGAGGGGAGGAGTTCGCGATCCTGCTTCCGCACGCCGACCTCGGCGAGGCGCTCGAGATCGCCGAGCGCCTGCGCGAGGCCGTCGCGACTGCGTGGCCGGCCGACCCCCGAACGGGCGAGCGCTTCCAGATCAAGATGTCCCTGGGCGTGGCCCGGCTGGACGCCGAGGACCCCGCGATCCAGACGCTGATGCAGCGCGCCGACGACGCGCTGTACGCCGCCAAGCACGCCGGGCGTGACTGCGTTCGCGCGGACGAGACGGCAGCGGTTCTTGCCTAGCTCTTGATCCGCTGGACCGCGGTCAGGACCTCCTGGAGGCCGCCGGCCGTGCGGGTGTCAAGCCGGTCCAAGGCCGTGAGCATGTCGGCCTTGACGACCTCGATGTCCTCGAACATCTTCGCGGTGCGCGCGTCGGCGGCCGCATTCTGGAGGTTCTGACCCACCATCAGCGCGGGCAGGAGGATCAGCTGGATCCAGTTCGAGCTCACCCAGGCGATCAGGATCGTGAGGTTGCCGCTCTGGATCGCCGACGGAAGGCTGACGAGCGCGATGCCGTTGAAGACCCAGAAGGCCCACATCGTGCCCACGACCCGGGTGAGGAGGACCGCGACCTTGGCGTTGAAGGTGTCGGCGGCCTTCAGGTCGTGTCTGATCTGACCGGGGGCGAGGCGCAGCGCAGCCGGCAGGAAGTGGTGGGTGCTGATGTGGACGACCTCGCCGTCTGCCCGGCGATACGTCGGCGAGGTGGACATGCGCTCTAGTTACGCCAAGCGCAGCGCCGCTCCTCCAGCTGCAAGCGGAGCGCCTCTTCGAGCGCCTCACCGCGGCCAACGATAGGCTCGCCCGGCGATGCCGCCTGAGCCCTACCTCGAGGTCACCTGGACGGATCCAGTCACCGCTCGTAACGGCTACCTGGTGATCGACAGGCTCGTGCGCGGGGTCAGCGGCGGCGGCCTGCGCATGCGGGATGGGTGCACGCTGTCGGAGGTCCGCGACCTGGCGCGGGCGATGTCGCTGAAGGAGGCGGTCGTCTATCAGGAGGGTGATCGCTACTTGCCGCTGGGGGGCGCCAAGGGAGGCATCGACTGCGATCCGTACGACCCCGCCGCGCGGGGCGTCCTCGAGCGCTACGTGGCGGCGATGCGCCCGCTCATGGAGAGCTACTGGGGAACCGGAGAGGACCTGGGACTGCGCCAGCCTGACATCGACGAGGCCTGCCATCGCGCCGGCCTCAGCTCGTCGATCGAAGCGGTGCTCGCCCTGCTGGACGACCCCGACGGGGGCCGGCGGCGGGTGCAGCGGGGCTTCGCAGTCGACGTCGAGGGGATCTCGCTCGGCGACATGGTCGGCGGCTACGGGGTGGCCGAGGCCACCTTCGCGCTCCTGCGCCGCCTCGGCATGACCCCTGAGCAGACGCGAGCGGTCGTCCAGGGCTTCGGCTCGATCGGTGGCGCAAGCGCCCGATACCTCGCGCGGGCGGGAGTGCGCGTGGTGGCGATCTGCGACGTGCGCGGCGTGGTCTTCGATCCGGCGGGTCTCGACGTCGAGGCGCTACTCGCCCTTCGCGACCCTCAGGGGGCGATCGAGCGCGCCGCGCTGCCAGGTGGCTGTCAGCGGCTGGCACGCGAAGATTGGCTGACCGTCGACGCCGAGGTGCTGGTGCCTGCCGCCACGTCCTACGTTCTGAGCGGCGAGAACTGCGACCAGGTGCGGGCGCGGGTCGTGATCGAGGCGGCGAACGTCGCGGCATCGCCGGAGGCCGAGGAGCGCCTCGCGGCGCGCGGCGTGTCGGTGCTACCGGACTTCGTGGCCAACCTCGCGACAAACGCCTGGTGGTGGTGGACGCTGTTCGGCGACCTCGAGCCCGCCACGGAGCCCGCGCTGCGTAAGATCGCGGCCACGATGCACCGGCTTGTGGACGAGGTGTTTGCACGCGTGGAGCGCGAGGGCGTGCTGCCCCGGCAGGCCGCCGAGGCGCTGGCGCGCGAGAACCTCGACCGTCTGGCCGCCCTCGAGGTCACGCCCGCAAGCACGTGAGCGCGCTGCCCGCGGAGGAGGGGGAGCCGGAGCCGTCACGGCTCGACGCGCTGTTCGCGCCCACATCGGTCGCCGTCCTGGGTGCCTCCGAGGATCCCGCCAAGTGGGGCAACTGGCTCGCCGTCGGCGCATTGCGCGGAGAGCACCGCCGCGCGGTGCATCTAGTGAACCGCCGGGGCGGCACCGTGCTCGGACGGCGCGCCTTCGTCTCGGTGGCCGAGATCGGCCAACCCGTGGATCTCGCCGTGCTGGCGGTCCCGGCGGAATCGTTCGAGGAGGCGGCGAACGATGCGCTCGACGCGGGCGCTCGCGCGCTGATCGGGATCACCACCGGCAAGCCCGCGGGCACCGCCCTGCTGGCACGGATCCGGGAGAGCGACGCAGTGCTGCTCGGCCCGAACTGCATGGGAGTGTTCGACGCCGCGACCGGTCTCGAGCTCGTGCCCGAGCCGCTGCCGGCAGGACCCGTCGCGTTCCTTTCGCAGAGCGGCAACCTGGCGCTGGAGCTCGCCGCTTTCATGACCGACGCCGGCATCGGTTTCTCGCGGTTCGTCTCGCTCGGCGATCAGGCCGAGCTGGCCGCCGCCGCGCTGCTTCGCGATCTGATCGACCACGCGCCGACGCGAGCGATCATGCTCTACCTGGAGGACTTCGGAGACGGCCGCGCGCTCGCTTCGGCCGCCGCAGCCGCGCGCGCCGCCGGCAAGCGGGTGCTGCTGCTGTGCCCCGAATCGAGCGAGGCCGCGCAGCGGGCCGCGCGTTCGCACACGGCCGCCCTGACAAGCGACGCAGCTGCGATCGACGCCGCGTGCGAGGCCGCTGGGATCGAGCGGGTGCGCACGCTCGGCGAGCTCGCAGCACTGGCCTGCGCCGCGCTGGCCTGGCCGACGCCGGCCCGCGGTCGCCGAGTGGGGCTGGTCAGCGACGGCGGAGGACATGCGGCGATCGCCTCCGGATGCGCCGAGCGCGCGGGCCTCGAGGTGCCGGCCGTCGGGCCCGACACCGAGCGGCGCCTGCGCGAGGTCCTGCCCCAGCGGGCCGCCGTCGCCAACCCGATCGATCTGGCCGGCGACGAGGTCGGCGGCTTCGCGCGGGCGGCCGAGACCCTCGTGGCCTCGGGCGAGGTCGACATGCTTCTGGTCACCGGCTATCTGTGCGGCTATGAGCGCTACGGAGAGCGCGCGGCGGCGGCCGAGCTCGAGACGATCGGCCGGCTGGCGGCGCTGGCACGGCACACGCCGATGTCCGTGCACACCATGCACCCCGACACGAGGGCCGCGCGCGAGCTCCGCGGCACCGGGGTCCCCGTGTACCGGGATGTCGAGGCGGCGGTGGCTGCGCTGGCCCGCATCGCCCGGCCGGATGTGGCTCGTGGCGCGGGCAGGGTGCCTCTCCTTCCCGCTCCCACGGTGGCCTTCGAGGACCTCGGGTACTCGGCGCTGCGGGGGTCGCTGGCCCGCGCCGGGATCCCGTTCATCGCCGCCCGCGAGGTCTACAGCCGCGGCGAGGCGCTCGAGGCCGCGGCCGACCTCGGGTTCCCGATCGTGCTCAAGGCCCTTGGCCGCCTGCACAAGTCGGACGCCGGCGGGGTGGCAATCGGCCTGAGCGATGCCGGTGAGCTCGAGGCCGCGTTCGAGGACATGCGCGTGCGGCTGGATCCCCCCGCGTTCTCGGTCGAGCGCATGGCCGATCTGGCGGGCGGGACCGAGATGATCATCGGGGCGCGCTGGGATCCGCGCTTCGGCGCGCTGGTGATGGTCGGGGCCGGTGGGATCAACGCCGAGATGCTCCGCGATGTCGCCGTGGCGCTCGCGCCGATCGACCACGACCATGCGCTCGAGCTTCTGCGCCGCCTGCGCGTGGCGGCGCTCCTGGCGGGCGCCCGCGGGCGTCCGCAACTCGACGTCGAGGCCGCCGCCGGAGCGCTCGTCGTGCTCTCCGAGGTGGCCGCCGAGCATCCCGAGATCGCCGAGCTCGAGATCAACCCGCTGCTCGTGTGCCAGGGGGGTGTGATCGCGCTCGACGCCCGCGCGGTGGCCCGGGAGCCGCTGCGGCTGTAGGCCGCCCGGCTCGCCGCGGCCGGCCGTGCGTGCGGCCGGGTCAACAGGTCCAGGCCGAGGGACCCTGGGTCGCGTAGATCTGGGCCGCGATCCGGTCCTGCTCGGCCTTCGGCGCATTCTCCGGCAGGCCCTGCCCGCCGTACGCCGCCCACGTCGCGGGCAGGATCTGGTAGGCGCCGCCGGCGCCGCTGGACGGGTTGACCGCACCGTAATTGCCGCCGGACTCGCAGGCCACGATCCCGGCGGGAATCGAGTACCCCCCAGCGCTCGAATACGAGGTGGGCGTCGACGTCGAGATCGGCGGGGGCGGCTTGATTCCGAACACGGCGTCCCACGTGTACACGCCGACGACGCCGTCCACGAGCAGATGATGGCGGCGCTGGAAGGTGCTGACCGCACGCGCTGTGCGGCGGTCGAAGCGGTCGCTCGCTCGCAGGTGAAGCTTGCGCTGGAGCTCGGCAACGGCGCGGCCGCGGCTACCGAGGTGCAGCAGCTGGCGTGGAGGCGCTGGGCGCGCCTCGGCGGCACCCAGGGCGGCTGTTCGCGTCGGAGGAGCGAGGGCTAAAGGCATGAAGCCTCCTTCTTTCTCATGCCTACGGGGTTAGCTGACGGGCTCGCGCGAGAAAGCGCGCTACGCCGCTCGGCAAGCGGCGATTGGCCCCATGGCGGCGGTGGCCACCGAGTGGGTTCCCCGTTTCTCCTGGCCGCGCGGAAGACGGCGAAAGCGGCCGGGAGATTCGGCAGTGTTCTAGGGAGCGGGCCAAGCTAGCAGAGCACGCGGGCGGAACCGCGACCGCTCGAGCGAAGCACCGGCGCGCGCCTGGGACGCCCTGTGGCCGAACTTTGCCGACTAATGCCGGACTGTCCGGCACAAATCGACATAGTTCGCGGCCGATGGCCTCGCTCGACGCCCCTCCACCCAGCTCCCCGAGCGTCGACTGCCGGCTCCTGTGAGGTGCCTCACATAGAGTCGAAGTCCTCGGTGGCCACGCCTCCGGTGCGCGCGGCCTCGATGTCGCCCTCCGGCTTCTCGGCCGGCTGCACGTAGAGGAACGCGTATGCGGCGGCCGCTCCGCCCAGGGGATTGGCGACGATGTAGACCCAGATGTGGCTCCACTTGAGCGCCCCGAAGATGGTGGCGCCGAGAGCGACGGCCGGGTTGAAGGCTGCGCCCGATACGCCCCCCACGGCGAACGCGCCCGCCATCACCGTGAAGCCGATCGCCAGGCCGTAGAACGAATTGCCCTCGGTGCCGCGGGCCGTGGCGACGTTCAGCACCACATAGGCCAGCGCGAACGTGAACAGGAACTCGACGATCAGCTCCTTCAACACGTTCGAGGTCAATGCCGCACCCACGTGCCCGACCACGATGCGGGCGAGCAGGGAGGCCACGAGCGCGGCCACGAGCTGCGTCACCACGTAGCGCACCCACTCCTCCTGGGTCATCCTGCCGCGAATCAGGACGGCGATGCTGACCGCCGGGTTGTAGTGCGCGCCGGAGATGTGCCCGCCGGCGAACACCATGACCATGAGCACGGCCCCGATCGCGAGCGGGGCACCAGCTTGCGCGAGAGCGGCA
>Ga0070735_10005529_pt1 | contig 10450 bp, 9 predicted proteins | sample Coa_R1_FD_66443 | JGI IMG/M metagenome (GOLD analysis project Ga0070735, IMG submission 66443) | Surface soil microbial communities from Centralia Pennsylvania, which are recovering from an underground coalmine fire - Coalmine... | ecosystem: Environmental > Terrestrial > Soil > Unclassified ... | reverse complement strand
TCGCGAACCTGAATGCGATTGACCACATTGCCCTCCACCAGATTCTCCAGCGCCCAGGCGAGGTGCTGCGGGCTGATGCGGTACATCGTCGTGCACAGGCAGCCCGTATCGTCGAGTGTAACGATCTGCTTCCCCAGGCGAGCGAATCGCTTCGCCAGCCGGTTGACGAGGTGGATCTCCGTCCCGATGGCGAAGCTCGAGCCTTCAGGCGCACCCTCGACGATCCTGATCAGGCGCTCCGTCGAGCCCAGCGCGTCGGCCTTTTCGCACACTTCGAGGCGGCACTCGGGATGAACGATGACCTGCATGCCAGGATATTTCGCGCGCACCTTGTCGACGTGCTCCGGCAGGAAGCGCTGGTGCACGGAGCAGTGCCCCTTCCACAAAATCACCTTCGCATCGCGCAGGCGTTGCGGCGTGATGCCGCCATTGAGCTGCCAGGGGTCGTACACCACCATTTCGCTGAGCGGAATGCCCATGGCGTAGCCGGTGTTGCGGCCCAAGTGTTGGTCGGGGAGAAACAGAATCTTCTTCGCGCGCCGGAAGGCCCACTCGAAGGCGCCACGCGCATTGGACGAGGTGCACACCAAGCCCCCTCGCTCGCCGCAGAAAGCCTTAATGGCTGCCGAAGAATTCATGTAGGTGAGCGGCAGAATCTCGTCGCCACCCACGCCAGATTCGAGGAGTGTCTCCCAGCATTCCTCCACCTGGCCGATTTCCGCCATATCCGCCATCGAGCAGCCGGCATTCAGATCCGGCAGGATCACCTGCTGCCCGTCATGCCCGAGGACGTCGGCGCTCTCCGCCATGAAATGCACACCGCAGAAAACGATGTACCGCGCATTGGTCTCGGCCGCGGCTTTCGAAAGCTTGTAGGAGTCGCCGGTGAAATCCGCAAACCGGATCACCTCGTCGCGCTGATAATGATGTCCCAGCAGGATGGTCGACGTACCCAGCGCACGCCGCGCAGCGGCAATGCGGTCATCCATCGTGTGGTCGGGCAGAGTCAGGTAATGATCGAGGGAACAGGTCGATTGTTCCGCAACAACACTTTCAGCAACTTCTTCCAGTACGTTCAAAATACGCCGCCTTCAGTCCTGATCGGGCTTCCGATTTCGGACGGGGATGTTGAAAGCACTTCCAGCGCTGCAGTCGGCTCGCTGCGGACCTGACGGCCCACCCAGCCAACGGGGATGTTGCAGCGTTACTTCTTTAGACGCTCTCGCAGCCCGGGGGTCGCAAAACCGTGGACGCCGCGAAGCCTGTCATTGCAATCAGTTTAATACAGCCGTCGCGGATTTCAGGTGGCCCGCTGCTTCGCCAAAAAATTGAAGTGCCCGCAGGCAGGCCCTCCAAAGCCTCTGCTTTGTGGCCTCCAGGCGCGGCGGGTATCATGAAGAAACGACCTCATGCATTTCGGCGACTCCATCTTCATCTTCCTCCTGGCCCTGGTGCTCTTCGGACCCAAGAAGTTGCCGGAAATCGGCCGCCAGGTGGGAAAACTGCTTGCCGAATTCCGCCGCGCCAGCAACGAGTTCAAGTTCCAGATTCAGGAAGAGATTCGCCAAATGGAAGATGAGGAGCGGCGAAAGAAACTGGAAGAGAGCCGGGCAGCCGCCGCGGCAGCTCCGCCTGCCTCGTCTGAGATTCCTCCCCCGCCGGAGATCGTGGCATCGCCCCAGCAGGAAAGCTCTCCAGCGGTTCCCACCATTCAGCCGCCTTCGACCGGCGAGACCGTGAGCACGGCGCGTCCTTTTGCCACTCCGGCAGAGTCAGAGCCGCAGCCCCCCGCAGCGGAAGCAACCCTGAGCCCCGCTGATCTGCTGCAGCAGACGCCGGAGGTCGCCGCCGGCGGTTCAAACGGCACGCATGCATCGGCGGCAGAAGTCTCCGAAGAAGAATCCGTACATCATGATTGAGACCGTAGAGGAGAAGAAGGACCTCGTGGATCGCGCGCGCGCGGCGGTTTCCGAACGAGCCGAACTGCCCGGCATGAGCCTGCTGGAGCACCTGCAGGAGTTGCGGCGGCGCATTATCCACTCCGCGCTCTACCTGTTCGGCGGCTTCTGCGTCGCGTGGTACTTCCACGACCAGATCTACGGCTACATGGAACGGCCGGTGAAAACGGCCCTGCTGCGGAATCACATGAACCCGCAGTTGAATTACCTGAATCCGGTCGACGGCTTCAACATGTACCTGAAGATCAGCTTCATGGCGGGATGCATTCTTGCCTCGCCCTTTGTGCTGTATCAGGTATGGCTGTTCATCTCACCCGGCCTGTACCGGCACGAGAAACGATTCGTGACCCCGTTTATGGCCGCCACCGTGGGGCTGTTCCTGGCCGGAGCCTTTTTCGGCTATCACTGGGTTTTCCCCGGCGCTCTCGATTTCCTGTTCAAATTCAACAAGGACTTTAATCCCCTTATCGAGATCAACGAGTACACAGACCTCTTCCTCACCGTGATCCTCGGTTTGGGAGCTACCTTTGAGCTGCCCATCCTCGTGATGTTTTTATCGCTGTTCGGCATCGTCAGTCCGCGATTCCTCTGGAAGAACATTCGCTACGCCATCCTCTTGATCTTCATCGTTGCCTGCGTCATCGCCCCGACTCCGGACGTGCTGACCATGTGCGTCTTCGCCGCACCCATGCTGGCTCTCTATCTCATCAGCATCGGCGTGTCGTACCTGGTGCATCCGGCATCGCGCCGGAAACGCGCGGCAAAGGCGGCCTCGTGAGGTTGTACTCCCCAGTCGTGGTCTGCGGAATATTGCTGCTGGCGGCCATTGCTCTGTGGCAGGATGCGACCCGCAATCTGCCCCAGTTCGACGGCTCCCGGGCGCTGGAGTACACCCGGCAGTACGTGAACGCCACCGGTCCGCGCTGGATTGGCAGCCCCGGACACGCAAAAGCCGAAACCTTCCTCAAGTCTGAGTTCCGCCGCGACGACCTGGTAGAAGATACGTTCACCACAAACACGCCTGCCGGGCCCATGACCATGCACAACTTCCTCGTGAAGTTCCCAGGCAAAAAGGACGGCATCATCGTTCTCGCCTCGCACTACGAGACGAACTACCCGCTGCGGAACATCCATTACGTCGGCGCGAACGACGGCGGATCCACGACCGGGTTGCTGATCGAGGCGGCGAACTATTTTCGCGGGAAGCCGAACAACGGCTACAGCGTCTGGCTGTTCTTCACCGATGGAGAGGAGGCAATCAAAAGCTGGTCGGATGCCGACTCTGTCTACGGCAGCAAACATCTGGCCGCGCAGTGGCAGGCGGACGGCACGCTGAAGCACATCAAAGCCTTTCTCCTGGTCGACATGCTCGGGGATAAAGATCTGGACGTCCAGCGCGACCTGAACTCCACGCCCTGGCTGGAGGACCTGGTTTACAAGGCCGCCTCGGATTACGGCTGGCAATCGTATTTCTTTGGACAGCAAACGCGCGACGAGGACGACCACATCCCCTTCGTGAAGCGAGGCGTGCCCTGCGCTGACCTGATCGATCTCGACTACGGCTACAACAATGCGTACTGGCACACCGACCAGGACACGCTGGACAAGCTCAGCGCGAAAAGCCTGACCATCGCCGGCGACACGCTCCTCGAAACCATTCGCCTGCTGAATCAGCGTTAACGCCGCCATGCCGCCGCACTGGTTAGGCTTTTCCATCATTGTGGCTGCCCTGCTCGTGGTGGACATGTTCGCGCTGCAGCGGCCGGGGCGCCCCGCATCCATCCGCGTTGCCTGGCTCTGGACGCTGTTTCTGGCGCTGCTGGCTGGCGGCTACGCCCTCTGGATTGCCGCAACCACGGGCCGGCAGCCCGCCATTGAATTCGCCACCGGATACCTCATTGAGTCATCGCTCAGCGTCGACAACCTCTTCGTTTTTCTCCTGATGTTTCGCGCGCTTCGCCTCGACGCCGCGCAGCAGCGGCGCGTGCTTCTGTGGGGTGTGCTCGGCGCGATCGTTCTGCGCGGTGCGCTGATTCTCGTCGGAACAAGCCTCCTCGAGCGCTTTGCCTGGGTGCAATATGCCTTCGGCACCGTGCTGGCGCTTGCAGCCATTCGGCTGTTTCTGCACAAGCCCGGCGCCACGGCCGTGCGCGGGCCCGTGCACTGGATTCAGTCCTGCTGCGTCCGCTATTCGAGCAGCACGCGCCTGGCGCTTGCTTCCCTGCTCCTGGTGATTGCTGCCGTCGAGGCCACCGATCTGCTGTTTGCGCTGGACTCGATTCCGGCGGTGCTGGCTGTGACACGTAATCCCTGGATTGCCTTCACCTCGAATATCTTCGCGGTCCTCGGGTTGCGCTCGCTTTACTTCGCTCTCGCATCGCTGCTCGACCGTTTCCACCTGCTGCATTATGGACTGGCCTGCATCCTGGCGTTTGTCGCCTTCAAAATGCTTGCCGAACGATGGATTTCCGTTCCCGCGAGCCTATCTTTGTTAGTAATTTTGGTTATCCTCGCACTATTCATCGTACTTAGCCTCGCATTACCTGCACAGTTAATGGGGCAGCGAAAATTCCCCGGCAATTCGCGCTAGATTGCACTTCGGATATATATTTCATGAAAGTGCGTTTCACGCCATTCGCGGAGGACGGATGAAAATCGGCGTTCTTGGATCAGGGATCGTTGCTCAGACCCTTGGGGCCGGATTTCTGCAGCACAAGCATCAGGTGATGGCCGGAACTCGTGATCAAACGAAGCTGGCGGAATGGGCAACGGCACATCCGCAGGCATTTCTGGGAAGCTTCAAAGATGCGGCGCAGTTTGGAGAAATCGTTGTTCTCGCGGTGAAGGGCACGGCCGCCGTTGATGCGCTGCGTGCAGCAGGCGCAGACGCTCTCGACGGCAAAGTTGTCATTGATACCACCAACCCCATCGCGGACGCTCCGCCCGTGAACGGCGTTCTGCCGTTCTTCACCACATATACCGAGTCGCTGATGGAACAACTGCAGCGCGAGTTCCCGAAGACCCGGTTCGTCAAGGCATTTAACTCCGTCGGAAATACGCAAATGGTGAATCCTCAGTACGCCGAGGGCCGCCCCACCATGTTCATCTGCGGCAATGACGCTGCCGCAAAGAAAACCGTCACGCGCATCCTGGACCAGTTCGGATGGGACGTGGCCGATATGGGTCCGGCGGAAGCTGCCCGCGCGATTGAGCCCCTCTGCATGCTCTGGTGCATCCCCGGATTCGCGCGCAACGAGTGGACCCACGCGTTCAAGCTGCTGCACAAGTAAGAATCAGTTCTCGATAATCTCGTCGGGCACGCTGACGGTAGCTCTGCGTGGTACCGCGCCGGAAGACCGCGTCCTTATCGCGATGTCGAAATATCCGAGAACCTCGGTGAAATTAGGCTTGCCACGCCACCATCGGCGGGCTAGTATGCAGCCTGCCCCCTAGACCAATCCTTTCCCCGTTGTTCCCTCCCCTGGATCGCTCATCTCTCGGGCAAATACAAGATCAAAAGCCAGGAGCCTTACCGTGAGAAAAATTGGATCTGCGTTGCTGGGAATATCTCTTGCTGTCGCCGGTTTCATGCCGGCGATGGCTCAGGATGCTTCATCGGATGCATCTGCCATGCCGAAGGTGCTCCATATCACCCGCGAATTCATCAAGCCCGGAAAGAGCGGCGCCGTCCATGACAAATCGGAGGCGGCCTTCGTGCAGGCTGCAGAACACGCTAAGTATCCAACCCACTACTTTGCCGTGAACTCCATGTCAGGAGACTCGCGCGCCCTTTATGTTTTCGGCTTCGACTCGTTTGCCGCCGTGCAGAAGGACGTCGAGGCCACCGCCGCCAACGAGACCCTGGCTGCAGCCTATGAGCGCGCCGCAGTGTCCGATGGCGACCTGCTCTCCGCGATCGACGACTCGTACTGGGTCTACAACTCCGATCAGAGTTATCACGCGCACCGTGATCCCGGCCGTCTGCGGTATCTCGAGATCTCTGCCTACTACGCAAAGCCCGGCCATGATGCCGAATGGGCGCAGATCGTGAAGATGGTGCAGGACGCCGAGGACAAGATCGGCAGCAGCGCGCACTGGGCGATGTACGATCTGACTTACGGCGGCGAGGGCGACGTCCATCTGGTGCTCACCGGCCGCCACGGACTGGATGAAATCGACCAGGGCTTCAGCGAGGGCAAGAAGTTCGACGAAGCCATGGGCGAGGACGGAATGAAGAAGTTCCAGTCGCTGGTCGCAGAGACCATCGTGCGCTCCAGTCATCATCTCTATGCCGTCAATCCGCGCCAGAGCTATCCGGACGAGACCTGGGTGAAGGAAGACCCGGCATTTTGGAAGCCCAAGCCAATGGCGGTCAGCGCGCCCGCGAAGACTACGGCAACGGCGCAGAAGGACACAACACCGTAACCAGGTTGAATCGCTTTGCTGGAAACGCGCCCGGCCGCTCTTCTTGGGGCGGCCTGGCTGCGGCCATCGCTGCTCACAAGTCCTGAAACGAAACGCCTTCGCCTCGCATGACCGAATGCCGGCCGAACTGCCGGTCATTGCGCTTCGGGAAGTCCTTGCGGTAATGTGCGCCGCGGCTCTCTTCGCGCGCCAGCGCCGAGGCAACAATCATATCGCCGACGGCCAGCAGGTTGCGCACCTCGATCCCCTGCCGGTTTGAAGTTTCGGGGAGCTCCTCTCCCAGCGCGTCCAGGTTCTGCTGCGCTGTCCGCAGCCCACCGGCATCGCGAAGCAGTCCCGCCTTCTCCCACATGGTGCGCTGCAGCCGTTCTCGTATGCTCGAGAAGTCTGCCTCCGCATAGAGCGGCTCAACCCGCGGATCTGCCTGGCGCACCCGCATTTCGCTTTGCTCCAGCATCGCTTCGGCGGCACGCGCGCCGAAGACCAGCCCCTCGAGCAGCGAGTTGCTGGCCAGCCGGTTGGCTCCGTGCACGCCGGTGCACGCCGCCTCGCCCGCCGCATAGAGCCTCTGCAGCGATGTGCGCCCATGCACGTCGGTGCGTATGCCGCCCATCAGGTAATGCGCCGCCGGTCGCACCGGAATCAGGTCACGCCGCAAATCGAGCCCGTGCTGGGCCAGAAAACCGGAGATCCCCGGAAACCGCTTTACGGGATCGATGTTGGTGACGTGCCGCATGTCCAGATAAACGGGAAGCTGTTCGCCCTGCGCGCCCATGCCTTCGGCTGTAATCGCGCGCGCCACCACATCGCGCGGTGCCAGTTCCAGCAAAGGGTGGTAGCGTTCCATGAACCTCTCGCCCTGCGCGTTCCGCAGGTATGCCCCCTCGCCGCGCAGGGCTTCCGACAGCAGGAACCGCTGCACGCCCGGCAGGCTAAGCGCCGTCGGATGGAACTGGTAGAACTCCATGTCGGCGACCTCGGCCCCGGCGCGCCATGCCATGGCGATGCCATCGCCGGTGGCGACCAGCGGGTTGGTCGTGTCGCTGTAGACTTGTCCGGCTCCGCCGCTGGCCAGCAGCACCGCGCGCGCGCGAACGGTTAACGGTCGCCCCTCGTGATCGAGCAGCGCCACGCCGGCAACAATCTCCATGTCGAGCGTGAGATCAATACTGGTCGTCCACTCAAGCAGCGTGATGTTGGGAATGGACCGCGCACGCCGCAAGAGCGAGCGCCCAATCTCCGCGCCGGTGGCATCGCCGTGCGCGTGAAGGATGCGGTTGCGGCTATGCGCCCCCTCGCGCGTCAGCATCAGATGGCCGTCTTCGCGATCGAAATCCGTCCCCCAGCGCAGCAGTTCCTCGACACGCTGCGGACCTTCCTCCACCAGGACGCGCGCAGCTTCACGGTTCACGAGGCCGTCTCCCGCGCTCACCGTGTCCTCAAGATGGAGTGCGATATCCTCTTCGCCGCTCATGGCCACAGCGATGCCGCCCTGCGCATACTGCGTGTTCGATTCGCCCAGCGCTTCTTTGGTGACGACCAGAACGCGCGCTCCATCCGCTGCAATTCCGATTGCGGCGCGGAGACCTGCAATCCCCGCGCCGACGATCAGGTAGTCTGTTTCGTTCAGATCAGCCATCCCCCACTCAGGCTAAAGCATTCATTGGATGAGCGCAGGGCTGAGGAAGTCGCTGCGCCGCCTGTTTTACTCTGGATACATCGTGAAGTCACAAACGATCGCGGTCAAAACCGCCTCGGCGGATTATCTCGTTCACGTGGGTCGCGGCCTCTTCGCCGAGATTGCGCAGCAAGTTAACTCCGACAAATCGCCACGGCGTGCTTTTGTGCTCACGTCATCCGAAATCTGGTCCCTCTGGGGTCAGCAGTTTCTCGCCGCGTTTTCTTCTCCTCCGACGGTGCTCTTTCTCCCCGCAGGCGAACGCTTCAAGCGCATGACCCAGGTCGAGCGCCTTGCCGTGGAGATGGCCGGAGCCGGAGCGGATCGCTCGTCGCTGCTCATCGCCTTCGGTGGCGGCATCATCGGCGACCTGGGCGGCTTTCTTGCGGCTATCTACATGCGCGGCATCGATTACCTGCAGGCGCCCACGACGTTCCTCGCCCAGGTGGACTCCTCCGTCGGCGGCAAAACCGGCGTGAACCTCACCGCCGGCAAAAACCTCATCGGGAGCTTTCACCATCCGCGTGCTGTCTTCGCCGACATCGATGTGCTGCAGACGCTCCCGGAACGCGAGTTGCGCGCCGGTCTCTTCGAGAGCATCAAGGCCGGCATTATCCGCGACGCGCTTCTCTTTCGTTTCATGGAGCAAAATGCGGAGGCGATTCTCAGGCGCGACCCCGAGGCGCTGGAACACGTCATCGCCGCCTCCATCCGCATGAAGGCCAAGGTCGTCGGCATCGACGAGCGCGAATCAGGACTGCGCATGATCCTGAATTTCGGACACACGATCGGCCATGCCATCGAAGCCGCAACGGAGTACCGGCGCCTGCTGCACGGCGAGGCCATTGCCTGGGGCATGCTGGCCGCCATGCGCATCGCGCTGGCCCGTAAGACCGTCGGCCCCGATCAGGCGCAGCGCATCGAGACCGCGATCCGCGCCTATGGCCCGCTTCCACCGTTCCGCGCTGCCGCAGGCAAGCTGATGGATGCAGCGGGACGGGACAAGAAGAATCGTGCTGGAACTCGCCGCTTCGTCCTTCCAAAAGGAATCGGCGATGCCGTTGTCGTGGAGGACGTCACCGACGACGAGATGCAGAACGCGATTGGATGGGTGTTGCGCGAAGCGCGGCAGAAAGCCGAACCAGAGCAGAGGAATTAATCCACTGCAAGGGAGAGCTGGTGGCGCACGTCCGCTCCCCGAACCCAGAAGATCACATCGGTCGCAATGTTGGTCGCGTGATCGGCAATGCGCTCCAGGTTGCGCGAGATCAGGATCGATGCCAGCGCCTGGTCGGCGAGTTCCGGATGCTCCTGAATCACCTTGGTGAGGTCCGTGATCGCCACGCGGTTCATGCGATCAATGTCGTCGTCCATGTCGCGCACAGATTCCGCCAGCAGCGCATCGCCGTCCAGCAGCGACTGCAGCGCCGTGCGGATCATCCGGCTGGCGAACGATCCCATCCCGGCAATATCGACCGGCAGGTCAACAGGATCGTGTTCCATGTGATCGAGCGCGCGGATCGCAATGCTGACCGCCATGTCGCCGATGCGCTCGAGATCGGCATTGATCTTGATCACGGCCAGGATAAAGCGCAGGTCGATGGCCATCGGCTGTTCACGGCTGAGCAGCTCATAGGCCATATCATCAACTTCGCGCTGCGCCGTGTTGATGGCCGTCTCGTTGTCGCGGACGTACTGGCAAAGGCTGGGATCGCGCTGCAGCCAGGCATCGACGGACGATTCCACCGCCTGCTGTGAGAGCGCGGCCATCGCCAGGAGCTTATCCTTCAGCTCCGCCAGCTGCTGATGAAAGTGAATCCGCGGCAATTCTCCTCCTGCCAGGGCCTGCTGGACTGGATGCTCATCCGCCCAGCACGCCGGACCGATCTTTGTATTGTGCAACGGCGTACGTCAAAACCATGCAAATTTGACGGAACATCGTTACTTTTGTGAGTCAGCTTGCTGCTCCCAGCCCAGCTGGATCCACGACGGCGCGCGGCAGCGATTCAGGCCAGGCGCCTTTCGGCTTCCTGAGCCGCCTCGAAGATCTGCTCGAACGATTCCACCGCGTACAGCACCTTCTGCTCCTCGGAGACCAGAAACTTCTGTTCCAACACCTGCTCCAGATTGAAGTCCCGGATTTCCGGACGCCCCTCGATCACATGGGTCCCTTCGCCATGCGACGAAATGAGCCCGCTGCCGTAGAGCTTGATCTTGCCGTTCTGCCGGATCACGCCGAATTCCACCGTGAACCAGAAAAGCCTGCCCATCTTCTCCAGTTTTTCCTTGTCGTGCATCAGGCTGGCGCTCACGCGGCCGTAGTGCTGCAGGAAATCGGCGAAGACCGGATGCGCATGCATCGGCACATGGCCGAAAACATCGTGAAAGA
>Ga0070735_10005528_pt1 | contig 10454 bp, 6 predicted proteins | sample Coa_R1_FD_66443 | JGI IMG/M metagenome (GOLD analysis project Ga0070735, IMG submission 66443) | Surface soil microbial communities from Centralia Pennsylvania, which are recovering from an underground coalmine fire - Coalmine... | ecosystem: Environmental > Terrestrial > Soil > Unclassified ... | reverse complement strand
ATCGCGGTGGGCGCGATTTCTGCGCCGCTGGCCACGCCGGTGCTACCGGTCGAAACGTACATTCGCTACACGCGTGCGTTGCACCTCTCGCCGCCTGCAAGTGAGACGCACAAGCTGGGCCCCTTGCCGCAGATTTATGCGAGCGAGTTTGGCTGGCCGGAAATGGTCGCGACGGTGGCGCCCGTTTACAACAGGTTGCCGCCGGATGTTCGAGCGAAGACGGCGATCTTTGCCCCGAACTATGGCGTAGCCGGCGCGATCGATCTCTTCGGGCCGAAATTTGGATTGCCGTGGGCGATCAGCGGTCCACCAAAGCTATTTCCTGTTGGGACCGCGCGATTACACCGGCGAAAGTATGATCTTCATGGATGATAGCCAAGAGCGCCTCGAGCAAATGTTTGCGAGCGTGCAGAAGGTCGCGAGCGTGTACCACCCATACTCGATGCCGTACGAGCATTTCGACGTGTTCTATTGCCGAGGACTCAAGCAGCCGTTGAAGGAATTGTGGCCGCAGCTGAAGCATTGGGACTGAAGAGCCCTCATCGGGGAAGGCATCTAAGCGTTAAATCCGGGGGTGCGGGGCGAAGCCCCATAAGCGCTAACTTAAGGATTCCTTCCGGATTGCCCGTTAATCGCCCGGAGTCGGAATCCAACCAACGCAACGTAATGAGGGCGGAATTGTTTGTTATTCTTGCAAAGCCTTTCGTTCAGAGATGGAATTCAATGGAACGCCTACGCATCGCTAGGGCGTTGTTGTTATCCACAATTCCCCTTACTGCTTCGGCGCAAACTCCTCAGCCGATCCCAATCGAAACTGCGCTTCCTCCGTTTCAATTTCTTCAGAAGCCTGGGCCGTATCCGGTAGGCTTAAGGCTGGTGAATCAGTACGACCCCTCGCGAAAGTCTCCTGTCTTGGCTGGGGACCATTCCAAACCAGCTGAAAGCGACAAAGGCCGCCCTCTGCAGACGCTCATCTGGTATCCAGCACTGCCCAGTGGCACCAAGTCAATGAAGGTTGGCGACTATGTGACGTTGGCAGATACCGAGATTTCTTTCGGCGTGCCTGATCAAGAGCACAACAAGTGGCGTACACGATTAAAGAGTTCCTTCGATGTCCCGCTATGGGCAGTGCGCGATGCAAAAATGGCGGAGGGACACTATCCAGTTCTGATTTACGCTCCCGGCGATTCATCCATTGCCTGGGAAAATGCCGATCTGTGCGAATACCTTGCCAGCCATGGCTATGTCGTTCTTGCCAGTCCATCGATGGGAGTGTCAACGCGAGATATGACCGACGACCTGGCAGGGATTGATTCCCAAGCTCTGGACATCTCATTCCTTGTCACGTACGCCGAAAAGCTTCCTGACACAGATTCGTCGAGGATTGCTGTAGTGAGCTTCAGTTGGGGAGGGATATCGAGCCTATTTGCGGCGTCGCGGGACTCTCGCATTCAGGTCTTGGCTGAAATGGATGGCAGCATCCGCTATTACCCAGGACTCGTGGCAAAAGCTGGATCCGTTCACCCGGAGCAATTGAACGTCCCACTTCTCTTCTTTACCTCAAACAGAGAAAACTTTATCGAGGACATCGAGCACTCCGGTATGGACATGACAGGGCACAACGTGCTGAATGAGTGGACACATGCGGATGTCCTGACGGTCAATATGTTAGGAATGTCCCATCCTGAATTCTGTTCCATGTGTCAGCGCTGGCCACTCGGGGAAGAACAGGTCGCAGATTACGGACGGGAAGACGCAAATACAGGTTATTCGTGGGTTGCACTTTACACGCTTCAGTTTCTGAATGCCTACGTCAAGCATGACGCTGCGGCGAAGGAGCTTCTCGGAAGAACTACCGCTGACAACGGCGTCCCTAAGCACATCATGGGAATGAGATTCAGCCCGAAGTCGTTTGCCGAGATAATGCGATCCGCAGCTCGGACGGGAGAAGAGAGCGCGTGGAAGGCGTTCCAAAGCTTCGCTGCCGATCCCATGCATCGTTACATGATCGGCGAAGAGCGGACGATAAATCGCCTTGGCTATGCTTTCCTTCAGGAAAAGGATCCGTCGTCAGCCGTCGTGCTGTTCAAATTGAACACAAAGGCCTATCCCGATTCCGCGAATGCATGGGACAGCCTTGGAGATGGTTACGAGGCGGCGAACGATATCCAAGATGCGCGTATGGCATATGCGCGGTCTGTCGAGTTGAATCCTAACAATGAGCACGCGAAGGGTGAGCTGGTTAAATTGCGCAAATAGCGTCTTATGCCGCAGAATCTGCCCTGCTGCAACTTGGCAAATACCTGGTCCAAGACGCCTTTCTTAGGCCAACGACTCATGCGCGCATAGATGCTGTGCCAGTTGCCAAACCTTTTGGGTAATCCGCGCTAATACGGTTACCATGTGACTCGCACTGCTTGCGGCGTGCTGAGGACGACCTCGAGCGTCTTGCTGCTTTGATTCACGTAATATTCCGGTGCGCCATCTTCATTCCAATGATCCCCCGCCCACGAGACTTTTTCGACGCGGATCCGCTTCATGGCAGGCCATTCGAAACTTGGATCGCTGAATGAGACCCCCGCCCGGTATCCTACGACCAAGAATTCATGACCGGACGGGTGGATGACAATCGCCTGTCCATCTTCCCCGCCTGCAACCGTCACCGAAGATCCGTTTACATCTTCTTTCGTAGAAAACCTCTGTCCCGGTGATTGGGACATAAATACCTTCAGCTTGTCGGTGGTCGAGTAGTACACAATTTGAGGCAGTGCTTTGCGGAAAGAAGAATACGTATCGCGCAATGCGAATGCTCCGTTCGCCAATGTGCCATCGCTAAGGACATACGGCTGGTTGGATTCTGGATACGAGACGGTCAATGCCCATGGCGCATAAATTGGAGCTCCAAACTCCCCGACCGCAATAAATGCCAACCGTGACGTGATGGGCGTAACTCCGCTATTGATCTCGGTGATCGCGGGCAAGTTTCGGCCCACACGGTAACGGGCCAGCGGTTCGCGCAATTCGCTGACGCCGGCATCCGACTCCCGGCCGCAACTGTAATCGGGGCGCCATTCCGCACAGAAATAAGAGTTCACGCCGATGAACGAGATGTGGGGACAATTCTCCAGATAAGTCTGCACGTCCTCGCCGGGCGCGCCTCCGACCATCCAACCCGCGATCTGCCCGCCCACGTAGTTATGAAAGAAGGGAATCGGATAAATCTCTGCACCGGCATCGGTGATGCGCCGGATCCAGTTGTAGCTCAAATCCCATGCACTGAATTTCAGATCGTCGGTGAAGCCGTGGTCCGCAAATCTTTTGTTCGCGGCTGCAGAATGGTCCCGCCACATCTTCGGATTCTTGCGATCCACGCCGAAAGTGGCAATTTCATTTTCGACCTGGATCATGAGAATGGTATGGCTCTGCGCATCCACTTGCTTGATGTGCTGCATGAACGCGCGAAAAGCAGCAATCTCGCGCTCGATAATGGGCTCGTAATCATACGAGACCACGTTGTGATGAACAACCCCATTCCCATCCACCGCGCGAGGATAGGTCTGCTCATCCTGCACGATGTACATGGGCGCATACAAATTGCCGGTGAGATTTGCGTAGATGGTGCCATCTCCGCTCGCATAGTGCCCGAACCAGTTCAGCACCAGCTTCAGATGGTATTTTTCCGCCATTGCTTTGGCGTGATCGACATAAGAGAAATCGTATGCGCCTTTTTCGGGCTCGACCATCGACCACTTCACGGGAACTTTCAGGGCGTTCAGCCCCATCTTTTCCGCGGCCGGGTACAGGTTGTCGTAAGCGGTCTCGGTCTCTTTATATCTTCCGTAGATCAGATCCCACCACGGGATTTCAGCCGCCAGCGCCGTAAACGGACTCCCGTCAACATAGAGAACCTTTCTTCCATTCACCGCCTCGAAATGCGGCATGAGGTTGCTGCTGCGAGGGACTTGCCAGACGTCATTGGGAGAAGCTGCAGGGCGATTCTGCTGAGCCGACGATGGCTCAACCAATAGGGAGACGAGCAGCAATGCGCAAGAAAGTAAAAATACTTTTCGAATTGAGTATGGAGTGCTCATTGCTCCGCCACTATTGCCAAGTCCCAGGGCTTCAGCTTAAGTGTCTGCCCTGGTTTCAGAGAAGCGCCCGTCAGGAGATCGGAACCGTTGCCGTAACTGTAGGAAGCAGATTGTTCTTCGCCGGAGAAATTCAAATAATAATGCAGCAATTTCCCCTGGGCGTTGCGCCCATGCCGTACTTTGACGGAGCCCGGCAAATTCTGATCCGGGCCCGTCAATCCAGCTCGCTTTAAGACATCGCGGATGACCTCGCGCTGCAAGCTGTCGGTAAGAAATGTGCCTTCGTAGGTTAGTGAGCCGGAGCCATACCGGTTGCGGGTGATGGCCGGAAAATGCCAGTAGGGATCGTCGAATGAGGCAATCACTGCGGCGGTGTCGGGTATAAGAAATTCCTCCCATACCGATCCTTTATTTTGCTCGCCGACACCAAATGGATCGGGTGTGAGCCGCTGCGGTTCGGCAAGATTGGTGAATTCCTGATAGTGAAAGCCGGCCGCCGCCCGCAGCGGCCCCGGCGCCATCACGTCGCGAACTGTCGAATACTCGTTCGTAAAGCCACTTTTGAACGACATGACTGCCTGGCCCCCATTCTTGACGTAATCGGAAACCTGCTGCAGCACCTGGTCCGAAGCGCTGTAGAGCGGAGGAATCAGCAGAACTTTATAGCGCGACAAATTCGGATCGCCTGCTTGCACGAAGTCAGTTTCAATATCCAGGTCGTAGAGGGCATCGTAGATCTGTCGCAGCACGGTCATGTAGTTCACATGATCCGCGACCGGCATGTAACTGAGCGCGTTCGCCGAGTCGGTGCTGACCAGGATCGCAACCTTGTTGTCTTTCTTGAGATCCACCAATTGCGGCCCAAGCTTCTTCAGTTCGGTTGCGACCTGCGATACTTCGGCGTACGTGCGATTGGGCTCGAGATCGTGCGACAGAACTCCCTTCCAATACGTTTCCTGTCCATAATGCAGCGAGTGCCAATGCCAGTACTCGACCATATTGGCCCCCGCCGCGAGATGCGTGTACACCACCTGCCGCAACTGTCCCGGGTATTGCGGATACTGCGTGCGGGAGTCCCATCCGATCGTCTGCGCGTTGGTTTCGGTGACCAGGTAATTGGTGTGCTTCAGAGAACGAGCCAGATCTCCGGAGAGCCAGATGGTGCGCCCGTCCAGCCGCTTCTGCGTCTCGAAATAAGGATTCTGCGCGACGACGTCAAGATTGGCCGCAATCGCCCACTGATTTAGATTCGTGTGCACCCCGCCGCTGAAATCCTGCGTAATGAACTGATCGGGGCGCTTGTACTCGTTCACGATCTTTGCCTGCCAGGCCAGATAGTCGGTCACCACATCATGCTGAAAGTTCTCCCATTCAAGTTTGTATCCCGGATTCAAAATGCCGTCGCGCGGCGGTAGATCGTCCCATTTGTCGACCAACTGGCCCCAATAGACCAGGCCCCACGCACGGTTCATCGCCTCTGGCGTTTTAAACTTCTGCTTCAAGCGTTCCAGAAATGCGGCATTCATGTACGGCGTGGGCACTCCGGTCGGGAACGTCTCATTATCGATCTGGTATCCAATGACTGCCGGATGATCTTTGAAGTGGCTGATGATCTCGCGGATGACCCGCTCCGCATGCTGCAGGAAGTAAGGATTCAGAAAGTCATAATTCTGTCTTATGCCGTAGTATCCCGGCCGTTCCGCAGAGGGATAGGTGGGGTAATAGGGATCGCCCAACGGAGGCGCCGTCCCGGCGTGTAGCACCAGGATTTCCGGATGCTCCTTATAAAGCCAGGTGGGAATGGAATAGGTGGGCGTTCCGAGGATGGCTTTGATGCCCGCCGCGTGCAAACGGTCGAGCACGCGCTGCATCCAGGCAAACTGAAATTCGCCATCGCGCGGCTCCCAGGAGCTCCAGGTAGACTCGCCCACGCGCACCACCGTGATTCCCGCCTTCTGCATGAGATCCACATCTTTATCCAGGCGGTCATACGGCATGTATTCGGGGTAGTAAGCGACACCATACAAAATGGTTTCCATCTTGTCGGGGGCGAAGGGATGAAGGTTTTGTCCTGGAGAGCCCGGCTCGGTCTTGACCTGCGCCGAGGCTGCGAAAGCGAAAGAAAAGATGAAGAATAAGACAGGAATCAGACGACTTCGTCGGATCATTGGCCTCCCAAATTGGATAAATCAACACGCTCCGTTTGGGCCGTCATGCCAGTACATATCCCAGCCCAGGTAACGAATTGTAGCCTCATGCACGGCTGAGGCAACGGTGGAAAGATTAGCAGCGACGTGATGCTCAAAGCCGTTCTCGCAGATGTAGTGGAGCAATTTCTGCATCCGCGGAATCTGGACCACTCCGGCTCCGCCGAAAGTATTCAGAGGATCGTCGGTGAATCGGCCTTCTCCCACATAACCGCGCATTTTGCCGGCAGTGTCGTCGGTGGAAAAACGAGCAAAACTCATGGGCTCGGGCTTGATCAGCCCCACGCAGGTGCCAAAGGTATTCTCTTTTCCGACGGTGCCCGCAATGATTTCCTGGAAGTCCATTTTCGCCGACCGGAAGAAGTGCTTCGGCAGATTCGAACAGTGGAAGCATACTGCTTTGTTCGGATCGTCGCCGTAATTGTTGTTCCAGTCCAAAAGCGCCGAAGGTGTGCCGGATGCGAGTTGCAGCGCGTGCATCGCCAGCACGCCGCAGATGTCGGTTTCGCAGGCGCTGGAGAGCAATTCATTGCTCATCATGCTCATCACCGTGCATGGAACAACTCCGAGATTTTCCTCGAGCGAAGTCCAGCACTGTACCGCGCTAATGCTGACCTCGGTTGCCGTCATCCATTCGTCGATGACCGCACCGAGTTTCGCCATTTTCATCAAAGCCGGCGCGGGCACATCGCGAGAATCAACGTACTTTTGAATGTCCGCCAATTTCGCCTGTGCCGGATCATCCGTGTCTTTCATCCGCTGAATGCGGCCAAGCACCTCGGAAAGGTCAAGCGTTTCAATCGAGATGCCATTGGCCTCCAGGATTTTCTCGCTATAACGCACCGTGTTGAATGCGGTTGGCCGTGCGCCGATCGCCCCCACGCGCAAATTGCGAAACCCCTTCACCACTCGACACACCGCGGCGAACCACTCGAGATCCCTGGCGAATTCCGGCGAATCGGGACTCTCGGTGTGCAGGCTGGTGATGGAGTAGGGAATGCCGTACTGGCGAAGGTTGTTGCAGGCCGACATCTTGCCGCAGAAGCTATCGCGCCGGAATGCAACCGTCATTTTCTTCGGGTCGTCAGGCGTAGCCTGCACCAGTACCGGCACTCCCAGGTTGGCGCCGCGCAACGTGTCTGCTATAGCGCGCTCGTCCCCAAAATTCGGCAAGGTCACGATTACGCCATCGATGCGGTCGCGGTTTTGCCTGAACAGCTCCGCGCAGTGCTTGCTTTCCGCGCGCGTCTCCACTGCCCCATGCTTGCTTTGCTCCGGGGTGAGTGCTACCACGTCGATATTTGCGCCGGACAGAGCCCGCAGCATTTCTTCCCGTCCGCTCTTCGCCAAATGATCGGGGAAGAAACCGCGATTGCCGACGATCAGGCCCATCGTCATTCGCTTGCGGCTCATACAAATCTCTTCATCAGCCCGATTCGCCTCGCTATCGCCACCGACTCACGAAACTCGCATCCGGAAGATGAGAGCCGAACGGTGGTTCAGCCCTCATGTCCCGGCATTTCGCCTCCGAGGGCGCTTCTCAGTGCACTGAGAAGTAAGTTGTCCAAGCCCTGTTCTGGTACGAGTCGTAGTAATAAGAGGTCAGCGACGTGTCCACGTACGGCAGCAACAGGAAGTAATTGCCGGTGGAACTGGTCGCGTTAGTGGAGAACGATGCTACCCCGCTGCTGTTGGTCGTAGCGGTCGCCGTGTAGTCAATCGCGTTCCACGACTGGTTTAAAAGCCAAACGGTCACAGGTACGCCTGACACGGCGACGCCATTGGCATCCTTGACCGTGATCGTCCACGACGCGGTGGCTCCTTTGCTGATGCTCGGCGTGTTCATCGTGATGGCATCCACATGAATGGATGGGCTGAATGAAGTGTGCGCCACGGGTGTCGCGGGCGATTCCATCGTCGAGTACGTGCCGGAATACTCGGCTTCGCCAATGTCGTAACAGCAACCTTGCGGGGTCAAGGTCCCGAAATAATCCCGGGTGCCCATGCCGCCGTACACGATGCTGCCAACGTTGGCTCCTTTATCAATCAGGGGAGAGCTGGATGCCAATTGGTAAGCAGCGGGCCCGCTCCCGACTGTGCCGTGCAATTGAGGATTACCTGTTATACCTGCGGAGTCGAACCCCTTCGCCTGCCATCCTGAGAAGGTTGTGATGTCGCCACTCCAATACCAATCGTACGTGCCCCCGATGTCGTACCAGGAGTTGTTGTTCCAGGTGAAAGTTCCGCTCCCGTCTCCCCAAACAATGGTGTCGTCACTGCCGGGGTTGACGGTCGGATCGCTGATGAAGTTGTTGTTGTAGATGTAGAGAGTCGGGCTGCCTGACTTCGCGTAGATGCTGCTGGTGAAGCAACCACCAGTTCCATTGAAGGCTCCCGTGCTATCCGGCCGCGCTGCCACGTTGTAGCAGGTGTTGCCATAGATGTAGCCGGGAACGACGCCGCCAAAATCGGTGATGGCGCCTGCCTGCTTCTGCGCATCGCGCTCGTAAACGTTGTAGCGAACAGTGACGTTCTCAGAGGTGCAGCAGGTATATCCATAGCCTACCGGCCAGGTCAGGATCAATGTTCCTTCGCCATAGTTGTCGTGGGAATAGTTGTACTGCACGTAGCTGTCGATGGTGCCCAGGTCCATGTCGTAGCCGCCGCCATCGCGGGCGTGCGTATCGCCCAGATCGCTGAGCGGAGTCATGTTGTGGTCCGATTCGTTGAACTGAATATTCACGTTTTGGGCGTTCCAGGTCCAGTTGCCAACGCGAGCGTTGCGCACGTGACCGTTGTAGGAAGTCCGATTGCCCTGGCTGAGCGCGCCGTTGGTCTCCGAGAAAACAATTCCATCGCCCGCGTTATCGTGAACGTAATTATTCAGGAACTGCATGTTCGTATCGTTGAAATTGGTTTGCCCGATGAAGGTAGCTTCTGTCTGGATGCCCGCGGCCTGATTTCCGCGCACCTCGTTGTTTTGAACCAGAAGATTGTTGACGTAACCGAAACCGTTGTCTTTCTGGTTGTAGTAACCGCCCTCGGCGAACAATCCGATCCATTGGCCGTCGTGGACTACCGTGTTCTGCACCGTGATGTTGTTCACCGTGCAAGCGGTGGTGCAGGTGGACGACGAAGAGTATCCCCGAATCTCCAGCACCGCCCACATATAGGTGTCGGCATGCTGGTCGCTGTCTTTGCCGTGCTGGTTGCCGGAGTCGAGCGCCTGGGGAGTCTGGCCCTTCTGGCTGAGATCCACGTTCTGTATGGTCCAATAGCTCACATTCAGCAAGTACACGGCCGCGGCATTATTACCGACGACTCGGGGGAGGGCGCCAGTGCCGTAATTCGAAAGTATGATTGGATTGCCGGACGATCCCGAACCTGTAGGTTGAAACGTGCCGACCCACACGCATCCATCCAGCAGCAGAACTTGGTCTCCCGGCGCATAGGTATGGCTGCTCGCCTTTGCCAATGTCGCCCATGGCGTGGATGTACTGGTGCCGTTGTTCGAGTCGCTGCCGGTGCACGAGACGTAATATGCCGTGCCTGATGCCAGGGTCGGCACAAATGCCACGAGCGCGAGCAGCACCCACGTTTGAATGGTGATTTGAAGCATCGAAGGTCTCTTCATCGCATTCACCTGCCTTTCTCTTTGACCCGGAAGGGTGAAGACGAAGGTGCGCAGTGATTCCTTCGAGCGGAACCCCGCAGAAAAAGGGGTTCCGCTCGAAGCTTCTCTCCGGCTTGCTTTAGAACTTCAACAACTCCGTGCCGTTGGCGGGAATGGTGAATGTCACCATGCCGTTCGAAAGCGTCGGAGTGCCCACAACTGCATCGCTATTGGCCGAACTGAATTCCCACTGCGTTCCCGTGCCGCTTGTAATCAGGGCGGACAAATTCGCAGTCATGGTCACGGCAGGGCTGCCGCTATTGCAGGCCAGCAAATAGTAGTGCCCTGACGAATCCTTGGTGACAATTGAGCTAACGTTCCTGACGCTGCTCGTGACTTGATAGGTCGGTCGGGCTCCAACCAACGCTCGCGCTGCTATTCGCATCGCGTAATAGCCGGGCTGATAGGACTCTGGCGACGGATAGCTCCCATGGATCGCGCCCGAGGTGTAGCCGCTGCCCCAGTCATACAGCGAGAACAGGT
>Ga0070735_10005527_pt1 | contig 10454 bp, 6 predicted proteins | sample Coa_R1_FD_66443 | JGI IMG/M metagenome (GOLD analysis project Ga0070735, IMG submission 66443) | Surface soil microbial communities from Centralia Pennsylvania, which are recovering from an underground coalmine fire - Coalmine... | ecosystem: Environmental > Terrestrial > Soil > Unclassified ... | reverse complement strand
GGAACGCATGTCTTCGTTCGGATTCCCGGTAGAGGGATAGTCTTTACCGTCGAACTTACCCGTCCACTCACTGTGCGTAGCCGTCCCGTCCGGCGCGTTGCCATCAATAGTGACTTTTATACTGTCACCGGCAGCTTCATAGACAACCGTGCTGTTCTTGGGTGTCCCAGCAGCGATTTTCGATTTCGCCTCGTTCAACTTCCAGGTGCCCATTTGTATATCGCTGGCCAAGCACACTGCCCCTGCCAGAAAACACAGGACCAGATTCAACAACACAGTTCTTGATTTCATACCGCGCCTCCATTGCGAACAAATTGTGTGGATGATTTACCGCGCGAATTCTAGTTCTGTACAGCGCATCCTGCAACTCACTTCTTCGGCGAGGCACGGAATAGGTGACGTTAAAGGCCTTAACACTCAAATTCCGACTCCTTTCGATTTGATTCAGATCGGCGCGTTCGGACGATGAGTGAAATCAGGATGTTTCATCAGCTGGCCCCGTGAGGTCCTGATAGAATGCTCGCGCTCTCGCTTGGGGAGATCGCAGATGGCAACAGTAGCTACCTCGCAACCTAAATGGCAGCACTCGCCCGCTAGCGCCTATGACCGCATCTTCTACAGCGGCATGGCAATCGCAATGGCAGCCACCGTCTTTGTCGGCTTCGCTCCCACCTTTTATCTCAGATTCTATTTTCACGCGCCTACGCCTTCGGGGGCGACATCCCTGACGCGGCTAGCGCAGCTACACGGTGCACTCTTCTCGAGCTGGGTCGTGCTGTTTATTGTGCAGACATCCCTCGTAGCGAAGCACAACGTGTCAATGCATCGGAGGCTGGGGATCGCAGGCGTCCTTCTGGCGGCAGTGATGACGGTTGTCGGTGCTATTACTGGAATCAAAGCGGCGGCGCGGGGAGCAGTCCCGCCCGGAGCTGATCCGCTTGGCTTCCTTGCCATTCCCCTGGGCGACATGCTGATGTTCTCTATTTTCGTCGCGTCCGCATTTTTCTGGCGCCGCAATCGGGAGGCACATAAACGCCTGATGCTGCTGGCCTACATTAGCATTGTCGCAGCAGCGACAGCCCGCCTGCCCGGCGTTCTACCCTTGGGTCCACTATGGTTCTATGGTCTGGCTTTCATATTTTTGCTGATCGCAGTGGCCTACGACTTGGGCTTCCGCCACCGCGTACACACCGCGTACATCTTGGGCGGTGGCTTGCTGGTCGTATCCGTGCCGCTGCGCCTTATGTTTTCGGGGACGGGGACGTGGCGGGCGATCGCGCATTTCTTGGTGCGCCAAGTCGGTTAGATACCTGTCGTTAACAGGCCAGTTTACGCTTTGAGCCGCAAAGCGGGTTTTGAGCGTAATCGAGATTTTGCGACAGTTATCGGCGCAGGATGAGCAGCTACTTGTAATGGATCATCCTTAGGACCCGACCGTCCGCTTTAGACAGTTTCACCTCCGCAGTGCCTCCGACGCAGTCCGTCCCGGAAAGTAACAAAGCGGCTTCCATTTGTGTTAAGGCAATCGCAAGTCGAGAAGCTACTGGCTGGGACGACCAAGCTTGGGGACCGCGCATTGCTGGAATTTCTTTACGCGACGGGCTGTCGACAACGAGAAGCCCTTTCCCTTCGACTTGAAGATGTCGATATCGGAGCCGACATTGTCATGCAATCAATTACACTGATTACCCGCGACTTCCCGAGCGAATCGAACGGCCGAGGCGCGATGATTCGGCTTCCATCTTTGTTTTAGCGACGAGGCACTCCTCATGGACGGCATTCCCAAGCTCATCGATTTTGCAGTCCTCTAGAGATATCTCTAAGCCGCAAATCCAGCAGACATGTGTGGGGTGATACAGGATACGGGCACAACCACAATCCGGCAAATTCCCGATCGCGAATCGGCCAGGCGGGGATTCCACGCTTGTCGTAGAGATAGTGACAGAGCTTTAGGGTATCGACACCATCAATTGCGAGGTTGGTGTTTCCGCAGGAGTGTTCGGGTTCAAGACGCGCGCGGAAGCGACAACGAGGATGTGCCGCAACGCGATCCGCCTGCAACTCTTCAAATGACGATAACGGGCCGCGATCCTTTCGGCCCCGATAGCGCAGTGGACATCCAGCGCGTCATTGGCTGTCGCGAACGCGGTGAGAGGAGACGTTCCGCGATGTTCAAACTTGCGTATGTCATCAACTTCCGCTGTCGGGGATCCATAAAGGGGCCAGAGCGAGCGAATGCAATCACGGCGGACATACAGAAACCCTGTCCCGGTCGGAGCAAAAATACCCTGCTTCGAGGCCAAACGAAGCCCACTAACGGTGACACCTGCGGTAGTCGGGAACTGGCGGCGGTTTTTCATTTTCGGAGATTTCCATCTGGATCGTCGCACCACCAACGCTGAAGCCGTCAGTGTAGGCGCAGCAAGAGCAACTGATCCGTGATTTCCTAGGCTCGGAGGTTGAGATGGCTGAGAGTTCAAATCCGACAACTACAGCAAGAATGCGGCCGGTAAACAGGTCACTGAAAAAGGCCGCATTGACATTCGGTGCCTGCTTAGCCGGGTGGCGTTCACCGATAAGGCCATGAACATCGGGACGCGATCGAGGGTTGGGAATGTCCTGTCCATATACCTACAGTTGAGCCCGCTAGCGCCAATATCAACCAGACGGTTTTCGGAAATACTCTCGGAGAGAACGATCTCGCCGCGATTATCCATGCCGAAGCGGCGCAACATGGAACCGGCTACGGCCACATTTATCACGTGTTTCTACCAAAGGGGGTGGATACCTGCTTCGACCAGACCACCAATGCTACTCCCCGGATAACCCAGCGTCCTTCGTCTTCTGCGCCTATCACGGGTATGTAGATTTCGCTGACATCCGGCACGTTATCTTTAGCGTTGAGCCGTTCCAGAACGTTCCGGGATGCGCCGAGATTAAACCGTTTCCCAATGTCGCAAAAGCGGACTCGACCAACAGCACTCTATCACACGAATTGATTGAAGCAATTACAGACCCTGACCTGAACGCGTGGTTCTCCGAGGCGTCACTGGATGAGGGCGGAGCTGAGATCGCAGATGAGTGCGTAATCTTTGGCCCAAATCCGATTTCTGTTCTCAACGGCCACACCTACAAGATTCAGTTCGAGTACTCGAACATCTATCACGCCTGTGCTGGCGTGCCATAGAGGAAGCCGGGTGGCGCGGGCAGAACTGTCCGCGCCCTGGTTTTTGATGGAGGGAGAGTACTAGGGACGGGGTGCGCGCGAAGGAGTCAGGGCCCAGGGGTGCGCTATTGGACTTCCCAATCGAGTGCGTAGATTTCCTGGGTGCCGGTATCGCGAAGGAGTAACGGAGAATCGTCGGGGGCCATACCGAGCCAGACGCCGAAGTAGCCGGCTTGCCGGAAGCCCATCAGGTCGGCAACGCGCTCGATCTTCCGGTCGCGAATGTGTAGGCGCATCACCGACGGCTCATTCTCTTCGTGCAAGAAGTAGACGTAGTCCCCGTTTTTCGACCAATTGGGAAAACCACATGTTACTTTCGCGAGCTCATCCCATTTTTGGGTGCTGAAATCGAAAAGCATAAGGCTGCGGCCGTGAAAAGGCATGCCGATGATATAGCGTCCATCGGGCGACCAGCGTGGCGAATAAAGGCCGCTTGAGCCCGGCAAGGTAGAAACCTGGTGACTGCCAACATCGACGATTCGGATGCTGCCGTTGGGATCACCCGGAGGACCGCCGAAAGCAATCTTGGTTCCGTCGGCCGACCACGTAGGGTCGTATTGTTGATGGGAATCCTCGGGCAGTATCTCGCGCGGCGTTCCGCCATCGGCCGAAACCGTGTACATCTTGGTCTTTTGGCCGACTAACAACCCGATGAAAGCTATCTGTTGCCCGTCGGGTGACCATCTGGGCAATAAGGGAGTGAGCGGCGGATAGGAAAGCTGAATTCGCTGACTGCCGTCCGCTTTGCCTTTCCAGAGTATTCCCTCCGGGAAGCTGACGTACGCTGCCCACTGTCCGTCCCGCGAAAAGCTGACGCCATCCGCCGAAATTCCGGAGAGGAACGGAGCGAACTGAGCCGATTTGGCGTCGTAGCGAGACAACTCCCCGCGCGTCAGTGCCCCGACCACAAACAGCTTTTTTCCATCCTTGCTGGGCAGTGGCGAGTAGAAGGACATGGGCCCAGAGGTCAACTGAAAAGGTTGGCTGTTGGCTTTTCCGAACCAACCGCCTTTCTCCGCACGCCCCCAGATAACGCCTTTCGACGAGAACACAAAATACTTGCCATCGGGGGTCCACCGGCCACAACAATCGCTGGAGGGAGGGTTCCAGCCGGGCAGCAAGGGAGTCGGTTCTTTTCCAGACACCGAAACCTGCCACAATGAGCTGCGAGGCCCAGCCATATCCCCTGTTGAAAATCGAATCATGGAGCTATCAGGCGACCACGCTAAATCGAGAACCTGATCGGGTCCAGAGTGAAGCCTATGAGGTTCGGAGCCATCGCTATTTGCCAAAAACAAGTCTCGCCCGTCAGAGTAAGCAATTTTTTGGCCGTCCGGAGACCATGCCCCGGCCTGACCAGCAGCCTCTCCCAGTCGGCGAGGGGATCCACCGAGCACTGGTACCTCCCATAGCGGTCCGCGGAAAGCCGTCTGGCCAACCTCGTCTGCCACCAGCAGGGTCCCTCCGTCGGGAGAAATCGCGAGCAACGCCATTGTTGGCGCGGGTACCAACACCGGAGCCACTTCCCCGCCAGAACTGGCAACCTGGGCGATACGGCCCGTTGCAGAGTATTCGTTAAAGTAGAGCCGCGCGCCGTCCGTCCCGAAAAGATACTTCGATTTCCCGTCGTGAGTGACCGGAACATAGCCTGAGACTTTGGGCTGAGGCAAAGGGCGAGCCTGGAGATAGACGATCACCGCAATGACGAGAAGGGCCAAGCCGCCAATTCCGGCTGCAGAGATGTTCAACGCACGTCGAGAGGTCTTTGATCCGACCGCAGCGGAAGCAGCACCAGGAGTGATCGCCGAAATTTCAGAACTGGCCGGAGCGACCATGGCGGCCGAGTGCCCTGATTCCGCGTCGCGCTTCAGCCGTTGCAGGTCGGCGCGCATCTCGGCTGCGCTCTGGTAGCGCAGGTTGCGATCCTTTTCCAAAGCTTTGTTGATGATGCGTTCCAGTTCAGCGGGCACCCTGGGATTTAGCCGCACTGGCGAGACTGGCGCTGCATCGAGGATAGCTTTGAATATCTCCGCTGAACTGCCTCCCTGAAACGGGAGCGCGCCCGTCGCCATCTCGTAGAGCACAGCTCCGAATGAAAACAAATCGCTGCGCGCGTCTAGTTCTTTGCCACGGGCTTGCTCCGGCGACATGTAGGCGATGGTGCCGAGCGCGGATCCAGGACTAGTGAGGTGCTGGTCGTCGATCATGGCACTCATCGTCATTGTGTTCCCTGAGGCCGCTGAAGAACCCGAAGGCGTAACCTTGGCGAGGCCGAAATCCAGAATCTTTGCGTGCTCGCGCTTGGTGACAAAAATGTTGGCTGGCTTAATGTCGCGATGAACGATGCCCTGCGAGTGCGCCGCATCCAGACCGTCAGCAATCTCAATCGCAAAGGGCAGCACAATGTCGTTGTCTAAAGGCCTTCCGGCGATAAGATGCTTCAGTGTGACGCCATCCAGAAACTCCATGGCAATGAATGACTGCTCGCCGTGTTTGCCGATTTCGTAGATGGTGCAAATGTTGGGATGGCTGAGAGCCGACGACGCGCGCGCCTCCCGGCGAAAGCGTTCTAGCGCTTGCGGGTCGCGCGACAGTTCGTCGGGCAGGAATTTGAGGGCGACGAAGCGACCGAGTTCGGTGTCTTCAGCCTTGTAGACCACGCCCATGCCGCCGCCGCCGAGTTTCTCGACGATGCGGTAGTGGGAGATGGTTTGGCCAATCATTGTTTCAGGGACCAGGTTTCAAGGACCAGGTTTCAGGGACCAGGTTCAAGGACCAGGGCGTCGCCGTATGGTAGGCGGATGCGAAGGGCAAGTCAACGCAATGCCGTCGCGCCTCACGCACCAAGAAACTTCCAGTGCTCTTTTGTGCTGGAGTGAGCATCTTTGCGGAGAAGTTCCCGTTTTTGGGTCGAATCGTTCGCGGCTTTAGGTGGCGTCCGCTTCTATCTCGGAGAACTTTCGTGGCGGCGGCGCATCCGATGGCATTCTTCAACGGAGAGTACTACGCCGCAACCGCGTGGTGACGCGGTGGCTTTTCCCGCCGAAATTCAGCAAGATTAGGTTGGGTCACTATGCCTACTGCGATGGATAGAACTCCAAATAGCTTCCACGAAGACTTCATTTCTCTCTCCTTATATCTCGCTTGGGATAAAACGCCCCGCAGCTTGCTTGGATCTCTTTCAACGCCCTAGTTCTTGCACGAACTTGGCTCTCGCTTACGCACTTACGGGTAGTCAATGAGTGACATCTTCAGAGCGGTTTCAGCGATGCGACTCAGTGGAACGACGGCGACAGCGGCATTGCGACCAATCGCCTCCTTGGGCATGCCGAAAACGACGCAACTGCTTTCGTCCTGAGCAATCGTTGCGGCGCCGCATTCCCGCATTTCGAGTAAACCCTGGGCACCATCGCTCCCCATTCCGGTCATGATTACGCCTACGGCATGTGATCCAACCGATTTCGCCACTGAACGGAAAAGTACATCCACGCTGGGCCGGTGACGAGAGACCAGCGGTCCATCTTTGACTTGAGCGAGGTAGCCGGATGGGCTCCCTCGCACGAGAAGGTGATGGTTACCGGGTGCGATCAGGGCTCGTCCGTTACGGATGCGGTCGCCATCCATAGCTTCTTTGACTTCGATGGTGCAATGCCGGTTCAGACGATCGGCAAAAGCGCGGGTGAACACCTCCGGCATGTGCTGAACAATAACAATTCCGGGGCAGTCGATCGGCATGGCCTGTAGGAATTCACGGAGTGCTTCGGTGCCGCCGGTCGATGCCCCGACAGCGATGATTTTATCTCCCCCTGCATGGTGCTTTCGCGGTGAGCCCAGCGAGAGAATTACGTCGGCGCTCAGGCGCGGCGTAACCGGAAGCAGGGGCGCTGACACCAATTTTGCCTGCGAGGCGCTGCGGACCACGTCAATCAGCATGACAGCGGATTCCTGGAGAAAATCGCGGACTCCGAGTTTTGGCTTCTTAATCACCTCGACGGCTCCGAGTTCCAGCGCAGAAATGGCGTCTTCGCTGTGGCGGTGGGCCACCTCGGAACAGACCACAACGGGCAGAGGGCACTCTGTCATGATCTTTCGGAGGAATGTCAGACCGTCCATGCGCGGCATCACAAGGTCCGTGATCACGACGTCTGGCGTTTCCTTTTTGATCTTGGCGAATGCAATGATGGGATCGGCTGCGACGCTTACTTTGATCTTGGGATCTGTCTCGAGAATGCCTTGCATGACCTGACGAACCACGGCGGAGTCGTCGACCACGAGTACGTGGAGGCTTCCGTCTCTTCTTTTCGGCTTGCGCGGGTGGGAGATCACAGGATCGCTCAGGTCAGTACTGGCCAGCGGTTGCAATTTCGGCTCGGCTTCGGGTGACATTGACGGTCGCGGTGGCCAGCGCATGAATGGTCGGCGCAACCGTCTTCAGGTTGGGCGCGATCGCTCCCAGGTGCTCAGAGTGACCGACAAAGAGGAGGCCGGATGAGGCAAGATGTCGGAGGATTCCGCCAATCACTTTCATCTTGGATTCCTGGTCAAAATAGATGAGCACATTTCTGCAAAAGATGAGATCGAACGATCCGACGACCGGATAGGAATCGGCGTGTAAATTGATACGCGCGAATCGCACCACGCGATGCAACTCGGGACTGACAGTCATCACTCCTTTGTGGTCTCCCTTGCCTTTGAGCATGTAGGCGTGGAGATATTCAGAGGGAATGTCTTTCGATTTTTCGATGGGATACATTGCGGTTCTCGCCTTTTCGAGAACACGCGTCGAAATGTCGGTGCCAAGAACTTCCAGGTCCCACCCTTTGCTCTCGGGAAAATGCTTTAGCAACAACATGGCGAGGGAATACGGTTCTTCGCCAGTCGAACAACCTGCGCTCCAAACACGCAACCGCGCCAGCCGTTCTCCGGATTCAGCTTCTCGTTGCCATTTAGGGAATACTTCTCTCTCGAGAAACTGGAAGTGTCGGGGTTCGCGGAAAAAATGAGTTTCGTTGGTGGTAATGCAATCAATCATCACCGCCCGCTCGTGCTGCTGATCGGGCTGCGTCACCAACTGGTAGTACTCCTGCATATTGCTCAGGCCGAGAAGGCGCAAACGACGGGCGAGCCGGCCGGTCAGCAAGGCGTGTTTGTGGGTGGCAAGCCAGATGCCCGCCTCGTGGTAGATCAACTGCTGAAACTTACTGAACAAACCTGCAGGCAGCGTGGAACGATCGTTCATGGCACGCTGCCGGGCAGCCACAGCACCTTCAGATTGAGGATCTGTCTGGTTCCTGCGCATTCCTGTTTGACCTACTCGGGTTCCATCTCTTCTGATGGGGCAATCGCGGAAAGGTCCAGAAGGGGTGAGACAGGAACTTCCAACTCAGATTGCAAGTTCCCGTCGGCTTGTTCCGCAGAGTCGGGAAGTTCAAGAAGTTCGTCCGTAGACAGAACCTTCTCGGTGTCGAGAAGAAGGCAGAACTTCTTGCCGGAGCGGGCCATGCCGAGCAGGTAGTCGACTTTAATGTGTGTGCCAAACGTGGGTGGCGTTTCGATCTCTTGAGGACGGAGGTCGATGACCTGGCGGACGGAATCCGCCATGATGCCCATCACTGCTGCTTCGTCGCCGCTTTTAACCTCCGTGATGACGATACATGTCAGCTTGCCGGAAATGCTGGGCGCTTGCCGGAGTTTGACTGCGAGATCAATGACAGGAACGACGCTGCCACGCAAGTTGATGACGCCGCGAATCCATTCGGGGGTTTTGGGAACTTGAGTGACCGTGTCATACTCGATGATCTCTTTTACCTTCAGGAGACTTACCGCGTACTCCTCGCCTCCGATCATGAACGTCAAATACTGCTGCACGTTCTGCTCGGCTTCACGGTGGATTTCTTCTCTTGTAATCTGCATGGGATTCTCGTCCTCTCAAAACCTGGTGAAGTTGTGCTCTACTGCCGAACCATTTGCCTTCTTCGGCGGAACCGATGGGGGCGGAGATACCTGCTGGAACGGTTTGTGCTCTGGCGTTGGCCGGCGCGCGGCGGACGCAATGCGCTCTCCGGCAACCCGGAAGAACGCCATCAGCTGCTGCAAAGCCTCCGACTGAGCTGCCAACTCTTCCGCAGTGCTGGAGAGTTCTTCTGCCGACGACGCGTTCCGCTGGGTGACAGTGTCGACGGAAGACATAGCTTTGTTGATCTGCACGACGCCGGAAGACTGCTCCCTCGACGACGCGCTGACTTCCTGAACGAGTTCGGATGTCTTCTTGATGGCGGGAACCAGTTCGCGCAACAATTCGCCGCTGCGCTCCGCGACAGCGACGCTGTTCGCGGCAAGGCCGCCGATTTCTTGGGCGGCGGTCTGACTACGCTCAGCCAGTTTGCGAACTTCGGTGGCGACCACGGCAAAGCCGCGGCCATGTTCACCGGCACGGGCTGCCTCAATAGCAGCGTTGAGCGCCAGCAGGTTGGTCTGATAGGCGATTTCTTCGATGATGGAGATCTTTTCGGCAATCTGCTTCATCGCAGACACGCTTTCCCGGACGGCACTACCCGACTCCTCGCTATCGCGCGCGCCTTTGACTGCCATCTGTTCCATCTGACGGCTGTTCTCAGCGTTCTGTGTGATAGAGGCACTCATCTGCTCGAGGCTCGACGTCGTCTCCTCAATGGAGGCAGCCTGTTCGCTCGTTCCCTGAGAGAGCGAGGCGGCCGAGGCGGCGACCTGGGAGGCAGCGCTGGCAACACCATCGCTGCTCACGCGAACTTCGCTAATGATCTCCTCCAGCTTCTTCACAAATCCGTTGAAAGAGTTCGCCATCTGGCCGACTTCATCGTGGGAGATAATTTCGATGCGCTTGGTCAGATCGCCACCGCCCTGCGCCATTTCGACAAGGTGATCGGCCATTGCCCTGACGGGACGGGTGATTCCTCGGGAGACCACGAGGGTGACAAAGGTCGCGGCAAAGAATGTGACCAGCACCACGGTGAACATGACAAGCGCCGTCTGGCGGGCGAAAGCGGTGATGGTTTCTTCTTTGTCCGCCATGATCTTGCGATGCTTTTCCGAAAGATCGGTGGCGGCCGCCTCCATGCGATGGATCTCGTCTTTCACGTCGGTGACTTTGGCATTGCCCTGCTGAGGAGTTTTGATGGTGCCGTCGTTGATCCCCGCCACAACCGCGTCGACGCCGCGTTCGTAGGCTGAGATCTCGCGCTCCATTGCC
>Ga0070735_10005526_pt1 | contig 10455 bp, 6 predicted proteins | sample Coa_R1_FD_66443 | JGI IMG/M metagenome (GOLD analysis project Ga0070735, IMG submission 66443) | Surface soil microbial communities from Centralia Pennsylvania, which are recovering from an underground coalmine fire - Coalmine... | ecosystem: Environmental > Terrestrial > Soil > Unclassified ... | reverse complement strand
GTCGCGCCTTCGGGCAAATCGTCGCGCTCGACTAAGGTGACACGCTCGAAGTGATCGGATAGCACCCGCGCCGCACACAATCCCCCGATGCCTCCTCCGATCACCACGACATGCTTTGCTTTCACGTGCTGCTTCTCCGTCCCTTTCAGTAAACCGAGTACGTCGGTAAATGCTCGTTTACCGCTCATTGACCTTAGTAAATGGTCGTTTACTTGTCAATCGAAAATGGCCATCATGAAGATGTTTTGCGCACCAGATGCGCCAAGTTTCTGCGTGATTCAAAAATTGGAAAAGCCGCGTTCGCGAAAAACACCGCATTCCGCCGTGCGGATGTCCGGTACCGGCATCGGCTCGAAAGCGATCCAATCGACGCGCGAACGAATTCTTGCTTCCGCAGCGAGGCTGTTCGCCGAGCACGGCTTCGAAGGCGCCTCGATGCCGGCGATCGCCAAGGCGAGCGGTATCACCGCCGGCGCGATCTACAAACATTTCAGAAGCAAAGGCGAACTATTGCTCGAAGTGGTAAAGCGATCTTTCGCATCGACTCCGCTCTTCATGCAGAATACCACCGCCGGAAACGATGCTGCGGCGCTGCCACTGCTAGCGTCGTTGTACACCGAACCGGCATTGAAACCCGTTCGTCAGTTGTCCATCGAGGTTCACTCCGCCGCACGCAAAGATTCGGAAGTCAGGCAGGTGCTGGCGATCACCAACAAACTTGCGATCCAGCATATCCGCGACACCATCGCGCGGGCGCAAAGCGAGGGCAAACTCGACTCGAGCTCGAATCCCGATTTCACGGCGCGTCTGTTCTGCGTGATCGTGATGGGTTTGGCGCACATGGATACATTGCTGCCAAATCTAATCGGCGACCGAGCATGGTCCGATTTTGTATGCGAAAGTATCGGGACGATGATGGGAGCGCGCTGAGGGGTGCTGCTAGCCGCTCAATTGTTCGAGCAGCGCTTTTGCGTCTTTCAGGTCGGCGGTGTCGAAGCCCTCGGTGAACCAGTTGTAGATGTCGGCGAGCATCATACGCGCCTCGTCGATGCGATTGGTATCGCGCAGCAATCGCGCGAGAGATGTGGTCGCGCGCAGTTCCCATGACTTCGCTTTCTGGCGGCGCGAAATTTCGATCGCGGTGCAGAAGGATTGCTCAGCTCGCGCAGCATTCGATGCGTCCTGAGCCAGCAAAAGTTCGCCCTTCACCCGATGCACCTCCGCCTCATAAAGCCGTTGGCCGGTCCGCTCGAAGAACGCAAATGCCTCGTCGATGGTGCGAAGAGCCTCATCGAACCGCCTAAGCTGACCCAGAGCGGCGGCCATATGGTAGGGAAAATATTTCATGAACTCGGTGTCGATGATCCTAAGCTCTGCCAGATGGTGCTGCATCCCTGCGATGCCGCCGTCGAGATCGCCCGCCAGCACTTGCGCCCAGCCGAGGAAAATCTCGCTTCTCGCGCGGCGAGAGACGTTACCCAACTCGGTCGATAGTGTCAGCATTGCGTCCGCCCGCTCCCTCATATGCTCAAGCTCGCAGCGGAGGTCATAAATATAGATGGCGCAGTCGTGTACAACCTCCATGATGGCCTTTGACCCGGTTTCGCGCGCGATAGTTGTGGCGATATCCACTCGCTCCAGTGCGCGATCGGGGTAACCCAGGGGCCACAGGCTCCGTGCCGAGAAGACGCGGTTTAGGGCCTTACCTCCTAGCCGGTCTAATGCCGCAAACTTGTCCCCCTGCCGTGCAGGATCCATTGCCGGCCTCGGGATGGATTCCAGTGCCCATGCTCCCTCGAAGCCCTCATCGGCGAGCCCGAAGTCTCCCGAGAACATCCTCGCGATCGCTAACAAGTTTGTCGCCTCTGCAAGATATTCCGTGCTCCCGTGTTCTTCGGCCCGTGCAATCAGATCGGCGGATATTTCGCACATCTTGCGCACATCGCCACGGCCGAGGCTGACGAAGTAGGTTCCAACGAGCGCGAACCAGGTCTTTTCAAAGTTCGGCGTAAGCCGCTGGCGAAGCTCTGCGGTGCGTGCTGACGATTGCTCGTGTTCGGGCGAGGCGAAGCCCTTGATAGTAAACAGCGCCCTCATGGCTGCGTTTCTAAGGTCCAACTCCAGCTCGGCGCGGTGGTCGTCATCCGGGAGCTTCCGCAGCAGTTCGAGGCCGGTCTCGAACTGCGCGAGCGCTTCGGGAAATGAACCGAGGGCAGAACACTGCTGGACGCCTCGCAGGCAATATTCCACTCCTTTAACCGAATTGCCGCTTCGCATGTAGTGATGCGCCAACTCAGGGACATGGTCATCGAGGCCATCGGCATAGATCGATTCCAGCGCCGCGCCGATTCGCTCGTGCAGCACTCGGCGGCGTTCGTTCAGTAGCGAGTTGTACGCGACGTCGTGGGTTAGCGCGTGCTTGAAGATGTACTCGACATCACCGACCGCCGGCTGCTCGTAGATGAACTCACCAAGCTGGAGTTCCGACAGCATCGTTTCCAACTCTGCTCCGGTATGCGCTGACACCTTGCGGACGAGACCGAGTTTGAACTCGGTGCCGATGACAGCGAGCGTTTGCAGGAGGTCTTTCTGATCGGCCGACAGACGATCAATGCGCGCGGCGAGAATCGCCTGCACTGTCGGTGGAATCTTGAGCTGGTTCAGTGGGCGAGTGAGTTTCACCGTGCCGTTGCGCACCAGCGCCCCTTCGTCCAACAGTACCAGCACCGTCTCTTCCATGAAGAACGGGTTGCCCTCGGTCTTCTCAATAATGAGACGCTTCAGCGCACCCAGTTCCGCACCGTCACCGAGCAATGCACTCAGCATCTCGTCGGCGCTCTCCTTGCCGAGAGGATCGAGCCGCAGCTGCGTGTAGTAGGTCTTGTGGCCCCACTCGTGGCGGTATTCGGGCCGATAGTTCACCAGCAGCAGGATGCGCGCGGTGCCGATGCTCTCGGCGAGCAGGTTCAGGAATGCCTGCGTCTCTTCATCGATCCAATGCAGGTCCTCGAAAATTACGATCAATGGCTGATTGAGGCTCTCGCGCAGCAGGATGCGCTTGATCGCGTCGAGCGCGCGTCGCTTGCGCGTCTGCGCCTCGACTTCCGCGATCTGACTGTTCTCATCGGTTATGCCGAGCAGTCCATATAGGTAGGGCAGTGCGTCCTCCAACGATCGGTCGAGCGTCACGATTTTGCCGTTGATCTTCTCGCGTCGCTTGCGCTCGTCGTCTTCGGAGCTGATCTCGAAATAGCCCCAGAGCAGATCGATCACCGGCAGGAATGCCGAAGCCTTTCCATGCGAGACTGAGAATGCTTCGAGCACCATCCAGCCCGATTGCGAAACCGCCTTGAACTCGAAGAATAGCCGCGACTTACCGACTCCGGCCTCGGCCATCGCAGCTACGATCTGCCCGCGTCCTGCCTTGGCCCGCTCGGCGGCGGCCTTCATCGCGTCCATCTCGCGCTCGCGCCCGACGAACTTCGTAAGTCCGCGTCCCGCCGAGCGTTGCAGGCGCGTGCGCAGCGGCCCAAGGCCGATGGCTTCGTAAACGTTAACCGGTTCGGTGACGCCTTTGACCCGCGTAGGGCCGAGCGGGTTCAGGATGAAGTAGCCTTCGCACAACTTACGGGTCCCCTCCGTCACCGCGATCGAGCCGACCGGCGCGGCGGTCTGCATCCGCGAGGCCAGATTGGTCATGTGACCGATCGGCGTGTACTCGACGTGCCCCGCGCCGGTATGGATCGAACGGACCACCACTTCGCCGGTGTTGATACCGATGCGACCCTGGATAGGAGTCCCACCGTCGGCAACCACTTCTGCAGAATAGCGCCGCAACTCCTCTTGCATGCGAAGCGCCGCATAAAGCGTGCGCTGCGGATGGTCCTCGTGCGCGATAGGCGCACCGAATAGCGCGAAGATGCCGTCGCCGGTCGACTGCACCACATAACCGTCGTAGCGATGGACGGCATCCATCATCAGCTTGAGGGCCGGATCGATGATGGCGCGCGCATTTTCGGGATCGAGGTCCTCCATCATCTCAGTGGATCCCTTGATGTCGGCAAACAGCGCGGTGACCGTTTTGCGCTCGCCTTCGAGATTTTCCGGGGCGGGGGCCTCAGCTACGCGAATCGGCGCTTCGATGGATTTCTTTGCCGTGGCCGGCGCAGCGAGCGCGCTTCCGCATTCGCCGCAGAACTTCTCGCTCGGCTCGTTTGACGCTCCACATTGTGGGCATTTCGAGGCAAGCGGAGCGCCACATTCCGCGCAAAATTTGCGCCCTTCGCGATTATCCTGTCCGCACGCGGCGCACTTCATACCCGCACCCACGCAGCGCGATTCTAGTCAGGCCCTCTGGGAATAGGTAGCCACCATGCGGATCGCATCTGCCACGGCTGAAAGTGACCTTCTTCGCGGCTATGATTAGTTTCAGGCCGCGAAATGGGGACAAGCTTGGCTCGCATTGCGATATCGATCGTCGGGGCGTTCGTTCTCGCTATCGTCATCGCATGGTTTTATCTGTGGGTCTCGCCAGCGCCGATGCTGGCGCCGCCGAGTCAGATTTCGATCGAAAAGGGCGAATCCTTCCGCACCATCGCGCGACGCCTGAAGCAGGGCGGGGTGGTGCGCAGCTCGACCGCGCTGCTTATCTATGGCGAGTTGACCGGCAAGGCGCGTCGCATCCAGCCGGGCGATTACGAATTCAAAGGCGGCGAGCGCATACCGGATGTTATGCGTCATCTGGTCAACGGCGATTTCGTCTCAATCGTCGTCACGATTCCCGAAGGCTTGACCATCCATCAGATCGCCGAGCGCATCGGGACTACCGGCCTCGTATGCCAGTCCGATTTCGAAAATGCCGCGCACGATGGCCCGCTCATCCGTGCGCTCGGTCTGATGCCGCTCGGCGCCGAGGGCTATCTATTCCCCGCGACCTACAAATTCTCGCCGCGCGCAAAGCTGAATGACGTCCTGAGCGCGATGTTGATGCGATTTTTCCAGGTCCTGACGCCGCAGGCCGAACAACGAATGTTCGAGCTCGGCCTGACCCCGCGCGAGCTGGTCACGATGGCCTCGATCGTGGAGAAGGAGGCCAAAATTCCGGGTGAGCGCAAGCTGATTGCGAGCGTGTTCTACAATCGCATCCGGCTCGGAATGCCGCTTCAATCTGACCCTACGGCTGAGTATAGTTTCGAGGGCGAGAGTGAATCTGCGGCAGCCGCGGTGCGGGTCCCATCGACGTTTAATACTTATTCGTTCGCGGGACTTCCGCCGGGACCGATTGCCAATCCGGGCGAGCGATCGATCGAGGCGGCGCTGTATCCCGCAAAGAGCGATTATTTGTATTTTGTCGCGCGCGATAATGGCACGCATGTGTTCTCCAAGTCCTACGAAGAGCATCAGCGGGCGATCGCGATGCTGCGCAAGACGGTTTGGCACGATGAGGCGAAACCGTCGCCGGCCGCGCACGTCGTGAAGTAGTTGGGGCAAGTGGCTATTAATCCGGTCGAACTGATTTCGGCATCGCGCAAACGGATCGCACGCAATGCGGCTATTCGCGCATCGGGCTATTTCCTCGCGCCTGCGCTGACGGCCATCGCGCTCGGCGCGTTGCTTCCAGCGATCGGTGCGATGACGTGGCAGCGGATGGGCTACCTCGTCGCGCCGGAAGTGATGTTCGATGCCCGCGTCGCGTTGATCGCGTTGGGTTTCTTCGCGGTGCTCGCCGGTGCATATCGCGGATGGAGTGACTATCGCGCTTCCGATGATTTCGTCGGCGCCGCGTTTGCGATCGATCAGCGCGTCCACGCCGATGAGCAGGTGGTGACCCTCGCGACGCTATCGCGGCCAGGCGTACCGCAGACGGCGCGCTCGTCGCTCTTCCCGGTCCTTTGGCGCAACGTGATGGCGGCGCTGAATGCATTCGATCCGGACAAGGAATTCACCATCCAGCTTGGCGATCCGATAAGGCGGTCGTGGATTCCATCTGCAATCATTTTGATGGCGGCGATCATCGCGATGCTGGCCTTCATCCATATGCCGACGCCGCTTGAGCAGACCGCGATCGAACTCCGTAAGCTCGCGGACAAGATCGATGCAGCTGCCACGACGCCCGAGGACAAGCAACTCGCGCAAAAGGTCAAGCGCGTCGCCATCAACCTCACAAATTCGAATGTGCCCCCCGAAGAGAAGCAGCAGGAAATCGAGGCCGTCCTCGCGGAGGTTGAGAAGAAGGAAATCAGTGCTGGCGATCAGGCGGTTTCGACCAGCAACGGCAAAGGATCGGGCGCGGGAGCATCGTCAGCGAGCGCGCCCGGTGGCAGCGAAGGTAAGGGCGAAGGCGGTCAGAGTCAGGGTCAGGGCAAGGGTGCGGGAAAAGGCGAGGGCAAAGGCAGCGGCGGCAACCAGCAAAACGCGAACGGTAAAAAGAACGGCCAGAACCAAGGCACCGCCGACAGCATCGAGCTGAAGAACGAACTCGCCAAGGCGCAGGCGCAAGTACAGACCGAAGACCTCGCGGCGAATCAGGCGCCCAACAAACCATCGCCGGACGCCAAAACCGCGCAGGCGCCGCTGCCCGGCAACAATCCCAATCAGCAGGGCGGCAGCACCAAAAATCCAAATGAAAAGGGCAGCGCGCCGATGCCGGTCCCGCAGATGGGTAACAACGCGCCGAATCCGATGCCTAATGGCCAAGGCCCCAAGCCCAAATCCGGCGGCACCGGCGGCGATACGCATCTGGGCGAATTCCCGACTGCCGCGAACTATCAGCGCTTCCTCAAGCCGGGCGAGAAGGGGATGGGCCTCAACCTGACCGATGCGCGCTACGTGGTTTTCAAAATTCCCGCCGCGCCGACTTCCGGCGACGAAGGAAAAACTGTAATCGACAGCGAGCGGCCCAAAGCCACCACCGCATACACCAACGCGCCGCTGGCGCCGAGTGCGGATACCGCGCCTCCCGACGAGAGGCAGTTGGTGCCGCCGCGCTATCGGGATTTGATTCACTAGCAGTAGAAGGAGAATTGATGGGAGCGGCTCCGAAACAATCGCCCGATCAACGGGTCGCTGAATTCCAGCGCATCTTCACGCGCGCCGAAGAGGAAGTCGGCAAGGTCATCGTCGGCCATCGCGAGGTGGTGCGCAAACTTCTCACCGCGCTCTTCGCCGGCGGCCACATTCTCATCGAAGGCGTGCCCGGACTGGGCAAAACGCTGATGGTGAAAACCGCCAGCGAGGTGCTGGGGCTGAGCTTCAAGCGTATCCAGTTCACGCCGGACCTGATGCCCGCCGATATCATAGGTACGCAGGTCCTGACCGAGTCCGGCGGCCAGCGTGAGTTCGTCTTCAGGCCTGGACCGATCTTCGCGCATATGGTGCTCGGCGACGAGATCAACCGCGCGACGCCCAAGACGCAATCGGCCGTCCTCGAAGCGATGGAAGAACGGCAGGTTACGGTCTTCGGCGAGACCTATCGCCTCGATCCTCCATACATCGTGCTGGCGACGCAGAATCCGATCGAACTTGAAGGAACCTACCCGCTGCCCGAGGCGCAGATGGATCGCTTCCTGTTCAAGGTCGTGATCGGATCGCCCAAGCCCGACGAGCTGCGCGAGATCATGCATCGTACTACCGGCGCGCAGACCTATCGCGTGCAGCCGAATTTCAGTCCCGCCGATGCGCCGATCAAAATCGAAGAGCTGAAGCAACTCGTGCGCGAGGTGATGGTCTCCGAACCGATCGAGCGCTACATCATTTCGCTCATCACAGCATGTACGCCGGGCAGTCCCGCGGCGTCGCCCGAGATCACGCAGTATCTGCGCTTCGGGCCGAGCCCTCGTGGCGCGCAGGCGCTGATTTTAGGCGGCAAGGTCAATGCGCTGCTCGCCGGCCGCGTTAGTGTGAGTTACGAGGACATCGATGACTCCGTGCTGTCGGCGCTGCGTCATCGCTTGTTGCGGAATTTTCAGGCCGAGGCCGAAAACGTCTCGACCGAGCAACTCCTCGAGCAGGTCATCAAGCGCGTCAAGCGGCCTGCGGCCTCGCGCGGCTAAGAACTCGACATGGAGTTCTCGATAGAGACGCGAAGCGCCGCGCCACAGGCGCGCCCGAGGCAGCACGAAGCCGCTGAGGCGGAGCGTAGCGGAATCGAAGCGATGTAGGATGTTGCGGAGTCGAGGGCAAATCTAGTGCTGGGACTACCCGACGAGTTCACGCCGACGTTTCTCGGGCGTCTCGAAGAGCTGCGCATCAAGACTCGCCGCCAGTACGCCGGCATGGGGCGCGGACAGCATCTCTCGCCCAAGCGCGGCTCGTCGCTGGAGTGGAGCGACTATCGTCCGTACTCGGTCGGCGACGACTTCCGTTACATCGACTGGGGGATGTACGCGCGCACCGACAAGTTCTACATCAAGCTGTTCAAGGAAGAAGAAGACCTGCTCACGTATGTCTTCATCGATGCGAGCGCGTCGATGGGATTTCCCGCGGTTGACAAAAAATTCGATCGCGCAGTTGCGACCGCGCTCGCGATCGCATACGTGGCGTTGGCCTCGGGCGATCGCGTGATGATTCGCGTGCTGGCCGGCGCCGGCCTCGGACCTCCGCCGAGCTTTGTGGTCGGTCGCCATCGCATCGTAGAACTCGCGCAGCGTCTCAAGAACGTGAAGCCGGCCGGCCAGACCGATTTCGCCTCCGAACTGGCGCGCGACCTGGTGGGGCTGCGGCGCGCGGGAAAGGTTTTCGTGGTCTCGGATTTCCTCATGCTGCCCAATGTCGTGACGCGCGGGCTCGGCCTCTTCACCGCCGCGACGATGGATGTCACCGCCGTGCAAATCCTCGGCGGGCGCGAGATCTCCGGGCAGGGCCTCGACGGCGACCTGGAAGTGGTCGATGCGGAAACCGGCGAGGCGGTGCGCGTGACCATCGGCACCCGCGAGCGCGAGCAGTATCGGAGCACGCTGGTGCGCCTGTCGCGCGAGATCCAGTCGTTTTGCCTCAAGCGCGGGATGCATTACGCGCTGCACACGACGGAGCAGGACTTCCACGAATTTTTCCTGAAAGCGGTCACCGATCTGGGCCTGGTGCGATGATGCTTTCAGCGTTCCGCTCTTCTGTTCCTCGGCCGTTTTATGTTCCTCCCCCATTGATTAGGGCAGGTGGTTCGGCGCGATTTTCGCTGTGGCTGCGAGCGAAAATCGTGACGAATCGGAGAGGGACCTCAGCTCTGGATTCTGCTCTGCCTTGGGATGCTTGTGACCAGATCCATCTTGAGCTTGTCATCGGTATCAGCCCAAGAGCGACCGAGCACAGAAAAGACCCGGAACAGAATCCGGAGCTGCTGTCCCTCTCCGACGACCCATCACGACTTTCGCTCGCAGCCACAGCGAAAGTCGCGCTGGCCCACCTCCCCCGATCAACAGGGAGGAACAGAGAAGCCACGGGGGTTAGGTCATGGGACTCCTGAATCCCTCCGCGCTGATCTTCTTCGCGATCGTGCCCGCGCTGGTCCTCGCCTACCTTGCGCGCGAACGCCCCTCGCGCGTGACGGTTTCGAGCGTGCTTGCCTTCCGCGCCATCCATGCGATGCGCAAGGAGCGCTTCGGCGGCTTGCCGAAATTCGACTGGACGTTTTTCGTCGAGCTGCTCATCCTCAGCCTCGCCGTACTGGCGATGGCGCGCCCATATCTCATCCGGCGTGCGAATCCGATCGCGGTCGTGCTCGACAACTCGGCGGCGATGCAGGCGCGCACGCGCGAGGGCGCCACGCGCTTTACGCGCGCGCGCAAGGAAGCCGACGAGATGCTCTCCAACAGTGACGCGAGCACGGTGGCGCTGTATCTCACCGCGCCGCAGCCGCATCAGGTCGGCGGCGCTCCGATGTCGTCTACCGAGGCGCAGGTTCAACTCGCGCAGGCCTCCGTTTCGGACGCGCCTGCCGATGCCGCTGCAATCACGAATCTGCTCGGAGAAATGTCATCGAGCGGACGCGTGAGCGAGGTAATTTTCGCGAGTTCGCGCCCGCTCGCGCCGCCGACGCCGCCGCGCATCAATGCGATCACAGTCGGCGATCCGATCGATAATTTCGCACTCGGCTCTTTTATGCTGCGGCGCGAGACTTTCGGCGCCGAGGCATTGCACGCGCGTATCACGGTCGCAAATTTTTCTCCGAAGTTCGCCTCAGTGACCGTCACCGTGAGCGGCGACGACAGGCCGCTCGGCAGCGCGAAGACCAGCCTCGGTCCGCGCGAAACCGGTGTGGTCGAGTTCCCCTCGCTCGGTCCGGCCAACATCTATAAGGCCGAACTTTTGCCCAACGATGGCTTTGCGCTCGACAATATCGCTTACGCCACCGCGGGTTCGGTGAAGTCGGTGTCGATTTTGTTCGTCAGCCCGCATCCTGATGATGCGCGCGGCCTCGATTCGATTCCGGGCGTTACGGTCGCGAGTAAGTCTCCCGAT
>Ga0070735_10005525_pt1 | contig 10455 bp, 5 predicted proteins | sample Coa_R1_FD_66443 | JGI IMG/M metagenome (GOLD analysis project Ga0070735, IMG submission 66443) | Surface soil microbial communities from Centralia Pennsylvania, which are recovering from an underground coalmine fire - Coalmine... | ecosystem: Environmental > Terrestrial > Soil > Unclassified ... | reverse complement strand
CGCATCCTCCTCGGTCACGTCGAATTCGATAATTCGCGTTGTCAGTCCGTAGAGCCGGGCCATGCCGGCAAGTCGCGCATGGGCCGCGTTCCCTTCGATGAATCTCCGACCTGACTCGTAATAGATGGTGCCCAGGCCAAAGGGCGTGTCGCGCTCTTTAATCGCCTCGGCGACTTCGGAGTATGTAACGTGCAGTTGCGTGTCGCGCACAATTTCCGTGCCGGCTTGCGCCGCTTCATCCTTGGGCGCGACTTTCGGTTTCTCCTCGCCAGCGGCGATTTTTTGCACGCCGGCCAGGCAAAGTCCATCGAAAACCATCGTGAAACGTTCTCTGCCAACCACCAGCGAACCTCCAGCACCGGACGCGCCTTGAGTTGGCGAAATCGCCGGGGCTGCGCGCAAGATCCAATCTTGTCCCGATGAGGCGAAGAAGAATTCTTCCGACGGCGCGACTTGGCCTTTGCGGCTTCGCGAGCGGATAAAATGGATCGTTCCCTCCGGATGCCGCGAGGCACGCGAGGCGAGCTTTGCAAGCAGCCGCCGGCGGTCGCCGTCGGAAAGCGGCGCTGCCCGAATGAGCACGGGCTCTGTTTCGTCAATTTTTCCGGCCGCCTCGCGCGGCGCGGGCTGGGCCTCGGGTTCTGCCACTGTTTCACTTTGGCCGCGTCGGCTTGCCTGCAAACTTGCGTCAGACGCAGCGGGGTCGGCGTTCGCCTCGCCCGCCTGGGTCGGCGACTTGAAGCCGAGCGTAGCCAACGCCAAAACCAGAGCGATCGCAGCCGTGGAAGCGCTTGCGATCCACCACTTGGGGCAGCGGGTTTCCAGCGGGCGACGGCTGTGTACGAGCATGGCGACTCTCCTGTAGAGGTCTGATTTGCGGGCGGCGATTCCCAATCCCATCGCGAAGGGCTGCCCCAGAGCGCGGGTGGCGAGAAACTCGGCGTATTTTTCCGGACTTGAATCTTGCGCCGCGGCGGCGTCGGCCAGATAATCTTGGCAAAGCCGCAGCTCGCGCCGCAGCCACCAACAAAGAGGTTGATAGAAATAGACGATTCGCACCAGACCGGTGAGCGACCACACCCAGGCATCTCCCTTCACGACATGCGCCCATTCGTGCGCCAGGCACCAGCGCAACTCGCGCTCCGCCGCATAAGCGCTCGGCTGCGTACTGCCGTCATCTGAAGTCGCGATTGACAAATGCGAAGCAAGGTTTTCCGGGAGAACAATGATTGGCCGGAACCAGGCGAACGTGAACGGCTGCGATGAACGCGGCGAAACCAGCAACCACACGCGATCGGACGCCGGGCCGGCGATGTCGCGGAGCAAGGCGCGGCAAGGAGGGGGCGCCGGACGGGCCGCGCGGAGCACGCGTCGCAGCGCGAAGATTCCCACCAGCCACCAGGCTGCCAGCCCCGCCAGCCCTAAACAATATATCAAGAGAATCCACGGTCGGATGTCGAATTCCGCCGGAATGAGTGCGGCGCGCGAGGCTGCCGGTGCGGGCTCGGCTGCAACGTCATCAGTTGCCGGCGCAGGCGCGTTGTGCGGCGTATCATCGGTTGATGGCTCCAGATCCCGAGCCGACGCGAAATCCGGCGGCGCGGCGACCACATCGCGCGCTGGCTCAATCGACAGCTCCGTCGGCGTCGGGCCAGCGGCGATGCTTTGATGAATCGGCGTCTCGTCTTCATTTTGCGGTGGCACATCTTCACTTAACAGAGTCGCTTCGCCACTTCTCAGAGGCGCCTCGTTCGCAATCGCATGCGGCGCGAGTTGGTGCAACGACCAGTGCGGCAGGCCGGGCAACAAGGCCAAAGGCGGCGCCGCCAGGCACGCGGCCAGCGTCAGCCAGATGATTCGCACCCGCCGGACCGGTTGCCGGCAACAGAGCGCGGCCAGGGTTCCCAGTGTGAGCAGCACAAGACTCGTCGCCGCCGACTCGATCAGCCTGTCGAACGCCCAATCGAGCGAGATCATGGAACCGCCCTCCCGACAATGTGTTCCCAACGTTCGATCATTTTTCTCCTGCCTTGCGCGTGCGCGCGGCGGTGATTAATTCGTGCAACTGGCGGAGCTCGTTTGGACTGGCACGACGAGACTTGAGCAGACTGGCGACGAACTGGTCCATCGCGCCGTCGAAAACCTTGTCGAGAAAGCGGACGGCTTCCTGTTCGCGGCTGTAAGAGGGGGAATAAACGAATGTCCGCCCGCGGGCGGCATGGCTCACGAGGCCCTTGTCATCCATGATTCGCAGCAGCGTCTGTACCGTATTGAACGCCAGCTCTTCGCGTGGGCACATGCGTTCGTAAACTTCGCGCACACTGCCGCTCCCTAATTCCCAAAGAATCTTGAGGATTTCGAGTTCACGCCCGCTGGGAATCTGTCGGATCACGATTGTTCCTCAAACGGCTGGTTGCTGCGCTTCGCCTAAAAACTTAGGTGAGTGTACCGCCCGGCGCGATCTCAGTCAAGATCACACCTAATTATTTAGGTGATAGGCGTCTTATGTTTCACAGCCGTCTTATCTTTCAACCTGCCGAGAACAAGGTAGAATGGGCTTGCCATGCCCGCGTGATGTGCTCATGAAGAGCCGAAAGGCGGCTTTTGGGCGAATCGCTTGCCCAATGCGGGCATGACCTGAAGGATTTGTCCATGCTGGAGTTCTTCGCCAGAGTTCTGCGGGGCCGCGCGCCCGCTGCGCCCCAGTCAGACCCGGCGCTCAAGGCCGCCGTCGCCGGGAAACGGGACGCTGAAGATAACCTGCGCGAGAGCCAGGCCCAGCTCCAAAGGGCCTATGCCGAGCTGGAATTGCGCGTCAAAGAACGCACGAGCGAATTGGCCAGCGCCAATCGGCAGCTCATGGCCGAGGTCGATGAGCGCAAGCGCCTCGAGCAGGAGCTGCGCCGCCGGCTCGATCAACTGCGCATCACTTATTCTTGTGCGCCGATCGGCATTTGCGAAACCGATCTGAACGGCCGATATCTCAGCGTCAACGAGCGGTTTTGCGAAATCACCGGATACGCGCAAGACGAGCTCTTGGCGCGCGGCTACCAGGACATCACCCACCCCGATGATGTCAGCCTCAACGTGCGGGAATATGAACGAGTCAAGAACGGCGAGATACCGATCGCCCATTTTGAAAAGCGATACATTCACAAAGACGGCAGGATCGTCTGGATTGCGATCACCGGGTCGGTGGTGCGCGACGAAAGCGGCACGCCGGTTTTGGGCATCGGCGCCGTCGAAGACATCACCGACCGCAAGAAGGGGCAAGAGGCGCTCTTGGAGAGCGAACAGCGGTTCGTGCGGTTCATGCAGCATCTCCCCGGGCTGGCCTGGATCAAAGACGTTGGCGGCCGTTACGTATTCGTCAACGACGCCGCCGAAAGGGCTTTCCGCACGCCGCGGGCCCTGCTCTACGGAAAAACGGACCACGAGATCTTTCCACCGGATGCCGCCGCACAATTCTCAGAGAACGATCGGCACGTAATCGAGAGCGGCGCCGGAATGCGGTTTATCGAGACGCTGGTTCACGATGACGACATCACACACCATTCGGTCGTCAGCAAGTTCCCGATTCCGGGGCCGCATGGAAACGTCGCGCTTGTCGGCGGCATTGCCATCGACATCACCGATCGGTTGCAGGCCGAAGAGGCGCTCAAACTGGCCGACCGCCGCAAGGACGAATTCCTGGCCATGCTGGGGCACGAGCTGCGAAATCCGCTGGCCGGTATTTTGAACGGCGTCGAAGTGCTCGGCCAGCTTGGCGGCCAGTCGGGCGAGGCCGAAGGAATGCGCGCCGTCATCGCACGGCAGGCCAGACACATGGTCCATATCGTCGACGACCTGCTGGACGTGACGCGGATCATGCGGGGCAAAATCGTGCTCAGGAAATCGCGGCTGGACTTGGTGCAGCTCGTCCGTGACGTCGCCGAAGACCATCGTTTGAGCCTGGAGAATCAGAAAGCAAAATTGCACCTCCACGTGCCGTCGGCGTCCCTTTGGTGCGAAGGCGATTCAACCCGGCTCTCGCAAACCGTTTCGAATCTCCTCGCCAATGCCGCGAAATTCATGGACGCACCGGGCGATGTGTACATCGAAGTTTGGGCCGATTCGGAACGGCGCCGCGCCCTGATCAGCGTCCGCGATACGGGAGTCGGCATGGACAGCCAGACGCTCCGCGGAATTTTTCAGCCGTTCGTGCAGGCCGAACGAACGCTCGACCGAAGCCGCGGAGGCATGGGCCTGGGGCTGGCGCTCGTCAAAGGCGTGGTTGAGCTGCACGGCGGGCGCGTTGCGGCTGTCAGCGGCGGCATCGGCCGCGGCTCGCAATTCACGATCGAGCTGCCCACCTGCGCCGCGCCCGAAACAAAGACAACCGCCCCTGCCGGCACGACCGAGCCTCTTGCAAGGCGGCGCGTGCTGCTGATCGACGACCGCCGCGATGCCATTCTGGCGTCGAAGAAAATGCTCGAATTGGCCGGTCACGAAGTGTTCACGGCCTCGGACGGGCCGGGCGGCCTGGCGCTGGCCCGCGCGATGCGCCCCGACGCCATTCTATGCGACATCGGCTTGCCGGACGGGATGAGCGGCTACGACGTGGCGACCGCCATCCGTTTGGAGCCGACGCTCCAAGGAGTCTATCTCGTCGCCGTTTCGGGTTACGGCCAAGAAGAAGACCGCCAGAAAGCGCGCCAATCGGGCTTCGACAACCATATGACAAAGCCGGTGAGCATGGCGAATCTCGAAAAGCTGATGGTCACTTTCCCGCGCTTTCCCGAACGGGCATTGCCATGAAGGACCGCTCATCCGGCGTGACGCCCGCTGGCTTCACCCTGCGAGACGCAGGCCACACAGAGCCGCGTCAGCCGAAAAGTTCGCTGCGCGGCTGGCCCCGACCATCTTGGGTGACGTAAAACGGCCGCTGTTCGACTTCGACGTGGTAGTCGGGAGGAACGCCAAGAGCCTTGAGCAGGCTGGCGTGCAGGTCTGTGACATTGATCGGGTTCTCGATGGTCGTGCAGGGGCGCTCGGGAGCCGTGCGGCCGTACAACAATCCCTTTTTCGCGCCGCCGCCGAATATCAGCACGCTCGAGGCTCCAGTAAAATGCCGGTGCATTCCATAAAACTTCAGCTCGTTGACGACGGCAGGCTGTTCGACCTGATCGGGGACGCGCCTGTCCGGTTTCCCCTCGACGAGACAGTCGCGGCTGAATTCACTCGCCAGCACGATCAACGTGCGGTCGAGCAATTTTCGCGATTCGAGGTCGAGCACGAGCTGCGCGATCGGCGCGTCGATTTCCTGCTTGAGCTTGGCCAATCGCGTGTGACCGTTGTCGTGAGTATCCCATTGCAAGAACGGCCCGTACTCGGTCGTGACCTCGATGAAGCGCGCCCCTTGCTCGACCAGCCGCCGCGCGAGCAGACATCCCAGGCCGAATTTCGACGTGTTGTAAACATCGAACGATGAGGGCGGCTCGAGCGAGAGATCGAAAGCCCGGGCGGCCGGCGACTCCATGAGACGAAAGGCGTCGTCTTCGGCGCGGAGCAGCGCTTCCTGCAATTCGCCGCGATTTTCGCGGGGCAGGGGCGAGGCGGCCACGAGCGACTTCAGCGATTCGAACCGCCGGCGAAAGCGCTTTTCGCTCATCCCTGCCGGCGGACGCACGACGCTGACTGCCTGCCGCGGGTCGGGAACGCGAAACGGATGGTACCGGCTTCCCAGACAACCCCCGGATTGAAATGCTTTCAGCTCTTCGGATTCACCATTGCCCTCATAGCCTTGCCCAACGTCGATAAATGCCGGAATGGCGGGGTTCACCGGCCCCAAAGCGTGCGCGATCCAGGCGCCCAGATGCGGCGCGGCAACGGTCTGCGGCGGTTCGTATCCCGTGTGCCAATGGTATTGGTGACGCGAGTGCAGAATCTGGCCCAAATCGCCCAGCACGTGCGAGCGGATCAGGGTACCGCGATTCATAACTTTGGCGATCCTTTCAAGTCCCATGGATATCTTCACGTCGTCGACCGCGGTGTCGATCGAGGGAAATGTGCACAGCACTTCATCGGCCTTCATCCCGGCCGAAAACGGCGCGTGGCGCTTCGGGTCGAACGTTTCGGTGTGGGCCATCCCTCCGGCCATCCACAGCACGATCAGCGTATCGGCCGTTGAGCTCGGCGATGGCCTCGAAGCGGCCTCGGCGCATCGGCGCGCAGTGACGCCGAGGGGGCCGGCCAGCATTCCCAGCGTCCCCACCGCCGAGGCATGCAGAAATTCGCGACGCCTGGATCGGCCATTTGGCATTTCACTCTCCCAACGAGTTCAAACGTGCGATGCCTGTCCGGTTGGTCTGAAACGACCGGGCGGGGTTCATTATGGAACCAGTTGAAACTCCGGCAACATCGCGATCGTCCACAACAGGTCCTCGATTCCTTCGGCGCTCAAAGGCGTACCCAGGACGTCACCTGCCAATCGCATCTCGGATTCCGACGGCGAGCGACTCAGCGCTGTTCGATAAATTTGATCGATCAGCTGCCGTTGGTCCAGCATCTCTTGTTTATGCCAATAGGCGGCCCCGTGCGTCAGTCGCGCACCCAGGATGGGTCCGTTGATCAGCTCCAGCGATTGCAGCATCGTCGGCGAAGCGTCGCGCGCCGAGACGATCTGTTCGCGGTTGGGTCGCCCCAATGCCGCTTGCAATGAATCCAGCGGCAATAGAGCAGCCCGCACCCGGAATCCCGCGGGAAGCGGGACGCCGGCCTTGGCCCCTGCGGCACTCTCTGGCGACGGCGATGCCGCAGCCAGCGCCTGGGCCACGGCCCCCAGTTGGCCCCCCTGAGCGCGCCCGTCCGGCTGCAACCCGGCAGGATCGGGCGCCGGCCAGTCTGATGTCAGCGAAAAGATCGAGTCGACGAACTGTTCGGCCGTTAGCCGCTTGACAAACGGACCGCGGAACGCGAATGCGTCGCTTGCCGATGTCCCGCGTTCCGGCGCCACGCCGGGCAATTGATACGCCAGCGACGTGGCCACGAGGCTCAGCGTGCGCTGGATGTCATAGCCGTGGTCGGCCAGGTCTGTTGCCAGATAGTCGAGAAGGTCTTGATTCCACGACTCAGCATCCATATTGTCGAGCGGCTCGATCAGGCCGCGGCCGAACAGCCTGGCCCACAAGCGATTGACGATCGTGCGCGTCAGCCGGCCATTTTCCGGGTGAGTCAAAAGATTTGCGCACTGTTGGACTCGTTCGGCTCTCGACGCTTTGACGTCGATCGTCCCCAATTGCGGATAGAGAAAACCAAACGCCGATGGGATGCCGGTGGGCTGGTCGCAACGGTGCAGTTCGAGCGGACCATCGGAAAAAATCGACGCCAGCGCATAGGCATCGACCAGCTTCCAGTGGTTTACGAAGCTGTCGTGGCAACTGGCGCACTTGATGTTCGTTCCCAAAAAGACCTGCGCGATCGACTGGGCCGCCTGAATTTCGCGGCGCTGGCTTTCGTTCACCGTACCGCGCCACTTGATGCCGTAGGTGAATCCCTCGCTTCCCGCGCCAGCCGGCGGGCTGACCAATTCGCGCACGAATGCATCGTAGGGCTTATTCCGGTAGATGGCGCCATACAGCCAGCCTGTGATCTGCTTGCGCCCGCCGTCGATGAATCCCGTGCCGTGGTACGCATTGCGCAAAAGATCATTCCAAAACGTCAGCCAATGCGCGGCGTATGCTTCACGATCGCCGAGCAGCCGCTTGACCAGCCGTGCTCGCTTATCGGCGCGTCGATCGCCTTCAAACGCCTCTAATTCGGCGGGCGAGGGGGGTAATCCCACGAGATCGAAGAACGCGCGGCGAGCGAAGACCCGATCAGCCACCACGTCTGGAATCGCGCCCTGTTGAGCGAAATGTCGATGCAAAAACTTGTCGACCGGATTGGCCAATCCGGCAACCGCCGCGCCGCCCGGCAATTCCGGCCGGCGCGGCGCAAGCGCAGCCTGGCGCGTCGCTTTTCCGAAAGCGAAACCATCTTCCCATTCGGCGCCCAGGTCGATCCAGCGGCGCAGCAGATCGACCTGATCGCGAGTCAACCGCTCTCCCTCAGGGGGCATTCGCAAATCGGGATCATCTGAAGAAACTCGTTTGATCAAAGCGCTTTCGGCGCCATGGCGTGGAACCACCGCGGGCCCATCGTCGCCGCCGGCCAGCAGCGCCTGACGTGCATTGATCGAGAACCCGCCTTTTTTTTGCGTCCCTGCGTGACATTTGGCGCAGCGCTTCTGCAGGATCGGCACAATGTCGTGGGCGAAGTCGATTTGATCCTTCGTCGACTTCACCCCAGGTTGACTATCGTCCGCATGCAATACTGCATGCCGCGTCGATGATGCGGCGCTGACCGCCAGCGCCATCATCCCGATTTGCGCGAGTCGCATCGCTGTTTCGCGAATCGGCATCGCCGTTCCAGCGACCTGGAGCGCCCCACGCAGAAAACCCGAAAAACCAGCGGCTTCGGGAGACCGCTGGGTGCGAGGCATCTTGACGAGCATCGATCTCGCTCAGTTCCTGTCGGGCAATTCGCTGAGCGCTGTCGTATTCGTTTCGGCCAGCGTCATTTTGGATGTTCCCGAGCGCGATTGGCCGTTGTTGCTCTGCTCGAATTTCCAGACGGCGCTGACGACTCCGAAGGGCGCTTTCTCATTCAGCCGGTTCTCGAAATGGATGGCGAGCGTTCCGTTCTCGCGCTGGAATTCCTGATCGCCGCTGACGCCCGCGCACGACAGCTTGCCCAGCTTGCCGTCGATTTCCACCTTGTCGAGCTCTTTGGCGTTTGGGGAAGGTCCGGCCAAGTAGGCGATCAGCATCCTGGTTCGCGGCCCTTTGAGATCGCTGATCGGCTGCGGCTCCATGTCGCCCATTTTCACCCAGCCGCGAACCAGATGGTCTGCGGGCGACTTCCCCTTGCCCAGGTCTTTTTCAGGGACGAGGAACTTGGCGACCATGATTCGCTCTCCCTGGTCGGTCTTGGTCACGTTTTTGAATTCGATCCACCGGCATTTTTCGTTGTCGACCGTAGTCTGGCCGACCGAGCTCACCGTGAGCGAGCCCTTCATCTCGCGTTGTTGACCATTGTTGTCGGTGAACGACACTTCAGTGTCGTAGCGCACCGAAACACCATCGGCGGGCAGTTGGTAAATCAATCCATCGGCCCATGCCGTTTGAGTGCATGCTGCGACAACAAAGAAACCGGCGAATAACGATGATCGCATGGCAGTTCTCCTGCGTGATGTGGAAACCATGATGTGTAGACCCACAATTGCCCATGAACGGCGTCACAAGGCCGTGCGATCGTGCATTCTACCAACAACTTTTCGATACACACACCCCCCCAGCGAAAAGCTCGGCGCTCTCGCATCGGCAGCTAACCGGAAGACGGCTCGTTCTCCCGCGCCGCGGCCGCCGCGCACGAGAAATGCGGCCGGGTCGTCGGTCGGCTCCAAAATGGCCGGGGCATGCAGCAGGTAGTCGCTCAAAGGCGATTTTTCCAGCAGCAGCCGTCCCTGGCGGTACGCGATGGCCGCGAAGATGCCCGGAGTCGCTTCATAAAGTCCGAGCAATTGATCGAACGCGGGGGGCGTGTGCGCAGGGCCTTCGCCGCGATCGGCCTGGGGCGCGGTCCATCCCCCCTGCAAAAGCGTTTCGGCGATTTCGGTCGCACAGGCGAGCAGACCCGAGTGCGGCCAGACGTTTGCCAGGCAAATCACCCCCAGCTTTTGTGTCTTCGAGAACAAAAGATATGACGCGAAACCATGCAGGCCTCCGCCGTGACCGTGATACACGTGGTCGCCCGCACGGGTCGCCCGCCAACCCAGGCAGTACCCGATCGACCAGTCGGGCTCCAGGTATTGCGGTCGATGCGATTCGGCAATCGTTTCGCGAGCGAGCACCTGCGGCCCGCTGCGCGGCGCGCCGTCCACCCGAAACTGAAGTGCGATCCAGCGAGCCAGGTCTTCGACCGACGAGTGCAATTGGCCGCAGGCAGCCATTCCGCCCAGCGACACATAGGGAGCGACTTCGAGGTCGTCATCGAATGCGCGCGGACAATAGCCGACGGCAAGCCGCGGCTTGAGCTCGTCGGTCAATTCCAAAACGGTCGAGAACATGCCCAGCGGTTCAAGAATCTGCGAACGCAGATACTGCGCATAGGGCAGACCGGAAACCCGAGCCACCACTTCGCCTAAAAGTCCAAAAGCCAGATTCGAATACTTGAAGGCCGTATCTTTCGGCAAAACGATCTCGATTCGAGGTATAGCGGCAAGCAGCGCCTCGCGCGTGGGAAATTTGATCTCGTCCCAAACGGGAAACGGCGGCTCGGTGGAAAGGCCTGAATGATGGGCCAGTAATCGGCGCAGTGTGACCTGTTCAAGCGTGCCGGCCCGAGCGCAGGCTTTCGAGAACTCCGGAAGGTGCC
>Ga0070735_10005524_pt1 | contig 10457 bp, 7 predicted proteins | sample Coa_R1_FD_66443 | JGI IMG/M metagenome (GOLD analysis project Ga0070735, IMG submission 66443) | Surface soil microbial communities from Centralia Pennsylvania, which are recovering from an underground coalmine fire - Coalmine... | ecosystem: Environmental > Terrestrial > Soil > Unclassified ... | reverse complement strand
CCGCCTTGAGGCGATTGTAAGCTTCCTGCGTCTCGCGCTTCGCGACCGCGATCATCTTCGTCGCCGCGCCGGGCTCGCTCGCCCAGGTTCCACCCGCAAAGATCAGGCCCGGGTGACGGATGATGTTGTGCGTGTGCGGATCGTAATCGTATGAAACGCGGAACAACCCGGCGACTGCGGTTCCGTCCGGATGGCGAATCCACATCTGCAGCGCGTTGCCGATCGTCATCGTGTCGAATATCGTGTTGTGCGAGAGCACCCCGCCCTTGATGCGCACGACTTGACCGTACTTGTTGACTTCCACGTCGATGGCGCTGTGCAGCGGCTTGCTTCCCAAATCGGGTGTTGGCATCGGCTCGGGCTTGGCTGTGCCCGCCGCGAGGGCGGCAACGGGAGCCGCGATCATACACGCAGCCAAGGCAATCGTTCGAAGCGTCGATTTCATCGTCCGTACAGTTTGGTGCCGGTGCCGCATACTCCGCCGGGGCCGCGGCAGATCACCGTCGAACACCCGGCTAACCCATGCAAGGCCGTTCCCCTTTGTTTGTCTACGGGCTGCTCGCCGCATTACTTGCGTCGTGGCTGCCTGCCTCAGCCGAGCGCCCGCTGCTCGATTACCACCGCCTCGACGCCTACTTCACGCTGTTCGCGCGCGATACGAGCGTCCCGTGGAAACCGGCCACGGTTCGTCTGGACACCTATACGAGCGCGCCCGTCGATTTTGCCGCGTATCAAGTCGATCCGGCCGACGTCATCGTTGCGGGCTCGACTGCTCTGCCGCGCGCCGTCGACACGCGCCGGCTGCACGCCGTTGCGCGCTGGCGCTACACGCCGCCCGGCGGATACCGCTTTCAAAGTAACGACGTCGACGTGCCGCTCGGATCGCGCGAGGGCTTTTTCGTCATCGAAGCGCGGCGTGGTAACGTCGGAGAGCAAGTCTGGATCGATCGCACGCGCGTCGGACTGCTCACCAAAGAAACGTCGAACGTCATCACGTTGTACGGTGCGGACTTGGGAAGCGGAAAGCCGCTCGGACACATGCGCGTGTCGTTCATCGTGAACGGCCGCTTCGTCGATCGGTACACCGGTTGGGACGGCCTCGTGCAATGGCGGTCGTTTCCGCGGCCGGTTTTTGCGCTGGCCGCCTACGGAAACAGCGTCGCGTTCGTTTCGTTTCTGCCGCAGGCACCGCTGCCGCATACGATCGTCGGCGTGAACACCGATTCCGCGGTCGTGCATGCCGGCGGCGATCTGCACGTCGCGGGGTTCGCGCGTTCGCTCGGCGGTGAACGATTACGCGCAGCCGGCGGTGAGGTTTCCATCATGCTGCGTTCGCCTTCTGCTCTGGAGGCGCAAACGTCGGTGCGTTTGGATGCGGCCGGCGCTTTCAATGCGACGCTTCACGTGCCGCAGTCGAGCCGAGCCGGCGAATACACGGTGATGGCGAGTGCAGACGGCGCAACGGCCGGCACGGCCGTGCACGTCGATGCCGACGCGGACGGACTTTCCCTCGAACTCGCGCCGCAATGTGAAGGCACGGCCTGCGATCCGAACGCGGATATTCCGGTCGTCGTGCGCGCAACGCGAGCCGGCGCCCCGGTCGACGGCGCGTCAATCGACGTCGCGATCGTTCGTTCGCCGCACGTGTACGCCGCCGGTGCAACCCAGACGCCGTGGGGCATCGCGCATTGGTATCGCACCGTCGTTCAGACGAATCGTGACGGACGCGCGCTCATCGACATTCCGCATCCTTCGGACGGTCTGGGGTCGACGTACGGTGTGCGTGTCGACTCAGGCGGTGCGACCGCCGACACGCGAATCGCCGTGCCGACCGCTCCGATTACGTTGCGCGTTCAAATGGAACGAGACGACATCGGCAGCGGAACGCCGGCGAGTTTCGACGTGTACGGCACGCGTGTTGCAACCGGAGCGCCTGCGTCGAACGTCTCGGTACGCGTGCAGTTGATTCACGGCAACTCGATACAACAGCAGCAGATCACGCTCGACGAGCACGGGCACGCGCGCGGCGCGTTCACCGCGCCGCAACCGGGCTCGAACTTGGTCGTTGCAAGCGCGAACGTGGACGGCTCGCAAGCGATGGACGCAGCGCAGGTGCAAGTCGAACCGCAGACGATGGAAACGCAAGATGCGCAGGGCAGCACGAGCATTCGCATCACGCTCGATCGCAAACGGTATGCCGCAGGCGAATATGCGCACGTCGACGCGCAGCTGGCGGGCGCGCAAGGAACGGCGCTGTTTACGCTCGAGACTCCCGAGCGAACGGAAACGCACGCGGTGAACGTCTCGGACGGACGTGCGGGCGCATCGTTCCGCATCGGTGATTCTTCAGGCGTGCTTGCAGCCGGTGCGGCATTCGTACGCGACGGCGCGCTGCAGTGGAGCAGCGTGCCGCTGATCGTCGACGCACCCGGACGTCCGCTGACGGCGCAGCTGGAACTCGACAAGGGCGCGTACGAGCCGGGCGCGACCGCGCTCGTCACGATCGGCGGCGTTCGCCCGGGAACCGGAACGGTGTTCGTGCGGATCACGAAGGGAACGCCGACGGGATCCGCGCTCTTCACCAGCGCGCCGGAGCTGCTTGCCATCGGCACGACGGCGACGCAAGACACGGCGACCGACGGCGCGTCTTGGCATCCGTGGGTGGACTCGACCGGAGCGCACGCGCTGATTCAAACGTTCACGCGCCGCACGGCGCCGCCGGACGACCTCACGATGACGCAGGCCGACACCGCAAGCGTGTATTGGAAAGTCGATCGCCACAGCGGCGATTCGCTCGACGTTCCCGTGCCCGACGCGCGCGGCACGTACGTTATTTCGCTGCTCAAAGTCGACGACGACGGCCGGGTAACAGCTGCATCGGCCGATCTGAAAGTCGAATGAACGAATCGTCCAAGCGACCTCGGGGAGTGCTTATGTCAGCAGAAACTTTTCAGGCGCCCGAGGGCTGGGGGCCCCACCCTTCGACGTTGCTCAGAACAGGCTCCGTGGGGGGCGCGGAGGCTAGGCCGGAGTGCCGTTAAAAACGAGTGCGAAGCTGATGCTGTTGGACACGTATGGGTTGGTGTACCGTGCGTTTTTTGCGCTGCCGCCGCTCACCACGACCCGCGGCATTCCGATCAATGCGGCGTACGGCTTCACGATGATGCTCAACAAGATCGTGAACGAAGAAAAACCGACGCATCTTATCGCTGCATTCGATAAGGGCTTACCCGCGCATCGGGTTGCGCTGTATCAGCAGTACAAAGCGCAACGCGATCAAATGCCGGACGATCTGCGCAGCCAGTTCGGTCTCGTGCGCCGCATTCTGCAGACGAACCACGTTCCCATCATGGAGATTGAGGGCGAGGAAGCCGACGACATCATCGCCACGCTCGCGCGTCAAGCCGAAGAAGCCGGCCGGCAAACGGTCGTCGTGACCGGCGACACCGATCTGCTGCAAGTGGTCGACGAGAACACGACGGTGCTGATGACGCGGCGCGGGATAACCGATCTCGGGCGTTACGATTTGGATGCGGTGCGCGAGCGATACGAAGGGTTGGAACCGTGCCAATTGCCCGACTATCGCGGGCTCAAAGGCGATCCGTCCGACAATCTGCCCGGTATCCCCGGCGTCGGTGAAAAGACGGCAATCAAATTGATCAAAGCCGCCGGGTCGCTGGACGAGCTCGTCGCAAAACCAGCGCTCGCCGGATCCCCGAAGCTGCAGAAACTCGTGGAAGATTACGGCGAGCAGGCGCAGGTGTGCCGCGACGTTTCGATTGCGCGCAAGGATTTGAACGTCGCACTCGATTGGGATGATGCGCGATACACGCCCGCGAGCAGCGCCGATCTCTATCGCCTCTACAGCGAGCTGGAGTTCAAGACGCTGCTGAACAAGCTCGACGTTCCGCTCGAGATGCCGCTGCTCCAAACGCACGAACACATCCGCGGTCAGTACCGATCGTTCATTGCCGCTGCCGATCCGCCGGAATTCACCGAGCTCGCGCGCGAGATCGAGCAGCTCGCCGGCGCGAACCAGATCGCGTTTGCCGTGCGCAGTGACGGCGAGATCGGCGTGAGTTCCGAGGTCGGCTTCGGCATCGCGTTCTTGGCGGGCGCACTCGCGCACGACCCGGTCAAGAGCGCGTTCGAAAAAGTGTGGCTCGGCGGGCAGCGCCTCGCGGCGCACGACGTAAAAGCGGTGCTGCACCTGCTGCATGAGCACGGTTTCGAACCGCGCGTCTTTGCCGACGACACGATGATCGGCGCGCATCTGCTCAATCCGTCGCGAACGTTTGCCGGCATTGCCGAAGCCGCGCAGGAGTTTCTGGAAATCGGCGTCGGCGAGGATGTTGCGGCGTACGCGGATGCCGTGCTGCAGCTTGCGGAAAAAGAGCGGCGCGAACTGCAAGAGCGCGATCAACTCGAGCTGTACGAAAACGTCGAAGTGCCGCTTGCGCCCGTGCTTGCAAAGATGGAATGGACCGGCGTGCTCATCGACCCTGCGGAGCTGAAGACGCTCGCCAAAGAGATCGACGCGTCGGTCGAGCGTCTGCAAGCGGAAATCTACGATCTCGCAGGCGAGCAGTTCAACATCGGTTCACCGCAGCAGCTCGGGAATATCCTGTTCGCGAAGCTCTGTCTGCCGGGCGGTAAAAAAACGAAGACCGGCTGGGCGACCGGCGTGGAAATTCTGCAGGGCCTCTCGCGCGACTACGCGATCTGCGCGAAGGTGCTCGACTATCGCGAAGTGACGAAGCTGAAGAATACCTACGTCGACGTGATTCCGCAGCTGACGGACAAGCGCGACGGGCGGCTGCGCACGATCTTCAACCAAACGGCGACCGCGACCGGGCGATTGAGTTCGACGAATCCGAATCTGCAGAACATTCCGGTGCGCGGCGATCTCGGACGGCGCATCCGGCGCGCATTCGTCGCGCCGCGGGACGGCTTTACGCTGTTGGCCGCGGACTATAGTCAGATCGAATTGCGCTTGATGGCGCACCTCTCCGGCGACGAGGCGATGCGGCGCGCCTTTCACGAAGGGCAAGACATTCATGACTTCACTGCGCGGCAGATTTTCAACGTGCGCGCGCAGGACTCGGTCGACGGCAACCAGCGCCGCATCGCCAAATCGGTGAATTTCGGCCTGCTCTACGGTATGTCCGATTTCGGCCTCGCGCAGCGTTTGGAAATCAGCCGCGCCGAAGCAAAGGAGATGACGCAGGCGTACTTTGCGCGCTTCCCCAGCGTGCGCTCCTACATTCAACGCGTAATAGAGGAAGGCCGAGAGCAAGGATTCGTTCGCACGCTGTTGGGCCGCAGGCGGTACATGCCCGCGCTGCGCTCCAGCAACTACATGCTCCGGTCGGCTGCGGAACGCGAAGCCACCAACGCACCGTTACAAGGCAGTGCGGCCGATATCATGAAACTCGCCATGGTGCGCATAGACGGCGCGCTCGCGCGCGAGGGTTTGCGCGCGCGCATGCTGCTGCAGATTCACGACGAATTGATTTTCGAAGTGGATAAAAAACAGCTGCATGAAGTCGGTGCGCTGGTGCGCGGCGAGATGGAACGCGTCGTCGATCTGAGCGTTCCGCTGGCGGTGACGCTGAAGACCGGACACAATTGGTACGACGTCGAGGAAACGGATGATTTTTAGCGCTCTCGCTGCGGCAATCATTGCCGCACTCACACCCAACCCGCTGCCCACGCCGCAATCGCTGCCGATTATCGCGCTGCATGCACCGAAGGCGACGTTGCACGTGCAGGTCGCGCGAACGGAACCGCAGCGCGAGCGCGGTTTGATGTCGGTGCGTCATCTAACGGCGCACACCGGCATGCTCTTCATCTTCGATTCGGACACACCGGTCGCGTTCTGGATGAAAGACACGCTGATTCCGCTGGATATGGTGTTTATCTCGCAACAGGGCGTCGTGCGTAAAGTGTTCGCGCGCGTAGCGGTGGTTTCGCCGCAGTTGCCCGATGCGCAGATTCCGCTGGAGCAAGGCGCGGCAAAATTCGTGATCGAGCTGCCGTCCGGAGAAGCTGCGTTGGACGGATTGCAACCCGGAACTCGCGTCGAGGGTTTGCCCTAGCACGATGTCGTCCTGAGCCGTCGAAGGAATGCCTGAGCTGCCAGAAGTCGAGACGATCGTGCGGGGTTTGCAGCCCGCCGTCGCCGGCAAAACCATTGCATCCGTTCGCGTGTCTTTAAAGAAGATGGCCGTGGCCCCGCCGGGTATGCGCTTCGAGCGCGCGCTGGCCGGGGAAACCATCCAGGCCGTCGGCCGCCGGGGCAAATACGCCGTGTTCTCGCTGCGATCGGGACGCTCGCTGGTTACCAGCCTGCGTATGACCGGACGCTTGGTCGTTCTTGCGGCGGATGAGCCGTCTTACCCATATACGCACATCGAGCTGCGCTTCTCCGACGAAAGCCGCCTCGCGTTTGCGGACGTGCGGCAATTCGGCCGAATGCGCCTGGTAAAACCGGGCGAGCCCTGGGACGAGCAGCTCGGAGTGGAACCACTTTCCGGGAGCTTTACTCCGGAGGCCTTTATCGGTATGCTTTCGGGGCGGACAACGCCGGTCAAGGTTTTTCTCCTTGATCAGCGGCGTATCGCGGGCGTAGGAAATATCTACGCGTGCGAAGCGCTCTGGCATGCCGGGATCCGTCCCGGCACGCCCGCGAAGCGGCTGACCAAACCGGCCGTTCGCCGATTGCATCACGCACTCGTCGACGTTCTCCAGCGTGCTATCGGCATGCGTGGGAGCAGCGTGGACGACTACGTCGATGCGGAAGGCCTGAAAGGCGGTTTTCAAAACGTGCTTTCAGTCTATGGGCGAACGGGAAAGAGCTGCAGTAAATGCGGCGGCTCGATCGTCCGGACGGTCATCGCGCAGCGGGGTACCTGGTGGTGCCGCACATGCCAAAAATAACATCACTTGCAGTGAAGTAAAAATATTTCGAAAGGAAATTAAACAACATCTCTACGACTGACATCGCTCCAGTGCAACACGAAGAAGAGGATCAACTCGCACTCGAGCAGCGCCTCTACGAAGAATCGCTCAAGGTCCTCGACGAAGGACAAGTCCTCAATGGTATCATCGTCGCCAAATATCAGGACGAACTGCTGGTAGACATCGGCGGCAAGTCTGAAGGCATTCTGCCGTTCCGCGAACTCTCGCTCGCCATCGAGCCGAAAGAATTGAAAGTCGGCGATACGCTGGAAGTCATGATCCACCGTATCGACGATCAGGACGGGACGCTCTTTCTCTCCGAGCGCCGCGCTCGCGCGCTCAAGACCTGGGAGAAGGTCATCGAAGCGCACGATCGCGACGAAGTGATCGAAGCCACGGTGACGCAAGTGGTCAAAGGCGGCGTGCTCGTCGATCTCGGCATGCGCGGTTTCGTACCGGCATCACAAATTCGCCGTCAGCCCGTCGGTAATCTCGACGAACTTGTCGGCAAGAAACTCCGGCTCAAAGTGATCGATCTCGATCACAAGCGGCATCGGGTCGTGCTCTCGCAGCGGCTGGTTCTCGAAGAAGAACTCAACGCCAAGAAGCAGGAACTGCTCGGCACGCTCGAAGTCGGGCAGATTCGCGAGGGCGTCGTCGTGCGTCTTGCGGAGTTCGGTGCATTCGTCGATCTCGGCGGCATCGACGGGCTCATCCACAACAGCGAGCTGAGCTACGCGCGGATCAAGCATCCGTCCGAAGTCGTGAAGATCGGCGACGTCGTCAACGTGGAGATCATGAAGTTCGACGCGGAGGCCAAAAAAGTCAGCCTCTCGCTCAAACACGCGCTGCCCGATCCGTGGGACGAGCACGCGGACAAGCTCTACGAAACGAACAAACTCACGGCGCAGATCGTCAAAGTCACGCCGAACTATCTCCTGGTCGAGATCGTTCCGGGCGTACTTGCGATGGTGCCGAAGGGCGAGTTCGATCCGTCGGCGCAGTTCAGCCCCGGCCAAGAGGTCGAAGTGACGCTGCTCACGATAAACCACGCGACGCGGCGTATCACCGCATCGATTCAGCACGTGGCCGACGTTCCTCCGGAAGAGATCGAAAAGTACGCGATCGACGAGGAAGACGTACCGGAGACCGCCGTCGAGTAGGCGCCTGCCCGGTAAGAGTAAAGAGAGCCGCGGTTCTAGAAACCGTGGCTCTCTTTTATTATGCGAGTTGGATTAACGGGCGGAATCGGCTCCGGCAAGAGCGAGGTCGCGCGCATTCTCGAATCGCTCGGTGCTTACGTCGTCGACACCGACAGGCTGGCACGCGAGGCGGTGTGCCCCGGAAGTGACGCACTGCGTCAAATTGCGCGCGTGTGGCCCACGGTCGTGCGCGACGAATTTTTAGACCGCGCCGCGCTTGCGCAAATCGTGTTCGACGATCCTACCGCGCGCGAGCGGCTCAACGCGATCGTGCACCCGCACGTGCGGCGGCTCGCCGATGAATGCGATCGCTATGCGCGGCCCGGGCAGCTGATCGTGCACGTCGTGCCGCTGCTGTTCGAAACCGGTTACGTGGAGAGCATGGAGGCCAGCATTCTCGTCGTCGCTCCGGACGAGGAGCGCATACGCCGCGTGGTCCAGCGCGATCGCATGACGGAAGTGCAAGTGCGCGCGCGCATGGCATCGCAAATCGACCCGGAAGAGGCACGCGGCCGCGCAACCTACGTCATCGAAAATGACGGCGACCTGTCACACCTGCGCGAACGGACGCGTGCAATCTATGAGGCATTGACCCGGCAACCGGTATAACAACTATAATGAAAAAAGGGGGGGTACGTATGCGGTTGGTTCTTTCATTCGCAGCGGCTGCGGCAGTGCTGCTTACGCCGCTCGCAGCTCATGCGGTTACCACGCATTCCAGGACGGTGACGTATAACACCACGATGCGGCAAACGAGCGGACCGCTTCCCAGCGGTGGAGTCATCGGAGGGACGATGCGTCTCACGTTCAGTTCGGGCGGCATTGTGAACGGCACGTACCGCGATAAGATGCAGGGCGGTATGTTGACGGTCGCCGGCGGTCTCACGGGACACGACCTTTGGCTCTCGTTCGGAGGGCGGGGCCGCCATCAATTCCGAGGCAAGGTGCAGAATAACGGAATCGTCGCCGGAACGATCACGAATTGGCGCGGCCCGCGCGTCTACGATTTCACAGCGGTGCCGGCCAAATCGTAGCAATGCTCTTCGCCGCGCTGCTCATCGGCGCGGTGACACAGTCCGACGCGTTTACGGCGGTGAAGGTTACTTCACCGCCTTCTCTTGCATCTGTTTCGGGACCGTGGCTGAACGGTGTGAATGCGCGGGACTTTTTCGATTTCACCGATCGCCGGCCCGCGCGATATGCGACGCAAGCCTATCTGCTGTACGACGACCGGTATCTCTACGTCGCGTTTCATTGCGTTCAGAGCGGCACGCCGATTACCGCGGCACAGCGCGTGCAGCACGCCGGCGTCGGCAGCGACGATCACGTCGGCTTTCAGATCGACACGGCGGGAAACGGGACGCGCACCTATCAGTTTCGCGTGAACCCGATCGGCGTGCACGACGAATCATCGACCGAAAACGCGCGGTATGCGCCCACCTGGCAGTCGAGCGCTCGCATCGATGCGGCGGGAAACTACGACGCATTCCTCGTGATCCCGCTCTCCGCAATACGCGCGCAGGGCGGAAGCGTGCAGCGCTGGCGCTTCAACTTCGAGCGATTCATCGCGGCGGCGAACGCCGATCAGACGTGGGCGTACTCGCCGGCGATGCAAAGCATCACGGCCGTGCAGTACTGGCCGTGGCTGACCGGCATACGTGTTAGCGCGAGCGCGACGCGTCCGCAGCCGCAAGCCGATGCGTACGTGCTGCAAAGCGCGGGCTCGCAAGCGGAAGTGTTTCAAAACGGCATCGGGCAGTTCGAGCAGATGCATGCGCGACCGCTCGGACTCGACGTGACGTATCCGTTCACCAATACGCTCGCATTCGTCGGAACGCTCAATCCCGATTTTTCGAACGTCGAGCAAGACCAGACGACGATTCAGCTGCAAGAATTTCAAAAGACGTATACGGAATACCGCCCTTTCTTCGCGCAGGGTGCACAATACATCAACGCGGTTCCGCAGATTAGCGTCTTCCCGGGCAGCGGCAACCTTCTATTTTATTCGCCTTCCATCGGTGTGTTCGACCGTGGATTGAAAGTAGAAGGGACGGCTGGGAACAGCGCACTGGGCGTGCTGAACGTCGTAGGCCCGGGTATCGACGACAACGCCGCCGGATACGCGTACACGACAGACAACGGCGACCTTTCATTCAGCGAACAAAGCGTGCTCGCCAATCATTTCGACCTGCGCGACGAGGTCAATGCATTCGGGATGCAGCGTCTCAATCGGCATTCGGGCGAAGAGACGCAGGTCGAATTCGCAAGCGAGGACAGCTCCGACGACGGCAGCGC
>Ga0070735_10005523_pt1 | contig 10459 bp, 6 predicted proteins | sample Coa_R1_FD_66443 | JGI IMG/M metagenome (GOLD analysis project Ga0070735, IMG submission 66443) | Surface soil microbial communities from Centralia Pennsylvania, which are recovering from an underground coalmine fire - Coalmine... | ecosystem: Environmental > Terrestrial > Soil > Unclassified ... | reverse complement strand
GACGCCCAACCAGGCGAGCAGATGGGGCTGGAGCTGGTTCTGGCTGAATTGCGCGAAATACAAGGTCGCCGGGATGAAACCGTCGCCATTTATCGGAAATTGATTGACGGCAACGACCGAAACGTATTGGCTCTCAACAACCTGGCGTGGTTCCTGTCGTACGATCCGGCTCAGCGGGGCGCGAGCCTCGAATTGATCAATCGGGCGATACGGGTGCAAGGCCCCGACCCCGAGCTGCTCGACACGCGCGCCGTCGTGCGGATGAACCTCGATCATCCGCAAGAGGCGGTTCAGGATCTCGAGCAGGCGCTCAAGGAGGTGAATAGCCCGGCCATGTGGTATCACTTGGCGCTCGCGCAGAATCGTGTGGGCGAGAAGGACGCGGCCGCCGAGTCGCTGCGTCTGGCCGAGGAAGCGGGCTTCGACCCTACGGCGCTGCATCCGCTCGAAAAATCGGACTACGAAAAGTTGCTCAACAGCCTTCCTCAGTCCAAAAAAAGAGCCGGGCTTTAAGAGTGATTTTTGGATGCGTGGGATCAGCATATGCGTGCAGCGCAAACTTCAAACTTCCGCCAAGCGCAGCCCTTCGATCTTGGCTCGATCGACCTCGATTCCCAGTCCGCAGCCGCCCGCAGCGGAGATTTTGCCCGAATCCGCTTGGAACGGCGATTTGAGAACGCTGGCGGTGAGAAACTGGGGCCCGTTCAGCGCGGCCGCGTGAGCCAGTCCATAGGCCGAAAAGAGCGCGAGCGACCCGGAAAGCGACACATCGGGATCGGTCAGCCCGCTCCCTAAAAAAATCAACCCGTTCTCGTGCAGGAATTCAATCTGCCGCCGCGCTGGTTCCAATCCGCCGACGCGCGCCACTTTGACAGCGACTCCATCGAGCAATTTGAGTCGATGGAATTCCTCCAGTTCGACAACCGAGACGATGCCTTCATCGAGAATGATGGGAAGCGCGCCTTGCTCCTTGAGGCGCGCGAGACTGGCCAGACGATTGGGGGCCACGGGTTGTTCGAAGAACGAGACGGCGATGTCACCCAGCTTTGGCGCGATGGCCAGTGCATCCCTTTCGCTATAGCCCCCATTGGCATCGACCCACAGCTCGGCCTTCGGCGCCAATCGCCGCACGAGTCGAACAAGTTCCAGGTCGTAATCGGGATCGGGCGACACCTTGATGTTGAAGTGCCGATAGCCCCTTTCGTGCGCTTGGCTGACGAGGGCCTCAACTTTGACGAGCGATCGCGGGTTGAGCGTCCAACTCAACTCGACCGTCGAATTGTCATGACGGCTCCAGCGCTCACGAGCCGTTTGGTTCAGCAGCTTGCCGGAAAGGTCGAATAGCGCGAGGTCCACGCCCGCTTTGCAGATCGGCTGCCCGGTCGAAAACGACGGGGCGATCGTGCGATTCATGATCGAGTGCAGCTCGTCGATTTCAAGCGGGCTGCGCCCGAGCAGCTCGGGCGCGAGATACTTGTCGATCGTCGTTACGACGGTTTCGACCGTCTCGTAGCTCCAGCGCGGCGAAGGGACGCACTCGCCCCATCCCTCGGCGCCGTTGCTGGCGGTGATGCAAACGAGAACCGCCGGCCTGCCCATCGGCCGCCCCGCGGCGTTCTCGAAAAACTTGAAATGGCCGGCGACCGGGTAGAGCAGGGGGATCGTTTCAACTTGAGCAATCGTGACCGTCATCGCTTCAGGGGGCGCGAAGAAAGGCGAACAGGTCGCGCAGCTCTTGCGGCGAGAGTTGCTCGAGCAGCTTTTCGGGCATGAGCGACGTGGGTGATTCTTTCACTTCATCAATCTGGTCGCGGCTCAGGCGCAGGCGCTGATTTTTGGCGTCGAGTATGGTGATGCTGGCGGCATCCTGTTCGGCCAAAAGCCCCGTGTGCACGACGCCGCTGGTGGTGACGACGACGTAACTCAGAAATTCCCGCCGCACGACGGCGCTGGGGTCGACAATGCTGGCCAAAAGCGAGACCGGATCGCCCTTGACGGTATTCGTGAGATCGGGGCCGACTGCATTGCCTTCGCCTTTCAGTTTGTGACACGTGGCGCAGTGCTTTTTGAACAATGCTTGCCCGAGAGAAACGTCGCCTGTGCCGGCGCGCAGGTCGTTGGTGATCCGCCGCATTTCCGCGAGCTTCTCTTCCGGCGTGCCGGGTTGAATGTTGCCCCAATACTTGCGGACCAGCCCATCGACCTCTTCATTCTCGAACAACGACAGCCGGCGGAGCTGATCGACGGGAACCGTGGCCGGGTCGATGCGCTTCTGGTCGATCAATTTCAAAAACGCCAGAGTTGATGGCGGGCGGCCGAACAGCAGGTCGCGAGCCCGCGCTTGCAGGGCCTCTGAGAGGCGCGGATAGGCGCCGATCACCGTCCGCGTGATGTCGTCGCGCGAGAATTTCTGAAGCACTCCGAATGCGGCGGCAGAGACCTCTTCGGGCTGACCGTCGGCGACGAGCACCGTCACCGCCGGCACGCAGTCTTCACGCCCATATTCGCCCAAAATTGCCAGCCGCTCTTTTAGTCGCATCGCAGGTTCCGAGCGAGCGAGCTTCGCGACAAGATGCTTGTACGGCTCGTCCAGACCGGCTTCGAGCGCCAGGCGAGTGCGAAGCTCATCGTCGCGGCCGGCTTTCCAGGCAGCGAGAATTGTCTGCCGCAATGGCGGTGAAACGGGCTGCAAAGTTCGTGTGGCCGGTTGCGGCGCGTCGCCCGACGCGGCGGCGACCGCGTCGAACAATCCCGCCGAGGTGATGGAAGACAGGCCGCGCGAGCGCTCGGTCAGCCCCTGATACAGCGCCTGGAGCATGGCATTGCGATGCTCGGCAGGGGTATTTTCCCACAGCCGCTGGCAGGCCGCATAGGTTTGGCCGGTTCCCGCGGCAGCGTAACGCCTCATCAGGCGCGGCAGGTTTTCGCGCGTGAGGGCGCCTTTCCAGGCTCGGGGCGCGGCGAACAGATCGAGCACGTGCGCCTGATCGCTGATTGCTTTGTCTTCGATCGCCCACCATAAGAGCCAGGGTATGTGCCGATCGCCGGCGTCTTCGTCTCGACGGAGCAGCGCCCGCACGATCGGCAGGGCTTGCGCGCCGGCGAGGCGTTTGGCTGTTGCGGCCAGTTGCGCCCGGACGACGGCGCTCGGGTCGTTTTCAGCCAGCGCCGCGAAATGAGCCGCGAGGCCCGCGTCGACTTGACGCACATCTCCCGCAAAGCGCACGGTCCACGCCCGGACATGCTCGCCCGGATGCGAGAGAAGCTCGCCGGCCAGCGCCGCATCGAAACCTCCGCAGGCGTGCGCCGCCCAGAGCCCTTGCAGCGCCAATTCGGCGCTGTCGCGCTGGGTCGCCAATTCTTTCAGTGCGGGCAGGGCGCTCGGGTCGTTGCGCTCGGCCAACAATCGCCGGGCGTGCTGAGCGTACCAGCCGTTGGGATGCGCCAACAGTTCGATCAATTCGCGCGTCGAACGCCGGCCAAGATCGAGCGGTTCAGCCGGTTTGGCATCCGCAGCCTGGATGCGATAGATGCGGCCGTTCGAGGTGTCCCATTTCGCATCCGGGTCGGGATGAGCGGTGCGCTGGTCGCAGAAATCGGAGACGTAGATGGCGCCGTCCGTTCCCAGGCAGAGGTCGGTGGCGCCGAACCACGTGTCGTGCGATTCGACCAGCAAGCCGCCGAGATTGGCTTCGACCGTTGAGCCCTTAGGCTCGACGCGCCACCACGAGCAGGTGTGGCTCAAAAAGTCTCCGCACAAAAACGCGTCGCGAAAGATCGCGGGGAATGAGTCGCCCAGGTACATCGTCGCGCCGGTGTTGGGGCGTCCGGTTTGCCCTTTGTGCTCGACGTTGTGCAGGTAGCCGTAAGCATACAAATTGTGCAGCGGGCCGTGCTTCCCGAAGTTTTTTTCATAATACCCGCCTTGCACGCCGTGCCAGAAGAGGCCCGCATTGGAGCTGTAAAAAAGCCGCCCTTGCCGATCGAAGGTGAGGCCGAAGATGTTTCCGCCCCCTTCGCAATACAGCTCGAAATCCCGCGAGACAGGGTGATATCGCCAGACTCCCTGCTGAAATTCGATCCCGCGGATGCGGCAGGTCGTCGTGCTGCCGTTGAGTCCATACAGCCATCCATCGGGCCCCCACGTCAAATGATTGGCCAGAGACTGGGCATCCTCCATTCCAAAACCATCGAGCAGCACCTCGGGATCGCCATCCGGCACGTCGTCTCGGTTGCGGTCTGGGTAGAAGAGAAGATACGGCGCCTGAATCACGAACACGCCGCCGTATCCGAATTCGACGCCCGTGCATAGATTGAGACCCGTGACGAAATCGCGGAAACGGTCGGCGCGCCCGTCGCCGTCTGTGTCTTCGAGAATCGTGATGCGGTCTGCGCCGCGCGGCCCGCGCGGCGGAGGCTCCGGCTTGCGGTCGTAGATCGTGCGCGAGAAGCGGTCGACTTTGACGCGTTTCAGACCCGCGGGATTCGGATATTGCAGGTATTGGATGGTCCATAGCCGCCCGCGATCGTCGCATTTGCAGAAGATCGGCTGGCGGACTTCGGGTTCGCTCGCAAACAGCGTTGCCTTGAGCCCCTCGGGCAGCGTCATCCGCGAAACTGCCTCTTGAGGAGAAAATCCTTGCGCGAAGGCGGCCGAACCGCCAATCGAAAAATAGGCGACCAGGCCGATCAGGCTTCGAATTGTGTTTGCCGGGCCGACGACCCTGCCATGCGCCGCTTTCTGCAAATCCGAAATCCTCATTTTTCTGGGCCAGATTTATCTCGGCCAAACGGACTGACTTTGTCCGAAAACACCGCCCGCCCAAAGCGGTGCGGCGTGTGAAAGTTGGGTTGAGGCGTGTCTGCCGGAGACCACTGGCTATATTGCATATTCGTCTTTCCGCCGTGCCGGTTAAGATTCAGATTCCAGTGTTCGCCGGGATGCGGCGGCATATGCGGCATGTACTTTGCAAAATTCTTAAGCGGTATGGCGACTTCGGCCGTCCACATCGTGTCGGTATCGCTGTCGTCATTGAGCGTGCCCACAAAGGCGCCGGCAATTCGCACGCCCTCGGCATCCCACACTTTGGCTCGCGGTTTATTGGGACCGTCGGGCCTGTGGTTATCGACGTACCCGCCGATGACGTTCCATTCGACGTTGAAATAAACTTCGGGCCTGGCGGGATCAGGCGCAAAGATGACCTCGAAGCAGTCGTCTTCAGGAATCTTGCCATCGTGCTCTTTGTGCTGCGCGGTGATGTGCGCGTCTTCGCACACGTGGCCTACGTACAAATTTTCATCGTCCCAGAGCAATTTGGCGATCGTGCGCTCTTTGCGCCCTTCTTTGTACCACGTGAAATGAAACGGGCCGACATCCGGCGCTGCGAACCAGGCCGGTTCATCCAATTTGCCGTCGATCTTGATCGGCGTACCGGCCCGGTGAATGTCGTAGACCGGAGGCTGGAATTCAGGCGGAGCGGCGGCGGCCTGTTTGGATTGCCATCCCAAAAGGCAAACGCAGAGGACACCGGTTGCGCAGGCGCCACGAACAATGTGGTCTTCACGGAGCTCGCCGCGCGACGAGGTTCGAGCAGGATTCATCGGCAATCTTTTTATAGAAAGAAAATAACATCGCGGCGAGACATTGAGGACCTGCACCAATCTTCCCTTGAAAGGCGGGAAAACTCAGCAGGTCGGCCACACTCACTTCAAACGTAATAGACATCCTCGAGGATTGCAACGACCAGGCGCTGGGCGTTGCAAGGCCACAATGTCATTTTCAAGCCACCCGGATGGTGTATGCGGAACCGCTTGGCCGCGGCGCTGGCGCGGATTTGCGAATTTGCCGCAAATCTTTGAGCCGTTGAAAGACGTGAGGCAATGTCCGAAGCGCCTTATCGCCCTTTTTACTGAATTGAAGGGATTTTCCATTTTTCCGGATAAGCGGAACGCCGCTTGCTTTCGTACCCGACGATTCAAAAATCGGAAACTGACGTCTCGGAGCGTACTTGTGCCTAGCTGCTTTGCCGACGCCAGACCCAGGCCAAGTTGCGACGACGTCCGAACAGTCGGGCTCTTCCGGGCGCTTCAATTGGGCGACCTCTTGTGCGCGGTGCCGGCGGCACGCGCTTTGAAGCGTCGTTGGCCGCATTGGCGCATCAGCTTGATTGGGCTTCCGTGGGCGGCCGAATTCGCCCGCCGATTTTCCGCCTATTTCGACGGCTTCATCGAGTTTCCGGGCTTTCCGGGATTGCCGGAGCGCGAACCCGATTTGCGCGCCATCCCCGAGTTCTTCCAGCGCATGGACCATGAGCGCTTCGACCTCATCATTCAAATGCATGGCAGCGGCCATCTTGTCAATTCACTTTGTGCGCTGATGAGACCAAAATCGCTCGCCGGTTATTATCTTCCCGGCGACTTCTGTTCGGGGGCTTCGGATTTCATTCCGTATCCCTCAGACCGGCATGAGATTCAGCGCCACCTGCTTCTGGTCCAATCGCTCGGCGCTGAAGACGACGATGAATCGCTGGAATTCCCCCTGGAGCCTCGAGATTCCGCCGACTTGGCCACAAGCCTCAGAGGACGACGGCTGACTCGCGGCCGCTACGTTTGCATCCATCCGGGCGCGCGCTATGAAAGTCGCCGCTGGCTGCCCGAGCGATTCGCCGCGGTGGCGCGCGAGCTCGCCGAGGCCGGCTATGAAATCGTCCTCACTGGGAGCCGCGATGAAATCGGCCTTGCCAAGAATGTTGCCGACCAGGCTCACTGCCGCACGCTGAATCTCGCCGGGAGGACGACGCTGGGCGCATTTGCCGCCTTGATCGCGGATTCAGGATTGGTCATCACAAATGACACGGGAACGTCTCACGTAGCCAGCGCGCTGAAGACGCCGAGCATCGTCATCGTGCTGGGATCGGATGCGGCGCGGTGGGGCCCGCGCGATTCGGCGCGGCACCGCATCGCGTCGGCCGCCGTTCCGTGCCGGCCGTGCGAACATCGGACTTGCCCGATTGGTTTCGAGTGCGCCAACGGTCTTTCCTGGCGGACCGTGGCCGACGGTGCCAAACAACTTCTCGATTCATCGCGGGCCTCATTATCACCGCGGCAGCGCATCGCGGAACTCGTGAATGGAGCACTGGCATGAACGGAAGGATCGCCCTCATTAGTGAGCATGCATCGCCTCTGGCGCGGCCGGGAAGCACCGACTGCGGCGGCCAGAATGTTTACGTCTTTCAGATCGCCAAACATCTGGATCAGCTCGGGTTTTCGGTCGACGTCTTCACGCGCCGCGATTGCCGGCACGAACCGGCAATGCTGAGAGGACCGGGAAAAGTGCGCGTCTGGCAAGTCGATGCCGGACCGGCCCAATTCGTTCCCAAAGAGGAATTGCTCCCTTACATGCCGGAATTCGGCGATCAAATGCTGCGGCATTGTCGCGCACACGGCCGATTCGACCTGATGCATGCGAATTTCTGGATGTCGGGGCTGGTGGGCTGCCGGCTCAAACGCGCGCTGCGAATTCCGCTCGTGACGACGTTTCATGCCCTGGGGCGCGTGCGGCTGAAGCATCAGGGAAGCGCCGACCGTTTTCCACGCGAGCGGCTGAAAATCGAAGAGCGGGTGGTGATCGAATCCGATCGCTTGATTGCCGAGTGTCCCCAGGATGAGCGCGACCAGATCGAGCTGTACCGTGCCGATCCGGCGAAAGTTCGGGTCGTGGGCTGCGGGTTCGATCCGTCGGAGCTGTGGCCCGTCGACAAATGCTACGCCCGGTCGTTGGTCAAACTTCCTCAGGACCAGCCGTTGGTGCTGCAAATCGGCCGTCTCGTCCCGCGCAAGGGGGTCGACAATGTCATTCAGGGCTTCGCAAAGCTGATCGCCGAGCGGGGAATTTCGGCGCGGCTGGCGATCGTCGGAGGCGAATCCGAACAACCTGATCCCCACGTCACGCCGGAAATCGGCAGGCTGACGGCGCTGGCGCAAGAACTGGGCGTCGCCGACCGGGTAATTTTCACAGGCCGCCGCGATCGGAAGGTGCTGCGCTACTATTACAGTGCGGCGGACGCGTTCGTGACGACTCCCTGGTATGAACCTTTCGGGATTACACCCCTCGAAGCGATGGCCTGCGGGACGCCGGTAATCGGATCGAACGTGGGCGGCATCAAATACACGGTGCGCGACGGTGAGACCGGATTTCTCGTTCCGCCGCGCGATCCCGCGACGCTGGCCGATCGCCTGGCCCTGCTTTTGGGCGACGCAGGCCTGCTCGAGAGAATGGGGAACGAAGCCATCGAGAGAGTCAATCGGTCATTCACCTGGCGACACATTGCGGCGTCAATTGCCGGCGTGTACCAAGAGCTGATTCGCTGCCCGAAGGCGCGCGATGAAAGCTCCGGCGAGCGCCTGTCGTCGATCCCAGCCGGCCTCTCTGCTGGGATAGCAAAATGAAGTCGTCCAGAGCCGCATTCCTCGATAAGGACGGGACGCTGATTGAAGATGTCCCCTATAGCGTCGATCCCGGCAGTGTGCGTCTTATGCCCGGGGCTCTTGAGGGGCTGCGCCTGATGCACAGCGCCGGCTACCGCCTTGTGCTAATTTCCAATCAGGCCGGAATTTCCCAAGGGCGATTCACGGCGGACGAACTCTCGCTGGTCGCCGACCGATTGCGCGCGATTTTGGCGGGACTGGGGCTATCGTTGCATGGCTTCTATTTTTGCCCGCATGACCCCGCCGGAACCATCGCCCCTTATTCCATCGATTGCGATTGCCGCAAACCGCAACCGGGAATGTTGCTTCGAGCGGCCGCTGATCTCGACATCGATTTGCGTCGGTCGTGGATGATCGGCGACATACTGGATGACGTCGAAGCGGGAAATCGCGCAGGTTGCCGCACGGTGCTCGTTGATAATGGCGGAGAAACTCAGTGGCTCCGCTCGCCGTGGCGAAAGCCGACGTTGATCGCGGCCGACCTCGAGGCTGCGGCCCGGGGAATGATCGGCGCGGGCGAGGTGGCTTCGGATGCCGGTCGACCGGCGGATGCGGCTCTTGCCGGAACTGCGGCTCGCGGCTCATCGGGCGACTTCGAAGAGGTGATGCCCGTGCGGCCGTCGTGGGAAGGGGGCGCATTATGAGCATTCGCCTCAAAGAGATCGCACAGAGCTTCGCCGGCAAAAGAATTCTGGTCATCGGCGACGCGATGCTCGATTGCTACATTCAGGGGGTCAGCGGACGGCTGTGCCAGGAAGCTCCGGTGCCTGTCGTCGAGCACTGCCGCCAACTCGACTTCGCGGGCGGCGCCGCCAATGCCGCCGCCAATGCCGCCTCCCTGGCAGGAGAGAGCGCGCTCGTCAGCGTGATCGGCAGCGACGCTCAAGGCGAGAGATTGCGGCAATTGCTCGCAATCGCTGGCGTCGAAACGACGGGAATGCGCGCCAGCCCCGCGCGGCAGACGCTGACCAAGCAGCGGGTTATGTGCGGAACGCAAATGATCGTGCGGTTTGATTCGGGAACGACGGCCGAGCTCGACGCCGAAGAGCAACGATGCATCCTGGCGTCTCTCGATCGCGAATTTGTGCGGTGCGATGGCGTCATCGTTTCGGATTACGGCGGGGCGGTGCTCACTCCGCAAATCATCCAGCGGCTGATGCGGCTCAATGCGCGCCATCCGCGAATCGTCGCCATCGACTCCAGGAGGCTCAGGCGATTCCGAGAGATTGAGCCCGCCCTGATCAAGCCGAATTATCGCGAGGCGGCGGCAATTCTCGATCTTCCGCCGGCGGAGGGGCGCGGCCGTATCGAGCTGGTGAGGAATCATGCGCGGCGATTGCTGACATTGACCGGAGCACGGATGGCGTCGGTGACTCTCGATTGCGACGGCGCGGTGTTGATCGAAGAGAACGGGGATTCCCACCACCTTCCGGCGCAACCGGTCTCAGAACTCTTGACATCCGGCGCCGGAGATTCGTTTTTGACGGCGATGACTCTCGCCCTGGCGTCGGGCGCGTCGCTCGTTGAAGCCGGGCAGATCGCCGCGGCGACCGCGTCGATCGTCACGCGAACGAACTTCAAAAGGACGTGCCTGGTCGATGAGCTGCACGCCGCTCTGAGCCACGTCGATGCGGCGGGGGACTCGCGCCAGCTTGCCGACCTCTTGCGATGGGCCCGCGATGCCGGCCGCAAGGTGGTGCTCACGAACGGCTGTTTCGACATTCTGCACCGCGGGCACATCGCGTACCTGAATCAAGCCCGGCGGCTGGGTGATTTGCTGATTGTGGGCGTCAACAGCGACGAAAGCATTCGGCGCCTGAAGGGGCCCGAGCGGCCGGTCAATGCGCTGGAAGACCGCATCGAAGTCCTTTCCGGACTGGCCGGTGTCGATCATGTCGTTGCGTTCAGCGAAGACACGCCGCATCGGCTGATCGAAATCGTGCGCCCGGACGTATTCGTCAAGGGGGGCGAT
>Ga0070735_10005522_pt1 | contig 10459 bp, 7 predicted proteins | sample Coa_R1_FD_66443 | JGI IMG/M metagenome (GOLD analysis project Ga0070735, IMG submission 66443) | Surface soil microbial communities from Centralia Pennsylvania, which are recovering from an underground coalmine fire - Coalmine... | ecosystem: Environmental > Terrestrial > Soil > Unclassified ... | reverse complement strand
GGACCCGAGAGGGGGACTGTGGGCGGTCGACGCGGGGGGCGAGTCGGGCCATCCCGGCAGCCCGCATTACGACGATCAATTGGCCGATTGGCTCACGGCCCGTTATCATTATCTGCCTCTTGCAAACAATGGACTGGCCATTTCCGCCGACCGCGAGTTGACGCTCAAACCGGTCGGCGCGGCAACCTGATTTGCCGACCGGCTGTTTGGCGCGGGTCTCCTGACCCCGCCGCGGTCGCGACCGAAGGTCTCCCGGGCGGGATGCGGCCCGGATGGTTGCCATTTTCTCGCTCCGCGACGCTCGGGAGACCTGCGGTCAAGCGACCCCTTGCCGCCTCGTGCGGCAGGTGAGGAGATTGAGCGGCTAGACGTCGGCACACAGAATACTTTCAGACCCCTGCCGGCTCGCCCGGCCGGTGAACGAGATTCAGCAGCTATAGCCGGGCAATCTGATTCACCTGCCGGAACCAAGCCGGCAGGGGTCTGATCCGTTTTCCATTTTCTTTCCAGCCGTCCAATCTTTCGGTCCTGCCGGGCAAGCCGGCAGGGGCCGCCCTCGCGACAGCGATGCGTATATATCGATGGTCGGGAGACCGGCCACAACGATGGTGGTATGATGGGGCGATGACGCAGCAGCGTGCCGTGGACGAATCGGCCGATCCATCAGCCGCCTCCACGCTGCGCCTGGACGAACAGGGGCTGGCGCGTGCCTTGGCCCTGAGCCAGCCGCGCGAAGACCCGCCGGCTCAGGTCGCCGGCTTTGCGATCGAGCGGCGCCTGGGTGTGGGCGCCTATGGCTCGGTGTGGCTGGCGATCGAACGCAACACCGGCAAGCAGGTCGCGATCAAGTTCTACAATCATCGCCGCGGGCTCGACTGGTCGCTGCTCAATCGCGAGGTCGAAAAGCTTGCGGTGCTCTATACGTCTCGCGAAGTGATCGGCCTGTTGCACGTGGGCTGGAACGCCGACCCACCGTACTATGTGATGGAATTTCTGCAAAACGGCTCGCTGCAGAAATTGCTTGAGGGCGGGCCGCTGCCGGTTCACGAAGCTGTGCGCATTGCCGAGGCCCTCGTCAAGGCCCTCGTTCACGCGCATCAGAACGGGATTTTGCACTGCGACTTGAAGCCGGCGAACGTGCTGCTCGACGGCGCATTTGCCCCGCGGCTTGCCGATTTCGGGCAATCGCGCCTTTCGCATGAGCAGAGTCCGGCGCTGGGCACGTTGTTCTACATGGCGCCGGAGCAGGCCGATCTCAATGCCGTGCCTGATCCGCGGTGGGACGTCTATGCATTGGGGGCGCTGCTCTATCACATGGTGTGCGGGCAGCCGCCGTTCCGCTCGGCCGAGAACGAACGGCGTCTGAGCGCCGCAGCGCCGCTCGAAGAGAAATTGGCGGCCTACCGACAGTTGGTCGCCGGCAGCCCGCGCCCCAATCAGCACCGGCTGGCGAGGAAGGTCGATGCGCGGCTGGCCGATATTATCGACAAGTGCCTGGCCCGCGATCCCGCTCAACGCTTCGGCGACGCGGCCGCGGTGGCCGAGGCGCTCGTAGCTCGGGCCCGACACCGCTCGCTGCGCCCGACGATCGCGCTGGGGATCATTTTGCCGGGTCTATTCATGTTGGCTCTCTTCCCGGTGGCGCTGACGGCCGTGGGCAATGCCGTGCAGACGTCGGAGCGAAATATCGCCGCCCGCGCGCTCGAAAGCGACGCCGTCACCGCGAAAATCCTGGCCTACTCGCTCAACGACGACCTGGTGCAGCGAAGCCGGACGCTCGCCGACATTGCCGACGAGCCCGAGTTATTGGAACAGATTACCGGGGTTGAGAAGCCGGCTGATTCCACCGAGCGACGCCAGCTTGCGCTGTGGCTGTCGAAATCCAAAGGCGAGATCGATAAGGCCCGCCGCGAGCAGAATGCCGACCTCGACGATAGCTGGTTTCTGAACGATGCGCACGGAATTCAGCGCTGGCGCGAGCCGTACAGCCCCAAGTCGATCGACGGCAACTTCGGTTGGCGCGATTATTTTCACGGGCAGGGAGACGACCGCACCGATTGGAAAGAGCGCACCGACATCCCGCCTTTGCGCGCGCCGCACATATCGGCCCCTTTCCGCAGCTCGACCACGGGTCGTCTGAAAGTCGCCATTTCGGTGCCGGTCTGGGATGAGAAGAAAGAGCACGTGCTGGGGGTGTTGGGTCGAACGATTCATCTGGGAGAGTTGCTCTCTTCGTACAAGCGGTTGATTCAGGAAGAAGAGCGCGAGCAAAAAGTCCGGCGGGTCATCGCGCTTCTCGACGTGCGGACGGGCAAAGTGCTCGACCACCCCTGGATGACCGAAGAGAATCGCGAACGCCTGCGGGATGACAACGTTTTCGAGCGGCTGACGCTCTTCGACAACCAGCGCCGCGATCTGGAGCGCCTGCGGACTCTGGTTCGCAACGAGGCTGACGTTGAAAACGAGCACCTCAATCTGAAGTACTCCGATCCGATCGCCAAAATCGACGAGGCGGCCATGCGCGAGTATGGCACGCCGTGGCTCGCGGCGTTTTGGCCCGTGGGCGACACCGGCTGGTTCGCCGTGGTCGAGGAGCCGCGCGACGACGCACTGCGGCCGGTCCGCGAAATTCAAGCGGGACTTGTAAAATATGCCCTGGTGGGACTCGTATTGTGCCTGACGCTGATTGCCAGCTCGTGGTATTTCGTGCGCCGCGTGATGCGGGCGCGCCCTTTTCGTCTTAGGACAACGCGAACGACAAGCTAAGCGATTGGGATCAGCCCGATTCTGGAACTCGACGAATGAGATTGCCGATTTTGATCGAGGACCCCGGAAGCGGCTTCGAGGTCTATTATTCTCTCGAGGAGGCAGAAAGTTCGTTGGAGCCCCCGGACGTGCAAGACGGCGCGAATTTGGCATACGACGCCGCGCGTACCGCTCTTGAAATTCGGGTCGAAAAGCGCAAGGAATTTCTTTTTACCAACGAAATCGTTCGCATCATGGAACGCCCGGGGGCCGAATCGCGCGCGGACGAGCTTCGAGCGAAGCTTGCCGACTATTTGGCGCGGCTTTCCGAGCATTTTTCGGCGGACGACTTGCGCCGAAGACTCATTGACGTTTCTTCGATCGAATCCGCCACGCTGGACGGCCTCATCGCCCGGTTGTCGATCCTTTCAGCTTCTCCCCGAGAAAGACCCGTTGTCCGCGACTTCTTTCGGCGGTTTGACGGCGAGCTGGGCCAAGAGTCGTCGACTTCAGATGAACGGGTTTTTCTACCTCAGCGTGGCAAATGGCTGGCCGTTGCAATTCTGGCGTCATCAGCCGCGGTCGGCCTTCTTATCTTCGCGACGCTCACTTCCGATACAGGCGTCGTGCAGCCTCTTGCCTCAGAACGCCACGCGATGAAGGTGATTTATCACCTGGCAGCAGCGTCCTTTTTCTGCATTTTTCTCTTCGGTGTGGCGCAGCTCCTCCCTGGCAGCTCCTTTTTGCGCGCAGGGCGCGATGGAATCGTCGATCGCTGGTTATGGCGCACCCGCACTTATCGCTGGTCTGACATCGACTCGTTCGTCGTCAAAAATGGCCGAACGGTCGCCTTCAATTTCTCACGTTTGTGCTCAGGACCCAGGCCCAGCCGCCTGAGACGCTCAGTTTTCGGATTCGATCGAGAACTACACGATAATTTCGGTATCTCGGCGGGACTCCTGGCCGGTTATCTCAATTGGCGGCGCGAGCGTTGCTCGAGCCTTTCGGAGGAATCGCATTCTGCTTGACTTGATCGTCGAGGGACAGGATCGAGGGCAGCGGCAGCGAGTCGAGCTCGCTCCCGGCCGGGCCTATGTCCTGGGCCGCGATGTTGCGGCCGACATTTCGGTTGCGTGGGATCCGTACATTTCCCGGCGGCATGCCGAGCTGACAGTAATTTGCCGCCGAGTTTCGGTGCGGAGACTGCCATCGGCGGCAAGTAGCTTGTTCGTCGCCGGCCGCGAGGTCGAATCGGGCCAGCTTGCCCCGGGAGAACACTTCGTCCTGGGAGCCACGGCATTCCTCGTGGCTGAACACGAGCCATCCGAAGCTTCACCGGGGGCCGCGCGGCCGATTGAAGAAGTCACGTTCACCCGCGAGGCGCTCGAGCACGTGCAATACCGCGACGCCGATCGGCGGATCGACGTTTTGTCACACCTGCCGGCCGTCATCTGGGGAGCTCGCAGCGAAACCGAGCTGAACGTGCGATTGATCAACTTGCTGCTGGCGGGAATCTTGCAGGCCGATGCGGCAGGACTCGTCGAGGCGGCAAGCGGCGACTCGGTTGCCGTTTTGCACTGGGATCGGCGGCGCGAGACGGCGGGCGATTTTCGACCCAGCAAACGCCTGGTGATCGAGTCGATTCTGCGGCGACGCCAAAGCGTGCTGCATGTCTGGGAGAGCGCTGATCGCGAGAGTGAATTCACCGCCACGCAGGAATTCGACTGGGCGTTCTGCACGCCGATTGCCGGCGCCCCGGGCGAAAGCCGCGGCCTGTACTTGGGAGGCCGATTCGATTTGACGTCCGCGTTGCCCTTGGGCAAAGCGCCGATCGACGGCAGCCACCTGCAGGCCGACGTCAAATTCGCCGAGCTCGTCGCCGAAATCGTCGGTTCCGTCCGCAAATTGAAACATCTCGAAAGGCAGCAGGCGGGGCTGCGCCAATTCCTGCCGCCGGCGGTTCTTGCGGCGATCTCCAGCGAGTCAGGCCCCGCGCTTTTGACTCCGCGCGAGTCAGACGTGACGGTGATGTTCTGCGACCTGAGGGGCTTCAGCCGCCAGGCCGAAGCGGCCGGCGGCGACCTCGCTGGGCTGCTTGATCGAGTGAGCCAGGCGCTGAGCGTAATGACCCGGCACATTTCGGCGCACGGGGGCGTGATCGGAGACTTCCAGGGAGACGCCGCGATGGGTTTTTGGGGCTGGCCGGTCGCCTCCGATGACGACCCGCTCGAAGGCTGCCGTGCCGCGCTGGCCATTCGCGCCGAATTCGCGAAGGCCGCGCGCACGCCCGCGCACCCGCTGGCCGATTTTCGCATGGGAATTGGCCTCGCGCGGGGAAAGGCAGTCGCGGGGCGAATCGGCACGGGGGAGCATTTCGTCTTCACGGCGTTCGGGCCGGTCGTCAATCTCGCCAGCCGCCTGGAGGGAATGACCAGGCAGCTTCATGTCCCGATCGTCATCGACGAGTCACTTGCCGAATGCGTGCGCGAGCGGCTTGCGGCATCCGAGGGGCGCACCCGCAAATTGGGAATAGTGCTTCCCTACGGCATGGAGACGGCGGTCGCGGTGAGCGAGCTTTTGCCCGGCGAGCGCGAGCTTCCCGAGCTGACGGCGGCGCACCTTGCGGCCTATGACGAAGCTGTGGCTCATTTCATTGCCGGCCGCTGGGACGAAGCGCATTCTGTGCTCAGACAACTTCCCGCCGGCGACCGAGCGCAGGATTTTTTGACGAGCCACATCGTCTCGCACAACCGCCTTGCGCCCTCCGACTGGCAGGGCGTGGTGAAACTGGCCAGCAAGTGAATGGGAGCCGATTTCCCGCGCGAGCTCACCCGCCCGTCGGCCGTTCGACGTGTCCGCCGAATTTATTGCGCATGGCCGAGAGCACTTTTTCGGCAAACGTGTGCTCCTGCCGCGAGCGAAACCGAGTATAAAGCGCCGAGGTGAGCACTTCCGCCGGAACCGCCTCATCGAGGGCGGCGCGCACGGTCCAACGACCTTCTCCGGAATCATGAACGAAGCCAGTGAAATTCGAGAGCGTGGGGTCTTCGGCGAGCGCCATCGCCGTGAGATCCAAAAGCCACGAGCCGACGACGCTGCCGCGGCGCCAAACTTCAGCAATGTCGGCCAGGTTGAGATCGTATCGCTGGTCTGCAGGAAGTTCGTCGGTATTGGCGCCGCGAAAAATGTCGAAACCTTCGGCATAAGCTTGCATCAGCCCGTATTCGATGCCGTTGTGCACCATTTTGACGAAATGCCCGGCGCCCGAAGGCCCGCAGTAGAGGTACCCCTGGTCGGCCGTACCGCCGAGCTTTTCGCGACCCGGCGTCTGCGCGATGTCGCCACGCCCGGGCGCCAGAGTCTTGAAGATGGGATCGAGCCGGTCATATGCCTCCTTGGGACCGCCAATCATGAGACAATATCCCCGTTCGACACCCCAAATCCCGCCGCTGGTCCCCACATCGAGATAGTGCAGTTTTTTGTCTTTGACCATCTTGGCGCGCCGAATGTCGTCGTGGAAATTGGAATTGCCGCCGTCGATGATCATGTCGCCCGGCTGCATTCGGGCCGCCAATTCATTGACGGTTTGTTCCGTCGGTTCGCCGGCGGGAACCATGACCCAAGCGGCACGAGGGGGCGTCAATTGTCGCACGAAGTCATCCAGCGACTGGGCGGGGGCCGCCCCTTCACGGGCCAATTGTTTCACGCTTTCAAGATTTCGGTCGTAGACCACGCATTGATGACCGCCGCGCAAAAGTCTGCGAACCATGTTGGCCCCCATCCGTCCCAAGCCGATCATTCCCAGTTGCATGGCAAGCGTTTCCTTTCTGGTTCGAGGCTTTCCCGCGATGGGCCGTCATTTCCGGCGGATGACATCGACGCCATCTGCATCTTGAACGAACACCGTATCGGCCATCCCGAGAAATAAGCCCGTTGCGACGACACCGGGAATGGCTCGCAGTTTTTGTTCCAATTCCCCGGGTTTCCAAATCGCCGCTGTCTGGCAATCGACGATGTAGTTTCCGTTGTCCGATATGAATAAGCCGCCCTCGGCTTCACGCGGCCGCGGCGAAAGGCCAAGTTCAGCGATGCGCCGGCGGCACAGCCCCATCCCAAACGGCACGACTTCGACCGGCAAGGTCCCGCGGCTCCCCAAAACCGGGACGATCTTCTCGCGGCCGACAAGAATCACCAGACGTCCGGCCGCAGCCGCCACGATTTTCTCACGGACGAGCGCTCCTCCCAGTCCCTTGATCAAGTTTAGCTGCGGATCGACCTCGTCGGCCCCATCGACGGCGACGTCGATCGCCTCGACGTCATTGAGCGCTACCAGGGGAATCCCGCGGCTGGACGCGAATTCGGCCGTCGCTTGGGAAGTGGGAACGCCGCGGACTTCCAGACCGTCTTGCACGCGTTTTGCCAGTGCCGCCACAAAGCTCAACGCCGCCCTTCCCGTACCTAAGCCGACGACAAAGCCGTTCTGAATCAAATCGAGCGCGGCGTCGGCGGCTGTTTTCGCGCTCGCCCGATCGGACATGGCGTTTCTCGCTTTCTGGCAACCATCGCAAACTGGATCGCCGGGCGGGAACCCGTCGTTATGGCTCTCGCCAGCTCGACGAGCAGCCCTCAAGCAGGCGATCGGCTTCGGACGGACCCCAAGTGCCGGCAGCGTAATTGGGAAAAGGCGGCACCGGCCCCGACTGCCAGGCATCCAGAATCGGCGTGGCGAATTCCCACGCGGCCTGCAGCTCGTCAGACCGCATGAAGAGCGTCGTATCGCCGCGCAAGGCGTCCAAAAGCAGCCGCTCGTACGCTTCGGGCAATTCCAGTTGAAACGACTTCCCATAATCGAACTCGAAGCGCACCGGATGCAGCACGAACTGCATTCCAGGCCGCTTGGCCGAGAACGACAAACTGATTCCCTCATCCGGCTGAATGCGAAAGACGAGCACCGTGGGAAGGGCCTCTCTCAAGTCGCAGACGTCGCCTTCGCACTCGACCGTTTGAAAGAGCCGCAGAGGGGGCAATTTGAATTGAATCGCGATCTCGGTGACCCGCTTGGGCAGGCGCTTGCCGGTTCGCAGCAGGAACGGCACTCCCGCCCAGCGCCAGTTTTCGATGCTCGTGCGCAGCGCGACGTACGTTTCGGTCGACGAATCGCGGGCAACGCCCTCTTCATCCCGATAACCGCCGACCGGCTTGCCGTCGATAGCGCCGGGACCAAACTGTCCGCGGACGACGCGGCGGGTGACTTCCGGCCCGCGCAGCGGGACGAGGCTGCGGAGCACGTTTAACTTGGCGATGCCCACGTCGCTGGCCTTGAGCGTGGCGGGCGGGTCCATCGCCACCAGAGCCAGAAGCTGCAGCATGTGGTTCTGCACGACATCGCGCAAGGCCCCTGCATGGTCGTAGAAATCGCCGCGCTTCCCTTCGATGCCGATCGACTCGGCGACCGTAATCTGGACGTGATCGACATACTGCCGCGTGAGCAGCGGTTCGAAGATGGCGTTGCCAAAGCGAAAGGCCATCAGGTTCTGCACCGTTTCTTTGCCCAGATAGTGATCGATGCGGAATGCCTGATCGTGCTTCAGAAAGCGGACCACATGCCGATCGAGCTCGACGGCGCTGGCCAGGTCGTGTCCGAAGGGCTTCTCAATCACGACGCGCGCCCAGGGCCTTTCAACGTCGCGGCCGACCAGCCCGGCGCCCGCCAAACGCTCGATGGCGGGGCCAAAAAACTCGGGATCGGTCGCCAGATAGAAGAGCCGGTTGCCGGAAAGGCGCAGTTCGGCGTCAAGGTCCTTGAGGCGTTGAGCCAGCCCCTGCATGCTCTCGGCCGAAGTCAAGTCGGCCCGGTGATAATGGACGTGCGACAAAAAGGTTTCCCAACCGTCCTTGATCGCCAAAGAATCCTTGCGAAACGTGTGGATCGCAGTCTCGACTTCCGCTCGGAAAGCGTCGTCGCTCTTGGGACGCCGCGCGACGCCCACAATCGCGAATCGCGCGGGGAGAAACCGGCTGTGCCATAAGCCGAAGAGCGCAGGAAGCAGCTTGCGGGCTGCCAGGTCGCCCGTGGCGCCGAAAATGACGATGGCACAAGGCTCGGCCATCGGAACGCCCGGCAGAACCAGGGGCTGCCGCGGGACAATTTGCATTTCAGGCCGAATCACCGTTGTCGTCGACATGATGAACTCTCCTGTTTTCTCGAGTCGGCAAATCCCGGGTGTCCGTCGCTGCGTGACGTGGATGGCTGGCCGTAGTATAGAGCATTGTTCGAGGAAGAGAGAGTGTAGCGTCTTCCCTTACAAGATGCGCGCACGGTGCTCGGATCTTTTGAGTTGCGGGCAGAGCCCGCTGACGTTGTGGCCGGTCTCCCGACCGAGCCACACGCCGCCGACCGCAGGTCTCCCCAAGCGTCGCTGAGGTCTAATCAGCAACCATCAGGCGTGAACAGCATTCGCAGCAACAAGCCCGTCAACTCAGCAGTCGCGCCGCTGATTCATCGGCGAGCCACGTGAGTGTTCCTTCCACAGGTTGTACTCCGGCGGCTGGGCACTGATCTTGCGGCAGGCGACGCTCGAAGCTGTCTTTCAAGGCCTGCGCCTTGTTTTCGCCCGCGACGAGGAACAACACTTCATGCGCGGCATTGAGCACCGGGTAGGTCAGCGTGATTCGATCGACCGCAGGCGGCAGCCGGCCCGGGGTGCTCCACGTCGTCCATTTGTCGTCGACGCGGAGCGCCGGTTTGTCTGGAAAGAGCGAAGCCGTGTGCCCGTCGTCTCCCAATCCTAAAAGGATCAGGTCGAATTGCGGCGGCATGTTGTGGGAAGGCCGAGCGAAAAAGGCTGCCAGGTCGGCGGCATACTGCTCTGCCGCGTCGGCTGCGCTCGGAGCGCTGGTTGTGATGGGAAACACGTGTGCTGTCGGAATCGGCACTCGCGACAGCAGCGCCCGCCGGGCCATGCCGAAATTGCTTCGGGGATCATCGGCCGACACGATGCGTTCGTCTCCGAAAAAGACGTAGACTTTCGACCACTCCAGAGCGTCGATTCGCTCGGGCTGCACAAGGTGGGCATAGGTCTTCTCGGGAGTCGAACCTCCTGAAAGCACCCATGTGAAGCGGCCGTGCCGCTGTGCCGCCTCTTGGCCGGACTTGACGATCAACTCGGCAGCTTTCGCGGCCAGTGTTTCGGAATCGCGGCAGACGATCAGAATGGGATTCGGCATAGCGACATTACCTTGGGCCGCAACCGACTGAATGTGGCATTTTCAGCGGCAACTCGCAACAATGCGGCTGACAAAAAATCCCAGGGAGAGATGCCTATGAGCTTGATTATCGAATCTGTGCAAGCCCGCGAAATCCTTGATAGCCGGGGAAACCCGACAATTGAGGTCGATGTCGAGCTGGAAGACGGCACAATCGGCCGTGCGGCGGTCCCCAGCGGGGCCAGCACAGGAACTCATGAAGCCCTGGAGCTGCGCGACACTGGTGATGCCGCCAGATACCTCGGCAAGGGCGTTCGACAGGCGGTTGAAAACGTCAACGACGAGATTGCGCCCGAGCTGATCGGCATGGACGTCACCGACCAGCTCTCGATCGACTACACGATGATCGAGGTCGACGGCACCGACAATAAGGGGAAGCTGGGGGCCAACGCCATTCTGGGATGCTCGCTGGCCTGCGCCCATGCGGCGGCGCGGGCCAGTTTCCTGC
>Ga0070735_10005521_pt1 | contig 10462 bp, 13 predicted proteins | sample Coa_R1_FD_66443 | JGI IMG/M metagenome (GOLD analysis project Ga0070735, IMG submission 66443) | Surface soil microbial communities from Centralia Pennsylvania, which are recovering from an underground coalmine fire - Coalmine... | ecosystem: Environmental > Terrestrial > Soil > Unclassified ... | reverse complement strand
AACTCTGACCGCCATCGACTCGGCTAAAGCGTACGCCGGCGCATTGCGACGCATCAGCTACCTCGATGTGGAACCGGGAAGCGGTTCAAGCTTCTTACCAACAACTTCACGCTTCCGCACTTACGATCACTCAGATCCATACGTGCCGCTCGCAGGTGGAACTATTCTTCAAATGGATCAAGCAGCATCTGCGGATCAACGCCTTCTACGGCAGCGAGGCCCATTTTACAGCCCTTCCAGCCACCCGACTCCTAAGTGATTCAACTCCGCCAATAAACTGAATCGATTAGACCTATAGCCGGACAGCAGTGAAGAGTATAAATCGCATGGGCTCGTTAATTTCAAGAGTGTACAAGCCGCTCCTGCACTCCGGATCCGAACCCAGGCAAGCACTAAGTGCTGGCTGGCTTACGATGTGACGGTAATCTCACTCGCGGGCGCCTCGTCCCCTGGAGAGGTATCCTCAGACTGAATGTCTTCGGGAGGGGGGCCGCCGTTTGCGTCCAATGCGCGCTTTTCCGCTTTGCGCTGCAACCGGCGCGCAGCTTTTTCCTGCTGCTTCTCCGCCCGAGCGACTTCCTTCTGGCGCTTTTTGAATGTATCACGTGACCGGCTACCCATTGTCTACCCTCCCAATCGAGTTTTTCTGTTCCGCTGAGGCCGAAAACGGCCAAAAATCAGTTACCAGCGACGTTCACGCCGCGGTCCGTTCCCGCCGGTTTTCGGCTTGGCCTCGTTGACGTTGATCGCACGTCCGCCCAGCTTGGAGCCATTCAAAGCTGCAATAGCCCGATCCGCCTCGGCCGCGTCTGTCATCTCGACGAATCCAAAGCCACGCGAGCGGCCCGTATCACGGTCCGTTATCAAGCTGACACGTTCGACGGCACCATACGCTTCGAAAGCGGAGCGCAATGTTTCTTCCGTTGCGCCGAAATCCAGGTTGCCGACAAAGATGTTTTTCAAACAGACTCCTTACATTTGAAGGGGAGCTTTACGAGCCAGAAACAGCTCTCACCCAAGTTTTGCGGAGCGATCAAACGCACCTCCAGTATAGCAGTTCGGCCCACGGACGCGTTATGCATGCTGGCTGCGGGCGTTATATTTCGGCGCAAACCTTCAGCCGCGCATGGTTGCAGCACCTTTCAGCCCGCCGATAATTACGCGGCCCGCAGGGAGGCCGATTCCGGTGAATGTCACCGGATCTGTAGCCGCAACTCCGAACAGCAGCCTCATACCTAACAGAGGTTTTGAAGGTTAACGAGGGGATCTGAGGCGGCCGCTCCTTGGCAGTCAAACCGAGAAGCGGTAGGCTCTGCCCCGGATAGTCTAAATGTCCTTCGGATTTACCGGATTGTCGAGCTTCTGGCGAAGCCAGGCAACATGCACATCAATCGTTCGCGAAGAAACAATCCGTATTATATTCCCACACTTTTGGCAAAAGCTCTTCGCGGGGGACAACCTGATCGCGGGTCTGTACTAAATAGCGCAAGAGCTGAAGCTCTTTAGCTGCAATGCCGACTGGCTGGCCGCCTTTCCGGACCTCTGCCCGGCCGAAGTCCACCTCCAGGTCATCGAACTGGAAGGTGCGGATGAGAATCCGATTCTCTTTTCGTACACGCCGCAGCAGCGCTTCCACGCGTGCCAGCAGTTCGGCCGGGTCGAACGGTTTCACCAGGTAATCGTCAGCGCCGAGCTTAAGGCCCACCACCCGGTCCACAACCCGCGTCTTCGCCGTCAACATCAGAATCGCGGTATCCACTCCTTGCTGGCGTAGTTCACGGCACACATCGAAACCGGTTCGCTTCGGCAGCATGATATCCAGGATCACAACGGAGAACTCGCGCGCGGCCGCCTTCTTCAACCCAGCTTCGCCATCGGCAGCCGTCTCGACCTCGTGCCCCTCTGCTGTCAGAAGATCCGAAATGGTCAAGACCAATCCCGGCTCGTCTTCAATGAGTAGAATTCGCGAACTCATCCTGTAACTCCGGGGGCGCAGCGGGAATGCGAACGATGAACTCGGTCCCTTTCATGGATTCGCCGTTCATTTCGATCGTGCCTCCGTGCGCCTCAATAATTTTCTTCGCAAGATTTAACCCAAGTCCGGTGCCATGCACCTGGTCCTCCAGGGCGCGGCGTCCGCGGAAGAACGGATCGAAGATACGCTTGCGTTCCTCTCATGGAATGCCGGGTCCGCGGTCGGCAATACGAATTTCGACCGCCGGCTTTTCCCGGTCCTTAGCGGCTGCCGCGAAAATTCCAATCCAGCGAGTGTCGCTAGTCCCGTATTTTACGGCATTGTCCAGCAGATTCTGGAGAGCGTGTCTCATAGCCACTCCGTCGGCGAGCATCAGCGGCAGGCCGGGTTCAACTTGCCTTTCGATCAGCAGACTGGCTCCGTGCACGGCGGCTTCGCTTGACGGCAGGCTGTCTTCAATCAAGTCTTCGATCGCAACGGGCTCGCGTCCCCCGATCATGTGTCCGCCCTTCATACTGCCGTAACGAAGCACTTGCTCGACCAGAGCGGATAGCCTCTCGCTTTCGTCCTGGATCAGCTTTCCGTAGCGCTCCACCTGATCCGGATGATTTGCGAGTTTACCTCACAAGTTGAATGCGGCCGTACGAATCACAGTCAGCGGCGTCCGCAACTCGTGGGAAACTCCAGCCACGAAATTCATCTGCAACTCTGCCACACTCTGTGCCTGGCAGGAATAGTGCACCAGCAACGCCATGGTGGTTAGAATAAGCAGCAGAATTGCGCCGGAGAGCGCAACGTTGCGCCACCGGGCCTGCGCGACCAGCGCCGCGAGCGAACCCGCATGGTGATGCACCAGCAGGAGCCAGGCTCCGTGGTGATAATCCGGTTGAAAGGGTCCGGCTTCCCCGCCCGGGTTTGGTCCCCGTCCTTTCAGCCAGAATTTTTCGCGTGGACGGCGATGCAGCTACGAATCGGGAGGCGGGGGGCCGGGACGCGGTGGGCCGCTGTGCGCCGGACCGCCATACAATGGACGGTTATTAGGGGAAAACGTCATCGGCCCTGTATCCAGCAGCGCGACCGAAGCGTCCGCCGTCAATCGGCTCCTGTGATCGTGATCCGAAGGGGACCGATAGATTTGCTGCGAAGGATTTCCATTGACCACTACTTCGGCATCGTAGTCAAGTCCTGAGTCTCCGAGATACCGGTTCAGCATGGCCGGAAGCAGCGTGCCGCGAGTATAATCCACGTCCAAATCGATCAGCAGCCATTCTTGCTCGGCTGGTCTTCTGCCGTTCGATGCGTCACCTCCGTCCGGACCGAATCGCGGCACTTCGATAAGAGTTGAAGCTTGATCCGGACCGAGGCGCTCGCCAAGCAGCCGGGCAGAGAGGCGCTCCCGTACGGCGGTCCACTCGGATGGCCAGGCCATAGGCAAAAATCTAACTCTTTCCGGGTCCGGAGCGAAGAGAGTCAAAGCACCGTCTTGAGGAACCGCGAGAGCGATGCGACGGACGAGTTGCTCCTTCGACTCGTCGGCGCGACGGTATCGCTGTAGATAAGCTTCATCTCTACGGAGTCTTTCGATTGCGGAAGCAGAGGGAACCAACGCGGAGCACGCCGCTAAAATCTGGGCGTCGCCTGCAATCTACCGTGTTCCGCCTCGGCAACCTCGCCGATCCAGCGATATTGAAGAATCGCGAGAACCCCGCAGGATGCCGCGAGTAAAATTATGGATGCCCAGGAAAACCAAGCTCGCTGTCTGATCTGCTCTATGTCCATGGATACCCACGGCCTTCCCTCTCAGGGTAAGGAACAATGTCCATTAAGCCCATTAAGAATGTAAAGCTTGTGTGCAGCGTGGAACCCCTCCAGTTTGGTCGGGAATTTGCCGATAAGTAAATGACTGTCAAGAGGGGCGAGGCTTATCCGCAGACTTTTCCTGGCCGGTTGCTATATGGTAGATTCAAAACTACTAGGGAGCGCACAGGACGCGGCAGTGTTCTCAATGGGGACGAGAAACACGCGGCCGGCGGGTTCCATCGTGCGCAATGGGTGCTTGGGCGCTCCCCCGGACCTGTTCGTAGGTGTTGCTTGAAGATCCTGATTGCCGACGACAGTATCGTTTCCCGGCATTTGCTTGACGCCGCGTTGCGCAAGTGGGGCTATCAGGTTATAGTTGCCTGCGACGGCCTGGAGGCATGGGACATCCTGCAGCAGGAGGACGCTCCAAAACTGGCTATCCTGGATTGGGTGATGCCAGGATTGACGGGTCCTGAGGTGTGTCATTTGGTCCGCCAGCGCGGCAAGGAGCCATACACCTATTTGCTGGTGCTCACTTCCAAAACTCTGAAAGAAGATCTGATTGAGGGCATGGAAGCCGGCGCCGACGATTACATCACCAAACCTTTCGATCAGCACGAACTGAAAGCACGGCTGCGCGCGGGGACACGCATCATCGACCTACAGGCAGAATTGCTGGAGACTCGAGAAAAGCTGCGCGAGCAGGCAACCAAGGACTCGCTCACCCGGATCTGGAACCGCTCCTGGATTCTCGAAATCCTCACCCGGGAGCTGGCGCGCGCCGAACGCGAACATCGGACGGTCGGTGTGGTGATGGTAGATCTGGATCACTTCAAAACGATTAACGATACCTACGGCCATTTCGCGGGAGACGCGGCGTTGCGCGAAGCGGTGCGGCGGATGCAATCGTGCATCCGCAGCTACGACTCAATCGGCCGCTATGGAGGCGAAGAATTCCTGATCATTCTGCCCGGGTGCGACGATTCCTGCGCCTTCGGCCAGGCAGAACGCCTGCGGAATGCGCTGCGCGAGGATCCCATCGAACTGGTAGAAGGTCAGCTCGTCCTTACGGCCAGTTTTGGTGTCACCAGTTCCATGCCGGGAATGAAGGCGGCCGCAGAGGAACTGATTCGTACTGCCGATGAGGCGCTTTACAGGGCAAAGCGGCAGGGCCGCGATCAAGCGGTTTTCCTGCAGCACGAACGCGTCCCCGTTTGACCGCCGGCTAAGGCGCCTTCTGGGCGACCTGGAAGTGGCTGAGCGAACTTGCATAGTTGGCTAGCCCCTTATAGAGCGCCTCGGCGATCTTCTGGCGATACTCTGGACGTTTCATCAGGGTTTCATCGTGCGGGTTGCTGACGAACCCGATCTCCGCCAGCACGGAAGGCATCGACGCGCCGATCAGCACCACAAACGGCGCCTTCTTGATTCCACGATCTTTGTTTTTTAACGCGCTGTTGCTGCGCACCGCGAGTGTATAAAGCGAGGTTTGAATACAACTGGCGAATTCGCGCGACTCCTCCAACTTATCCTTTAGCGCGATCTTTTGCAGCAGATCTTTCAGATCGTAGACCGACATCTGCGAGCTGGCGTTCTCGCGAGCGGCGACATCGAGAGCCGTTTTAGAACTTGTGAAATTCAAATAATACGTCTCGACACCGCTCACATAGCGGTAGGGCGATGAGTTCGCATGGATGGAGAGGAAGAGGTCGGCCTTCTTATCATTCGCTATCCGGGTGCGTTCCTCGAGCGGAATGAAAGTATCGTCGTTGCGAGTATAGATTACCTCACTGCCCAGGCGTTCTTCAATCAGCCCGCCGAGGCGTTTGGCAACATCGAGAACTAGGTCTTTTTCAAGTAAGCCATTGGGCCCGTTGGTGCCCGCATCGTGCCCGCCGTGCCCAGGATCGAGCACGACACGTCCGAGTTTCAGACCGAGCACCCGAGTGAGGGATCTGTCGCCATCTGTGTTCCGCTTGGCGGCCAGCGGTATCGGACCGGAGACGTGCGGGGCGACAGCTAGAGCCGAATCAACTGCGCTCGGAATATCGGTGAAGCGAACCGGCGATGGTTGAGCGGGCTTGGCATCGAAGCGGGGCGGCGGCATCGACAGGAGGTCGGCATCGACGCGACGCAAACCTGCATCTATCAATTTCTCCGCGCCAAAAACGCTTGGCCCAATTGACGGGAGCGCTGTTTCGCGAGCGGTTCGCACGCCTGGACGCAGTTCGATCATCAAGCGGTTGGGGTTGACTAGCTGCGAGGCCATATACTCGGCCGGCGCCTCCAGGTCAAGAACGATACGCGTGATGCCGGGTTCGGTTTCGGCTAAGCGGATCTGTTTCAGCACTCCGTTGCCAACGGTCACGACGTGCATTCCTTTGCGCACCATCTCCGGGTAGGTGCCCATGAGATCGAAGAAGATGCGCTCCGGGTTTGACAGTTGATCCGATTTGAACTGGAAATCGCCAGTGGTCTCGATGGCCACGCGCGTAATGCCGCCGACCGTCCAAAAGCGCACGGCTGTAACTTTTGTGGCAGCGGCCGGACTGGCGGCAAGGCAGGGCGCCAGAATCGCTATTGCCGCGGCAACCAAACGGCGGCCGGCAAACGGCCGGCCCTTCGGGCGTGCACCGTCAGCGGGTGCGGAGATAAATTCTGCCCTGCTCGTCGGTGTACTGTTCCAGCCTGGGGTGTTCGTCACGTGCCGGTTTCTCCGAATCGCTCGCGGTCACTCTTTTCGATTCCGCGGCGCGCCGGGCCTCTCCATACTTTTTGCCGACTTGATAGACGTAATTCATTGTCTCAGGATAAGGTGGAATCGTGTGATACCGGGTCACCGCGCCCTCGCCGGCATTGTAAGCTGCCAGTGCCTTCCGATCGTCCCCAAATAGGTCTTGCAAATACTTCAGATATTTCACGCCCGCTTCGATATTTTCTCGCGCGTCAAAACTGTTCTTCACTCCGAAGCGACGCGCGGTGGAAGGAATCAATTGCATCAGCCCTTCTGCGCCTTTGGGCGATATCGCGTACGGATTATAATTACTCTCCACCTGAATTACAGAATGAACCAGCAGCGGATCAATATTATATTTACCGGCTGTTGTCTTTACCATCTCATCAATGCCAACCGGTGAGAAAGGCGATCCCGCTGCCGGTACTGTGTGGGGCGACACTACTCTATCGGGAATGGGCTTGGGATTTATCACAACGCTGCGGACCAGACGTCCACTTTGGGGATCGGCTCGCACCACTGAGGCAACTTTCGGGGGAGTTTGCGTGACCGTCATCGGCTCCATGGCATTGGCAGCCCCAACCGCAACTACAATGCAAAAACAGAGGCGCATGCTTATGTTTTCCCCACAATTATAACCGCTATTCGATAAGTAAATCCAATGCTTCCTTCCGGCGCCGATGTTAACATTGTTTCATGCTGTGCCCCGGTTTTCTGTATTCCGGTTTTGTGCTGGTCGGAGGCCGGAGTTCGAGAATGGGAACGGATAAAGCTCTTTTGCCGTACCGGGGAAAGGCGCTCGTCAGCTATGTCGCGGGAGAGGTACGGGCCGCCGCCGGATCGGCCACGCTGATCGGCGACCCAGTTCGCTACGGGGATCTGGGTTACCAAGCCATCCCGGACGCGATCCCGAATTGCGGTCCTCTGGGAGGTGTCGTGACGGCGTTGCGTAGCTCCACCTCCGATTGGAATCTGGTGGTTGCCTGCGATATGCCAGCAATCTCGGCGGATTTTCTGCGCCGCCTGCTCGCGATGGCTAGAATGGCTGATGGCCGGTGCGTGGTACCGCTCGGCAGGCTGGGCCCCGAGCCGCTGTGCGCCGCTTACCATCGCGCCAGTCTCCCGGTTCTGGAGCAGGCGCTAGCATCCAAGTTGCTGAAGATGCAAGAGGTTATTAAATTGCTAGAGCCCGTACACTGGCCTCCGCCGGAGACTGATTGCCTGGCCAATATCAATACACCCGAGGAGTGGGTTAGCGAGCGCGCATGACCGAAGAGTTTCCTCACTATATCGAATTCCGGCACGTTTATAAGACGTTCGATCATCCCGTTTTAGTCGATGTGAGTTTTCACGTAGATGCCGGCGAAACGCTGGCCATCATCGGCCGGAGCGGCGTCGGCAAATCGGTTAGCCTGAGCCACATCATGGGATTCCTCAAGCCCGATCAAGGCCGGGTGATCGTCTCCTACACGGACATCACGGATGCCACCGAGGCAGAAATGCGGCGGATCCGGAAAAAGGTGACGATGGTCTTTCAAAATGGGGCGCTGTTTGACTCGCTGACGGTAGCGGAGAATATTCTGTTTTCACTCGAGCTGCGCGAAGATTACAACGAGAAGAACAAGGAGGACGTTGTAAACGGTCTACTCGGGCTGGTGGATCTGCGCGAGTACGCCGATGCGGCGCCAAGCGAGTTGTCGACCGGCTACAAACGCGCCGTGGCCATTGCCCGCGCGCTGGCGGCGCAACCCGAATGCATTCTCTACGACGAGCCCACCACCATGGTCGATCCCGTCATGTCCGACCATCTGAGTAATCTCATGCTGCGGCTGAAGAATCAGCTTCAGTTGACTGCTGTGGTGGTCACGCATGACCTGGCCCTGATGCGCAAGGTTGCCGACCGGGTGGTATTTCTCTCGGAAGGGCGCAGCATTTATTTCGGACCTGTAGCCGAACTCGAGAATAGCAAGGATCCTCACATTCAGGAATTTCTCGCGATGGACCGCGTCGACGTCGATACGATGTAATGGCTCCCAAGGTAAAGCCGCTCCTGTTCGGCCAAGACGGTCTCGTCGTAGGGTTGGCGAGTAGTGAGCAGATGATAGAGGATGCGGGCGAGCTTGTGTGCGGTCGCGGTCATGGCTGGGCACCGGGTTTGGTTCGCATACGGCGGTAGAACTCGCCCCGGGCAGAGTGGCTGCGATGGAGTCCATTGGCGGCTCAGCGCAAAGCAAGTGCGGCTCGATTGTTCACTTTCCGTGTCTGAACCGATAAGACTCTACCGCTACTGATGTCGGCATCCGGACGCAGTCCCAGCCAGGAGGCGAAGGCAGCCCCGCTGCGCAATCTCGGTGACGCCAAATATCGATTCCGGCCGCATCTGGATGCAAGATCGCCGGTGCGGCTGAGCCTCAGCCGCTCGGCCATGGCCTCGTAGAAACGCTGGACTTCGCCCATGCCCAAGGCGCGAAATAAATTGTGGATGGTACCGTCAGTCGGAAAACGATCCAGGTCGAGCAGCGCGTGCAGCGCCCGATCGCTCCGCAGCAAGCTAGCGTGCGCGAACTGCCTGGTACCCACCAGAACCGGCATGCGGAAAGCTGTGAAGGTGCAACCGGGATCGATGTGATTCGGCGACTTCCAGCGGATCGGCATGTGATCCCGAAGCGCTTTCACGAATCCGATCTTGCGAAATGAAATCAAAACCGCGATCCCGCCGAAGGGGGTCACCGCGCGTTGCATTTCGCGTAGAATCACCCGCTCATCCGACAACAGGGCGGTGATCTCGCGCGGAACTCGTTTGTCCGTCGCGTTTGATTTCATCCTTTTGAATCCTTGGCCCCAATCTCACGCCGAACCTCGGTTTCAGGCTAAGGCGTGAAACGAAAAACCAACACCAACTCGCTGGGCACAGCGCGCCCATTTTCGCGGGCCGGTTTGAACTGCCAAAACTGTGCTGCGACCACTGCTGAAAGGTGCGCGTGTCGGATTTGTTCCAATAGCCGTAGCATTAATCACCTTGCCCCGGCCATCGATTTGGACCCGGACCTGAACTTCAACGGGCGCGATGTGCGGAGCCATGTGAGGCCACGCAGGCACAATCTGACGGATGGCTATTGGTGGCGTCTTGATCGGCTGTTCAAGATGTGGCCTTTGTACTGGGTCAATGCTCGCTGGGTGCGGCGTTGTAACATTTGGCTTTTGCTGAGTCACAGGCGCAGTACTGGTTTGCACAGCGCTGCTATGAGAGGGTTTAAAATTCCTGGCGTCCTGCACCGGCGGAGCGATGCTCTTCGGAGAACCAGCACCCGGTGATGAAACTTCTAATTTAACTGGCGCCGCCTTGGTAGGTGGCGGGGGTGAAATATCAGCCACTTTCGGAGCTTTACTAATCTCCGTTGGAGGCTCTGGCTTTACCGGATTCCCAGGAATCTGCACCGGCGTCTCGTGCGGGACATCTGCGGCCCCGCCGCCGGAAGTTGATATTTCTTGCTCCACAGGAGGAGGTGAAGTGGTTTGAGGCGGCATAGGAGACAGCATGGACAAATCCGGAGTGCCGCTCGCATGCACCGCTCCGCGCGCTACGTCTTGCGTCGGGCCTTGTATCGGGCGAGGTGAAGACGGCCCCGTGCCAGAGCCCATCCGGATACTGGCGGCCGAGGAGGAAGCGATCGGCGACGAAGCTACCAACGCCGGTCTGGACGGCCTGGATTCGTCTGGCAGCGATCCGTAAAACTTGGCTGACAATCGCGGCTCTTGGGTCCCATTCTCAGCACCCATTACGCGGATGTATTCTTCGATAACACCGCTGTCCGAGGTTTGGACTCCTAACGTGAACAGTAGATCGCCGCTGTTAGGCGTGTAGAGAATTGTTCCGGAAGAAAGGTCTTCGGCACTAAGCGGCAATGCCCGCTCATTACCGCGGTCCCGAATGATCAACGTGGCTCCGGCCG